>Ga0334722_10007188_pt1 | contig 10839 bp, 5 predicted proteins | sample C3_bottom_MG_FD_207210 | JGI IMG/M metagenome (GOLD analysis project Ga0334722, IMG submission 207210) | Sediment microbial communities from Yellowstone Lake, YNP, Wyoming, USA - C3_bottom | ecosystem: Environmental > Aquatic > Freshwater > Lake > Sediment | place: USA: Wyoming | collected...
CCCGTCACCGTCCATATCGAACCCTTCCGGCGTTGCCGTATAGCCCTGCGCAGTCTGGTTGGCTAGGACATTAGAATAGGCCTTGCTCGCCGGGCTGAAGGTGTAACCAGTTTTGCTCGGGGTCACCGTGCCCGACCAGTTGTACGACACTGTAAGGCTGTAACTGCCGCTACCGTCGGCAGTCGCGGTCTTGGCCGCGCCGTCGGTGTAACTCAAGGTGGCGCCCGCAATACCGGCGTTGCCAGAGATGGAGCAGGTTAAGGGATGTGGCGTTACGCTGTTGGAGGCGGTTGAAGCGGCGCCGGGCCCCGCTACGTTGGTCGCGGTCACGGTAAAGGTGTACGCCGTGCCGTTGGTCAATCCGGGGACGGTGATCGGACTGACATCGCTACTTGCCGTGATCCCGCCCGGGTTGGAGGCCGCTGTGTATAAAACGATAGCGCTGCCGCCATCCGAGGCCGGAGCAGAAAACCCGACTGTCGCCTGGGCGTCGCCTGCTGTAGCCGTACCAATGACCGGGACGCCGGGCACGGTACGCGGGGTCACGCTGTTGGATGCCGCTGAAGCCGCGCTGTTACCTACCGCGTTGGTGGCAACCACGGTGAAGGTGTACGAGGCGCCGTTGGTGAGACCGGGCACAATGATCGGACTCGATGTGCCCGTCGCAGTTTTGTTCCCCGGGTTGGAAGTCACTGTATAGCCGGTTATGGCGCTGCCGCCATTCGAGGCCGGAGCGGTAAAACCGACTGTCGCCTGACCGTTACCGGCTGTGGCCGTGCCGATGGCAGGAATGCCGGGAACGGTAGCGGGTGTGTCGCTCAGGGCTTGGACGAGATCCAGTCGGGGCTTGACGACCCCGTTGGTATCGGTGACGGATCGCCCGAGTAACAATTTACTTTTGATGGTGCTTACCGTATCGGCCGGGTAAGCGGCGCGAAGGACTGCGGCGGCGCCCGCGACATGAGGTGAGGCCTGAGAAGTACCGGCCATGGAGATGCCCGCGGCATCAATGAACGCGCCAGGGGCCAGCAGGGTCAAGAATGAAGCGCTATTCGAAAAACAGGTGATCTTATCGGCTTGCGATGAGTGATCCGTGCAGGTCCCTCCACCCCAGATCCACCCTCCCACATTGGAGTCGTACACTGCCCCCACTGACACCACGTTGGAATACGCCCCTGGCGCTGAAATGGAATCTTTGTAGGCATCATTGCCCGAGGCCGCCACCACGACAATTCCGGCGGCGACGGCACTCTGGATTGAGGTGCCCCACGAATCCGTGGGCGTAACCGCACTGTAATATCGACCGCTCCCCAGACTCATGTTGATCGAGGCAATATTGTAGGTGGCCTTGTTGGTCACACACCAACTGATGGCGCTTATGATGTCGCTGGTATAGGCATACCCGTCCGTCCTAAAGACATCAAGCGCGGCAATCTTGGCATCCGGTGCGACACCGAGCGCGATGCCGGCAACGTTCGTACCATGGCCATCGTCATCGAGCGAGGCATCCGAGGGAGCGAAGTCATTCGCGTAAACTACCTTGCAGGTGCCACCCGGCGCGGAACACGAACCGAAGGCGGCACGCGTGTAATCCACCCCGGTGTCGAGTATAGCGACTGTGGCGCCCCCGCCCCGATAGCCGGATGTCGAAGCCTGCGGCTGGTTAATGAGCGGTAGGCTTTGGGTTAAGAAATGCCTGTTCGGCGTGTTCTCGTCGACAGAGAGCACCTTACCATGAAGGGTAAGCCTATTGAGCGCCCCTGTTGCTTTAATGCGTACATGTAAGATGGGAAGTGCGGAGTAGTCGTGCAGAATTTCAAGATCGGAGCCGGCCAGATCGGTCTTGACTTTGCCCTTGAGGCTGTCAAGCCGTGCCTTGCGATCGAGCAGGCGTTGATTGTAGTCCTTCACATCCGCCTGGTGAATCTTCACTTTGTGGAGGGTAGCTAATTGTTCAGCGGCCTGTTCGTCGGCATCGTCGATGAGTACCAGCGCCTCTACCGGCTCATTTTTTGCCGTCATGTCGGCTACATGGGACGACACCTGTACTTTTTTAGCTGAGGCAGACACCGCAAGCGTTGGTATTGCGCCCAGCACCAGCAAGGCGAAAACCATGGACAGAGCCACTCGCCAGTGGCCGGGAAGGCGAAATAATCGTAAGTGTAGCATCTGCAATTAGAGGTACTGTGTGTCGAGCCAATGATGATGGAATTTTGTGACAACGGCTTAGCGAAATTGGAAAAGCCTGACACTCCTTGAGACGACCCCTTCGACATCAAACGAGGTTGCGACGGATAGCGAATAAATTTCGGACAGGGACTCCTTTGGCAGAAACGGCCTGCCGCTGTCGGCGATAATTACCTCGCAGCCCTGGGCGTGCGCGTCCTTTAACGCCGCGAGAAGTCTGAACGAAAATTCTCTTTGATAGAAAAGATCGGCGACCAGAATCAGATCGAACTCTTGCGGATCGCAGTAGTCGATGACATCCTGACACGCAAACAGGACGTCAACGGAATTGGCTACGGCATTGCGCGTGGCAACGGCAACCGCAGACTCATCCAAATCGCAGCCGGTGACACGCCGCGCACCGCTTGCAGCAGCGGCAATCGCCGTTACGCCTCCACCGCACCCGCAATCAAGGACGGCTTTGCCTTTAACCAGAGATTGATTCTCGAAGATGTATTGCGAGAGCACCTGCGCCGCTGGCCAGACAACGGCCCAATATGGAACGTCGCGGATAGCGCCGCACTCAGCTTCCCAGGCCTGCCAGAGCGCGAAGACATCGGTGCTTTGATGGGCGATAATTTGCGGACATCCGCTGACAAACGTAAGCGGTGCGTAGAGCTCGAGTAAGGTGGAGGAAGGATTCATGTTATCTCAATTGGTGCGCAAAGGGTAACTGTCCAGCAACACCGCATCTGCTTTGTCATCGGCATACTCGCATAGGCTGGCTATAGCTCGCAGGCCTCTTCCGCGCATCTGCGGCGCTGCTGAACAGTTACAGTTTGGATGCTTAAACCTGTTTTTTGATGTTAGCTGAGTAGGTACCGCAAAGGTTGAGTTTTTTGTTGGGGAGTACAATCAATGAGAGGAACAGAACCAGGATCAGCAAACCAAGACTCACCCAGCATCGCCCTTCTCTTGCTCCGCCCTCTCCTGCCCCTTGGTCGAGCGCCACGGGGTCGAAATCCAGAGCCTATCCGTGGCAAAACAGCGCCAGCCCCACTTCAAGAGCCGGATCAAGGTGAACGATATCCAAATTGCCCAGGTCAGCATCAGAACCCGATAGACCCAAAGCGGCAGCGAGATGACATGGCCTTGGGGCAGCACCGATCCACTGATGTCCTGATACCATTGGAGCTTGAAGTTGTTCGATCCATTACCTATGATCTGCATGTCGGGGTAACCGAGCAGCCCGTTGCTGATCGCGCTCACCAAAGCCGCCATGGCTGCCACCGTCAGGATGACAAGTGAAAACTGAATGCAATTGAATGACCGTGCCCCCAGCTCCCGGGGCAGATCCTTTCTCTTGGCCAGGGCAATCAGCCAGGCCGTAAAGACTACCGGCAAGGCGATATTGGTCTGCAGCATGCCGATGCCGAGCAGAAACCACTGGTAAAAACGCATCGGCGCCATCCGCATCCGGGCAAGCCCAATCGAGGCCAGCGCCGTGATGACAATCAAAGACCACCAGAGCACCGCCGGACCCATCCTTGGCCCCCAGAGAACGAGGGGCCAGCGGTCATGGCCCATGGTCATGGCGAGGTGACTGTTGACACTCTTGAGACCGAGGTCGATGACCGGGGTGGCGTAGTTCAGGGTGATTGGGGTGGTCTCGTTCCATTCGATCCAGATCTCCTGCTGGCCAGGGGTGACAGGAAAGATCAGCCGGTCGGCGGTATCTTTCTGGATCGGGTAACTGCGGCCGTTGATCTCGAACTTCTGGATGGCCTGGGCCGCCTGCGGGATGGTGATGGCGTGCTGGCCGCCCTGGGTGGCCCGCATGGTAAAGAACAGCGTCACATTGGCTGCGGTGCGGCCCGGCTCTACCGTCACCTGCGAAGAGTCGACGGTCATGATCGGCCCTTCTACCGCCTGCGGCCTGGTCACGGTCAGGGTAACCGACTCGCCTGGCCACGGTCGCCAGGTCGGCAGCCAGCAGCCCTCCACCTGATGCGTGATGACCGGGGGACCGGTGTAGGCGATATGCCAGATGGCGCTGGGGTCTATCCGCCAGGTCTCGGTGTAGAGATCGCTCTGGCCGTGAGTCAATGTCAAATCCGGAGTGATCTCAAGCCTCGAATCGAAGCGGATGACCTCGGTCCGCTGCGCAAAGGCAAGCTCCGCTTTTCCCTCCTTCACCGCAATGCCGTCGGTCAGGATCTTCTCGCCAGGCAGGAGCGGCAGGGGGATCACCATCGCCGAATCAGCCGGAGTCAGACGCCGGGCAACGGTCTCCACCTCCCAGGTCAAGCCGAACTGGAGGGTCCGCTCCACCGAGAAAAATGGAGGCAAGGCCCCGGCCCGGAGTTCGGGGGCCTGCTCGGCCTCTTGCGCAAGCGGGGCCTTCCGGGAGAGGGTGAGTGAGCCAGGGATTGGCTGACTAGCATCCACCCCGGCCAGGGTCCAGCCGGTGAACGAGGTCTGCAAGCGGTGGGGGATCAAGGGCAGATCGATCTGCAGGAAGCGGAGGCGGGGGGCGAGTCGAGGGGTGATCTCGATTGTCGCCCGTCCTTTCTCAACCACAGTCCAGAGGGTATCGTCCTTCCTGAGGAGGTCCGGGGTCCGCTTAGGGTCGTCCGCGAACCGGACCTGCTCCGGTTGCCACTGCTGCAGTGAGCCGGGAAGCGGCATGGCGCTCTTCTCGTAGGCGGAGACCTCAAGACTCAAGACAAGCCCCTCCCCTTCCTGCCTGATGGTCATGGTGTCGATGGCCACGCATTCAGGGAAGCAGGGGGACGGCTCAAGCAGCCGCATTTTGAGTTCGGCGAGAAGCTCGGGCGAAGGGATCTCGCCAGACTGAGCAGGCGGCGGAGCGAGCAGCGGCAGGATAACGACAAGAAACGCCGCGACCACCTTGGCGCCCTTCCGCCACGGGGGCTTCAGCCCGATGATCACCCCCAGAAAGAGGAGGATGGCAAACGACCGGCAGACGGCCAGGATGAGGTTGACCATCGGCGGCAGCACCTTGATCGAAAGGTTCTGTTCCTTTGTCACCGGGCCGTTAAAGGTGATGGGGATTAACTTCCACTCCCAGGTAGGCAGACCCGGACCGGTCTGGATCTTGGCATCGGGGTCGACCGGCTCCAGCCGCTTGCGGATTGGCGGGACCGGGGCGGAAGCTGGCGCCGGGACGGCGTAGCGCAGACTCTTCATCTTGGCGGGGCTGGCGGCCTGGTCAGTCATCATTAACGATTGGGCCTCCTGGGGTGCGCCCTTTGCTGCCATTTGGACCGGCGCCGGAGCATCCGTCCCGGCGTTTCGCCTTTCCATGGTCTGATAGGGCCGCTCAAGCTGCGGGTAGAGGCCGTAACGGATCTGGGTCACCATGAAAGGGATGGCCACCAGCACCACCATCAGCAGGCTCGCATTCTTGTAGAACCCGAGCAGCTTTGAAAATCGCCCTGCCGGGATGACCTTGAGCAGCGCCACGGTGCCGATGAGGTTGAGCCACCCCCAGAGCGGGGCATTGGGTTGATGGTAGAGCAGGAGGAGGGTCACGAAGCAGACCAGGGAGGGGAAGGCCCCGAAGACCTTGAAGCAGGCGATGGTCGAGATAAAAAGCAGAAAGAGGTCAAGCAGGGTCCAGGCCCCGACCCAGGTGCCGGAGACATTCTCTACCCCGGTCAGATTGAAGAGCGAAAAGCCGGGCGGCAGATGGAGGTTGACTGCAACCTGCTGGAAGGTCATGTCATAGCCGGTGGCCGGGATCTGCGCCACCGGCCCGGCCATGGTGCTCACCGCCGTCAGGTCGATATTGCCCAGCCTGACCTCCACCCCGGCCGAGGCGCCGTTATCAAGCGTGGTGATCGACTGGTCCTGACCGTCAAGGGTCACCCGGCCGAGTGCCAGCCTTCGCCCCAGGGTGCCGATGCGCCAGTTGTTGTGCTTGGCGCCGCTGATCGTATCCCGCACCGAATAGCCCTGACCGTCGAAGTTGAGCCACAGGTCACGGTTCAACTGCAACTGGTCGGGGGGCGGCTCCGGCTCGCCGCGTTTGATCTCCTTGAAGACGAGCTTCTCGCCGGACTTCACTAAGTAAGCGGGAAGCTCACGCCAGGCAGGCGGAACCTTGGTCTGGCTGGGATCGATGGCCGGCGGCGCCCCTTCGATCTTGACCACCCGAATTGAGGGCTGATCTTGAAACGACCAAACCTCAGCCTGCGGCCACAGCTCGGATTCCGGAAAGTGAAAGGCGAGTTCAGTCAATGGCCCTTGATGGCGCAAGGAGAGATCGACTCCCCACTCGCCGGGCCGGACCTGGATCAAGAGGTCGCCGTTCTTCTCAAGTTTTACCGGGGTGGTGCCGGAGAGGGTAATGGGGACGAAGGAGTCCATGGGGAAGAGCGCGCCGAGGTTGATCTCCCGCCTGGAGCCGGCGGCCTGGATATCGAGATGGATATCGACCCGGGGCGGGATCTGGTCGTCGATCCTACGGAAGACTTGGAGCGAGAGCGAATCCTCGCTCTTCTGCCCGGCGGCTTGGCCCTCGCTCCGCAGCCAGAGCCTGCCGGCCTGGTCGATGGTGATCGGTGCCATGGGGGTGTGATTGACCGAGGCCGAGATCAACGCCGACTCAGGCGGGATCTGGAAAGATTCGGGCAGCTCCGGCCAGTGGAAACTGCCCTGCAGGGTCAGATGGCCGCGTGAGGCGAGGATGAAGGGAAGAGATTGCCGCTCCACCACCAGGGCCGGCTGGTCGTTAATGGTGACCCCCTGCGGCCAGCAGCGCTTGTCGCCGGGAAGCCGGACCCAGGAGTCGTCGTTGTAGACCGTCCACTCCTGGCGGAAGGAACCGCCATCGGCTAAAAACTCCAAGCTAAGGCGGGAAGGCCAGGCGCAGTGGGTAACGCCCGCAGCGTTGTACTCCGGGATGCAGCGGACCTGCTCCTCCTGCCCGTGCAGAACCCACTCCTGCCAGGGTTTCAGCGCCTCGGGGATGGTCTGCTGCTCGATAGGCCGGGCAACGGTTAAGGAAGTGAGAGAGAGGATGAAGGAGAGGACGAGAAGAATCTTTTTGGTCATGCAACGCCTCCTTAAGTGGTCTTTCACGGCTACTGGTCAATCCCCCATCGTGGAGGATGGTCTTTTCGTAGAGTATAGCGCACTCGCTCACCATTACGGAAGCGCTATTCGTGTGCGCCTCTCATGTTGGCAAGAGATTGAAGTTGACTTTCATAACGGCTCGGTCTATCGTTTTTCTGTCAATGGCTGATCTTCCAGGCCGTTGCCATTGGCAATCTCTCAACGAGACATGGAGAGCGCGGCAAGGTGCTCAGCCAGGAATATCAAGGGATCAAGGGGGGCAGTGAGACATGTCACGGAGTGTTCTGGTAGTAGATGACGAGCCAAACATCGTTCTCTCCATTAAATTTCTGATGAAACAGAAAGGCTATGAGGTCAGGACCGCGAGTAACGGCGAAGAGGCCTTACAGGCCTTGAACGAAAAGGTGCCGGACCTGATTCTGTTGGACGTCATGATGCCCAAGCCTGATGGCTATGAGGTCTGCCAGAAAATTCGCGCCACCGCGCAGTGGAAGGATATCCCCGTCATCATGTTGACCGCCAAGGGGCGTGAAGTGGAGAGAGAAAAAGGCTTCGCGATGGGTGCGGATGACTACCTCACCAAGCCTTTTGCCACCCAGGAACTCGTGGCAAAAGTTCAAGCCATCCTGGATGAGAAAAGAGAGGGGGAGTAATTCCAGTTCGCATTCGAGCCGATACCTTTGTACCCCTCAAGAGGGTATTGAGCTGAACCCCCGTCAAGCGGATATTGAACTGAATCGGCTGCGCTACGCCGCTCCTCGGCGTACTAATGTACGCTCTCGTCGCTGCTCGCTTGCCGTAGCAAGCTCGCAAAGAATGCTTGCTGGAATGTGTTTTCTGGATCGTAACTTGGAATAGGTTTTCAGAAGCAACAGGAGGTCGCGAAGGACTTGGCAACGGAACACGCAACCATAGAGCGTCTCGAAACAATCATGGGTGATTTCAAGGAGGCGATCGTTATCTGCGACCCCCAGGCCTGGATACTGCTCTTTAACCCGCAGGCAAAGCAGCTCTTTCGAAACACCCTGGCCCTTAATATCAGACACTCCTTATTCGGGCTTTGCCACCAGGCCCCGTTTGAAGACGCCTTCCGACTCTTACAGCATCGTTCAGCCGAAGGAGGCCGCTTCGGGGCGGAGCTAACCGAAGTCCGCTTCGTCTGTTCGACTATCAAAGACGCTATGCTGCTCAATTGCCATCTGCGACTGATCCCTGTCGAGCGGTTACACGATCCTGTTTTTGTCCTTTTTTTTAGTCCGATTTCCCAACAAATCGACGAGACCGGTTGGAAGGCGAGTTCGCTTGCGAAAATGATCGAGGAACTCCGCAGGCCGTTGGCGAACCTGAACGCGGCGGCCGAGAACCTGCAGACCAACCCCGAGATGCCGAGAGCTGAGCGGATCGAATTTGAAACGGTGGTGGCCACGGAGAGCGCCGACCTGATCCGGCGCTTTGAATCCGTGGTACAGGAGTCCAGGGCGCTGACCTATAGCCAATGGCCCCTCACCGACATCTACTCCTCCGACCTGGTCCGATGCGTCGCCCGCGAGTTGCACAAAGAGGGCTCCATCACCGTAACCATGACCGGAGTCCCGCTCTGGCTTCATGCCGACTCCCACTCCCTGATGCTCACCTTGGAGGCTCTGATCCGGGCCATCCACCAGGCTTGCAAGATCTCGGAGATCGATATCGAGGTTCTGCCCGGCAGTCGCAAGGTCTATTTCGATATCGTCTGGCAGGGAGAACCGGTCCCGCAAACGATTGTCGATTCGTGGTTCAGTATTCCTTTGCTTGGCGCCACCGCAGGCATGAGCGTCGCCGATGTCCTGGAGCGGCATAGCAGCGATATGTGGTGCCAGCAGCACCAAAGGGATGGCTTTGCCCGCTTGCGGATACCGGCCCCGGACTCTCGCAGGCTTTGGGATGAGGAGAGAACGCCCTTGCCTGATCGGCCGTTGCTCCCCGCCTTCATCCATGGAGATACAAATCTGGGGGAGATGGCGGACCGGCCACTCTCCTCTCTCAGTTACGTAGTATTCAATACGGTGCCCACCGGGTTCGACCCGGCGGACGAGAACGATATCCTGTCGATTGCGGGGGTGCGGATCGAAGGACTGAGGATCCTCTCCGACGAATGCTTCCAGTCGCTGGTCAATCCGCAGCGGCCCATCCCCCCAAGTTCTGTCAGCCGCCATAGGATAACCGAGGGTGCGGTCCGGGGTAAACCGCCGATCAAGGTGGCCCTCGCCCAGTTCAAGGCATTTGCCGGTGACGCCGTGCTGGTGGCGCATAACGCCGCACTCGACCTGACTCTTCTCCAGCGCAAGGGAGAGAAGGCCAAGGTCAGGTTCGACAATACAATCCTCGACACCCTCCTGTTGTCGATGGTGGTTGATGAAACGGTGACGGATCACACCTTGGATGGTCTCTGCCACAGGCTTGGGGTGCCAATGAGAGGACGGCATGCAGCCATGGCCGCCTCGCTGCTGACGGCGCAGGTCTTTCACCGCCTGTTGGAGTTGCTCACGGCCAAAGGCGTTACCACTCTCGGCCAGGCGATTGCCGCCTCGGCCAGGATTAGGCTGTAGGCTTTGTGACTGTTCACTCCCTCCGGCGCACGGATCAAGTTGAAACGACTCTAGCCAAATTGATGGCTGTTACATTGTACTAGTATTTAATTGTTTTTTTAGTTGATTTTAATCTATTCACGCAGTATTTATTATGATATTCACGCTACAATTGTGCTATCCTAATAATACAAGGAGGTTCATTATGACATTACTCAATCATTACAAGCAGCTTGTGTGTGCAGGCGCGTTGTTTGCTTTAGCCGGGGCTCTTCCTGCCAATGCCATGAACCAGGAAGATTTTAATGTGCTGGTAATTAAAAAAGGGTGTACGCAATCAACAGGGTGCAAGGAGACCGTTAACCAGGCTGCTCAAGACAAAACCACACTTCGCGATATTGCGAGGATGGCGCTTGATCCTAGCCTAAAGAGTTACCAGTACTGCATACTAGAGGGGGTTGCGTCTAATGCCCTCGCTGATGGGATGTCACCACAAGCTATTTTCACAATGCTACAGGGAGTCGAGGGACTAAATCCGTCTGTATTTCTTGCTGCAATGGTTAGATCTGGCATCTCGGAGGACGACGTTAAAATTTTGGCAAATGAGGCTAAAATCTCAGAACTGGTAAGTAAGGTAGCATTTTCCAAAGCCAAAGAGGCGGACGTTTGCTCGATAAGTCCCGATGACACACTGGCCTATACCCCTGCCGAAAACGCTGCGCCCATGGTTATCGGTGGGCTACCAATAAATGGAGGTAGTTCGGCTCCATCAGGAACCTATACCAGCCCCTCAACATTTAAGTGAACCTTCCCCTGAAAGTAAGATTACGATGATATGAGTCTTGCCTCGACTTTTTTGGCAATGGAAAGCTTTGTCGCTGAAACAGCGTGAAGAGAAATATTCAAAGAAGATGCTTTGTTCGGCAAAAAATGCATTAAAAGAACATAAAGGATTGAAATGAAATGTTATTGGTTGACTACAGGTGTGGCAACAGCATTACTCTTG
>Ga0334722_10007189_pt1 | contig 10839 bp, 10 predicted proteins | sample C3_bottom_MG_FD_207210 | JGI IMG/M metagenome (GOLD analysis project Ga0334722, IMG submission 207210) | Sediment microbial communities from Yellowstone Lake, YNP, Wyoming, USA - C3_bottom | ecosystem: Environmental > Aquatic > Freshwater > Lake > Sediment | place: USA: Wyoming | collected...
AGAGGGCGACAATGGCCCCCTTGATCCGTGGGAGTTTTTCCCCGCTCGCAGCGAAGGTGGCGACATCGTTGGCCAGCTCGATTAGCTTCTGGTGTTCGGCGTCGATCTGCGCGTTGTTGACGCTGTATTTGGCGCTCCAGACAAATTCACTCATGAAGACAATCTCCAGAAATTCTGTTGGATGGGATGCCCCATTGTATGGCGGCGAGACGAGGAAAAGCAACCAGTAAATCGTGGGACAACGGGGCAAAAGCGAAGTGCGCCGAACAAGATGCTATTTGCAATCCCAACCGGTATGTGCTAATCCTTTTGACTTTCTGGCATGGGTTTAGCGCCCCCCAAGGCGCCTTTTTAAAGAGAACACAGCATTGTCGATCGAGACACATAAACGAAGGAAAACATATGGCCATCCAAACGATTATCTACACCGAAGTTGATGAAGCCCCCGCCCTGGCAACCTATTCCCTGCTCCCGATCCTCCAGGCCTACACCAAGGGCTCGGGCATTTCCGTAACCACCAAAGATATCTCCCTGGCCGGGAGAATCATCGCCAACTTTTCGGAACACCTGAGCGAGAGCCAGAGAATCCCCGATGATCTGGGGGAATTGGGCAAGCTCGTCAAACAGCCCGAGGCCAATATCATCAAGCAGCCCAATATCAGCGCCTCGGTTCCCCAGCTCAAGGAGGCGCTCAAGGAGTTGCAGGAGAAAGGCTATGCGCTCCCGGATTATCCAGAGGCCCCCAAAACCGAAGCCGAGAAAGAGCTGCAGGCCAGATTCGCCAAGGTCTTGGGCAGCGCAGTAAACCCAGTTCTGCGGGAAGGAAACTCCGATCGACGGGCAGCAGCCTCGGTAAAACGGTTTGGCCAAAAAAATCCGCACCGGATGATGAAGCCGTGGCCCGCCGAGTCCAAAACCAGGGTCGCATATATGACCGCTGGGGATTTTTACGGCAGCGAGAAATCGCTGACGGTTGCTAAGGCCTGCGAGATGCGGATCGAGTTTGTCGCTGATGATGGCAGCACCACGGTGCTTAAGGCGAAAACCCCCTTGCTTGCTGGCGAGATTCTCGATGCCTCGGTCATGAATGTTGCTGCCCTGCGGAAATTCTACGCCCAGCAGATTGCGGCGGCCAAGAATGACGGGGTGCTGCTGTCGCTGCACCTCAAGGCGACCATGATGAAGGTCTCGGACCCGGTGATGTTCGGCCACTGTGTCGCCGTTTTTTATCAGGATGTTTTTGCCAAGCACGGTACGATCATTAAAGAGCTGGGGGTGAACGCCAACAACGGTCTGGGCGATCTCTATGCCAAGATCCAGAGCCTGCCGGCCCAGCGGGCCGAGGTCGAGGCAGACATCCAGGCGGCCTATACAACCAACTGCGAACTGGCCATGGTGGATTCCAGCAAGGGCATCACCAACCTCCATGTCCCCAACAACGTGATTGTCGATGCCTCCATGCCCGTGGTGATCCGGGACGGCGGCAGGATGTGGGGGGCTGACGACCAGCTGCACGACACCATCGCCATGGTGCCGGACCGTTGCTATGCGACAATCTACCAGGAGGTGGTTGAGGATTGCAAAGTCCATGGCGCCTTTGACCCCGCCACCATGGGAAGCGTCGCCAATGTCGGGCTGATGGCTCAAAAGGCCGAGGAATACGGCTCCCACGACAAGACCTTCATGGCGCCGGGCAAGGGGATGATCCGCATGGTGGACAACGCCTCCGGCGAGACCCTGCTGGCGCAACCGGTGGAGCCGGGCGACATCTTCCGCGGCTGCCAGACCAAGGATGCGCCGATCCAGGATTGGGTGAAGCTGGCTGTAAATCGCGCCAAGGCCACAGGTACTCCGGCCATCTTCTGGCTGGATGCAAACCGGGCCCACGACGGTGAACTGATCGCCAAGGTGAAGACCTACCTGCCAAACCACGACACCAGCGGCCTGGATATCCGGATCAGGCAGCCGGTGGAGGCCATGCGCTTCTCGCTGGAAAGAATCCGCAAGGGCGAGGATACCATCTCCGTTACCGGCAACGTGCTGCGCGACTATCTCACCGATCTCTTCCCCATCCTGGAGCTGGGCACCAGCGCCAAGATGCTCTCCATCGTCCCCTTGATGAATGGCGGCGGGATGTTTGAGACCGGGGCAGGCGGGTCAGCGCCCAAACATGTGGAGCAATTTTTGCGGGAAGGGCATCTGCGCTGGGATTCGTTGGGTGAGTTTTGCGCCTTGGTGCCATCCTTCGAGCATATCTACAGCACCTTTAAGAATGAAAAGGCACTGCTGTTTGCCGAGACGCTGGATCAGGCCATCGGCAAGTTTTTGGAAAACGAGAAGTCGCCGTCTCGCAAGGTGGGGGAGCGGGACACCAGGGGCAGTCATTTTTACCTGGCCCTCTACTGGGCGCAAGCGCTGGCCGGGCAGAGCAAGGACACCGAGGTGCAGGCCCGGTTTGCCAAGGTGGCGCAGGCGCTTGGCGACAACGAGGCCAAGATTGTTGCCGAGCTGAACAGCGCCCAGGGACGCTCGGTGGATATCGGCGGGTATTACCGTCCGGATCGGCTAAAGGCCACCCAGGCCATGCGGCCCAGCACAATCTTCAATACAATCGTGGACGCCATCTGATATACTAAAATAGGAAGGGCTTTTCTTAATAAGGCAGAGGAGGAAGCACCATGAAAAAATTGCTGCTGCTGGTAATGGCCCTGTTTTTTCTGGGCGCGGGTTCGGCCTTGGCCAACAAGTCGGCTGTCCGCCTGGAAGCCCCGGCGAATGCGAAGCAGGGGGAGAAGATCGCAATCACCCTCTTTGTCGCGCACAGCGCCAACAATTTTTTCCATCACACAAAAATGGTGAATCTCGTCATCAATGGCCAGGAGGCGGCCCGCTGGGAATTCAGCGGCACCAATCTTCCGGAGGCGGCCGAGTTCAGCCGCACCTTTGAGTACGTGCTGACCGGGCCGATTACCCTTGAATCGGCAGCATTCTGCAATATGCACGGCAGTTCCAACACGGCAACGGCGACCGTGGGCCTGCAATAGGTTGAGGGGAGGATGATCATGCGGATCGGCGGAATGTCCCTGGTGCAGATTCTCGGGGCCATCAATTTTGTGCTGCTCATGTTCCAGTTGTTTTCCGGCCAACATTGGATTCAGGTGAAAATCGGCATCCACCGTAAAGTTGGCATGGTGCTTGTTGCGACGGCAAGCCTGCACGGATTTTTGGCGATTGTGACTGCCAATTGAAAAGGGAGGATCACGATGAGAGATGGGACAGATTCATTTTAAGAAAACCAATTGGTAGCGAAACAAAAAGCCCTCCGTGTGGAGGGCTTTTTGTTTTCAGGCCAGAGCCCGAGTTCGTTTTCCCCGACCGGGGAAAGAAGAGATCATCAACCACAGCGTTCAGCTGTGCGGGCATCATAGGTGCCGTAACCGTTCCAGTAGAGGTAGTCATTCAACTTCAGAATCTGCTCCTTGGTTAAACTTGCCCAGGAACCGTCCTTGGCGCACTTGGCACTTTTCCGGAAAAAAACTCGATTCCATCCTTCCGAGGTTGTGGATTCCGTTTCCAAAAAAGGCGCTTTTTTGTCATTTCCACGGCGGTGGCAAGATTTGCAGCTGTTTTTGAAGATGGTATGTCCCTCGCTCACCCAGCCGCTGTTGTTAAAATTCAGCTCCCGGCACATCCCCGTCCCCTCATCTAGACGTTTTGGGGCTGTGGCAAAAGAGAAAGTTGCATTTCCGAAAAAGAGCACCAACACACCGAAGATCAGATACAATTTTGTTTTCATTTTTCCCCCCTTCTGATTTTTGTGTCTATACAGCCTTTTTCCCACAACAACAATTAACCCCAAAAGCAACAACGGCTTACGCAGTTGCGTATAAGCTTATACTGTCGGGCAAAAAAATTACTTCATCGGGCAAAACCCCCCAGAGCATGTCTCGCAGGTATCACCCTCCGGACATGGGATATGGCTCGCTTCACACACGGCATCCGTGGTTTTTTTGAGCCCGCTCAAAACGTCCCCGTTGATTCTGTAATACACCCGAAAGCCCATCTTGCTGGAGGAAACAATGCCAATATGCCGCAACACCTTGAGGTGTTGCGAGACCGCAGGTTGAGTAATCCCAAGCCTCTTGGCTAGGTCGGCGACGCAGTAGAGATTTTCTTCAGACGAAGCAAGAATCCGGATAAGCCTGAGTCGCGACAGATCCCCAAGCGCTTTGAAAAATTCTATAACTTCATCAATACCCTTGTCACTCATTTTTCTCTCCACATCCATAACATCATAAGCAACAACTTATTGTCAACAGGTTTTTAAGGGCCGCCCCAAACTCGGAGCGCTATCACAGCACTCATCTGCAAGATGTCTGTGTTCTTTGTCTCAAGCCCGGATCAGGGACAGAAGCTCTGCGGTTTTTGCCGCCAAGAGCGCGACATCGCCCTTGCTTTCCACATTGAGGCGCAACACCGGCTCGGTATTTGAGCTGCGGATGTTGAAGCGGAAGTTCTCTGCGGTAAAGCTCAGGCCATCGGTGTAATCCTTTTCCCCCGGTGTTTCGGCATAAAATGCCTCCACCCTGTCAATCACCGCCGCAGGGTCTGCCACCCGGTTGTTGATCTCGCCGCTCACCGGAAAAGCCGCCTGCCTCTCCCGCACCAGATGGGAGAGCGGCTGGCCGGACGTGCTCAAGATCTGGGCCACCAGCAGCCAGGGGATCATACCGGAGTCGCAGTAGGCAAAATCGCGGAAGTAATGGTGGGCGCTCATCTCGCCGCCGTACACCGCATCCTCGGCCCGCATCCGCTCCTTGATGAAGGCGTGGCCGGTCTTGCTCATGACCGGGATACCGCCCGCCTGCTTGACAATCTTCTGGGTGTTCCACACCAAGCGTGGGTCGTGGATGATCTTCGCCCCCGGATGCTTGGTCAGCATGGCCTGGGCCAACAGGCCGACCAGATAGTAGCCCTCGATAAAGCCCCCCTGTTCGTCAAAGAAAAAGCAGCGGTCGAAATCGCCGTCCCAGGCAAGGCCGAAATCCGCGCCATGTTCTCGAACCGCGTTGGTCGTGACCTCCCGGTTTTCCGGGAGCAGCGGGTTGGGCACCCCGTTGGGGAAGGTGCCGTCTGGCTCCCACTGGAGCTTGATAAACTCAAAAGGCAGCTGTGCGGCCAGGCGATCAATCACCGCGCCAGCGCAGCCGTTGCCGGGGTTGGCCACGATCTTGAGCGGCTTCAAGGTCGTTTTGTCGACATAGCCCAGCAGGTGTTCAAGGTAGGCGGGCTTGTTGTCCAGGTGGGTCAGAACGCCAGGTTTGTCGGCGGTGAGGCGATGCCCTTCTGCGGCCAATCGCTCGATCTCCCGCAACCCGGTGTCCCCGGAGATGGGCCTGGCCCCCTGGCGTACCAGCTTCATGCCGTTGTAATCCGCCGGGTTGTGGCTGGCCGTGACAATGACCCCGCCGTCCACTGCGAGATTAAAGGCGGCGAAGTAGATCTCCTCGGTGCCGACCATCCCTAAGTCCACCACATCCACCCCGGCCGCGAGAAAACCATCGGTCAGCGCCTTAGCTAGGGCAGGGCTGGAGAGGCGGATGTCGTGGCCGATGGCCACCTTTTTCGGGGCAAATTGGGCGCTGTATGCCTGGCCGATGTTAAAGGCCAGGGCAACGTTCAGTTCATCGGGCACCCGACCGCGGATGTCGTAGGCCTTGAAGCAGGGAAGAAGAGAGGTCATGGTCGGATGTCTTTGAAGGAATGTTTGTTTTCGGGTAGATTGCTTTTTTCAACACAACAAGGACAATTGATCATGGAAGGCTCTATTCTGCAACCGGAACTTGCCGCGAAAATGGCCGATCTGTACGACCGTATGGAAAAGGCCTACGACATCGTGGCCAAACAGCTGGACTTTACCTGCGACGGCTGCCCCGACAACTGCTGCGACTCCTATTTTCAGCACCACACCTATGTGGAGTGGTCTTATCTTTGGGTGGGGTTGCAGGAGCTCGAGCCGGAACGCCGCAAGGGCATGGAAAATCGGGCCGCCGAGTATGCCGCCGCCTGCGAGAGGGCGCTGGCCAGGGGCGAACGTCCGCAAGTCATGTGTCCGCTCAACGAAGAGGGGCGTTGCGGTCTCTATCAGCATCGGCTGATGATCTGCCGGATGCATGGGGTACCGTCCAACCTCACCTATCCCAATGGCCAGATAAAAAAATTCCCTGGCTGCTTCCGTTGCCAGGAGATCGTGGGGGATCGGCAGGCAGTGCCCATGGTGGAGCGGGCCCCCCTGTTCCGGGAGCTCGCTGCGCTGGAGCAGGAGCTGTTGGGTTCGCTTCAGGGCGAGTTGCCCAAGGTCAAAAAGACCATCGCCGATATGATCCTGTTGGGTCCGCCCAGATTGTAAGAAGATGGCTTGAAAACGCCTTCTTGTCTCCTATGCAGGACACAAGAAGGCGGGAGAAAGAAAAGCAAAACGCAGTTACCCCTGGCAGCCGCACTTGTCGCCGCGGATGTCGTCTTTGAAGAGCGAGATGCCGCGCTCCATGGCGCAGAAATCTCCACACATCGTGCAGGTCCGGCTGTTTTCCGGGGTGCGGCTCTCCCGGATCTTTCGGGCCGCTTCCGGGAACATCATCAGTTCCATCTGCCGGTCCCAATTGGTGTCGCGGCGTGCGATGGCCATCTGCTTTTCCTGCTCGCGCCGTTCCGGGTAGCGGGCCAAGTCGCCGATCCGGGCTGCCAGCCTCGTAGCCCGCACCCCTTCCCGCACATCCGCCTCATTGGGCAGGGCCAGATGCTCGGCCGGGGTGATATAGCAGATCAGATCCGCGCCGTAGCGTACCGCATGGGCCGCGCCGATGGCGGCGGTGATGTGGTCGTAACCGGCGCCGGTATCGGCGGGCAGCGGCCCCAGTATATAGTAGGGCGCCTTGCCGCTCATCCGTTTTTCCAGCATGATGTTGCCCTCTATCTCGTCCAGCGGCACATGGCCCGGCCCCTCCACCATCACCTGACAGCCTAGATCGCGGGCAATTTCGGCCAGTTCGCAGTTGATGATCATCTCCGCCATCTGGGCGCGGTCATGGCTGTCGTGGATGGCGCCGGCCCGGATGCCGTTACCCAACGATAACACCGAATCATACTTTTTCATCAGTGCGCAGACCCGGTCGAACTGCTCGTAGAGTGGGTTTTCCTTGTTGTGATGCTCCATCCAGGAGACCATGAAGGTGCCGCCTTTTGAGACCAACCCGCCGTAGCGGTAGCCCTGTTTACGCAGCCGTTCGATGCTGAAGCGGTTGATGCCGCAGTGGATGGCCATGAAAGAGAGGCCGTCGGCAAGCTGCCGCTCGATAAGCTCAAAGAGATATTCCGGATCAAGCTTGTTGGGGTTGTGGTATTTTTTGCTTGCTTCGGAAAAGGCCTGGTAGAGCGGGACATTGCCCACCGGCAAAGTGGTGGCGGCCAGGATCTCTTTGCGGATGCGGTTAAGATCGCCGCCGGTGGAAAGCTCCATCAAGGTGTCGGCCTGTTCCTCTTCCGCTGCGCGGGCTTTACGGATTTCGAGGTCGAGGTCGGCGATGTCCGAGGAGGTGCCGATGGAGGCGTTGACCTTGGCCCGCAGACCGGTGCCGATGCCCACCGCCTTTTGTGCAGGCCGGTTGGGGTTGCAGGGGATGACGATCTCGCCCTTCGCCACCAGGGTGCGGATCGTCTCGGCGGCAAAGCCTTCATTTGCTGCCACCTGCTGCATGGGTTCGGTGATGATACCGTCACGGGCCAGTTCCAGTTGGGTTTTCATGGTGTTGCTCCTTATTTTTGTTCTCCGTCCGCGGGCAAAAAAAATTCCGCACCACCGGTAACGGCGATGCGGAATTATCTGGACAGATGGTTCCTTTTTTTCCAGGCTGGCAGGTCTTCTGACTTGCGGCTCCACCCTTCGCCGCGCCTTCCCACCTTGCGGCAGTGGCATGTGCGGCGTCGGTCCCCGCTTACAGCGTTGGCCCAACGTGACGGAATTACACCGTCTTCCCTATTCTCCCGCCGCTTCCGAGGAAGGGGCCGGCACCAGTCTGGTTATGTTTTTTTCTCTCGCCTTATTGTCGTGCTTGGCGAAAAGAGTATTTAGCAATTCCCGCGCCTGCGGGCAATCTTTTTTCTGATTACCACTAATCTTCAGCCAGTTTTTTTTCGTCATTCCGGCGGAAGCCGGAATCCAGAGAAATCATCTGCCGTGCCTGGATTCCGGCCTTCGCCGGAATGACTACTTATTTTTCCCGCATCAACTCGGCAATCTGGAAAGCGAGTTCCAGGCTCTGCTCCGCGTTGAGACGCGGGTCGCAGTTGGTCAGGTAGTTCTCGGCCAGATGGTGGTCAAGAATTTTTCGGGAGCCACCGGTGCATTCGGTGACGTTTTCCCCGGTCATTTCAAAATGGATGCCGCCGGGCACGGTGCCTTCGGCCCAATGGATTTCGAAAAAGGAGCGGATCTCGCTCATGATTTCGTCAAAATTTCTGGTTTTGTGACCGGTCTCTGCGGTGTAGGTGTTGCCGTGCATGGGGTCGCAGCTCCAGACCAGCTTGAAACCTTCCTGCTTCATGGCGCGGGCCAGAGCGGGCAGACCGTCGCCGATCTTTTTCGCGCCGAAACGGGTGATCAGGGTCAACCTGCCCGGCTCGTTGTCCGGGTTGAGGATGCTGACCAGCCGTTTCACATCGTCAAGCTTGTGGCTGGGTCCGATCTTGACCCCGATGGGATTATGCACCCCCCGGAAGAATTCTACATGGGCTCCGTCGATCTGCCGCGTGCGTTCGCCGATCCACAACATGTGGGCAGAGCAGTCGTACCAGTCGCCGGAGGTTGAATCCTGGCGGGTCAGGGCCTGCTCGTAGCCCAGAAGCAGGGCCTCGTGGGAGGTGTAGAAGCTGGCTTGGTTGAGCTGGGGAATATCAGTGGAGATGCCGACGATGCGCATGAAGTTGATGGCCTGGTCGATCTGGCGGGCCAGTTTTTCGTAAAGTTGCCCCTGGGGGGATCGGCCCACGAATTCGTTGTTCCAGGAGTGAACCCGCTCCAAGGAAGCATAGCCGCCCATGGTGAAGGCGCGCAGGATGTTCATGGTGGCGCAGGCCAGGTGGTAGCCTTTGAGCATCCGTTGCGGGTCGGGCCGCCGGGCTTCGGGGGTTGGATCAATCCCGTTGACCATGTCGCCGCGGTAGCTGGACAGCTCCACGCCGTTTACCATTTCCGTATCGGCGGAGCGGGGCTTGGCGTACTGCCCGGCCATGCGGCCCACCTTGATCACCGGCTTGCCGCCCGCGTAGCTCATGATTACCGCCATCTGCAGGATTACTTTGAGCAGCTCCCGGATGGAGGGGGCGGTGCACATGGAAAATTCCTCGGCGCAGTCGCCGCCCTGGAGCAGAAAGGCATTGCCCTCGGCGGCCATGGCCAGTTGCTTCTTCAGGGTGCGGATCTCTCCGGCAAAGACCAGGGGCGGCAGCTTGGAGATGGTCTGCACCGTCTCGGCAAATTCGTTTTTATCCGGCCAGTTGGGCTGTTGCAGGGCGTTGAACTGCTGCCAGCTTGTCTTGCTCCACTGCTGTGTCATGGTACCCCCTCCGAGGGATAATTTTTGCCACGAAATCCACGAAAAACACGAAAGTTTTAAGGACTCGCAGATCGCGGCAGGCTTTTTTCAGGGAAACTGGTTTTTTTATTTCGGGTTCTTTCGTGGGTTTCGTGGCAAAAAAATTCAGCCTTCTTTCGCCCCTGGCAACGCGCAGGGGCCGCCGACGCAGCAGGATTCCACATCAAAGGCATTCAATATCCGCAACTCAGGCTCCCGCCGTTCCGGGGCAACGGGGCTGAGATTCAGGCTGGGCAGCATGGCCAAAATCTTCTCCCTGGTGGGGATGGCGGCAAGCCCGGTTGCCAGCACCGTGCCGGTTCTCGCGTCCAGCAGCTCGGCGTCTTCGCCGTTGGTCACCACCACAAGGGGGATCATCTGGTTCTCTTCCAGCACCCTGGCCGCCGCTATGGCCGGCCGTTCCCGGGTTACCAGCGAGCCGGGGCCGTAGCGCAGCACCATCACCCGTTGTCCCGCGATGCTCACCACAATGTCGATCTTCGAGGCTACGAACTGGGTGGCGAACAGGGTTTCAATTCTGCGTCGCATCTCCAGCTCGCCCTTGGCAAACCCCTTTTCCTCAACCAGCATCTGGGCCAGTTTCTGGCGGTAGCGCTCGTCGTCGGTGTCCACCAGTGGTTCGCCGGTGACGTAATCGGCGAGGCTGCCGTAGATCATGTGGTGCGAAGGGATGTCTGCCATAACTTTTGGGCCTCAAAATAAAGAGCAGTCAGACGAAGACTTTTCCCCCTTCTGTTCATTTCTTTGCTTGCCCAAAGAAATGAACAGAAGAAAGGGCACCCCGTGTCCCTTGTCCCGCCGTTGGCGGGAGTCCCTGCGCTCCTCGATGCTGCCGGGGCTTTGCAAACTCGGCTACGCCTCAAACAGTGCAAAGCCCTTTTTCGGCAGCCTCTCCGGTGCTCGGCTGCGTGCCAATGGGATTGTAACTGCCATACCCCCAAATAAAAAAGAGGAGGCCGCAGCCCCCTCTTTGAGAAAGGCCGTCCCGAATTCGAGAAAGCGGCCTCTATATACTACCGCTTTTTTACAGAGTCAGCCAGGACTCGCTGAACACATTCTGGCCGGACAACACCTTATAGGTTTTATAATGCTCAATGGCGGTACCGGTGAGGCCTGCGGGATCGGGATCGTTACCATCCATCATGCCGTGGACCATGTCCACCAGGCTCTGGCGCTCGCCCTTGCA
>Ga0334722_10007190_pt1 | contig 10837 bp, 8 predicted proteins | sample C3_bottom_MG_FD_207210 | JGI IMG/M metagenome (GOLD analysis project Ga0334722, IMG submission 207210) | Sediment microbial communities from Yellowstone Lake, YNP, Wyoming, USA - C3_bottom | ecosystem: Environmental > Aquatic > Freshwater > Lake > Sediment | place: USA: Wyoming | collected...
ATACTCCCAGGGCGTCGCCCGCGTACCCCACGGCGAGACCAAGCCCCACCGCCAAGTGCGTCAGGGCCACCCAGGCGTTGGCGGGAGCCATGTCCACTGAATCCGCATGATGCTCGCGGGCATGGCTTATGGCCCGCCAGGCCAGCGGCACCCCCACTAGCGACGCCAGGGCCGCCGGCGGGAACAAACGAATAAACGCTCCTGCTACGACGAAAAGGAAAGCCGGCCAGATAAACCATCCCAGCCGCGCCAGAGCCTTTTCCTGTCCCCAGCGCACCACCAGTGTGGGCTTGCCTGCTTTGGCGTCTGCTTCGGCATCGGGAAACTCGTTAATGTAAATGATGGCCGTGATCAAAAGTGCCACCGGCAAGGAAGCCGCCAGAGCTCCAACGCTCAGCCTTCCCGCCTGTACGTAGTAGGCACCAAGCACCATGAACACGCCGAAGCTCAGCCCGATCGAGGCCTCACCAAGCCCGATCCGGATGAGGCTGAACCCGTGGGGTCGGTTGTAGGTCAATATCGCCACCGCACCAGCTGCCGCCAACACCAGCACCAGCGGGCCGGCGTACCAGGTCAGGTACAGCCCGGCAGCAATGGCTAGTACCATGGCCGTGATGGCACCCACCAACACCTCGAGCGGCGTCAAAAGCCCGAGCTGGATCACCCGGCTGCCGCCGCTGAACGGCCGTACGAACGACTGGTTAGTTTCGTCGGCCAGGGCCCGGTGGTCGTAATAATCATTCATCAGGTTTACCGCTACCTGGGCCAGCACCCCTCCCAGAAGAGTGACAAGGAACGCCACCAGGTTCAACCGGCCGCGTTCCGCCCAAGCCGCGGCTGTTCCTACCAGCACTGGCACCAGCGAAGCCGTAAGCGAATTCACGCGGATAGCCGTCCACCAACTCCCAAGCTTCATTCTCAGCTGGGCCAAGTCGTCCGCCGCCCGCTGGTGGTGCGGAAATTCCAGCACGGTAGGCGGCGTACCTTTTACGATTTCATTGAATTTCCTGTATTTGATGGTTTCTGGGACGATCTGAATGCAGTCCAGCACGCTGGTCTGGTTCTGCGCGGCCAAGGCCTGCACGACCGGAGAAGTTCGGGCGGTAGCCTGCAGGCAGCGCTCGCGATCAGCGGGATCCTTGAGCAGGATGGCTCTGCCGGTATATTCCACCTCTTCCGACTCCGTGATGGGGCCGTCGCGCCGCAACACCAGAATGGACACATGCGGGTGGTTTATGAACTGCAGGATTTTCGGGTCGTTGTGCATACTGGCCAAGTATATGGAGAAATCCTCTTCAAATCCCAAATGCATCGTTCGTTGCCGGATGTGTTCACCGGACGCCGTAGCGATCACCGCGACGTCACTGCTTCGCAAAAGTGCCCTGATTTCGTCGATGGTGTGATCCCGGTTGCCGCTCACCACGATTGCCGGCGCCTCCGGCATCTCTGGTTGCCCTTTTGCTGGAGCCATCGTGCTCAAGGCCTATACCTCCAGTCTTTTGCAGTCTGATCGGTTTACCTAGGACGCCGTTCAGCGGTTATGCCACTGCGGCTTTCTTTTTTCGTTGAAGGCCGCCACACCCTCGCGGCGGTCCTCGGTGCCAATGGTCAGTTCATACAAGGCCAGATCGAGCCGGTATCCCGTGTCGAAATCAACGCCAGTGCCCCGGTCGATGGCCACCTTGGCCAGACGCACCGGGATCGGTGCACTTTCCACGATCTCGGCGGCCAGATCCAGGGCACACGCGAGCGCCTGACCTGCCGGTACCACGCGGTTCACCATACCCCACTGCAACGCCTCCTGGGCATCGATGATCCGGCCGGTGTAGATGAGCTCCTTGGCGCGGCGGCTGCCAATCGCCCGCGGCAGGTTTTGCAACCCACCACCACCCGGGAGGATGCCGCGGCGGATTTCTGTCAGCCCAAACCGGGCGGATTCGGAGGCAACGATAAAATCGGCCATCAACGCAAGCTCAAGCCCGCCAGCCAGGGCATAGCCTTCCACGGCGGCAATCACCGGTTGGGGGAAGTTCTTTATCTCGAGGAACATACGTTCAAAAAGCTGGTGCTGCACCCGCCAGTCGGCGTCGCCCATGCCCTGCCGTTCTTTCAGGTCGGCGCCGGTGCAAAAGGCCCGGTTGCCTTCGCCGGTGAGGATAACCACCCGCAAATGCCCCGTTGTGCTGTAACGGCGGAAAAGAGCTTCGAGCTCGGTGGCCATCCCGGTGTTGAAAGCGTTCAAGACCTCTGGCCGGTTCAGCCGTACGACCAGAATTTCGCCCTGGGTGCCGCGAGATTCTGTGGTAATGTATTGGTATTTTTCAGCGTCCATAGGCACTCCAACCGAGATAGTATATACATCAAAAATAGCATACGAAAAGCTGCACCCAGTGAAATTTCAAGAACGGTGGCCGGTCACGGTGCCGGTGGTCCTGGCCGCGGCCCGGGCGCGAAGCTTGTCGAGTGCACCCATGAGGCCGCGCGGGGCCACCATTACGATCAGAATGAACATCAACCCAAACAGTATCAGCCAGTGGCTTAAAAACGGTACGTTGCTACCGATGCTGCTAAGCTCGTGTTCTGCCAACACAAGGATGACTGCCCCGACCACCGGCCCGACAAGCGTACCCGCACCGCCGATGATCACCATGAGCAAAGCCGAAAGACTGTTCGACAAACCGAAAAGCTCCGGAGTGGCGATCTGGATTACCAGCATGTAAAGCATGCCGGCCACAGCCGCAAACATTCCCGAAACGACGTTCACGGCCACCTTGTAGGCCAGCACGTCGTGCCCCATGGACTCGATACGGCTTTCGTTTTCCCGCATGCCCCGCCAGACCAATCCGGCGGGGCTACGGACAAGCCGGTAAAGTACGACAAAGCTCAGCACCAGCACCGCAAGTAAAAGGTAATAGATCGCGGGTCCGGAGAGCAAAAAGCGCGGCAGGTACACGTTCAGCCCATCGCTGCCGCCAGTATAGGGCCGGAGGTTCTGGCTACTGGCCATCAGAAGCAGGATCTGGCTAATTGCCAGCGTTACCATGGCAAAGTACCCGGCCTTCACCCTGGACAGGATGAGCCCCTCCACCACTCCCAGGGCCGCTGCCAGCACGATGCCGGCCACCGCACCCAGTAGCAAGATCCCAGCCGCCCCGCCGCCGGCACGGCTGGCGATCGCAATCGCGTAACCCCCGATTCCCCAAAAAGCGGCATGCCCAAACGAGACCACACCGGTGTAGCCAAACAGGAGATCGAAACTCAGGGCAAACAAGGCCAGGGCCATGATCTGCCCGGCCAACGACAAAATCCACACCGGTGCACCGGCCACCGGGAAAACCACAAGCCCCACCAAAACGAGCACCGCTACGCCCCACCCGGACGCCCATGACCGCTTTTTCATGTCCCGGCTTCCTTTTCCCCGAATAGCCCTTCCGGCCTGAATATGAGCACTAAAGCCATGAAAAAGACATTGACCGCCCCCACTATTTGGGAGGGAAGATAGTAACTCGCGAAGGCCCCGATCAACCCGACCAACAGGGCGCCGACCGCTGTCCCGTTATAACTGCCCAAGCCACCCACCACTACCACGATGAACGCGTTCAACATGCTCTGAAGCCCCATATCCGGCGAAAGAGCGCCGAAATACTGTCCCGCGAGCACTCCTCCCAGAGCAGCCATGGCCGCCCCGGCCACGAACACAGCCGTAAATACGCGACGGATGGGAATTCCCAACGCCATGACCATCTCCGGGTTGTCAATGCCAGCCCGCACAATCAAGCCCAAGCGAGTCCGCGTGAGCCAAAGCCATCCCAAGCCCCACACCAGCACTCCCACGGTGACGAGCATTACGTTCACCTTGACCACCGCGATGCCACCCAAGACCCAGGCCCCACGCAGAAAGGCCGGTACCCCCACCCCCACCTGGTCCGGTCCGAACGGAATCTTGATCGCCTCGCTGAGCACATAGAAAGCCCCAAGCGTAGTGAGGACCTGCACCACCATGTTGCCGTACGCCGGCCGCAGAAGCGTACGCTCCAAAATCCAACCAAGCCCGCCGCCCAGAAGCGTCCCGGCCAAAGCCGCCAGTACAAGCGAATGCGTGAGCTGGTATACAAGCATCCCCGTGTAGGCACCCCAAAGGAACACGGCCCCGTGGGCGAAGTTGAGCACCCGTAATAAGCCGAACGACAGCGAGAGCCCGGCGGCCAAAAGATAGTACAGGGCAGCGGTGCTGAGCCCGCTGAACAACAGCGTCAGAAAGGTCTCCATCGACCCACCTCGGTACCCCCTGGTCAGATCCCCAGGTAACGGTGTTGCAACTCGCGATCCCCCACCAGTGCCGCCATGGGGCCATGGCTGATGGTGGTGCCGTGGTCAATCAGGTAGAAGTCGTCACTGATGCGGCTGGCCATGGAAAAATTCTGTTCCACCAGCAATACGCTGCCGTAGTTTTTGAACCGGACGAGGCTATCCATCAGCCGCTCCACCATCACCGGCGCCAGTCCCTTGCTTGGTTCATCGATAACCAAAAGCCCGGCTCCCATGGCATACGCGCGTGCGACCGCGAGCATCTGTCGCTGCCCGCCGCTCAGTGCTCCGCCACGCTTCCGCCAAGCCTGTTTCAGGTCGGGAAAAAGCTCCATTACCTCTTCGACGACGCCGGACCGGGCCCCGCCCTTGCTACCGGACACCAGCATGAGGTGCTCGGCCACAGTCAAGTGGGGGAAAATGCCAGCGTCCTCGGGGACGTAGGCCACGCCCCGGCGGGCAATTTCGTCAGGTGCCAGGCCACGGATTTCCCGTCCCGCCAAGCGGATGCTCCCTGTGCATCGCGGTGCCAGTCCCATGATGGTCCGCACGGTCGTGGTCTTGCCCGCCCCGTTGCGACCGAGAAGCACCGTGATGTGCTTGCGCCTGACCGCCAGGCCCACCCCCTGCAGGATGTGGAACGAGCCTACGTAGGTGTGGACATTTTCGAGCACCAGCACCGGTGCATTGTCGCTTGCCTGGTCACCGGTTTTTTCAGTCACGCTCTGCGTATAATCCACCGAGGTACACTTCCTGCACCTTTTTGTCCGCCATGATCGCGGCCGGGGTTCCCGTGGCCAGCACATGCCCATCGTGGAGTACCACGATGCGGTCAGCCAAGGCCTTGACCACGTCTATGCGGTGCTCGATCACCACGATGGTGATGCCGGTCTTTGCGTGCACCTGCCGTATGAGCCCGGCGATGTGCGGCACTTCCTCCACCGCCATACCAGCAGTGGGCTCGTCGAGAAGCAAAAGACGCGGCCGCAAGGCTAACGCCATGGCCACGTCCAGCACCCGTTTTTCGCCGTGCGCCAGGCTGCCGACGGCCACACCGGCCTTCTCGTCCAGGCCAAACTCGTGGACGAGGCCGTCGACCGCGCGGTTCACCTCTGGATAACGGTCCGCCCCCCGCCACAGCCGCCACCCGAGCCCCAGGCGCGCCTCCACCGGCAGCCGCAGGTTCTCCGCCACTGACAGCCCCGGAAAGAGGTTTACCTGCTGGAACGCCCTGCCGATCCCGAGGCGGCTACGCTGGTACGCCGGCAGGTGGTCGATACGCCGGCCGGCGTACCAGATTTCCCCAGCCGCCAGTCTTACTTGGCCGCTGACCGCGTTCAGGAGCGTGGTCTTGCCCGACCCGTTGGGCCCGATGAGAGCCAGGAGCTCGCCCTCTTCCACTGCCAGATCGACACGACTGAGGGCCGCCACCCCGCCAAAGGCAACGGATATCTGCTTGAGCTCCAGAATCGCAGCCATAGAACGGCACCGCCCTTCCGATTACCGGCCGTTGGTTACAGGCGGTTCTGGCCGCAGCTCCTTGATCAGTACGGGAACGGGATAGTCCTGCCCCTGCACGTTCTGGAGCTCCACCGCGTACATGGTCTGCAAAGCCTGGTGGTCAGAAGCCCGCAAGGTCAACGGTCCTTTCGGAGAATCGATCGTCATGCCCTCCATGACGGCAGACATGGCGTCGCCGTCCGGATTGCCGTTGGTAAGCTGCAAGGCCTTGACGATGACTTGGGCAGCCGCAAAACCGTCGGGTGTAAAAAGGTCCGGCGGTGCGTTGTATTCAGACTGGTTGTGCTGCACGAGCCAATCGTTCACCGGGTTTTTCGGCAGGGTGTAGTAGTAGTCGGTGAAACCCCGCATCCCAGCCATGCCCATGAACAGAGCCTTGATCGCAGCGATGTCCGGCACCCCGGTGACGATCTTGATGCCCTTGTCCATAAGCTTGATGTTCATGATGTCCTTCCACGGCCCGACTGACCCCGCCCAGGTGACGTATAGGTACTGGGGTTTGGCCTGGATGATGCGCTGCAGATAAGGCGTGAAGTCCGTGGTGTCAAGCGGGGCGAACACATCCAATACGTCCTTGAGGCCCGCACTGGTGGCATAGTTCTTGAACGCGGTCACCGAATCGTGCCCGAAAGCGTAGTCCGGAGCCAGCTGTGCCACCGTCGCTCCCGCCTCGGTAATGGCACCGACGGCGGCCTGTGCGTCCATCGACGAGTTCCGCGAGACCTTGAAAATGTACTTGTTCCAGTTTTGCGCGTTGGTCAGGGAGTCCGCCACGGCCGGACCGATCACGAAGATGGTCTTGTACTGGAGGGCCAGCGGCTCGATCGCCAAGGCACACGAGCTATTGGCAGTACCCTGGAGGATCTGGACGTGGTCCTGGGTAAGAAGTTCCAAAGCCTTCTGCTTGGCCACGTCCGGGGAACCCGTATCATCCGCGATGGTCAGCTCGATCGGATGCCCCGCGACCTGGTTCGTGCCATTGGTGGCATACTCAAGCCCCAGCTTGAACCCCTGGATCTCCTGCGCCCCGTATCCAGCCAGCGGACCGGTGACCGATGTGACAAGACCGATTTTGATCGGCGCCGCTGCGGATGTCTTGGCCGCCCCGCCGCAGCCAGACGTAACGACGGCTACCGCCAGCAAAAGCCCGATAAGCACAACCAACCTGCCCGCCCGAAAACCGCCCATCGCCTTCACCCTCCTGCTTTTCTGAATACCGAATCGTCGTTCGGATTTGGTAAGGAGATTCGCCTGACGGTTCTGGATTCCTGCTGCGCTTCCGAAACTGTCGCAAAAATAAAACCCCGCCCGTCAGACAGCGGACCGCACGTGCGACACGAATAGCTCCACAAAGCGATGCGGTTCCTCGAGATGCGGTGCATGGGCCGAATGCTCGAAAACCACTTCTCGATAACGGCCACCACGATCGCGGTAACGCTCCAACACAAACCGCGTTTGCGACACCATCGGCTGGGGGGGGCACCGTGTCCGCACCTGGCCACCCGGGCACAATCCCCATTTCACCGAGGGTACCGAAGTCCATCAGGGAACGGTCCGAAACGATCTGGTCATGGGCGCCCCGCACCCAAAGAACGGGCGGCTGCGGACGTATTTCAGCCAGCCCGGACAGGTCGACATATTTGGGCGACATGGCGTTATTTACACCGCGAGTCCCAGGTGCCACGCCCGGCCAGTTGGGCGAGGGCACAAAATCACCGGGGTAGAAGTCGTCGCCGATGCGCGTGGATAGCATGGCGCTCACCCACTCCTCTTCTACAGAAGGATCGGGACGGAACCCCGGCTTCACGTAGAAATTAAGCATCACCGTCCGGGGCCCGTTTGGGTCGTCGCTGCGATCGCCGGCAGCCAAAAGCCGCACGAAATCGCGGTTTACGGTGCCGCCGCCCGAACCGGCATAATCGGAAAAACACGGCGTGCCTTTGGGATCGCGTGTGCCGCCAAACCCATAAGGCGAAAGCGGAGAAATCAAGGTCAAAGACGCCACTGCCTCCGGCCGGTCAATGGCCATCTGGGCGACAATACCGCCCCCCATCGACCAGCCCGCGAGGTGTACCGGCCGGCCGCCAAAGCCCAGGGCGTCCACGAATGACCATAGATCGTAAGACCAGTCCCGTAAGCCACGGGTAGCGTCGATGGGCAGTGGCTCCGTTTCCCCGTAACCCCGCAGGTCGGGGGCCAAGACGTGCCACTCCGACGGCAGGGCAGCCAGCATGGGCCGGTAAAACACAGACGACGACACGTTACCGTGGACCAACAGGACAAGGGGCGGCTCCACCCCCGGTCGTTCCCGAACCGCTTTGCGTTCCAGATAGTGAACCCGAAGGCGGGACGTACGCATCTCCGGCATAAACCATGCCCCCTTGGTGCACGAAGACCTAGCGCAGGGACCGTTTCAGCACCTTGCCCGCTGCGTTCCTGGGCAGTTCATCGCGAAACTCTACGTATTTGGGTACCTTGTAGTGGGCCAGCCGTTCCCGCAGGTAAGTGATGAGCTCTTCAGACGTGGCGGCCATGCCGGGACGTAAGACCACCACCGCCTTGCCCACCTCGCCCCACCGGTCATCCGGCACCCCAACCACGGCGCACTCTGCGACAGCCGGATGTGTATAAAGCACCGTCTCGATTTCCAGGGGGTAGACGTTTTCACCCCCGCTTATGAACATGTCTTTTTTCCGGTCCACGATCGCGTAACAACCGTCCGCGTCGCGGCGGGCGATGTCGCCGGTGTGGAACCAGCCGTCTACCAGCACCTCGCGGGTGGCATCGGGCTTGTGCCAGTAACCGGCAGTCACATGCGGTCCACGGATGCACAACTCGCCCGTACCTTCGCCGCTAATCTCGTTCCCGTCGTCGTCCACGAGCTTCATCTCGCTGTGTACGACCGGGAAACCCACATACCCGGGACGTTGCCTGGCAAGCTCATCCGGCATGGCAAAACAGTTGGGACCCACTTCCGTGAGACCGTAGCCGGTCTTGAACATCACCCCTTTCGCCCAATAGGTCTCGATCACCGGGCGCGGGCAGGGCGCCCCGCCCGAGATAAAAAAACGCACGCTCGAAAAATCAGCGTGCGAAAAGCCGGGGTCTTGTGCCAGGCTTTGGAACATGGACGGCACCATGAAAATAACCGTCAAACCTTCGCGGGCGATCACGTCGAGGAACGGGGCGGGGCGGAACGGCCCCGTGAGCACCATCGTACCGCCGAGGTGGAATAGCGGGGTGGCGAAAACGTTCAACCCGCCGGTGTGGAACATGGGCGTGATGATCGGCGCGATATCGTCCGGTCGTAGACCCCACGACACCTGCGTATTGATGGCATTGAACAGCACCTGCCGGTGGGTGATGATGGCCCCCTTACTCTTGCCCGTGGTGCCGCCAGTGTAAAGAAGCATCCAGGGATCGTCCAGATTCACGTCCACCGCGACGCCGCCCGTATCCGGAACCGCCCCGATGGCCTCCACGTAGCCACGGCCGGTATCGAGCAAATACTGCAAGGACGGCACGCTTTCTTTCAGAGCAGCCGCAGTGCCCGCCAGGCCCTGGTCATAGAGGAGGACCGCCGGGGCGGCGTCGAGCAAGGTCTCGCGGAGTTCCCCCAAGGCGAGGCGTACGTTCAGCGGCACAAAGACGGCGCCGAGCTTGGCACAGGCAAACATGGTATCGACGTGTACGACCCCGTTGGGGGCCAAGACCGCGACCCGGTCGCCCTTGCCGACGCCCATGCCACGCAGGACCGCGGCCAGGCGGAGGGCACGCACGTCGAGGTCGCGATAGGTGTACCGCCGTGCCCCGTCGATCCCGCCGCGGGCAGGTGGCTGCCCGTGGCCGGCCAGGGGTTCCGGTTCCGGCCCGGCATCCGGCGCCAGGGCGTCCGGCGTCACCACCAGGGCCACCTTGCCGGGCGTGATCCGTGCCCGGCCTGCCAGCCAGTCCCCTGCGTTCATGCTCGCCCCTCCTCTTGATCCAGACCGTGCAAGAACTCGAGCACAATCTGGTTGAAAAGCGAAGCCTTTTCGATAAATGCGTGATGCCCGCTCTCCGGAATGACCGCGACTTTGGCCCCCGGAATCGCCTGCGCCACCCGGAAGCCGTTCGCGGGCGGCACCACCGCGTCCTGTTCGGCCACGATCACGAGGGTCGGGGCCTTGATCTGGCCGAGCCGCGTGGACGTATCGTGCCGGGCGGCCGCCTCGGACTGGCGCCGATGGGCATACACCGGCGTGGGCTCCGCCAGCCTGAAACGCACGATCGCCTCGCGTTCGTCGCTGTGCGAATCGTAATAGCCCGGCCGGGCCGCCACCGACAACCCGCGCCGGATGTTCTCCTCGGCCGGCAGGTCCGGATCCGGGGTCATGGCCCGGATGACCTCCGGACCCGGAATGACGACGTCCGGTCCGCCAGGGCTCGTACCGCCCAGCACAAGACCCCCAAGACGATCAGGGTGCCGCAGGGCGAACTCCTGGGCGATGAACGAACCCATCGAGTATCCGAGCACATGGGCACAATCGATTCCGACCGCATCCAGGACCGCGGCCGCGTCATCTGCCATCATGGGTATGCTGTACGGCACATCCGGCTTGTCCGACCGTCCGACGCCCCGGTTGTCGAACACGATGGTGCGGTAAAACCGGCTGAATGCCGGCACCTGTTTGAACCACATCCACGAAGCGTAGCCCAAGCCCTCGATCAGCAGTAGCGGCGGGCCGTCCTCCCCGTGCACCTCGTACCAAAGACTGACTTCCCCGGACCGTGCATATGCCATCTTCCACCCCCCTTTCGCAGGTTCGGGAGCCGGTCACCAACGGATGACCGTGGCACCCCACGTGTAGCCAAGCCCGGCGGCGGCCAAGACCGCCACGTCGCCGGGATGCAGGCGCCCAAGTTTTTCCCCGGCCATGAGAGCGATGATCTGGTCCGCTGCCTGGACATGCCCCTCGTTTTCCAGGTAGTAGGTTTGCTCCCACGACAGTTGCAACGTGTCGAGCAG
>Ga0334722_10007191_pt1 | contig 10837 bp, 12 predicted proteins | sample C3_bottom_MG_FD_207210 | JGI IMG/M metagenome (GOLD analysis project Ga0334722, IMG submission 207210) | Sediment microbial communities from Yellowstone Lake, YNP, Wyoming, USA - C3_bottom | ecosystem: Environmental > Aquatic > Freshwater > Lake > Sediment | place: USA: Wyoming | collected...
GGGTGGGGCGCCCTGATGTCGCCGCTGCTCGGCCGGATCGCCGACGTCGCCGGGTTCGACGCCCTGTGGCCGATCTGCGCCGGGCTGGCGTGCCTGAGCATCGCGCTCACCCTGGGGCTGCCGCGTGGCGTGATCAGCGCCCCCGAGGCGGCGTAGCGTCCGCCCCCGTGGGAAGCGGGGTCAACCGGCGCGAAGCTGCCGTTCGACCTCGACGAGCGCGCCGATGCGGTTCGTGACGATGCCGTTGACCCCGATGCCGATCAGGCGGCGCATCTCGGCGTCGTCGTCGACCGTCCAGGCGAACACGCCTTGACCGTGGCGGTGCATGCGTTCGACCAGTGCGGGGGTCACGAGCGACGCGGGGACGCCCACGCCCGCCATGCCGCTGCGGGTGCCGACGTCGCCCATCGCCTGGCTCGCGAGCCCGGACGCGGAGTCGACCAGGTAGATCACCGGGCACCCGGGGTTGGCGTCCTCGAGGGCCTCCCACACGTCCGGCCGGAACGAGATGAACGACACGCTGCCGGTCATGTCGAGCTCCCGGACGAGCGCCGCCGCCGGTGCCACGGTCTCCGGCTCCTTCAGGTCGAGGTTCACCCTGATCCCCCCGCGGCGTGTGACGTCCAGCACCTCGGCGGGCGTCGGGAGCGGCGCGCCGCCACCGGCGTCGAGCTTCCGGGCGGCGGCGGCGGTCATCGCGAGCAGCGGTCCGGCGCCGTCGGTGGTGCGGTCGACGTCGGCGTCGTGCAGCACGAGGAGCTTGCCGTCCTTCGTGACCCTGACGTCGGCCTCGATCACGTCCGCGCCGCGCTCGACCGCGCGCTCGAACGCCGGGAGCGTGTTCTCGGGCAGCTCCGCGGACGCGCCGCGGTGTGCGACTTTCCACAGTCGTGCGATCACACGTCAAGTGTACGCCGACGGCGGCCCCGATCCGGTGGTGACCGTCGTCCCCGTCGCGCCACGCCGGGCCGCGGGTAGCATTCCACCGTGGTCACCTCACGCGCCGCCCAGCCGGCCCAGGGGCTGGCGCTGGTCCCGGCCCTCTTCGGGCTCGTGCGCTTCGCCCACACCGTGTTCGCCCTGCCGTTTGCGCTCGCGGGCGCGTTCCTCGCGGAGGACGGCGTGCCGCCCGCCGCGCTCATCGGCTGGATCCTGCTCGCGATGGCTGGCGCGCGCTCGCTGGCGATGGCCCTGAACCGCCTGATCGACGCCGAGATCGACGCCCGCAACCCGCGTACGGCGGGCCGGGAGATCCCGGCCGGCCGGCTCACGCGGTCGCAGGTGGCGTGGTTCTGCGTCGCGAGCCTCGCGGCGCTGGTGCTCGCGGTGTCGCAGCTGCCGCGGATCACCTGGTACCTGTGGCCGATCCCGGTTGCGCTGTTCGTGCTGTACCCGTACGCGAAGCGCGTCACGTGGGGGTGCCACCTGCTCCTGGGCGTCACGATCGGGATCGCACCGATGGGCGGGTGGCTCGCGGTGACCGGGGAGTTCGCCCTTGCGCCGGTGCTCCTGTGGGCGGGGGTCGCCGCGTGGATCGCCGGGTTCGACGTGATCTACGCGCTGCTCGACCTGGAGTTCGACCGGGCGAACGGGATCCACTCGATCCCCGCGCGGTTCGGCGAGCGCGGCGCCCTGATGACCACCCGGGCGTTGCACGTCGCGACGGTCGTCCTGCTGGCCCTGGCCGGGGCTGCGCTCGACGCGGGGTGGCCGTACTTCGCCGGGGTCGCCGTGTGCGCCGCGGTGCTGCTCGCGGAGAACGTCCTGGTGGCGAGGGGCGGCGAGCAGCGGCTGAAGGCGGCGTTCGGCGTCGCGAACGGGGTCCTCGCCATCGTCTACTTCGCGTTCGTCGTCCTCGAGGTGACGGTCTCCTGATCACCGGCCGCGGACTGGTCAAGTCGTACGGCCGCCGCCGCGCCCTGGACGGCGTCGACGTCGACCTCGCCGCGGGGGAGCGCCTCGCGATCGTCGGCCCGAACGGGGCTGGCAAGACCACCCTGCTCCGGATGCTCGCGACGCTCCACCGGCCCGAGGCGGGCACGCTGACCGTGCTCGGCGAGCCCCTTCCGGAACGTGCCACCGAAGCGCGGGCCCGTCTCGGATACCTCGGGCATGACCCGCTCGTCTATCTCGATCTCACACCGCTGCAGAACCTCGAGCTGTTCGCCGCGCTCTACGGGGTGCGCGACCCCGGTCGTCGCATCGAGTCCCTCCTCGATGAGGTGGGGCTGCTCACGCGGGCGTTCGAGCCCGTCAGGACGTTCAGCCGGGGCATGGCACAGCGGCTCGGGCTTGCCCGCCTGATGCTGCATGAGCCGGAGCTGCTCCTTCTCGACGAACCCCATGCCGGCCTCGACGCGCCCGGCACCGCGCTGCTCGACGGTCTCCTGGCTCCGGGTTCGAGCGCGGTCCTCGTGACGCACGACGTGGCAAGGGCCGTGGAGATCGCCGACCGGGTGATCGTGCTTCGCGCCGGGCGGGTCATCCTCCACCGAGCCACCAGTGAGGTCGCGCCCGAAGCCTTTCGGGCGGAGTACGAGGCGGCGATCGCATGAGCGGCGCGCCGAGCGCAGCGCGTCAGTACCGAGCGCTGGTCCTGAAGGACCTGAGGCTCGAGCTCCGCACGCGCGAGACCCTCATCGCGATGGTGCTGTTCGTCGTGATCGCGATGGTCATCCTCCAGTTCGGATTCGGGACGCGGGAGACCGATCTGACGCGGTTCGCCGGGGGGCTCCTCTGGGTCCCGCTCGCGTTCGCGGCGGTGCTCGGCGTCGGACGGAGCTACGTCGCCGAGCGGGAGCAGCGCGTGCTGGACGGCCTGCTCGTCGCGCCCGTGTCTCGTTTCGTGCTGCTCCTGTCGCGCGCCACCGCCATCGTCGGCTACCTCCTGGCCGTCGAAATCGTCGCCGTTCCGCTCCTTGGGGTGTTCTTCGTGAAGGGACCGTACTGGGGCGACGTCGGCTGGATATTTCTCGCCTGCCTGCTGGCCGACATCGGCATCGGGGTCCTGGGGACGCTCGTCGCGTCGATGGCCGTGTTCACGCGCGCTCGTGAGTTGGTGATGCCGGTCGTGTTCCTCCCGCTCCTCGTGCCGGTCGTCATCGCGGCGGCCGGGGCGACCCATGCGGTGGTCGGGCAGAACGACATGGCCCAATACCGGGGGTACTGTCTGTTCCTCGCCGGCTTTGCGGTACTGTTCGGCCTCGTGGCCTACGCGACGTTCGACGCGGTTTTCGATGACTGAGCCGGCCGTCGGTAGGAGGTCCGGCGGTCGGGACGCTGCCGTGTGGGCCGCCGCCGCAGCGGTCCTGATGTTCGTCGCGATCATCGGAGGCTTCTTCATCGCCCCGGAGGACCGGGAGGGCGAGATCCAGCGCCTCCTCTATCTCCACGTTCCGCTGGCCGTGATGTCGCTTGGCGCGTTCCTCGTCGCGTGCGTCGCCGGGATCCTCTACCTGCGCCGCAGGGAGGACCGCTACGACGAGGTCGTCACCGTCTCCATCGCGATCGGCCTCCTGTTCGTCGTGCTGACGATCATCTCGGGGTCCATCTGGGCGCGGGGGTTCTGGGGGACGTGGTGGCGGTGGGAGGACCCGCGCCTGGTCACGTACCTCATCATCGCCCTCATCTACGGAGCGTTCTTCGTCCTGCGATCGTCGACCGACGAGTCACGGCGCGGGCGGTTCTCCGCGGTCTACTCGATCGTGGCGTTCGCGGCCGTCCCCGTGTCGTTCTACGCGGTCAGGGCCGCGCGCGACACCGTCCACCCCGTCGCGCTCGACTCGGACGGGCTCCAGATCGACAGCGGGATCTTCTTCTGGCTCCTCGTGTCGCAGGTCGCGGTGATCGTCCTGTTCGTCGCACTCCTGAAGCTGGAGCTCCTGCAGCGGCGCACCGACCGTGACCTCCGCCGGTTGCGGGTGCTGCTGGAGGACGGCGCATGAACGACTACGTCGCCGCCGCGTTCGCGGTGGTCTGGTTCGTGCTGCTCGTCTACGTGGCGTTCGTGGGGTTGCGCACCGCGCGGATCTCCCGCGAGGTGGAGCTCCTGACCCGCCTGGCGGAGCGCCGCGCCGAGGAGGATCGGGCGCCGTAGGCTTCGCGGCCGCGGGATCAGTGACGGTCGCCCCAGCGTTTCCGGCGTGATCCACCGCGTCGACGGATGGGATCTGGAGTACCATCTGAGGGTCCTTCCGTCACTCGGATGGAGCCTGATGCACCTCATCGTCATCGGGCTGTCGCACAGGACGGCCCCAGTTGAACAGCGGGAGAAGGCGGCGCTCACCGACGGTGGCGCGCGTGCGCTGCTGCGCGATCTCGTGGACGATCCGGCGATCGTCGAAGCCGTGACGATCTCGACGTGCAACCGCACCGAGGTGTACGTGCGGGCCGAGGACGGCTCCCGCGCCGAGGAGGTCGTGTGCGACGCGATCGTCGGGCACACCGAGATCAGCCGCGACGAGCTCGACTGCGCCCGCTACGCGCACCGTGAGGAGCGCACCGCGAGTCACCTGCTGAGGGTCGCGGCGAGCCTCGATGCGATGATCGTCGGCGAGAGCGAGATCCAGGGACAGGTGCGCGCCGCGTACGAGCGGGCCAAGGAGGAGGACACCATCGGGCCGGTCCTCGACAGCCTGTTCCGCAAGGCGCTCGAGACCGGCAAGCGCGTGCGGCACGAGACGGCCATCGGCGCGGGGGCGGTGTCGGTCGCCAGCGTCGCGGTCGAGCTCGCCCGCGAGGCGGTGTCGCATCTGGAAGACCGCCGTGCGCTGCTGATCGGGGCGGGGGACGTCGCGGAGGCGACCGCGTGCGCGCTCATCGAGTCCGGCGTCCGTGAGCTCGTGGTGGCGAACCGCACGGTGTCCACGGCGCGGCGACTCGCCGACCGCATCGGCGGGCAGGGCGTCGGGTTCGACCGCCTCGCCGACCAGCTCGTCGCCGCCGACATCGTGATCTCCTCCACCGACGCGCCGCACCCGCTGCTGGGCCACAACGACGTCGAGCAGGCCATGCGGGCCCGTCCCGGCAGGCCGATGGTGCTGATCGACATCGCGGTCCCCCGTGACCTCGAGGGCGACATCGCCTCCGTGCCCGGGGTGCGGCTGTACGACATCGACGACCTGGAGCGGGTCGTGACCGTGAACCTCAACGGGCGGATGCGCGAGGCCGAGCTCGCCGAGGTGATCGTGCAGGCCGAGGCGCACCGCTTCACCGAGTGGCGCCGCGGGCTGGCGGTCGCGCCGACGATCGGCTCCCTCCGCGAGCACGCCGAGTCGATCCGGGCGCGGGAGCTTGAGAGGGTCGCGGGGCAGTGGGAGAACCTCGGCGACGAGGACCGCGAGCGCGTCGAGCAGGTCACCAAAGCGATCGTCAACAAGTTGCTGCACGAGCCGACGGTGCGGTTGCGCGCCGCCGTGGCCGAGGGCGACGGCGTCACGCACGTCGACAGCCTGCGCCACCTCTTCGGCCTCGAAGGCCGAGACACTCGATCGATCTGACGCTCGCCACCCGCCGCTCGCCGCTGGCGCTCGCCCAGACCGAGTGGGTCGCCGGGCAGCTGCGCCGGGCGGGGCACGGCGTAACCCTCCTCCCGGTCGTCACGACCGGGGACCGCTGGAGCGCCGCCGGGGGCGCCGACGCCACCAGGGGCCTGTTCGTAAAGGAGCTGGAGGAGGCGCTGCTCGACGGGCGCGCCGACCTGGCGGTGCATTCCGCGAAGGACCTGCCGGGCGAGCTGCCGCCCGGGTTGGGGATCGTGGCGGTGCCCGGGCGCGCGGACCCGCGTGACGTGCTCATCGGCCCCGCGGGCGGGCTCGACAGCCTGCCGGCGGGGGGAACGGTCGCGACGGGAAGCCCGCGCCGCGCCGCGCAGCTTCGGCTGCTTCGCCCGGATGCAGCGTTCGTGGAGATCCGCGGGAACGTCGGCACCAGGCTCGACAAGCTCGCGGGAGGGGTGGCAGACGCGCTCGTGCTCGCCGCCGCCGGCCTCGCCCGTCTGGGGCTGCGCCCCCCGGGCATGACCCCGCTGGACGTCGGGTCATGCGTGCCGGCGCCCGGGCAGGGCGCGCTCGCGATCGAGGGGCGCGCCGACCGGTCCGACCTCGCCGGCGCGGTGGCAAGCCTCGACCACGCGGACACCGCCGCCTGCGTGCGCGCGGAGCGCGCCGTGCTGGCGGGCCTCGGCGGCGGCTGCCGCGAGCCGATCGGCGCGATCGGCGCCGTCGACGGGGGGACGCTCACGCTCGTTGCGTTCGCCGCGACGCAGGACGGCGCCGCGCACGCGCGGGACGAGATCGCCGGGCGCCCGGGCGACGCCGAGCGGCTGGGTGGCGAGCTGGCGGCGCGCCTGCGGGAGCGCCTGGGCGGACGGTGAGCCGGCCGCTCGACGGCCGCCGGGTCGTGGTGACCCGGCCCGCCCTCCAGTCGGATGCGCTCGCCGACGGGCTGGAGCGTCTGGGCGCCGACGTCGTCCTGCTGCCCCTCACGCGGATCGTCCCCGTCGACGACTCCCACGAGCTCGCCGCCGCGATCGACGGGCTCGACCGCTACGCCGTGGTGGCGGTGACGAGCGCCAACGGGGCGGCGTGCCTGGGAGCCCAGCTTCGGCGGCGCGGCCGGTCGATCCCTGCGGGCGTGCTCGTGGCGGCGGTCGGCGACGCGACCGCCGGGGCCCTCGCGGACGAGGGGATCCGTACCGACCTCGTGCCCGAGCGGGCCACCGGGGCCGCGCTCGCCGCAACGCTCGCCGCCGCCGCCGGCGTCGCGGGAGCGCGGGTGCTCGTGGCCCGCGCGCGCACGGGCAGGCCGGAGATCGTCGAAGGCCTGCGGGCCGCCGGGGCGTTCGTCGACGACGTCGCCCTCTACGACACGGAGCGCCTGGCGCCCGACCCCGCCGCGGTCGCCCGTGCCCTCGGCGACCGGGGGGCGACCGTCGTCGTACTGACGGCGCCGTCGGCGGTCGAGACGCTCGCCGCGGCCATCGCGCCGGAGGACGCACCTGGAGTCGCGGTGGTCACGATGGGCCCCACCACGAGCGCCGCGGCCCGGGCCGCGGGAATGACCGTCGCGGCCGAGGCGGCCGAACAGTCCGTCGCCGGCCTCGTCGCGGCCGTCCGGGCGGCCGTGCGTTCGTGAGGGCGCGACGGGCCCTGGCGCAGCTTCCGGGACCCGGCGCGTCCCACACCGGGAGCATCGGCCGAGCTCCCGGTCGGTGTGAGCCGGTGGCTTGAGGTCTTACAGACTGCTAAGAACTCGCCATGTCCGTCGTGACCCTCCTGACCGACTACGGACCGGGCAGTGAGCATGTGGGGGCCCTGCACGCGGTCATCGCCTCCGGCTGCCCCGGCGCGGACCGCATCGACCTGGCGCACGACATCCCGCCGGGCGACGTGACGTTCGGGGCGATGGTCCTGGCCCGGCTCGCGCCGCTCGCCCCCCCCGCCGTGCACCTCGCGGTGGTCGACCCGGGCGTCGGCACCGACCGGCGCGGCGTGGCGGTCTCATGCGCCGACGGAAGCGTCGTGGTCGGCCCGGACAACGGGCTGCTGGGCCCCGCCTGCGCCGCACTCGGCGGTGCGGTGGCGGCGGTGCAGATCATCTCGCGCGCGCACCGGCGCGAGCCGGTCGCCCCGACGTTCCACGGCCGTGACGTCTTCGCCCCCGCTGCCGCGTTCCTCGCCTGCGGGGGCGCGCTGTCGCAACTCGGCCCGCATGTCGTCCCTGCGTCGATCGCACATCCGGTGCTGCCCGCGCCGGCGGTCGCGCCGGGGCGGCTCGAGGCGACGATCCTCGGGAGCGACCGGTTCGGGAACATCCAGCTCCTCGCCGGCGGCGGCGACCTGGCGCGCGCCTTCCCCGACGGCGGGGCGCTGGCCGTGCGCGTCGGGGGTGCCGGCGCGCTGCAGTGCGCGGTCGGCCGGGTGTTCGCCGACGCCGCGCGGGGCGGCGGCCTCGTCTACGTCGACGGCGACGGGCGGGTGGCCGTGGCAGTGCGGGACGGGCGGGCGTCCGACGCCGTCGACGCCACTCCCGGTGCTCGCGCCCTCCTGGAGCGCGGCGAGCCGGCGCGGCCCGGGCGCTGACCGCCCGACGGGGCGGCGGGACACGATGTGACGGAGTCGAGACGGCTGCGGGTCCCGACTGGCCTTCCGCCACCCGGTGCGAGAGAGTTCAGCCCGCACCGCAACGACCGCACGAGGAGACACACGACATGGCGCTCAAGCACCCCAAGGGACCCTCCGCACACGCGGGCGACCTCGCGGTTGCCCCGGCCTTCGGCACCGACGCCGCGCGGATCCCCCGCCACGAGGTGGGGCGCGACGAGGTCGCCCCGGACGTCGCGTACCAGATCATCCACGACGAGCTGATGCTCGACGGCAACGCGCGCCTCAACGCCGCCACGTTCGTCACCACGTGGATGGAGCCGCAGGCGGAGCGCCTGATGATCGAGTGCTTCGACAAGAACATGATCGACAAGGACGAGTACCCGCAGACGGCGGACCTCGAGATGCGGTGTGTCAACATCCTGAGCCGCCTGTGGAACGCGCCCGACGCCACGCAGGCGATCGGGTGCTCGACGACGGGCTCCAGCGAGGCGGCGATGCTCGGCGGCCTCGCGCTGAAGCGCAGGTGGCAGACCCGCCGCAAGGCGGAGGGCAAGCCCACCGACGCGCCGAACCTGGTGATGGGCATCAACGTCCAGGTGTGCTGGGAGAAGTTCGCGAACTACTGGGACGTCGAGATGCGGCTCGTGCCGATGCAGGGCGACCGGTTCCACCTCTCCGCCGAGGAGGCCGTGAAGCTCTGCGACGAGAACACCATCGGCGTGGTCGCGATCCTGGGGTCCACCTTCGACGGCTCGTACGAGCCGGTGAAGGAGATCTCGGACGCGCTGGACGACCTCCAGGCGCGCACCGGGCTCGACGTCCCCCTGCACGTCGACGGCGCGTCCGGCGGGTTCATCGCGCCGTTCATCGACACCGACCTCGAGTGGGACTTCCGGCTGCCGCGCGTCGCATCGATCAACGCCTCCGGCCACAAGTACGGGCTCGTCTACCCGGGTGTCGGATGGATCGTCTGGCGCGACGCGACGGCGCTCCCGGAGGACCTGATCTTCTGGGTCAACTACCTCGGCGACAACATGCCGACGTTCGCGCTGAACTTCTCCCGGCCGGGCGCCCAGATCGTCGGCCAGTACTACAACTTCCTCCGGCTCGGCTTCAACGGCTACCGGGGTATTCAGGGGTACGCGCGCGAGGTGGCGACGTCGCTGTCGGCGCGCATCGAGCAGCTCGGGCCGTTCAAGCTCATCACCCGGGGCGACGAGCTCCCCGTCTTCGCGTTCACGCTCCAGGACGGGATCGACAACTTCACGGTGTTCGACGTGTCGAACGCGCTGCGTGAGCGGGGATGGCAGGTGCCGGCGTACACGTTCCCCGCAAACCGCACCGACCTGGCGGCCGTGCGGGTCGTCGTGAAGCGCGGCTTCACGCACGACATGGCGGACATGCTGCTCGGCGACCTCAAGCGTCAGCTGCCGCGGCTGCAGAAGCAGTCGGAGCCGGTGCACGACGCGTCGACCGCGTCGAGCTTCCACCACTAGTGGCGGAGCCGGCTGCGCGGGTGGGCGGTCTGGCGAGGTCTGCCGGGTGAGCGTCCACCCGCACACCCCCCCGGGCTGGTTGCGGGTGGCGCACCGGTCGGTGGGGCCGTTCACGACCCACGTGACGTTCCGCCGGCCCGACGGCGCCACGGCGGAGTGGGGGTCGCGCGCGCACCGCAAGCATGCGTCGCTTTTGTCGCGGCCCGTCGGGCGGGGCATCTGGTGGGCGCCGGGCCGGGCCTCGTGGTGGATCGGCGTGCTGTTCGCGATCGGCTCGACCTGCTTCTTCGTCGGGCCGTTTCCAGGGTTCGTCGAGCTCGTCGGCGCGGCCGCCGACGGGATGGTGTTCTTCGTGGGCTCGATCTTCTTCACGTCCGCCTCCACGCTGCAATGGCTCGAGACGATCAACGCCGACCCGGGGCCCACGCTGCGCCGCCGCCGGTTCCGGCTCGTCAGCTGGGAGCCGGGGCGGATCGACTGGTGGAGCAGCGGCGTGCAGCTCGTCGGCACGGTGCTCTTCAACATCAGCACCTACGACGCCATGCAGGCGGGTCTCGACGCGCAGTCGTACGATCGGCTGGTGTGGACGCCGGACCTGCTCGGCTCGGCGTGCTTCCTGGTGTCCGGGTACCTCGCGTACGTCGAGGTCTGCGGCGCGGCGTTCTGGACGCGGCGGCGGACGCTGGAGTGGCGGATCGCGGCGGTGAACCTGGTCGGGTGCGTGGCGTTCGGCATCTCCGCCGTCGCCGCGTACTGGGTGCCGTCGTCCGGGTCGGTGCTCGATCTCGCGGCCGCGAACGCGTTCACGGCGTTCGGCGGGTTGTGCTTCCTGATCGGCGCGATCCTGCTGCTGCCGGAATCTGCTGACGCCGCTGGGCAGCCCGAGTCCTGACCGGACCGGGGCCGCCCGCGCGGCGCGCTACGCCTCGGTGGGCGCGTTCTCCCTGAGTATCTGGCGGCGCAGCATCTCGACGCCGAGCGCGGTGAGCCCCGCGAGCACGAGCACCCCGATCACGCGGCGGCCGCCCGCGGACGGGCCCCACAGCATGAAGAGCAGGAACAGCACCGCCACGACCGCGTAGACCAGCGCCACGTGGTGTCGCATCGCGGGTGCGAGACGACGCCGCAGCGCGGTCGCCCACCCGGCCGGGCCGGCGAGCAGCACACCGATCAGCAGCACGATGCCGTAGACGATCAGCATCAGCCCGAGGTCGCGCAGCAGCTCCGTCCCGATCA
>Ga0334722_10007192_pt1 | contig 10837 bp, 6 predicted proteins | sample C3_bottom_MG_FD_207210 | JGI IMG/M metagenome (GOLD analysis project Ga0334722, IMG submission 207210) | Sediment microbial communities from Yellowstone Lake, YNP, Wyoming, USA - C3_bottom | ecosystem: Environmental > Aquatic > Freshwater > Lake > Sediment | place: USA: Wyoming | collected...
CGTCTTTCTCCAGGGCATGGCAAAGTCCTCCTTGCCCTGAATTTTAACGTGTTACCCATGTCCATAGGTTTATTTGTTACCTATGTTAGCATGTTGTACACTCCCCAACCCCTCCCATCGAGGGAGGGGCTACGACGTGCTCCCTCTCCCCTTCGAGGGAGAGGGCTGGGGTGAGGGGGATTTTCAGATGAAAGACAGACTGGCCATGTTCAAGCGATTACTGTACGCGCTCCTCTTGCCGGCCATCCTTCTGGTCCTCTGGGAGTCGCTTTCCCGGCAAGGCGTTATCAGCCCGCAGATACTCCCGGCCCCGTCCCGGGTCTTTCTCCGATGGATAGACTACGCCAGGCCTCAGGAGCCTTACGATGCGGGAAAAACACATTTTGTCACCTGGCTCTTTTCCGGCGAACTCCCCCATGATACTCTTGCCAGCAGTATGCGCGTGTTGGGAGGCTTCGCAATCGGCGCACTACCTGCCCTGGCGCTTGGTCTTCTTATGGGGGCCAGTGCCTTTATTTACAATCTGTTCAATCCCCTGATCCAGATACTGAGGCCCATTCCCCCCATTGCCTACATCCCGCTCGCCATCCTCTGGTTCGGGCTCGGCAATCCGCCGGCGTTTTTTCTGATCAGCCTCGGCGCTTTTTTCCCGGTGCTGATGAACACGATTTCCGGGGTCCGCCATGTGGACCGGCTGCTTATCCGTGCCGCGAGAAACCTGGGTGCAAACGGCCCGACGCTGTTTCTCCGGATCATCCTCCCGGCTGCGATGCCGTATATTCTTACGGGCCTTCGGGTGGGGATAGGTGTGGCCTTTATCGTGGTGATCGTGGCTGAAATGATCGCGGTGAACAGCGGTCTCGGCTACCGCATTCTCGAGGCGAGGGAGTTTCTCTGGTCGGACAAGATCATTGCCGGCATGATATCCATCGGCCTGTTGGGACTGGCCATTGATACGGCCATGAGCAGGATCAATCAGTATCTGCTCCGGTGGCACAGCGGACAGGATTGATGGAACGTAATGCAAGCGCATTAATTCATGTTGCGTAAATCTCCCCCAACCCCTCTTTTCCAAAGAGGGGAAGAAAGAGTCCCCCTTTGGAAAAGGGGGATTAAGGGGGATTTAAAATGAATTGACTCCTCAGAACGTGCCGGGCCTGCCTGTGCGATGCGCGCAGACAGGCGAATACCCTGACGACACGTAAAATCTCAAGAAGGTAGAATATTTGAACGACACGAAAAACAAACATTCCCGTTCTCCGCATGTGATGGTTGAAAACGTCGGTAAGGTTTTCAGCAGCGGGGACAAAGAGGTCGTCGCCCTCAAGGGGATCAATCTCACGATCTTTAACGGTGAGTTTGTTACCATCCTGGGGCCTTCCGGGTGCGGCAAGTCAACGCTTCTGAATGCCATTGCCGGTTTTTCTTTGCCCACCTCAGGCAGGGTGGTTGCGAACGGCGTGGAAGTGACCATGCCCGGGCCGGACCGGGGCATGGTGTTTCAGGAATATGCCCTGTTCCCCTGGATGACCGTGGCGGAAAACATCGCCTTCGGCCTAGAGATCAAAAAGCTGCCGAAGCAGGCAATCAGGGAAAAGGTGGATACGCTGCTGGCGAAACTTCAGCTTCTTGAGTTTCGGGACCGCTTTCCCAAGGACCTTTCCGGCGGCATGAAGCAGCGCGTGGCGATCGCCCGGGTGCTGGCGCTCGATCCGCCCATGATGCTTATGGATGAGCCCTTCGGCGCTCTCGATGCCCTGACCCGCCGCACGATGCAGGATGAACTGCTGCGCATCTGGCTGGAGTTCAAGAAAACCATAATATTCGTTACCCACGGCATTGAGGAATCGATCTATCTTGCCGACCGCGTGGTGGTGATGACCTATCGGCCGGGCACGATCAAGCAGATCGTACCCGTGGAGCTTTCCCGACCCCGCGATGTGAGCTTACCCCGGTTCATCAGCCTTCAGAAAGAGCTTACCTCCCTCGTCATGGAGGAGCAGCTGCGCTTTCGGAACGAGGAAATACGTGAACCGCGTAAGGATGTGTCCGCGAGGGACGAGAGTGGGCAGGTCACGTAGGCACAGTGTGGGGCGGCCTCGTCCACGCCCAAAACCTGATATACTTGACGTACACATTATCGAGATCATCAGCCCGGATGCCAATTAAGAGGGATATGTCTTGCTGACCAGATTATTGTCTTTGTCAATACGAACGCAGCTGCTTCTTATCACGCTGATTGTCGCCCTTCCCGCAGCGGGCATTATCATCTATTCAGGAATGAAATTGCGGGACGAGGCTATCCAGGAGGCCCGCCGGGAGACCCAGACGCTCGCCGAGAGCATCGCAGCGGAACAACAGGGCCTGGTTATTGCCGCGCGGCAGCTGATCATCGCTCTGGCGCAACTGCCTGAGGTCAGGAAACAGAATACCGCACGGGTGCAGCCGGTACTGAAAGATATCCTCGCGCTACACGCTCAGTATTCGAATATTTTCATGGCTGACCGCAGAGGCCTGGTCTGGGCAACGGCGGTTCCCGTAAAACCACCCTTCATCATATCCGACCGCCGATATTTCATAAATGCGCTCGCAAGCGGGCAGCTATCATCGGGCGAATTCATCGTCAGCAGGGCCACGGGCAGGCCTTCCTTCAATCTGGCGTACCCCCAAAAGAGTGAACGCGGCGCGATCAGCGGGACCATTTGCGTCGGTTTCATCCCTGATTCTTTCAAGCCCGTGCTGGAACGTTCCAAGCTGCCGCCCAGCGCGAGCTACATTCTCCTTGATCACAACGGCGTGGTCATGAGCAGCGCCATCGACCCCGTAAAATACGTCGGGAAGCAACTCGATGCCGGAATTTTCAAGCGCATGCAGGAGGGCGCTGACGCCGATACCCTTGCCGGCCTCGACATTGACGGTGTTGAACGCATCGTAACCTATCGCAAACTGAGGCTTCCCGGCGAGGAGTCTCCCTATATGTATATCCGGGCAGGAATCCCGGTTGCTGTTGTCCTGTCGAGCGCCAATAAGAGGCTCTGGTACAATCTGACAGTGTATACCTCGTTCCTCGTGCTGGCGTTTTTTATCGCCTCCCGTATCGGCAAGCGCTCGATCGCGGACCGCGTCACCCTCCTGGAAAAAGCCTCACGAGATCTTGCCGATGGCGATTTTCAGGTCAGGATTTCCGATCTTGTCGTCGGCGGTGAATTGGGGAACCTGGCCCGGACCTTCGATCACATGGCCGATCAGCTTGCCGTGCGAGAACGGGCGCTGATCGAAAGCGAGCAGAACTACCGGGAGATCTTTAACGCCTCAAAAGACGCGATATTCGTGCATGATGCGGAGTCGGGGAACATCGTGGAGATGAACAAGACCGTTGAAGAACTGTTCGGCTATTCCCGTGAAGAACTGCTTCATCAAACGGCACAGAAGATAAGCGCGGGAGAACCGCCTTACTCATTCCAGGAAGCACGGCAATGGATACAAAAGGCTTCCCAGGAAGGCACTCAGTCATTTGAGTGGTCATCCAGGAAAAAGAGTGGTGAACTGTTCTGGGTCGAAGTGATCTTGTCAGCCACGCGCATCGGTGGAGAAGGACGCGTCCTGGCGGTCCTGCGGGACATCACCGACCGCAAACATGCCGAGGAAGAGAAACAAAAGCTCCAGTCTCAATTATTGCAGTCACAGAAGATGGAATCCATCGGCCGCCTGGCGGGGGGAGTGGCCCATGATTTTAATAATATGCTCTGCGTCATTCTGGGCTACACGGAATTAATTACAGCCCGCCTGCCCGTTGATGATCCGCTCCTCCGGGATCTTCAGGCGATCGAAAAAGCTGCTTGTCATTCCCGGGACGTAACCGCCCAGCTCCTTGCCTTTTCACGAAAGCAGCTCATTGCGCCCCGTCCGGTAAACCTGAATACTATCATCTCCGTTGCAAAAGAAACGCTTGCTCCTCTCATCGGCGAGGACGTTGAGCTTCAGTTTTATCCGGGACCCGGCCTCTGGAATATCCTCTTTGATCCGGCACAGCTCGAGCAGATCCTCGTGAATCTTGCGGTTAATGCCCGGGACGCTCTGCCCTCGGGAGGTAAGCTGATAATCAAAACAACGAATATCTCTCTTGACGAGGCCTCGTGCCGCGAACAGAGCGGGCTTATGCCGGGCGACCATGTTCTCCTGGAGGTGAATGATAACGGGCTCGGCATGGATACGGAAACCCTCGCGCATATATTTGAGCCCTTTTTCACAACGAAGGACGTCGGTGAAGGAACGGGACTCGGGCTTGCCACGGTCTACGGGATCATCGAACAGAATGGCGGATTCATTCATGTTTCCAGTGAACCGGGTAGGGGGACCACGTTCAAAGTGTATATCCCGAAAGGTGCTGAACAGGAACGAGCACCGGTAAAAACCGCCAGGCCGTCGGTCGCTTCCGGCACCGGAACAATCTTGCTGGTGGAAGATGATATGATGGTGAGCCGGATGACAGCGGAGATGCTTCAATCAATCGGTTACACGGTTCTGATCGCGAATAATGCTGTTGATGCGCTGTCATTATGTGAAAATAACCATAGTCCTATCGAGCTCCTCCTCACGGATGTCGTGATGCCAAAAATGAACGGCAAAGAGCTGAGAGACCGAATTAAAATACTACGGCCCGAAATCAAGGTGCTGTTCATGTCCGGATACACTTCGAATATAATTGTCCAGCACGGTATCTCGGGGGAAGGGGTACATTTTATCCAAAAGCCGTTCAATCTGACTGATTTTGCCCTAAAGCTCCGGCATGTCCTCGGGACCCCATGAAGGCCGCCCCGCGCTCGGCTCCGCGCCGAAGCTCAGGAACATCTCACCTAAAGGCAGGCATTAATTTTGGTTAATGAAACACTCTGCAACTTATCGTAAGGCCATGAAATCCTCCCCCCTCTCAAATTACAATTATGCGTTGACTCCAGCACTGTATTCTGATTAAATGACGGCCATCGTGGTGAACCATGGCGTACGATTCTGCAAAACCTGCACTGAGCAGAAATAGTATGCATACCCCCCGCTCGTGAACAGGAGATGGATGTGGTTGCTCATGAAAACCCCGTCGTAAACACTATGATCCCGAGAAAAAAATATCTTGCCGTCCTGAGCGTTGTGCTGCTTGCCGCGGTTGCGATATTTCTCTATTCAGCCCATGTCAGGGAACGCAGGCGTATTCTCCTGATGTTCAGCGGCGCGGGAATGAAAATCCCCGTGTCGGAGATCAACGAGAACTTCACGGGCTCCACGGGCATTCCGGTCGATGTCCATTTCGAGGGGTCATCAATTTTACGACACTATATCGAGACGTATGGTGACGCCGATCTCTTCCTGTCGGGAGATCAGGAGAACATCGACCTTCTTGAGAAAAAGGGCCTGGTGAAGGAAAAGACGTTTGTCGCATGGCATATCCCTGCCATATTGGCGCCCGCGGGAAACGTGAAAATGATACGCGGGCTCGACGATATCGCGAAAAAAGGCGTGCGGCTGGTCATGTCCAATCCCCGCCAGGCAAGTCTCGGCACGATGGTCCGGGACATGTTGCTGCGTCATCCGAACGGCAAAGCGGTCCTGGACAACGTCGTCGCATACGGCTCTTCTTCACAGGACGATCTCAGGCTCTTTCGCGAGCTGTACAAGCAAGGAAAGGCCGATGCGGTGATAGAATGGGACGTCATGGTCTATGTTCCCGAAGGGGAGGGTTTGATTGCCATTCCCTTTGAAAAAAAATATGAAATAAAAGACGCGCTCATCCTTGCTCTTCTCACCACGTCCCGGGACCCCGGAACGGCAAAACGGCTCTACGAGCATTTCAAGACCGAGGGCCTTCAGGTATTTCTGAAGAACGGCTATTCGATCGAGGCGGGGAAATGACGCTCAAAGCGAAATCCATCATTCTCTCTCTCGTGACACTTGCGATCATTGCTCTTTCGATGACGCTGTTCAACGATTATAACACCCAGAACAACTCCATCATAACGAACCTGCTCGTCACCGAGAAGATCCTGAGCGCGGAAGATCAGGTCCACGAATACTTCACCGACGACAAACCGGACATCGAGGCGGCGAAGCGGGTGGTAGAAACCATCCCCCGCATCACTCAACCGCTCGAGATCAAGGGGCTTACCAGGGATGAGCTGCACAGTCTCGTTACGGTCAAGTTGTCCTTTGTCCGCATCAAGAGGCTGCTGCAGGAGATGTCCAATGCGCAGGACCTGTCCGCGCCGGAACGGCAGCAGGTCCGGAATGAACTGATGAAGATCGAGACCTCCACAGCCGCATTCCGGGAGTCCTTTGGCCGCCGGTCGGAGCAGGAGCGGATGGTAAAGAAAAACATCGTGATCTTCCTCTACCTGACAGGAGGCACGGGCATTATCCTCGCGCTCATAGGATTTTACTTCTATTTCATAGGTCCGATCCTGACCTTGAGCGCGGAGATCAAGGACGTTCGGGACGGAAAGAGGGAAACCATCAGTGTCTATCCCGTCGAGGACGAGCTCGGCAGGCTGTCGGAATTTACCAATCAGACGCTCAGGGAACTCTCCAAGAGCAATGAGGCCCTCTCCAAGCGTTTGGAGATGCAAAATGCCTTTTCCGCGATCCTGAAGGCGTCGCAGGAGGCTGAGGATGTCGACCGGTTCCTCACGGAAGTCCTCGACACGATCCTCTCCCTCAAATGGCTCAATATCATGGTCAAAGGCGGCGTGTTCCTGGTGGATGATATTGATCCGAACACCCTCGTCCTCAGGGCGGAGAAGAACTTTTCGGAACCCCAAAAAAGTGCCTGCGCCCGGGTTCCAATGGGAACGTGCATCTGCGGACAGGCGGCCAAAAGCGGGGAACTTGTTTACGATTATTTCGATAAAGATGATCATCAGCATACGTATCAGAACAACTTTCCGCATGGCCACTATTGCATTCCGATAAAGCACGAGCAAAACGTTCTGGGGATCATCTCGCTCTATTTTGAGGAAAAACACGCGTTGGGGGACATTGAGAGGAGTTTTATCGATGCGGTCTCGCTCATCGTTACCGAGTCCTTGATCATCAAAAAACATGCGGAGCGTGAGCACCTGATCACCCGGGCCATTGAGGAATCCGGGGAAGGCATTATGATCGCAAATCGTAACGGCGTCATAGCTTACATCAATCCCGCACTTGAACGGCTGACGGGCTACGCCAGAAATGAACTGGTAGGCACTACGATCGCTGCCCAGATATTACCCGGCGAACTGCCGCCGCAGACCGTCTCGGATATACTTCGGGGCACCCTGTGGTCAGGGGTCTTGAACAACAGGAGAAAAGACGGATCGAAATATCAGGAACATATGACCGTGGTCCCCGTTCGCAACGAACAAGGAGACGTCATACAATTTGTGGCCAGCCGGAGGGACATCACGAAGGAACGGCGTCTTGAGGAACAGCTTGCACAGGCGCAGAAGATGGAGCTTATCGGACGCCTTGCCGGCGGCATTGCCCACGATTTTAACAACTTCATGACAGCCATCCTCGGCTACAGCGGCGTCGTGATGAAGAACCTCAAGGATGCCCGTGCCCTCAAGGGCATGGAAACCATGGTCAATGCCGCCAAGATGGCCGCCAACCTCACAAGACAGCTGCTGGCGTTCAGCAGCAAACAGGTGATCAGGCCCAAGGTCATGAACATCAACATGGTCATCGAAGAGAGTGTGCGGATGCTCAAGCATATCATCCAGGAGGACATTGAGCTGGCCGTGCAGATTGCTCCGGACCTCGGTAATGCGAAGGCGGACACGGGCCAGATCGAGCAGGCGCTCATGAACCTTGTCGTCAATGCCAAGGACGCCATGCCCGCGGGCGGAAAACTGATAATTCAGACCGCCAACGTGTGCATTGACAAAACCTATGCACAAAATACTCTCGACGTAGTGCCCGGAGAATATGTGATGATCACGGTCTCGGACACGGGCCAGGGTATGACCAATGAGGTCAAGGCGCACCTCTTCGAACCCTTTTTCACGACCAAGGAGCAGGGCAAGGGCACGGGACTGGGGCTGGCCATGGTCCACGGCATCGTGAAGCAGAACGGAGGGTACATCACCGTTTACAGCGAGGTCGGCAAGGGGACCACATTCCGGATCTATCTCCCGCGCGTCATGGATGCGGTGGAGCAGGAGAACAAGGACCAGGAAGATATGGACCTTTTGCGAGGCTCGGAAACCGTGCTCGTCGTGGAGGACCAGGATGTGGTGCGAGAGCTTGCGGTGGACCTCCTGTCGGGCCTCGGGTATTCGGTGATGGAGGCAAAGGACGGCATGGTCGCCCTGGAGCTGTGCATGCGCTATCGCGGCAAGATCCAACTTCTTCTCACCGATGTGGTTATGCCGAAGTTGGGGGGGAGAGAACTCGCAGCCAGGGTGCGGGACCTCCATCCGGAGACGCGGGTGCTCTATATGTCGGGCTATGCGGACGGCACCATTGCGCACCATGGCATGCTGGAGGAAGGCATTGATCTGATACCCAAGCCCTTTACTGAAGCGGGCCTTGTAAAGGAAGTACGGAAGGTCCTGGACAGGTGATGATGGGCCGGATCGGGTCTGAAGCTACAAGGCATACACCAGTTTCGCCAGTGTTGCTAATCTCATTATTCAGGAGGGAACAATGATCACATCAGCTTCAGTTCCAGAGACCTACGGCCTGCCGATCAACCAGGCGATCGCTTTTTCCGACAAGAAGGGGAATTTCAAGGAGCGCATCAAGAAGCAGCAGCTCAAGATGCTGAAGGATTATGTTCCGCTCCTGAAGCAGTACCTCGAACCGGGCGAAGAGGTGCTGCTCGCCATGCGCGGGTGCTCGCCCATGACCTCCATGGAGCAGTTAACAACGGGCTGGTTGATCTTTTACATTAAGCGCTGCACCCTGGTGGTGACGAACAGGCGAATACTTCACTTTCCCGCGAAAAAGGACTTCTCCCCCCGGCTTTCCATCGCCCAGATACGCTACGGCGACGTGGAAGAGATCAAGCCCTCCGGGTTCCTGAGCAGGTTTACCGTAAAATACAAGAACGGGTCAAAGGAGACATTCTTGTATGTGAAGGAGAGCGCCAAGCTCAAGTCTATCCTCCCCGACCTCCAGCTGGCGCGCCAGCAGCCCACTGCCATCGGCGCGCGGCACCACCTCTGCCCCAAGTGCAACGCAGTACTGGTCACGGGAGTCTACGTCTGCTCCTCGTGCAAGCTGGAATTCAGGAACGAGCAGCGGGCGAGGAAGCTCTCGATCATCTATCCGGGGGGAGGCTACTTCTACACCAACCATCCGTTCCTGGGGGCCGGCGACGCCGTGGTGGAGACGTTCCTGATCTTCATGGTCCTCATGGGGCTCGTGAACACGCTGTCCGGTGTTCCTGAAAAATCCGAAGGTCTTTTCCAGTTCATTTTTTTCGGAATCATCCTGGTCCTGGAGAAGCTCTATTCCGTGTACCACGCAAAGCACTACGTGAAGGAATACATCCCCGTGGAAAAGGACATCCGTCCGCTGAAGGTGGGGTGAGGGACTTCGAAAGGAACCGGGTGGGGCAGAATCTCGAGGGGTGAAGGGCTGGACATGCAGTATGTTTTTTCTCTTCGAAACTTGACATGTTCGTGAATGTTGTTTGTGTTTCCTCCCTTTCAAGGGGAGGATTAAGGTGGGGATGGGTCTTGCAGAATCGGTATCAAACCCATCCTCACCCCATCCCTCTCCTTGAAGGAGAGGGTGTTTGATTGCAGCTGGAGGCCGCATTATGAAAAAGCTGCGGGAGTTCATTCAAAATCACTTTGTTAATCGTACTGCCTTTATTGTTATTCTCGTTTTATCTATTTTTTTATTCCTCCGCCTCCTTTCCCCCTCCCTCAAATCCGACGTCAGCTTCTCCCAGGCTATCTATGATCGAAGCGGGAAACTCATTCGCTTAACACTATCGCGGGATGAGAAGTACCGCTTGTGGCTGCCGCTGAAGTCAATCTCTCCGGCGTTGGTCAATGCCACGCTCCTGCACGAGGACAAGTGGTTCCGATTCCATCCGGGAGTGAGCCCGACGTCGCTTGTCCGCGCAATATGGCACACCTATATCAAGAATGACCGTAAAATCGGCGGATCCACGATTACGATGCAGCTTGCCCGCATCAAATACGATATCAATTCGCGCACGATCTTCGGCAAGACAACACAGATCCTGGCGGCCTTCTGGCTTGAGCTTCTGCATTCCAAGAATGACATCCTCGAAGCCTATCTTAACCTCGTACCCTATGGTCTAAACATCGAAGGCGCGGGCGCAGCAAGCATCATCTACTTCCATAAGAACGCCGACAAGCTCACGCTTACCGACGCGCTCACTTTGAGCGTGATACCGCAGAGCCCTGCGAAGCGGATGGGGAGCAGGGGAGCGGAGGGTATACCTGCGAACCAGAGCCTCGAACTGGCGCGCAAGGTGCTCTTTGCCAAATGGATCAGTAAAAATCCAAAAGACAATGACCAGAAGTCATTTATTGACCTGCCTATCATGCTTAACCGTCCGTTAGACCTCCCGTTTTTGGCACCGCATTTCGCGAACGAGGTGCGTGAGCTTGACCCCTTTGATCCGGTGCTCCATACGACGCTCGATCTCAGACTCCAGAAGCTCATCGAGCGGCACGTCAAAAGCTATGTCGAAGCGAACCGCCAGAAGGGGATCAATAATGCCGTGGTTCTCCTGGTTGACCATCGGACCCTTGAGGTCAAATCCATGATCGGTTCCGCTGATTTCTTTGATCAAAAGATCGACGGCCAGGTGAACGGGGCTCGGGCGAAA
>Ga0334722_10007193_pt1 | contig 10837 bp, 10 predicted proteins | sample C3_bottom_MG_FD_207210 | JGI IMG/M metagenome (GOLD analysis project Ga0334722, IMG submission 207210) | Sediment microbial communities from Yellowstone Lake, YNP, Wyoming, USA - C3_bottom | ecosystem: Environmental > Aquatic > Freshwater > Lake > Sediment | place: USA: Wyoming | collected...
TGGGTGTCGCGAAACAGTACGAGCCGAGGAGCAGGTTGCCCATACGAGCGGCGGTGACCGTGCGGTATGCGCGGAAGCTTCCTCCGAAGAAGATCGCGTCTCGGACAGCGTCGTGCTCGGTGCCATGCGCCTTCCGGAAGTCGTCGTAGCCCGTCGGGATAGGCGAGAAGCTGTTGGTTTCGGTCGCGAGCCCACCCGCGAAGATCCGGGCACCGGTAGACGTCGCCTTGCGATCCACCGCCGCCTACGACCGCGACTCCACGAAGGCACGGTACTGCTCCACGTACTGGGTAACGCCGTCCCGGATTGCTCCGTAGGTCGGCTCCCAGCCGAGTTGAGTTCTCGCATTCTCGATCGACAGCTGTCCACGGAGAGCGACAACAGGCTTCTCGCCCTCGGAGAGCTGATCGCCAATCGAGACGTCCGCGCCCGGGACGACGTCCCGGACAATCGCCGCAACCTCGGAGGTCGTGACCAGCGGTCGTCCCGTAGCGCCGAAGAAGATCCGATCGGCACTGTCCGGAGCCGCAAAAACCGACTCGACTAGGCTGGCGATGTCACGCGCGTGTGTGTAATCGCGCGGATGCGGGCCACCATACTCGATGTGGACGGGCTCGCCCCGGACGGCACCTTCGACGAGGGCCTTGATCGGCCCTACCCAGACTGTCATACCGAGGCCGTAGACGGCTGACGGTCTAATCGTACGGAAGTCGATCCCGAGCGCCTGGTGATATGCAAAGCACAAGAGCTCCGACGCAGCCTTCTGGGAGCCGTAGAAGTCTGTCCCGGGCCCCCGATTCGCGAGCACGATCGGGTGGTTCACGTCGATTGGCTGGTACTCGACGCTCGGTAGAACACCAATTGACGAGAACGCAACGATGCGGTCGACGTCGAACGCCAGAGCTGCCTCGAGCACGTTCACCGTTCCGAGGACGTTCACCTGGATCCCGGTTGCCCGGTTCACGGCGAGGTACCCCGGGTCGATGATCATGCCCATGTGCACGATCTCGTTCGGCCGATAGCGTCGGATGACGTCGTTGAGGCGAGCTGAGTCCGAGACGGAGCCGAGCTCAAGCGACACGCGATTGAGATCCTCTCCCAGAATGAACTCCCCTTCCGGCTGGAACCCGCGAACGTCGAAACCGACCACCGTTCGCTCGCTGTCGAGGAGTGCGCGCACGACATGTGGGCCGATGAACCCTGTTGCGCCAGTCACAAGCGTCGTCGACTCGGCTGGCCGTCGGCGTTCCCTTCGCACACCCACATCCACGCTCGGCCGTGCAAACCCCTGCTCGAACTGGTCGTCAGCCAACGCTCCTCCTTCGTTACCCGACGGACTATCGGTGCGGCCCAATCGCAGCCATCTGCGACGGTAGTCTAGGCTAACGGTATGCCATATGACAAGAAGGCTCGATCTGCTCCTGGCTAGATGACGCGACTCAGGCGCGCTCGCTGATCCAGGTCTCCTCGAAGACGCGAAGAAAGTTCTCACCGAGGATCTTGCGGACGGCCTCCGGCGAATGGCCTCGGCTTAGCAGACCGCTCGTCACGTTCGGGAAGTCGTCGACGGTTTCGAAGCCACGGGGCCCGTGCCATGGCCACGCGGGGGTCACGCCTGGCGGCGCGTTGCGACCGAACGCACGCGACAGGAAGCCTTCAGGTCGTCCCTCGGTGAAGTCGGTACTGAGCGCGACGTGGTCGATCCCGAGGAGCTCGACGAAGTAGTCGATGTGGTCGAGCAGGTCGTCGAGCACCGCCTCCCGCGTCAGGGGCGCCAAGAAGCTCCGAAACGCTACCGCTCCGACGACGCCCCCACCCTCAGCGAGGGCGATTAGCTCCTCGTCGGTCTTGTTCCGCGGGTTGTCCACGAGCCGGCGAGCGTTAGCGTGCGTGAAGAGGAGCGGCCGCGTCGAAGTCTCGATAGCGTCGATCGTCGTCTGGGGCCCGCAGTGTGAGAGGTCGATGGTTATGCCCTGCGCGTTCAGCTCGCGGATCACGTCACGGCCGAACGCCGAAAGCCCTGAGTCAGTTGGCTCGAGGCAGCCGCAACCGATCGCGCTTTGGGTCATGTAGGCCGGTTGCACGATGCGCACGCCGAGCCGCGCGAACTGGCTCACGAATCCGACCTCGTCCTCGAACGGCGTGCCGTTCTGGAACCCGTAGATCAGGCCGACCCGCCGCTCTGCAGCGGCAGCCCGGATGTCGTCCGGTGTGCGAACGGGTCGCACGACGTCCGCATGGTCAGCGAGCAGGCGATCCCAGTCGGCGAGGGCGCGGGCGGCCTCCGTTTGGTTCTCGGTAATTGCAAGCGTGACGTTCACGGCGGTAACCCCCGCGTCGCGCATCCGACCGAAGCGCTCGCGGGTCGGGACGCTGACGTTCACGCCGTCGATCACGATGGCCGCAGCATGGAGCTCCTTCGCATCAGGATCGGGCGGAGGCGACGGGTCGGTCATTGGCTTCTGAAATAGGCGGCCTCGAATCCCTTGATCAAAGCGACCATTGCGCGGTTGAGGGGCACGCCGAGACCGTGCAGTTCCGCCTCTGCGACGACAGCCTGATTGATGACGTCGATCTCCGTCCGCCGCCCGGCCTCGATGTCTTGCTGCATCGAGCCCTTCGTCCCTGGGGCGGCTCGCTCGAACGCCGTCGCGAGCGTCGCGACGCGCTCGTCGGCATCGAGTTCGTATCCTGCAGCACGCGCGGTCGCAACGGCTTCGCGGGCGAGGTCGAATATGAGCTCACGGATTTCGGGAAGCGCGGCAGCGCCCCGTGGATCGAGCCTCGTAAGTGCGCCGACCGCTAGTCCGGCTGCGTTGAACACAAGCTTCTTCCAGACCTCGGTGAGCACGTCGGCAGTGACGAGACAGTCGAGGCCGGCCGCGCTGAACGCCTCGGCAAGCACCCCGCAACTGTCCAATGTCGCGTTCGAGTGGGGACCGAGGTAGATCGTTCCGGGTGCGTTGTGGGCGACGACTGCTGGAGCGCGCGTTGTCGCGCTGTGGTAGGTGACACCGGCCAGAATGCGGCCGTCGCCGAACGCCTTGGCGAGCACCGCCTCGTTACCCCACCCGTTTTGCAGTGAGGCGACGGACGTTTCGGGCCCGACGAGCGGTCGCATGAACGAGGCCGCGTCGGAGGTGTGGTAGCACTTGACGAAGACGACTGCAGCCGTGGCGGGCTCGTGCGCGCTGGGATCGGCCGTCGCTTCGACACTCACCGTCCGTGATCTATCGTCGCGAACAACCGTGACGCCGTCTCGGTTGATCGTCTCCACGAGCGCTTTGTCGATGTCCACGAGCAGCACGCCGACGACCCCAGCCTCTGCGAGAAGGGCGCCGAACAAGCAGCCCATTGCCCCCGCGCCAACGATCGCGATCCGCGGTTGCGCAACGGTTCCCACAGCTCAGCCCTGGACGGCGCCCACCGTCAACCCACGTACCAGATGGCGCTGGAGGAAGATCCCGAGCAGGAGCGCCGGGATCAGGGAGATCAGGGTCATCGCTGCCGTCTCGCCCCACAGGTTGCCCTGGAAGAGGCCGATGTAGCCCGCGAGGACTACGGGCAACGTCACGGCGTTCTTCGTCGTCAGGACGAGCGCGAAGAGGAACTCCGTCCAGGAGAAGATGAACGCGAACGCAGCCGCCGAAACGAGACCGGGGGCGGCAAGCGGAACCGCAATCTTCCACAGGGCCTGCCAGCGCGTACACCCGTCGACCAGCGCTGCGTGCTCGAGCTCGGGAGGCATTTGCCGGAAGTACGAGTACATCATCCAGACCGTCCACGGCAGTGCAAAGACCGTGTACAAGACAATCAGCCCCCACCGCGTGTCGATCGGACGGAGACCGATCCACTCTTTGCTGTACTGGCTGTAAAGAAGGAACATGGGGATCACGACCGCGACCGGCGGTAGCATTCGCCCCGAGAGGAACCAGAAGGCGAGATGCTTCCCGCCCGTTGCGTGCCGCGCCATCGAGTACGCGGCCGCGGTGCCGACGAGCACTGCGAGCACGGTTGTCGCGAACGCCACAATAATCGAATTCTCCAGCGCGGCAAGCCCGTTCAGCCGGTTCAGGGCCTGATCGAAGTGGGAGAGCGTCGGGTGCGCGGGAAACCACACCGGCGGCTGGGCGAGCAGATCGTCCTGGGGCTTGAAGGCCGTCACGATTGCCCAGTACAGGGGGACTAGCAGGAACAGAAAGTAGCCGGCCAGGAAGACCCAGCGTGCGACGCTATGGTGGAAGCGACCCGGTACCGCGCCCGAAGCGCCCCTTGTTCGACGCCGCATCACGACTCGCTCCTCACGCCTCCACCGGCTTGAGCAGGCGGCGAATCAGCCAGTAGGCGATGAACGAAAGCGCGATCAAGAACATCCACGATCCGGCGGTGCTCTGTCCGATGTGGAACCGCTCAAACCCCTGGTAGTAGAGGTAGTAGGACGTTGTGTACGTCTCCGTCCCCGGGCCCCCGCGCGTCAGCGTGTAGATGATGTCAAAGAGCTTCGTCGCGTCAACGAAGCGGAAGGTGATCGCGACGAGCATGATGGGCGCGAGCAGCGGCAATGTGACGAAGAAGAAGGACTGCCGCGGTTTTGCGCCGTCGATCTCGGCCGCCTCGTAGAGCTCGCTCGAGATCGAGCTCAGCCCCGCAAGCAAGATCACGAACATGAACGGCGTCCATTGCCAGGCGTCGGCCATGATCACGGACAGGTACGGCCAGTAGCCGTCATCAGTGAAGTTCGTCGTCACTGTGCCGGGCAAGAACCAGCTGGCGATCTCGTTCGCGGGACCGATCGGTTGCCGCAGGAAGAGGTCCCAGAACCCCCCGGTCACCACTGGGCTGATGAAGAGCGGGATCACGATGATCACCATCAGAATGCGACGGCCGGGGAACTCCCGCAGCATCGCCAAAGCAAGCAACAGGCCGATGACGAATTCAACGGCGACGACCGAGCAGGCGAGGATCGCGGTGATCCAGATCGAGTGCCGCCAGTCCGGATCGGCGAAGTTGTCCGTGAAGTTCGCGAAGCCGACCCACGGATGGCTGCTGCTCACTGAGAAGTCGAACTCCACAAAGTTCACCCACGCCGAGAAAACCAACGGGAACACCGATAACGCCAGCACCAGGAAGACGGCCGGCGCGACGAGAAGCCACTTGAAGTGACGATCGACGAAGGAAGAGACGGCCCGTACGGGCCGTCTCTTCCTTCCATACGCGAGAGTCTCCGCCATGTGTAGCGGCTCGCTAGGCGGTTAGCACTTGAAGCCGATGCCCTTCGCCGCGGCGGTGTTCGACGACGTCGAGCCGGTGAGCTTCAGGTAGTTGAGGTACGACGCACGCTGCTTGTCGACGCCGAGCTTCTTCGTGATCACGTCCCACTCCTTGGCCGTCGCATCGAGCGTCGACTGCACATCCTTGCCGGCGTACATCGCCGTCATCGCACGATCGAGGGACGTTCCGTAGTCCGGAGCGCCGCTCATCACGAGCTCGATGACGCCGTCGTTGGCCGCCTGGCAGAGTGCCTTGAGATATTTGCTTGCTCCCGGCCACAGTGACCCGTACTTCTTCGACTTGTAGTGCGAGAGCCGGTACGGATCGCGAAGCGAGTACGGCAGCATGACCCGCTGGAGCGAAACCGAGGGGCTTGTGTTCCACTGGCAGAACAGGTAGGCGGCGTCGATGTTCTTCGAGTCTGCCGAGACGCACCGGACGACCCCGTTGACCCAGCCATGCCCGGTGGGTATCGGGGCGTAGCCGACCTTGCCCACGATCTTCGACTTCGGCAGGAACGAGAACGCCTTGTCGCGCTGCGCGTAGTTCTCCGAGATGCGACCTGTCGGCGGCCACGTGTAGATCATGGCTGTCTTGCCCTGAAGCCAGGTCGTCCACATGGTCAGGAAGTCGAACTTCGCGCTTCCGGGCGGTGACGCCTTGAGCTCAGCCAGGATGTACTCCATCGCCTTCAAACCGGTTGCGTTGTTGATCTGCGCCTTCATGGTCTTCGGGTCGAAGAAGCGCCCACCGAGCGACCTGAAGGTCTGGAAGAAGTAGAAGTAGTTGCCCGGGTTGCCAAGTGCCCGCCCCATGCCTTGCCCGTAGACCTTCGGGGCGAGCTGGTCGGTGATGAACTGGGACGTCTCGGTCATCTCGTCCCAGTTCGTCGGTGGGCGTAGGTCGCGCTTGAACTTCGCCTTGTACGCCTTCCGAAGCTTCGGGTCGCCGAAGATGTCCTTCCGGTAGTAGAGCGCCCAGGCGTCGCCGTCGTCGGAGAACCCCCACGTCTTGCCCTTGTACGTCGCGAACGAGCGATACACGGGATGAATGTCCTTGAGAGATGCCGACCCCTTGTACTTCGTCAGGTAGTCATCGGTCGGAACGATCACGCCCCGGTCGGCGAAATCGGGAATCCAAGCGCCGAGAGCCTCGTTGACGTCGAAGTCGCCAGTGTGCGCGATGTGCGCCGCAATCTGTTTCTGCAGAATCTCGGCGTCGGAGCCCTCGACTGTGTTCACCTTGATGCCGGTCAGCTTCTCCCACAGGGGCCCGCCGAAGAGCTTGTCGTCGGCAGCCTGTGGCCCCGTCTCGCGGATCGTTGTGAGGGTGATCCCGCTGTACTGCTTCGCAGCATTGACAGCCGCCGTGGCGACGGGGTCGCCTCCGGTCGAGGCTACCTCGACGGCCGCGAACGCTCGCTCGACGTTGGCTAGAAGGGGGCCGGCGATCGCGCCTGCTGCTGCAAGCTTGCTCGCCTTGAGGAGGAACTCCTTTCGCGCGTAGAGATCCTCGAGAACGCCGGGGCCGTGTTCACCGACGGCCATGCGCCAATCGTGCTTCACGTCACCATCCTCCTTCTCATACGGCACGCTATATGACAGATAATGGATCATCTCGCGGGGGCGCAGGCGTGTCAAGCCGATGGCGACGCCACTCGGCCGAGGCGGAGCCCCGTCTCCGGGTCGAAGAATCTGAGCGATCCCGGCGCCACATGGATCTCCGTCACCGTCCCTTCAGACGCTTGCGACCCGACCCCGAAGCGCCCGACGAACGCCGTCCTGCGGGTAGTCCGTAGGCGATCGAGGTCCGTGACAGCCGACGCGTCGACGTCGGCCGCGATCTCGCGTACCTCGTCGCGGACGACCGGCGCCGCGTCGACTTCGAAGTGCACAACGATCTCGGAGCCGAGGAGCTCCCGCAGACGGACGAGGCCGCGAAGCCGCCGGGTGGCAGGGGCAGCGGTGACGAGCGCCGCATCCTCGAGGTGCTCCGGACGTACACCAACGATCACCGTCCTTCCGGTCGCCTGGGATAGCCCTGGCGCGAGCTCGAGCTCCGTCGCATCGACCTCAAGCTGCTGACCGTCCCCGAACGTCAAGAGTTGTTGGTCAGCCGTCCCTGCCACTGACGCCTCGAAGAAGTTCATGCCAGGGCTGCCGATGAACCCGGCAACGAAGAGGTTGGCCGGCTCGTTGTAGAGCTCCTGCGGTGCCGCGACCTGCTGCAACTCGCCAGCCCGTATCACCGCCACGCGCTGACCAAGCGTCATGGCTTCGACTTGGTCGTGCGTCACGTAGATCGTCGTAACCTCGATCTGCTTGTGAAGCAGGCCGATCTCCGCACGCATCTGCGTGCGAAGTTTTGCGTCGAGGTTCGACAGCGGTTCATCCATAAGGAACGCTCGTGGTTCGCGAATGAGCGCACGCCCCATGGCAACGCGCTGGCGTTGCCCACCGGACAGCTGACGCGGCTTACGGTGGAGCTGTTCCTCGAGCTCGAGTACCTGAGCGATTCGCTTCACGCGCTCGTCGATCGCGGCTGTCGGCAACCGCCGCAGCCGCAGCGGGAAGGAGAGGTTCTGGTACACGGTCTTGTGCGGGTACAGGGCGTAGTTCTGGAAGACCATCGCAATGTCCCGATCGCGCGGCGGCAGGTCATTGACCAGGTCTTCGCCGATCCGGATCGCACCCGAGGTGATCTGCTCGAGCCCCGCAACCATCCGAAGCGCTGTCGTCTTGCCGCAGCCCGACGGACCGACGAGGACCATGAACTCGCTGTCGGGGATCTCGAGCGACAGATCGACGACGGCCACCGTCCCGTCGTCGTAGGTCTTATGAACGTGCTCAAAGGAGACGGTGGCCACCGCGTGTCAACCTATACGATGGCGTACCAGTCGTCCAGCATGAAACGGTATACGGTATGACGTATGATCCGCCCATGACTCACATCGAGCCACCGACATTCAGCGCCGACGTGGCGCTGTTCACGAGCGTTCCGCGCGAAGCGCGCCTGTCCGACAAGGTCGCCGACATGATGCTTCAGACCATTCTCTCGAGAAAGCTCGAGGTAGGCGACCGCCTGCCGTCCGAACGCGAGCTCGGCGAGCAGTTCGGCGTGTCGCGCACGGTCGTACGCGAGGCCGTGCGCGCCCTCGTCGCCAAGGGCGTGATCGCTGTTCGCTCGGGCAGCGGCCTTCGGGTTGCGGCGGTCGATGCTGCCGCGGTCAGCGAGTCGATGAGTCTCTATCTGCGCGGAGGATCTCTCGGGTTCGAGAAGGTGCACGAGGTGCGTGCCGTGCTCGAGGTCTACATTGCCGGCCTAGCGGCAGTTCGCGCGACTGACGCGGATCTCGACGGGATCCGCGGGGCGCACGAACGGATGCAGCGGGAAGCCGCCGACGTCGACGCCGCTGCCAACGACGACCTTGCCTTTCACCGGCTCATCGCGCTTGCGACCCAGAACGAGCTCTTCCTCCTCCTGATGGACTCGATCGGATCGACTCTGATCGACATCAGGCGCGAGAACCTCGGGTCGGGCTCGAGCCCGATGACGCTGGGACAGCACGAAGCGATCCTCGATCGACTCGTGGGACGGGATCCTGCCGGTGCCCGGGCCGCGATGGCCGCCCATCTCGAGGGCGTCGCAAGCTGGTGGCGGGAGCATCGGCAATCCGCAGCGTCCACGGAGGCGGCGTCGACTTGACGTCGCTGCGGCGTCTCGACCACGTCGCCGTCCTCGTTCGGTCGACGTCTGATGCGCTCCGCTTCTACGAGGGGCATCTTGGACTCCAGGTGCACTCGTCGGAGGAGATCCCGAACCCGCACGTTCGGCTGACGTACCTCGACGCCGGAAACACGTTCGTCCAGCTCGTGGAGCCACTCGACACAAAGTCGACGCTTGCGGCCTGGCTCGACGAACACGGTGAGGGTCTGCATCACATCTGCTTCGGAGTCGACGACGTGGCGGGTACGATCGCTGCACTCTCGGATTCCGGTGAGCCAGTCGTGCTCGGGTCGGGTCGAGGTCGCGAGTCGGGCTTCATTTCGTCTGGCGGCGCGAACGGCGTGCGCATCGAGTGCACACAATTCGACCCGGTGCTCGATGTCGAGCAGACGAAAGGCCTTCTTCCGCCCGCCTGAGCAGGCCACGAGGATCGTGTGGGTAGCGGCGGCTGGCACCGCCACAACACACGCTGTGCGTTCTACGCTGCCGGTCGAGTCCGCGCGGTTCCCGCAACGACGGGATTCGTCAACTCGCCGATGCCGGACGCCGACACCGTGACGGTGTCACCGGCTTGAAGCATCTTCGGTGGGTCGTGGAAGAGGCCGATACCGCCCGGGGTGCCAGTCGAGAGAACGTCGCCCGGCTCGAGCGTGATGATTGAGGAGAGCCACTCGATTGCGACATGCGGCGGAAAGAGCTGGTCGCTGATCAGTGCGTTCTGCCGGAGTTCGCCGTTAACGTGGGATTGGATTCGAACTGCGAAGAGGTCGCCGATCTCGTCCTTCGTCACGATGCACGGACCCATAGGACAGAACGTGTCGAAGCTCTTCCCGAGATCGACTTGCGCGTTGTTGAGCTGCACCGAGCGGCCGCTGACGTCGTTGATCACCGTGTAGCCAAGGATAAAGTCCCACGCGTCCTCGGCCCGCACGTTCTTCGCGCGCTTGCCGATGACGACCCCGAGCTCGACCTCGTAGTCGACGGCGAAGCCGTAATCGGCGAACTTGAGGTCGTCCATCCCGGGCCCGCGCTTGATCACGTCGTTCGTCGGCGGGATGACGATCGGCTCACCCGGCCCGATGACTGCGGTCGAGAGCTTGATGAAGTCGAAGCGCGGCTCCCTCGGCGGAGTGAACATCGCCGCTTCCTCACCGTGTGCCTTGTAGTTGATGCCCGACCCGAAGATCTTCCACGGCTTGATCGGGTGGATGATCTGGTCGTAGCTGGTCGGCTCGCCGGTCGATGCCGCGGCAAGCGCCTCGGCGCCACGCGCGCCGTCCTCGAGGAGTGCGAGCGTCGTCGCGTACCCAGTCGCGTAAACGTCGTTTCCGACTTGAACGCCGCATCCGACGACATCGCCTGACCTGTACTGAACGATTCTCATGCTGCCGCTCCTCGCTTTCAGTCAACGTGTATGACGGTTATACAACTTCACGCAGTTGCTCGTCATACTGACGTCGCAGGCGCCGGAACCCACCTCCGTCGGTCGCGAGCTGGACACCGTAGTCCGCGAGATCCGCATCCTGGTCACATGGCCGGGTTGGTACGCGTTCGACCGGCGACAACAGGATTGGTCAGCTCCCCTATCCCACTAGCCGACACGGTGACGACGTCACCAGGCGCGAGAAACCGGGGAGGGTTCGTGAACGTGCCGCATCCAGCAGGGGTACCCGTCATCAGGCAGTCGCCCGGATGGAGTGTGATGATCGACGAGAGCCACTCGATCGCGACAGGCGGCGGGCCGATCTGCTCTCCCACGAGCGCGTCTTGACGGAGCTCGCCGTTGACGTGCGACTGGATCCTGACCGCCTGCCAGTCCGTCAGCTCGTCCTTCGTCAGG
>Ga0334722_10007194_pt1 | contig 10837 bp, 12 predicted proteins | sample C3_bottom_MG_FD_207210 | JGI IMG/M metagenome (GOLD analysis project Ga0334722, IMG submission 207210) | Sediment microbial communities from Yellowstone Lake, YNP, Wyoming, USA - C3_bottom | ecosystem: Environmental > Aquatic > Freshwater > Lake > Sediment | place: USA: Wyoming | collected...
TTTTTTAATTTTTTTAATAAATTCGGGAAGTTTGGGAAAAATTGTTGGCTCTCCCCCTGTAATTACAACGCCATCTAGCCACTTTTTTCGCTCTTCTAAAAAATCATACAGTTCCTCTTGGGAAATCGTTGGCAGTTTGTTCCACCCCAAAACGAGTTCTGGATTGTGGCAAAAGCCGCACTTAAAATTACACCCTCCTAAAAATATAATCCCGGCAAGCTTTCCGGGCCAATCAAGTAAACTTAAAGGGTGTATACCTTTTATAATGGGATAACCTGCTGCCTTATTTTTTTGAGCTAATGGGTTAGGCATTTTTTTCTAAAATCCCCTTAATTACACTCTCGCTCGGCGCCTCGCCCCTCCAAGAAGCAATTTCGCTTCCCGCTTCGTCTACAACAACTATTGTTGGCGTGGCAAGTACGTCAAAATATGTTGCCTCAGCCAACCCTTCTGTTGTTCCAATGTTAAAACGATTTATGTTAACACCTTCTTTTTCTAACTTTTCCGCCAGTTCTTTTGCGGGCGGGCACTTTGGGCAATTTTCTTTCCAAAACAATTTTACTTCCACTGCGTCCGATAAAGCTCCTAGTTTTACTTATCACTTCTTAAGAGGTGATATTTTTAAACTTTTCGCCCTATCCTCCTTTTTAGACAAAAATCTTTTTAGATTTTCATCGGTTATTTAATCCCTTAAAGACACAAAGGCAGAGGGCTAACCACTTGTCACTCAGCCCTCCGCCAGAAGATTTATCTTTACTTAAATTTTTGCCTTGGTAATGCTGTAATCACCTTTTTGGCGATCACAAAGCTCGGCTTGTTTTGACTTGTTCCAATTTTCAATTGGCGAAAAATAGCCAACAATTCTGGACATGCCATAAACATTTGTTGAGCTGCACCACCCACACTTTGGACTTCCGCTGTGTAGTTTTTTTGATTCTTTTTTTGTTGTTTGTGTCGACACTTTTACCTCCAGAGGCCGTTAGGCCGATGCCCTGTGACCAGCAAGGCTTTTTTATTTTTGAACAAAGTGAAAAATCAAGGTTCCAAGCGATAGCTGGGTTCTTATTTTTATTTATTCTAATAATTCTAATATATCACTTTTTTCATCAAAATGGTTGTGGGGCTTGTCATAGGAAATGCCCCTGCCATATCCCGGTGTAACTTTGCCGCAATCTTCGCAAAATGTAAACTCTGGTGAAATTGTAATTTGGGCTGATTGGGTTAACCGCCAAGTGCGCTCAACTAGGGCCTCAATAGATTCTGCGGTTGGCCTTTCTTCTCCTAAAAATACATGCGTAATGGCGCCCGACTCAATTAAGGTATTAAATTTACCCTGCATTTCAATTCTTGTGATTATATCAACAGGAGCATCTGATTCAATATGAACAGAATTTGTGTAGTAAACTTCCCCTTTTTCAATGTTACCACGCACATATTTTTTAGCTTCAGGAAAATTCTGCAAATCAATTTTGGCAAATCTCAGGGTTGTTGACTCTGCTGGAGTTTCTTCCAAGGTAAACTTTAGCTTATGTTCTTTTTCAAGCTCTTTAACTTTTAGATACATTGCAGAAACTATTTTTAATCCCACTTTGTATGCTTGGTGACTTTCATGAAGCGCTTGCCCTGTAATGTGTTTTACGGCTTCATTTAAACCAATTAAACCAATGATATATGTTGATTTTTCTAAATCAATATATGGCCTCCCGTCTTTTCCCTTCCTTCCAACTTGCCACAAGGGCAATCCTGGCTTTTCCATTAAACGCGCAATGAAGTTTTTCTTTTCCAAATGCGCTTTTGCCGCCAGCTCCATACTAGAAAGCACTTCCTCAACCGTACTGCTTGTATATTTTTCAATATTACCATCTTTAGGCTTTTTGGCCCTATATGCTGCTTGGGGTAAATTAATGGTAACGTTTTGAAAACCGCAAAACCGCATAGATTCCGGGTGTTTTATCATATAAGTATCTTCCACTTTGGTTCGCAAACGACAGCACATTGAAAGATTAACTTCATCTCTGTCAAAAATGAAGTAGGGCACACCGTTTTCCGCCGCTATTTGGCAGGCATATTTAAATAATTCATATTGCGTGGAGTTTTCAAATACTTCTTGATTTACGTGTAAATCAAATTTAGGAAAAGGAAACACCCTGCCGTTTGCATCACCCTCTCGCCAAACATCCATTAGGGCCTTTGCAAAAACTTGTGCCTCTTTTTCAAAGTGTTTATACCTTAAAATAAAACCGTCTTCAGGATCAATTGCGTTTTCTTGGCTATCTCTTGGCACTTCCTTAACATAATCAATTTCCCCAAATTTTGAAATTTCCTCCATTGAAAGTTCGTCTATAGAACCGTTATAGGCCTGTCTTGGACGCCAAACCATGTATTTGCCGCCAGGCCCAACTGCCGGCACCTCTTTTAAGTAACCCGGAATGCCTAAATGAATGTTAAAATCAATAAACAATGTTTGGCCACCCCTTGAAAAGGCGTTTTGAGAACAGGAAAAAATTAAATACTGGGCGTTTTGCTTTATTGCATCATATTCTGCGCCAACTAAATAAGGCGCGTAAAAAATATTTACATAACCAATGCCTAAGGCGCCAGCATAATAAGCCTGCATGGAAGCCAAAAAAGTGTTTAAGTGGCCGGTTAGTGTCCAAGCGTGCTTTGCTGGACCAGACTTTGTGGAAAGACTGTCCAGGTCTAAGCCATATTTTTTAATGTATTCTAAGGAGTGGGCAGAACAATAAACGCGAACAGGGTAACCCAAATCATGCAAATGAATAGATGCCCTAAGATGGGCCTGAGAAACTTCTGGAGAAAAAATTTCCTTTAAGGCATATTGCTTTAGAACGGTTTCTGCGATTGTGAGGTTTACAGCTTCTGGATTATTTGCCTTAATATTGCTGTTTTCGCTTGTTTGGGAAAGTATTAGTTGGTTTAGGTTGTAGGTTGACATACCTAAAACTTTTTGCCGCTGCAGTTTCTTTTGGTATCCCCTAACAAAAAGTTCGTTATCAACCAATTCCCGAATTAAATCAACCGTAATAATTTTAGTGCCGCTTGAAAATACTTTGCGCTCTACTGAAAAAGCAATTTCTTCTGCTTCTTCCTTAAACAAGTTTGCTTCTTTAATTAGTGCATCTGTAATTCTTTCCCGGCTCCACGTTTCAACAATTCCTTCTGTTGGCGCAGAAACTAACAAATGAAGATCTGTTGTGTCCTCAAAATTTTCCTTTTTAGAAACTACTTTTAAAATTTCAGACAACGCCAGCTGTTTTTCAGAGGGTGTAGATTCTTTAAAGTTTTTCTCTAGGGCATTTAGTATTTCTTTTTTTGATTCGTTTTCTAAATCAGAGTTTTCAACCTCTGAAATTAAGTGTTTTAACAATAATCTTTGATCCCGTGTCATTTCACGCCTCCGGATTTTGTTTTTGGTTTATTTATACTAATGATTCTTTACAAATTTATGATTTCCTTAACAACTTGTGACCTACTTTTTCTCCTTGAGTTTGTCAATTTCCTTTTTAAAGGATTCAACATCCCTAAATTGGCGGTAAACTGAAGCAAAACGGATGTAAGCTACTTCATCAATGTCCTTTAGTCTTTTTATTACCACCTCGCCAAGCTCCGTACTTTTAATTTCGTTTTTCAGGGTTTCTCTAACATCTTGTTCCACCTGAAAAACGAGTTTTTCAATATCATCTTCTGAAACGGGCCGTTTTTCGCAGGCCTTTCTAATGCCTCTTGCTAATTTTTCCCTATCAAACGGCTCACGTCTGCCATCTTTTTTAACAACCATTACTGAAACGGCCTCAACACGTTCGTAAGTAGTAAACCTGTAGCTGCATTTCATGCATTCCCGGCGGCGCCTAATGGAATCTTCCACTTCTCTAGAATCTATAACCCTTGTTGCCTCAAAAGAACATGAAGGACATTGCATTGATTTCTCCCTTTTCCGTCCGTAACTAAATTTTTAGAAAATTTGTTAATTAATTTTGCCTTTTTTAAGGCAAATACCACAACATATAGTGTCTTTTACTATTTTAAAACACAATATATAGTGTTGTCAAGAGTTTTATGAAAACTACTGTTTTTTGGCTTTCTGGACAAAAAAAGAGGCTCCTGCCTCTTCTGCCAAGGGTTACTTCAGCTTCTTTTTACTCAAATTTAAAATTTTTCAAAAATTCTTCAAATACCGCGGTTTCGTCTGTGTCGGTTTTGTGCTGCCAATAAGCAATAATAATGGATCCACCACTTTTAGAGAGTACAACTTGGATAACTTTTGTCCCTTTTTCTGGTCCAACTTCACCGGTTTCTTTTATTTCACCTGTTACCTTAGTAGCTGATACGCCATCCACTTTAATGGTTTCTTTTTTGTATTTTGTTAAATCACTGCTTTTATATGAAATATCTGTAACTGACACACCCTCCTGAACAGAAACCGTAATGGGCGCGTCTCCTTCTGAATTACAAGGCGGCAGGCGTTTTTGGGTTGGCGCAAAACCAACAAAAGTGTCATCGCAGTTTTTAACAAACCAATCTTTGGGATATTTTGCGCTGTAGCTTTCCTTTTTATTGGTAAGCGTTTTTAAATCTGTTTTGCCACCGTTGCTTTCGGCATCCTTAGCCTTTTCTTCTAGTTCTTTGATTTCTTTTTCCTTATCAGAAATCTGTTGTTCTAGGTTTTGCTTTTCCTTTTTGGCGTTTTGGGTTGCCCAATAAAAAACTCCCACGCCCGAAAGAGCAGCTACTGCAATAAATCCAATGATAATTAGTAAGATTTTTGATTTAGGCATAAATTTGCTCCGCAAATTTTACTACGGATCTACGCCTGCCTGCCGCAGGCAGGGATTTATAAGAACCCCGCTATGTGAGAACCTTGATTCTTCGCTACACTCGAATAGCTGATATACGAATACACAGTTTTCACTTTTAATTTCAATCATCCTTAGCAACTTGGCAACTTATCACCTTCCCAACTAATATCTATTCCATCTTCCTCCGAATGAAAGCCGGAATTTCAAGCTCGTCTTCCTCTTCTTTATTGTGCTCAGTTTTGTTAGCAGCTGTTTTGTGATGCCCACCTGCATGCGCTGGTGCCCGGTGATGCTCTTCTTTTTCCTCCTCTTTTTCTTCCCGCTTCCCCCAAAAACTACGAGATTCCTTTTCCTCTTCCTCTTTTGCTTCATCACGCGTCACCCCAGCCCAATAATTCTGAGGTTCGTGGTGTCCTGTTACAATTTTTCCTGGCAAACTTGCTCCTTCAAAACCAGTTGCAATTACCGTTACCTTAACTTCACCTTCTAGGGATTCATCCAATACCGCGCCCCAAATAATGTTGGCATCCGCGTCCACAGAATCAGTAACGGTTTTAGCCGCTTCATCAACCTCAAACATACCAAGATCTGTGCCGCCTGAAATGTTAATTAAAACGCCTTTAGCGCCGTTTACAGAAATGTCAAGCAAAGGCGAAGAAATAGCTTGCTTTGCCGCTTCAACCGCTCTTTGCTCGCCTGATGCTCGGCCAATACCCATTAGGGCTGTGCCAGCGCCAGCCATAATGGATTTCACATCTGCAAAATCAACATTAATAATACCGTGTTGAGTAATTAAGTCCGCAATGCCGGAAACAGCTTGATACAAAACGTCATCCACCACCCTAAAGGAATCTAATAGAGAGGTTTGTTTGTCAATTAATTGCAAAATTTTATCATTTGGAATGGTAATTAAGGTGTCAACTTTGTCGCGAAGTTCCGCCCAACCCTCATCTGCAATTCTCCTTCTTTTTGCGCCCTCAAAAGCAAATGGTTTTGTAACAACAGCAACCGTCAATGCCCCTGCCTCCCTTGCAATTTCTGCCACAATTGGAGCTGCGCCAGTGCCTGTACCGCCGCCCAAACCGCAAGTTATAAAAACCATATCCGCGCCCTTTACGGCCTGATAAATTTCTTCGGAATTTTCTTGAGCTGCCTTTTTGCCAAGCTCCGGGTCTGAACCAGCGCCCAGCCCCCTTGTTGTTTCTTTGCCAACATGAACTTTCTCTGGCGCCAAACAGTGATATAGCGCTTGGGCATCAGTGTTTATTGCCACAAAATCAACGCCCCTTACGCGTTGATCAATCATTCTGGTAATTGCGCCTCCGCCGGAACCCCCCACTCCAACAACTTTAATTAGCGCAAAAGATTCAAGCTCTGGTTTAATTTCCATACTTGTTCACCTCACAAATTAACTTTAAGCGCAAAACTAGAAACAAAAAGAGTTTCCGGCCTAATACTTAAAGTTTATTGTTAATTCGGTAAAAACGAGCGAAACCACTTTCTCATTTTGCTATAAAGCGCTCTGTTTTGCAAGGAAAATGGCAGGTGAGAGCCCTTTTCTTCGGCCCCCCAAATTACCAAACCTATACTACCAGCATACGAAGGATCATCAATTTTGTCAACAACGCCTTTTAGCTCGTGAATTGAACCAATGTGAACCGGTAATTTTAATTTTGCTTTAGCCACATCCATAAGTCCTGGCAGTTTAGCGCCACCGCCAGTAAACACAATTCCTGCAGGCAACATGCCTGATTTGCCAATTTTCTTTAATTCTTCTGATATAAGATTTAAGATTTCATCCACCCTGGCGTGAATAATTTGGGCTAAGTACTTTCTTGAAACTTGCCCTTCTTCTTTTTCTTCAAACCTAGACATTTCAATGGCAGGCCCTTCTTTAATTTCCTTTGGATCCGCAGCGCCTTGTTGAAGTTTTATTTTTTCAGCCGCTTCCACCGAGCAACGCAAACCAATGGCAATGTCATTTGTAATGTGCGCGCTTCCTACGGGTAAAACTACAGAATAAAGTAAGTCGCCCTCTTCAAAGCAAGCAAGTGATGTGGTGCCAGCGCCAATGTCTACAAGCATTACACCAAGCTCTTTTTGGTGATCAGAAAGCACGGCCTTAGAAGAAGCCAAGGGGGCTGCCACCATTTCGTCAATATCAACACCAGCTTGAAAAACGCATTTTGAAAGGTTTGTTATAGCCGGCGTAAAGCCATAAATAATAGTGGAGGCCACTTCAAGCCGCACGCCAGACAAACCAACCGGATCTTTTACGCCATCGTGCTCGTCAACTTTATATTTTTGAGGAACTGTGTGAATAATTTCATGGTTTGCGGGAACTGTTACGGCTTGAGAAGCCGTAATGGCGCGATACACATCTTCTTCCCTAATGTTATTTCCTTGGCTTGCAATTGCCACCACTCCCTTTGAGGTTAGCGATGCAATGTGAGCGCCGCCAATTGAGACAATGGCATGGGAAATCGAAACGCCGCTTGTCTGTTCTGCCTCTTCAACTGCTGTGGAAATAGAACTAACAACATCTTCTATAGAAACAATTGTCCCTTTTCTAACACCATTAGATGGCGCAGAGCCAAAACCAATAATTTCAAGATGACCGTGCTCGTTTTTTTGAGCCATAACAACAGCAACTTTAGAAGTGCCAACATCAACGCCGCAAATTACTTTGTTTGATTTTTTTAGTGCTTTTAAATTTAGTGCAGGCATTTAAACTCCAGATTTTTGTTTTGCATTAATACCTATTATATACACTATCTTGGTTGATGCCAAGTAAAAATTAAAATGCAAAACTTTGGTGCCGCTTCGCGGGGTCAAAAAATCCTTAATTTGCTCTTTTCACTTTACGCTTTATGTTCGTTAAAATCCCATGATTTTAACGATATACGGATAAAATACTATCACCCCAACCACTACGGCGCCAATGGCCGTTACCAACACCGCGCCAGCCATAACATCCTTAACTGCCCTAGCGCTTTTGGAAAAATGAGGAGAGGTGGCATCTAAAATGTCTTCAACAATACTGTTTAACATTTCTAAAGCCAAAACCAAAGTAATAACTACTATTAAAAAAAGCCATTCTGTTACTGTAATTGAAAAATAAAGACCCAACCCAATAACAGCAAGTGCTGCTAAAAAATGAATTTTGAAATTCTGCTCATATTTTAGTGAGTGAACAATGCCTCTAGTGGCATGCGCAAAGCTTTTGCTCAATCTTGTAAAAATATTTCTTTTCACTGTTGTTGTCTTAAATATTACTTTTACGACTATATTTTAATACTAAAAAGCTTTTCTTGCAACTCTTTTTCTAAACTCTCCATTTTTTGTTCACTTTTTTTGTTCAAATGGTCATAACCCAATAGATGTACTATGCCGTGTATCAACAACGCCCTCACTCTTTCTTTGGTGGAAATTCCAAGTTCGCTTGCTTCACTTTTTGCATATTCCCAAGAAATAATAATATCTCCCAAACTGTTCCCTTCTCTGGCCTCAAATGACAACACATTTGTTGACTCATTCTTGCCGCGATATTTTTGGTTTAATGCCCTAATCTGTTTGTTTCCAGTAATAACCACGCCCAACTCTCCTTTACCCTCCCCAAGTAACCCCAGCGCCTTTTCGCAAAACTTTTTAACTCCAGCTGTACTAAGATTACAACTAATTTCTTTTTTAACTACAATGTATTCGCTCATTTTATCCTCCTTCGCCCTGATAATCATCGGAGCTTCGGAAGGATTTCGCATTGTGGGCCCGTCTATTGAAGAAGCCCTGTTTAAATGAGGACGAAGACGCTTTTGGCGTAAGTTTATGAGGCTTCATTTTTGCCCTAATCACTTCATCTGTTATCGCTTCCCAAACATTGTTTAATTCACTCTTAGAAAAACCGCAATTAGCCAATTCCCCTTCTTTTAATCTTTTATTAAAAACTTTTAAGGCCTGTTCCTTAATAATTCCAGTGCTTAATTTTCGCTTGCCCCTAAAAGAGGCCTCAATATTATCTGTAAGCATTAAAATGGCTGTTTCGAGTGATTGTGGACTTGGGCCTTTGTATGAAAAATCTACTAGGTTAATTTTCTCTCCGCCCTCTTTTGCCTTCTTAACAAAATAGGCAACCTGGGTTTTGCCATGATGTTCTCTTACTCCATCTCCAACCCATTTTGGCAAGCCATACTCATTGCAAATTTTTACGCCGTCCGGAACGTGCGCCAAAATAACCCGTGCTGCGCCTTTAATGCCCAGTTCTGTGTGAATATCTTTAACGCCGGAATTTTCAAAAAAATAATAGGGATGGGTCATTTTCCCTATGTCATGATAGAGTGCTTGTGTTTTCACCTTGTTGTAATCTGCGCTAACCTTTTTAGCAACGAGATGTGCGATTTTTGAAATTAGCAAACTGTGAGAGTATGTTGCTGGCGCGCGCTTAGCAAATTGTGCAAGTAATTTGTTTTTGGGGTTTTGGAAGTTAGCTAGAGCCATGGTTTATCCCTGCAATTCTTCCTTTACTATTCCCGAAACAACACCTCCTTGCGCCCTGCCAGATACCTGCCCCATAACAACTTCCATTACTTTACCCATGTCACCCATTCCAGTTGCATTGGTTTTAGAAATTGCTTCCTTTACAATTTCTCGCACCTCATCCTCGCTTAATTGTTCTGGCAGATAAGTTTCCAGGATTTTAATTTCTGCCTCTTCTTTCCCAACCAAATCATCTCTGCCACCAGCCCTAAACTGTTCCACAGAATCTTGCCTGGATTTAACTTGTTTTTGAATAACTTTTAAAACATCCTCATCCCTAAGTTCGGCCTTTTTTTCAATTTGGGCGTTTTTAAGCTCTGAAGAGAGCATCCTTAAAGTAGCAAGAGTTATTTGATCCCCTTTCTTTAGTGCTCCTTTTAAATTATCTTGGATTTTTTGGACTAAATTACTCATTTGTCCTCCTGCGGATGTACGGATATTTTATTCGTGTTCTTGGTTATTGGTATATCTGTCTGCACAGCGGGTGCTTACGCACCATTCCGGGTTAGGAAACTTGTATGGTTTAGGGTCTCATGGAATCTTGGCAACGTAACCATTTAACCATTTACCAATGACCATACCAGCTTCTACGCCAGATATACCCTCTACCGTTTCTTTGCAACCATTAGTAACCCCACTAACTAACTATCTGTCTACCTAATTCCCAACATTTTCTTACGCTTTAATTCTTTGCGCCATTCTTTTCTAATGGCCGCGTCTTTTTTAAACCTCTTTGTTGGTTCCTTTTCAAAACGAATTTTTTTTCTTGCCAATGCTAAAACTCCGCTTTGTTGAACCTTGCGGTTAAAGCGGCGCAATAAGTGCTCAAATGATTCTCTGTCTTTTTTGGTTACTCCAGACATATTCTAACTCACCCACCTTTCTTGTTTTGATAATTAACAATTAACAGCCAACAGTTAACAAGTTCCTTGTTCGCCTGTGGCAAAACAGGCGGTTGTCAGGTGTCAGCTGTCAATTGTTATCATGCCGCCCAATGGCTTTCCTCCAAGCAAGTGCACATGCAAATGGTCTACTTCTTGGCCTGAATGCGGCCCTTGGTTAATTATTAATCTATATCCTGATTTATCTACCCCTTCTTTTTTCCCTACCTCTTTTGCAGCAATAATTAATTTTCCAAGAATGTCGCTATCTTTATCCGCTGTTTCATTCACGCCAGAAATATGAATTTTGGGAATTATTAAAATGTGCACTGGTGCCTTTTGGTGAATGTCCCAAAAAGCCATAACATCACTACTCTCAAAAACTTTTTTTGCAGGAATTTCTCCAGCTACAATTTTGCAAAAAAGACACTCACTCATGAATATTATTATATTAAAAAATCACTAAAAAGGCAAGGGCTACGTATTGTGACACGACATATTGAACACTTCCGTTAAAATAAACAAAGGAGGTAATATATGCGTGTTGAACCTAGATTGATTATTAAAACATTAATTGAGAATGAATTAAAGGTTAGGAAAACTGCA
>Ga0334722_10007195_pt1 | contig 10834 bp, 7 predicted proteins | sample C3_bottom_MG_FD_207210 | JGI IMG/M metagenome (GOLD analysis project Ga0334722, IMG submission 207210) | Sediment microbial communities from Yellowstone Lake, YNP, Wyoming, USA - C3_bottom | ecosystem: Environmental > Aquatic > Freshwater > Lake > Sediment | place: USA: Wyoming | collected...
GTCGATCGCGACGCCGAACCCGTATGCCTCCGCGATGGCAGGCGTGCCCGCCTCGAATTTGTACGGAAGCTCGTTGAACGTCGTCCTGTCGAGGGCAACCGAGCGGATCATCTCTCCGCCGAGGTTGAACGGCGACATTGCCTCGAGCAGCTCGGTGCGCCCCCAAAGAGCACCGACGCCGCTCGGGCCGCACAGCTTGTGCGACGAAAAGGCCAGAAAGTCGCACCCGAGTGCCTGCACGTCGACGACGCGATGTGGCGCTGCTTGCGCGGCGTCGACGATCATGATCGCCCCGTGATCGTGCGCCCACACGGCCAGCTGCTCGACCGGGTTGATCGTGCCGAGCGAGTTGGAGACGAACCCGGTCGCGACAACCTTCACGTTTCCTTCAGATGCGATCGCGTCGAGTGCGTCGAGCTGGAGCTCGCCGAGGTCGTCGATCGGGATGTGACGGAAGCTTGCACCCGTGCGGCTGGCGATGAACTGCCAGGGGACGAAGTTGGAGTGGTGCTCGAGCTCGGTCACAACAACGACGTCGCCCGGACCGAGGTTGTCGAGACCCCAGCCGTAGGCGACGAGGTTGATCGCCTCGGTTGCGCTGCGGGTGAAGACGATCTCGCGCTCGGAGGGGGCGTTGACGAACGCTGCAACCTTGCGCCGAGCACCCTCGAAGCCCTCGGTCGCGCGCTCAGCCAATCGGTACACGCTCCGATGAACGTTCGTGTACGAGTGCTCGTAGAACTCGCGCATCGCATCGAGCACCTGGCGCGGCTTCTGGGTCGAGACCGCAGAGTCGAGATATGCCATTGGCTTGCCGTTGAGGAGCTCCTCGAGAAACGGGAAGTCCGCGCGCAGCGCGTGCGCGTCCAGCTTCGTCGTTTCGGGCGTCGTCGCCATCATCTTCATCGTACCGACGGGTCGATGTCAGACCTCGCCGCGCAAGGGCACGAAGCGGTCATCGGTCAGCCAGAGAAACCCGATCGCGAGCCCTGCGCCGACGAGCGCGGCGAGCTGGCTCGCCGGCCCGAGCGTGACGAGATCGAAGAAGTTGCGCAAGCCCGGGAGCGCCAGGATCGCGATATAGACGGCGAGCAGCGCGCTGCAGAGCACCGCGACCCAAACGGCGCGACGGGCCTCCCGCGCCTCCAGAGCCATAACGAGGTAGAGCCCGATCAGGATCAGCGTCGTCAGCGCCGACGTGCGCGCCTCCTTCAAGCCGGCATCGAGGACGTTGAGCGTGACGAGGTAGCTCGACAGCACGCCGAACCCGGCCGCGACCCCGGCCGGCACCGAGAAACGTCCCACCTCACGTAGGAAACCCTGCACATGCCAGGGGCCCTCGCTCGGCGCGAGTGCGAGGAAGAACGCAGGGATCCCCACCGTCAACGAAGCAGCGATGGTGAGGTGCCGCGGTAGAAGTGGGTAGGCAGTCGGTGTCAGCCCGATCGACAGGATCAGGAACGCGGCAAACACAGCCTTCGCGACGAAGAGCTTCGTCACCCGCCGAATGTTGCGAAGGATGCGACGGCCGTCGGCGACCATCTTGGGCAGGGCCGCGAAGTCGCCCGATACGAGCACGACGTCGGCGATCGCCTTGGTCATCTGGGCTCCCGTGCCCTGCGCGATCCCGAGCCGGGCCGCCTTCAGCGCCGGGACGTCGTTCACCCCATCCCCAACCATCGCCACGTACCGCCCCGCTTCCGTCAGCGCCTCGACGACTGCGCGCTTTCCCTCGGGGGAGATACGGCCGACGACGGTCGCAGTCAGCGCGAGCTCTGCGAGCTCGTCGCGGTCGCCGGGAAGCTCCCGCCCATCGATAGGCGCGTCTCCGGGGATACCGGCGTCGGCTGCGATCGAGCCCACCGTCCGCGGCGAGTCACCGGAGAGCACCTTGATCTCGACCCCCGCTTCCCTGAGGTAGGCGATGGTCTCGCGCGCATCGGGCCGGAGCTCCTCTGCCAACACGGCGAGGCCGAGCGGAACGACGGGCGGCGGGCCGCCGTCCCCGAAGTCGGCGAGACGCAGGGTCGTCGTACCGATCGCCACGACGCGGCGGCCGTTCTGCTGCCTGCTCGTCGCGTCCTCGGTGAGCGAGCCGAGCGGGAACAGCTCGGGAGCACCGAGCACGTACGTGGTGTCGCCCAGGCGGAGCCCGCTCCAGCGCCGCCGAGATGAGAACGGGACGGTTTCGAACGGCTCCTCCCGAGGGCTCGGCAGCGCCTTCGCCAGCGTCGCCAGGGTGAGATTGCGGGCGGGCGCGGACGCCGCGTAGCGCCCCAGCGCGTCGCGGAGCCGCTCCGGCTCCACCCCGTCCGCGGGCACGATGCCGATGACGTGCAGCTCGCTGCCGGTCAACGTGCCGGTCTTGTCGATGCAGAGCGTGTCGACCGATGCGAGCGACTCGATCGCATTCAGCTGCTGCGCAAGCGCGCCGCGCCGCGCAAGACCCAGCGCCGCTGCCGCGTAGGTTACGGAGACGAGGAGCACGAGCCCTTCGGGAATGAGCGTGACCATCCCTGCAACCGCGGTGTTGACGGAATGATGGATGCCCACGTCCTGCTTCCAGAGCACCGTGATCAGCATCGCGCCGAGGGGTACCATCGCGGCGACGAGGATGTACAGCAGCCGGTTGATCGCGCGTTCGAGCGGGGAGCGAGGGTGCCTGAACTCGCGCGCCTCCCCGACGAGTCGCTCCGCATAGCTGTCTCCGCCTACGGCGGAGACTACATAGGAGCCAGAGCCCTCGACAGCAAACGAACCAGACCTGACCTCCTCTCCGGTGCCTCGCGACACCGGTTGCGACTCACCCGTGAGGATCGACTCGTCGACTTCGAGCCCGTCGCTCGAGACAAGCTGCCCGTCGGCCACCACCTGATCTCCGGGTCCCAGCCGGACGAGATCGCCTTCGACGACCTCCGCAACTCGAAGGTCGCGTTCCTCGCCGTCACGGACGACGGCTGCGCGCGGGGCGACGAGCGCCGCGAGCTCGTCCAGCTTCCGTTTGGCCCGGAGCTCCTGCCAGATCCCGATGCCGGCGTTCGTGACGACGATGCCGAGGAAGAGCGCATCACGCCAGTCTCCGAACACCAGCGTCACGACCCCGAGAGCGGAGAGGATTACGTTGAACGGGGTGACGACGTTGGCGCGGACGATGCTCGCGGTGGAACGGCTCGAGATCGGGGCTTCGCGGCTGCCACGCGCAGCCAGACGCGACTCCGCCTCCGCGCGTGTCAGCCCTTCGGTCGGGATCGCCTGTCCCGCGGCCGTCACGACCCGGGTGGATCGACCTTGCCATTCGTCTGCGCGCGTGCGGCGATCTCCTCCCGCCGCGCGACGAGCTCGACCGCGCCTTCGAGCAGCTCGCACAGACGCTCCACCCGCAGGCGCTCCGAGGTCGACTGGAGAAGCTCCTGCTTCACCGGTGGCGCGAACTCGAAGCGGGCCGCGAGGGCGAAGGACAGCTGCGAGCCCTCGTCGGCGGGCTCCTCGACCTCCGATCCCGTCAGCTCTACCAGCCGCCTGAACAGCTCGAGCGCTCGCTCCCTCGACGCCTCGTCCGCCGGATCGAGCTGGTCGACGAGCGGCTCGATCGCGCCCGTGTGGAAGCTCGTCCCCTCGTTCACCTCGACGAGACGGAAACGCTCCCGTCCCTCGACCACGATGTTGAGACGGCCGTCGTCGAAGCGCTCGAGCACCTCCGTCACGGACGCCCGCGTGCCGATCGCACGCAAGCCGTCCTCGTCCGCGAAGACGAGCCCGAACTCACCCTCGTCATCGATGCACTGACTGATCAGCTCGCGGTACCGCGGCTCGAAGATGTGCAACGGCACCTGCTCCGTCGGAAGCAGGACGATTCCCAGCGGGAAAAGACCGATCTCGTCCACGACCGCACAAGCGTACGCCGCACGCGACGTCCTCGTGCACGAGGGTTGACGCGTGCGGCAGAGGCGCTGATTCTACGAACGGTGGCTCTCGGGATCGGGCTGGACATCGTCGACGTCGCCGACGTCGCGGAATCGGTGGTGCGCTTCGGCGACCGCTACCTGCAACGCATCTTCACGGCGCAAGAGCTGGCGGCATGCGCGAACGGGTCGAACGCCCGCCGTCTCGCCGCGCACTTCGCTGCGAAAGAGGCGACGTTGAAGACGCTTCGCGCGCACGACGAGGGGATCGACTGGCGCTCGGTCGAGATCCGACTTCCGGCCCATGGCGAGGGCATGGTCGAGCTCTCGGGGACGGCGGCGGAGATCGCCAGGGGCGCAGGTATCGTCACGTTCGCGGTCAGCGTCAGCGCGACGCGACGGCACGCGACGGCGGTGGTCGTCGCGGAAGGCGCGGATGAGTCCGGAGGGGAGGTGACTGGAAGGGGATGGAAGACCGCATCCGGCACGTAGTCGCCGAGTACGCGCGACTGGCCGTCGACACGGCCGATCTCTCCGACTCCGCCGACCTCTATGCGGCAGGAATGACCTCGCACGCGAGCGTGAACCTGATGCTCGCGCTCGAGAACGAGTTCGACGTCGAGTTCCCCGATCGGATGCTACGTCGCGGCGTCTTCGAGAGCGTGTCATCTATCCGGGCCGCGCTCGAGGAACTGACGAGCGAGGCAGCTGCGTGACGCAGACGGCGGATCAAAGCCGAACGTTTCTGGACGGCATCCGGCGCATCGCCGAGGATGTCGCCGCACCGGCAGCGGACGAGGTCGACCGCGAGGCCCGGTTTCCACACGAGGCCCTCGCCGCGCTCCGCGCGGTCGGTGCCCTTTCGGCCTACGTGCCGCGGTCCCACGGCGGCGAGGAGATGGGCTTCGGCGAGATCGCGTCGGCCTGCTTCGAGCTGTCGCGAGCCTGCGCGGCGGCCGGGATGGTCTATGCCATGCACCAGATCCAGGTCGCGGCGATCGTGCGCCATGGCGCCGGCTCACCGTTCTTCGACCAGTACCTCGCCGATCTCGTGTCGGGCGAGCGTCTGATCGCTTCTGCGACGTCCGAGGTCGGCGTCGGTGGCGATCTGCGTTCGAGCATCGCAGCCGTGACGCCCGACGGCGCCGACGTGGTCTTCGAGAAGCAGGCGCCGACCATCTCGTACGGCGAGCACGCCGACGACCTGCTGACCACGCTGCGGCGCAGCCCCGACGCCGACCGGGGCGACCAGGTGCTCGTGCTCACGAGGGGGGACGAGGCGAGGCTCGAGCAGACAAGCTCCTGGGACTCGCTCGGGATGCGCGGGACCTGCAGTCCCGGCTACGTCGTCCGGGCACGGATCACCCCGGAGCACGTCCTTCCGGTGCCGTTCGCGCACATCGCCGCCCAGACGATGGTGCCCGTGACCCACATCGTGTGGGCCCAGGTCTGGCTCGGGATCGCAACGGCCGCCTACGACCGGGCGCGCGCATTCGTCAGGGGTCAGGCGAGAAACATGCCCGGCACGGTGCCACCGGCCGCGACGCGCCTGTCGTCGCTCGCCGCGGAACTCCACACCATGCGAGCAGAGATTTCCACCGCAACAGACGAGTATGCGAGCATGATCGAGTCCGGGGCGGACCCGGACGACCTGTTCACGCTCGGCTACGCGATCCGAATCAACGCTCTCAAGATCAGCGCCTCGGAGCGGGTCGCGCTCGTTTGCCGTGACGCGCTCGAGATTTGCGGCATCGCCGGCTACAAGAACGACACGCCGTTCAGCGTCGGGCGCAACCTTCGCGATGGTCTGTCCGCGACGCTGATGATCGCCAACGACCGAATCCATGCCACGAACGCGGCCCTGCTGCTCGTGCACAAGGCCGGCTGACGTCGGGGAGGACTCCGTGACGACGGTGGGCACCGCCGGCGAGAAGGCGTTCCTCGAAGCTTTGGTCTCGAACGGCCTCCTGCTCCCGACGGGCGTTCCGGGCGTCTACGGACGCAGCGGGGCCTTCGAGGGCGTCCTGCTCGCATTCGACGGCCTGATCACGCGTGAGACGAGAAGCGACAGCGCCGAGGTCGTGCGGTTCCCTCCCGTGCTCCCGCGCGACCACCTCGAGACGACCGGCTACCTGAGCTCGTTCCCGCACCTCGCCGGATCCGTCTTCAGCTTCTCGGGCGACGAGACGGAAGCCCTCGAGCTCGGTGCCCGCGCAGCCCGCCACGAGGACTGGAGCGGCTTCCAGACGGCTACGGACGTCACGCTCATCCCTGCCGCCTGCTACCCCGTCTACCCGTGGGTCTCGGCCTCGGGGCCGCTCCCGACAGACGGAAGGCTGATCGACATCTGCTGCTACTGCTACCGCCACGAGCCATCGGACGACCCGGCACGCATGCAGTCGTTCAGGCAGCGGGAGCACGTTCGCCTCTCCACGCCCGACGTCGTCGCCGAGTGGCACCGCGACTGGGTCGAGCGGGGCGGGGAGCTCCTCGGCTCGGTCGGGCTGCAGACCGAGGCGGTGCCTGCAAACGACCCGTTTTTCGGGCGTGCGGGGAAGATGCTCGCCGCCAACCAGCGCGAGCAGGGGCTGAAGCTGGAGCGCATCTTCCCGATTGCGGGCGACCGACCCACGGCGATCATGTCGATCAACTACCACCAAGATCACTTCGGTCTCGACTTCGGCATCCGGACAGCAGACGGCGAAGTGGCCCACACGGCCTGTTTCGGGTTCGGCCTCGAGCGGATCGCGCTCGCGCTCTTCCGCGCGCACGGACTCGACACGCGCCTCTGGCCAACTGAGATACGCGACCGACTCCGTCTCGGCGAGGACGCCTGACGTGTCTGCGCTCCTCGGCCTCGATCCGGAGACGTACCAGCCTCACCGGCTGCACTCGCCGGAGCGACAGTTCCCGGAGACCAACTGCTACACGGATCTCTGGATCGAGCTCCTCCACGCGCAGGGGTTCGAGCCGCTCGCAATGCTGGCGTTCTGCGTCTCGGTCGACTTCGAAGGCGACCAGTGGACGTTCTTCAAGCCACCACCCGAGGACCTCGCCCGACTCTACGGCCTCGAGGTTCAGGAGTTCGTCGTCTACCGCTCGCTGCCGGAGCACATCGTCGAGCAGCTCGAGCTCGGCCGGACGGTGATCGTCGAGGCTGACGCTTTCTACCTCCCCGACACTGCCGGCCGCAGCTACCGCGAGCAGCACGAGAAGAGCTCGGTTGCGGTCGAGTCGATCGACGTCGAACACGAGCGGATGCGCTACTTCCACAATCAGGGCTACTACGAGGTCGCCGGCGACGACTACCGCAACGCGCTGCGCGTGGGTCGCCAGTTCTCCGTGGACGTCCTGCCGCCCTACATCGAGTTCGTCCGCGGCGATCGCCTCTCGTCGTGTCCCGCAGACGAGCTGCGAACGGTTGCCGCCGAGTTGCTCGACGTCCAGGTCGCCCGCATTCCCAAGCAGAACCCGGTGAGCCGCTTCGGTGTACGTCTCGTCGACGACTTGCCGCACCTGCTCGAGGATGAGCCCGCGTACCATCTGTACGCGTTTGCGACCGTCCGACAGTGCGGTGCGGCGTGGGATGCTGCGAGCGCGTTTCTCGGCTGGCTCGCCAACGGTGAGGATGAAACGGTGGCGAGAGCGGCCGACCTATTCGCGTCGCTCGCCGGAGCCGCCAAGACGCTGCTGTTCAAGCTTGCCCGCGCGAGCGCGACGGGCAAACCTCTCGACCCAGCGCCTGCGATCGGCGAGATGGCGGCCACCTGGGACGAGGCGATGCGGCATCTCGGCTCCCGGCGAGCGTGATCGGATGAGCACGGAAGCGCCGTCCAGCGGAGCCCGTACAGCAGCGGTGGAGCGTTTCCAACTCGCCGAAGGCTGGACGGCGATCGGCGTGCCGCCGGGCTCGACCGACCACCACCTGCTGCGTCTCGACGACGCGATGCTGCCTTTCGGGGCGCCTGGAACCGCGGGGGCGGCCTTGCGTGCTGCCGACCGGTGGCGGCGCGGCTCAGGCCGCGACCTCGACGCCGAAGACTGGTGGTTTCGGTGCCGCTTCGAGACTACGGCCGGCCAGGCCGACACGGAGACCGTGCTCCGACTCGACGGCATCGCCACCGTCGCGGACGTGTGGCTGAACAGCGAGCACGTGCTCTCCAGCGAGAACATGCACATCGGTCACGAGCTTGCCGCCGATGCGCTGCGAGCGGGAGAAAACGAGCTCGTCATCGGCGTCAGCGCGCTCGCTCCTCTGCTGGCGCAGCGCCGGCCTCGTCCGCGCTGGCGAACGCGGCTCGTCGAGACCCAGAGCCTCCGCTGGTACCGCACCGCGTTGGTCGGCCGACTGCCTGCGTTCGCACCCGAGCCGGCACCGGTCGGGCCCTGGCGTCCGGTCTTCCTCGAGCGCCGCCGACTGGTTGCAGTGGACGAGCTCGACCTACGCGCGTCGGTCGAGGGAGCGGCCGGTGTCGCCCGCGTCCGGGCGGTGCTCCGTCGACTCGGTGGCTTCGAGCCGCGCTCGGCAACTCTGTCGGTCGAGGGACCATCGGGGGTGACCGAGGCGGCGCTCGAGCTGGTCGAGGAAGGCGGCCGTCTGGTTGCCAGCGGCTCGCTACGGATCGAGGACGTCGCCCTCTGGTGGCCGCACACCCATGGCGAGCCGGTCCTGCATCGCGTGGAGCTGATCGTCGGCGGAGCCGAGAGCACTGCCCTCATCGACGGCGGCTACGTCGGGTTCCGCACGATCGAGGCAACCGAGGAGCCAGGGCTGGAGCTGACCGTGAACGGCGTCCGCGTCTTCTGCCGCGGAGGATCGCTCATTCCCGACGCCGTGACGCTCGACCGTCCCGACGAGGAACTGCGGGCACTGCTCGGGCAGGCGCGCGACGCGGGGCTCAACATGATCCGGCTCTCGGGTGTCGGCACCTACGGGAGCGACGGGTTCTTCGACGCGTGCGACGAGCTCGGCCTACTCGCCTGGCAAGACTTTCCGTTCGCCAACCTCGACTACCCGGTCGAGGACGACGCGTTTCGCACGTCCGTCGAGCTGGAGGCGCGACAGTTCCTGGCGCGCGTGGGCCGCCATCCGAGCCTGGCCGTGCTCTGCGGGAACAGCGAGATCGAGCAACAGGTCGGCATGCTTGGCCTCGATCCGGAGCTCGGGCGCGGGCCCCTCTTCGGCGAGCTCTTACCGGCGCTCGTGGCCCAACTGGGGGTCGACGCGCACTACGTCCCCTCCACACCGACGGGAGGCGACCTGCCGTTCAGACCGAACGCTGGCGTCGCCCACTACTTCGGCGTCGGCGCCTATAGGCGACCGCTCGAGGATGCGCGCCGGGCGGAGGTGAGGTTCGCAGCCGAATGCCTCGCGATCGCGAACGTCCCCGGCGACGACGCTATCGACGCGATCGATCCCGACGGCGGCGCGCGTCTCGTGCACCATCCCGCGTGGAAGGCCGGAGTGCCTCGAGACGTCGGCACCGGCTGGGATTTCGACGACGTCCGCGATCACTACCTCCGCGAGCTCTACGGGATCGATCCGGTAGAGCTTCGCTCGGTCGACCCGGAGCGCTACCTCGCGCTCTCGCGTGTCGTCTCGGGGGAGGTGATGGCTGCGACCTTCGGCGAGTGGCGGCGCGGGCGATCGACGTGTGCGGGAGCTCTCGTCTGGACGCTGAACGATCCGGTTCCCGGCGCAGGCTGGGGAGTCTTCGACGTGCACGGGAGGCCGAAGGCCGCGTACTGGTACCTTCGCCGCGCGCTCGCACCGGTTGCGGTGTGGCTCACCGACGAGGGAACCAACGGAATCGCCGTCCATGTCGCAAATGACACTGCGGCTCCCATCGCGGCTCTCCTCTCCGTTTCACTCATCCGCCGCGACGGGCGCGTCACGGAAGACGCAACCGGCGAGCTCGAGCTGCCACCGCACACGACGATCGAGCGGGCGGCGGAAGGCGTCCTCGGCCACTTCGCCGACGCGGGCTACGCCTATCGCTTCGGCCCGGCGAGCCACGAGGCCGTCGTCGCAACCCTTCGCGACGGAGGGCAGCTTCACTCCCAGGCCGTTCACTTTCCCGGCGGCCGCCCCGCAGGCTCTCATCCCGTCGCCGATCTCGGCCTCGAGGCCACGGGCGAGCGGCAGGACGACGGGACGATCGAGCTCGCCGTGCGGGCCGACCGCCTCGCCTACGCTGTCGCAGTGGCAGCGCCCGGGTTCACGCCGACGGACGACTATTTCACGGTCGTGCCGGGAAGCGAGCGACGCCTCCACCTCAGGCCGGACCGACCGGAAACCAGCTGGGTGAACGGTGCTCTGAGGGCACTCAACGCCGACAGCCCTGTTTCCATCCGGCTGGCGGGAACGTGAGCGCGTCGACGATCGAGCCGGTCGTGTTCGGGTCGCCCGACGCGCGGTTGCTCGGCATCCTGACCCGGCCCGCGTCCGATCAGGCGATCGACCGCGGCGTGGTGATCTGCGCCCCGCTCGGATTCGAGAACGTCGTCTACTACCGCCAGCTCGGGCTGCTTGCCCGGCGGCTCGCCGCCTCGGGGCGCCCGACGCTCCGGTTCGACTGGCCGGGCTGCGGCGACAGTGCCGGCGGCGACGGCGATCCCGGTTTGGTCGACGCCTGGATCGAGTCGGTGGGCACGGCCGTCGAGACGTTGCGAGACCAGACCGGCGTCCATGAGGTCGACCTCGTGGGTCTGCGCATCGGCGCCACGCTCGCCGCGGCAGCAGCTGCCGACGTGGCGGATCTCGTCCTGTGGGCCCCGTTCAAGAGCGGACGGGAGTACGTCCGCGAGATGAGGGTGTTTCACCGGATGGCCGAGAGACCAGCCGACGAAAGCCGGCGAATCAGCGACGAGGAGGGTCAGGAGGCGAGCGGGTTCCTCTTAAGCGCGGGGACGATCGAGGACCTGCTTGAGAT
>Ga0334722_10007196_pt1 | contig 10834 bp, 8 predicted proteins | sample C3_bottom_MG_FD_207210 | JGI IMG/M metagenome (GOLD analysis project Ga0334722, IMG submission 207210) | Sediment microbial communities from Yellowstone Lake, YNP, Wyoming, USA - C3_bottom | ecosystem: Environmental > Aquatic > Freshwater > Lake > Sediment | place: USA: Wyoming | collected...
CAAAATCGTGAAGCTGACAAAGAAGGACCGGGACGAGAAATGCCCCCGACCGTGCGAAATAGCATGGGGAACGGGCTCATCGGAAAATGACGATTTTCCCTTTGTCGGGGTCATCAGCAGCTTGACACAGAACTTCGTTCTTTTTGACAACAACGGGAAACCGCTTCGGGCGAATCTGACCGTCGTTATCACCGAGTATCCCGATCCGGAGAAGAATCAGCGGCAGACGGACCCGGAGCTCACGACCCGCATCGTAAAACGAGGTGACACGCTGAGCAGCATCACCGGCGAGGTGTACGGAGATCCGAAGCTGTGGAGGGTCATTGCCGAAGCAAACGGCCTCGACGATCCGCGCAGCCTCGAAGTGGGGAAGAGACTGACGATCCCGAAGACGGGGTGATCGATCTATTATGACGACAACAGCCAATTATGCAATTCCCTCGGTCGCGGATTTCGATATCAGCATCAACGGAACTCCGCTGACCATACGGCATAAGACGCACCTGGCGGCGCTCTCTGTCGAGCTCGATACGGGCTGCCCCGGCATGTTCGAGTTCACGCTCTCCGGCTCGAACTATCTGACGACGAACACCGAGTGGATAGACGACACGGACCTCTTCGCGATCGGCAGCGAGGTGGAGTGCAAAATGGGCTACGTGGATGATCTCGAAACGGTGCTGGTGGGCGAAATAACCGGCATCGAGCCGGAATTCAGCGCCCGGGCCATGCCGCGGCTCGTGGTGCGGGGGTACGACCGCGGACACCGCCTGCTACGCGGCAGGAAGACCCGGACGTTTTCTCAGCAGAAGGACAGCGACATAGCGTCCGCGATCGCCGGCGAAGCAGGCTTGACCGGGGACGTCACGGACAGCGAGGTGACGCACGACTACGTGTGCCAGGCGCACCAGACAGACATGGAGTTTTTGAAAGAGCGGGCCCGGCGGATCAACTACGAGGTGAGGGTGGACGGGGAAAAACTCGTTTTCCAACCGGTGCAGAACGCGGAGAGCGAACTCGCGACGCTGACCCTGGAAGACGATCTGCTGGAGTTCTCTCCCCGCCTGTCCACGATGCGTCAGATCACGGAAGCGACCGTGCTCGGCTGGGACCCCAAGGAAAAAACCGAGCTGCTGGGCCAGTCAACAACCGGGGACGAGGCTTCGACCATGGGCGGCAGCGACAGCGGAGGCGCGCTTGTGCAGCAACCCTTTGGCGACGCCGTGGCATCTTCAGGAGACCTGCCGGTTGCGACCCAGGCGGAGGCCGATCAGGTCGCCAAAGCGCGCCTCAACCGCGCGGCGCTGGAGCTGATATCCGGCGAGGGCCTTTGCCGGGGGAGGTACGATCTCATTGCGGGTATGGTAATAAAGATCGACGGGATCGGGACGCGGTTCAGCGGCCAGTATTACATCACCGCCGCCAGACACCGGTATACCGCGAACCGGGGCTACCAGACGCACATATTCGTCAGGAGAAGCGGGACATGAACTTGCTGAGCGCCATCATCGAAGCGACGGAGCGGGGGACGACCCCGGGCCGGGTCTACGGCGCCGTGGTCGGCGTGGTGACGAACAACAACGATCCGGACGGCATGGGCCGGGTGAAAGTGAAATTCCCCTGGCTCAGCGCGGAGGATGAAAGCCAATGGGCGCGGATCGCGTCGCCCATGGCCGGAAACGCGCGCGGGTTCTACTTCCTGCCCGAGGTGGACGACGAGGTGCTCGTCACATTCGAACACGGCGACATGCGTTTTCCCTACGTGCTCGGCGCGCTCTGGAACGGCACGGACGCTCCGCCGGCGACGAACGACGACGGGAACAACAATATCCGGATCATCAAGTCGCGGAGCGGCCACGTCATCCGCCTGACCGACGAAGACGGGAGCGAGAAGATCGAGATCATCGACAAAAGCGAAAAAAACAGCCTTGTCTTCGACACGGCCAACAACACCATCACGATCACCAGCGAGCAGGACATCACGCTTTCTGCGACCAAGGGGACCATCAAGCTCGACGCGCAGAATATCGAAATAACCTCCTCGGCGGATACAAAGATTGAATCCGGCGCCGGCATGGACGTGAAGGCCAGCGGGACCATGAACGTAAAAGGCGCAACCGTGAATATCAATTGATCATGGTTTTGGCATTGCAATCCGGAATTTGTTTATTGAGATTTGGAGCTTGCTGTCATTATGGGCCAACCAGCGGCGAAAAAGAACGATCAGATCACGGCCACGGACACGCACATCATCCTGATGCCGCCCTATGCAACACCCACGCCGCTTCCGCATCCGTTCGTGGGCATGATCAACAACGGCCTGAGCAGCGACGTGAACATCATGGGCCAGCCCGCCGCGACCGTGGACAGCACCGCGGACAACACACCGCCGCATATTCCCCAGGGCGGCCCGTTTCAGTCGCCTCCGTCGAACAAGGCGACGATCAAGCTGGGGAGCGCCACGGTGAAGATCAACGGCAAGATGGCGGCCAGGAACGGCGATATGGCGAACACCTGCAACGATCCCGCGGACCTGCCCGCGGGCACGGTCGTCGCCGTGGGGACGGTCATGATCGGATGACAAGGAAGGGAATGAAATATGCCTAAACCTTTTCTGGGCGTCGGCTGGGGCTTCCCAATAGCAGTTGATTCTGATTCCGGCAAGATCAGCGTTGCTGAGTATGAGAAGAGCGTGCGCCAGTCCATATGGATCATTCTGGGAACCGCAAAGGGGGAGCGCGTCATGCGCCCCGATTTCGGCTGCGGGATCTACGAGCTCGTGTTCGAGAACGTTACCGCGGGGACGATCGGCAGGATCGTGCAGGCCGTGCGCGAGGCGCTGCTCATGTTCGAAACGCGGATCGACGTGCTTGAGGTGCGGGTGCAGGCCGAGAACAACGGCGAGGTGCTGCTGATCAGCGTCGATTACGAAGTGCGGGCCACAAACAATGTTTTTAACCTGGTGTATCCGTTCTATCTCGAAAGGAGCGCGGGCTGATGGCGGTCAAGGCCCCGGACATAGACTCGCGGAGCGCGGCGGACATCGCCAGGCAGGTGAAGGACCTGCTGGAGGTCTACGCGCCGGAGTGGAAAGAGTTCGATCCCGCCACCGGAAAGCCGAAAGGCATGAGCGCGGCGCTGATCAACATCTTCGCGCGCTACTGCGAGCTCATCATTCAGCGGTTGAACAAGGCGCCGGAGAAAAACTTTCTTGCGTTCCTTGATCTGCTCGGCGCTTCGCTCCAGCCGCCCCAGCCCGCCCGCGTGCCGCTCACGTTCAGCCTGGCTGCCGGAAGCACGAACGTTGCCGTGGTCCCGGCCGGAACGCAGGCCGCGGCCCCGCCCGCGGAGGGAGAGAAGGCGCCGGTGATCTTCGAGACCGAACGGGAGCTGACGGTGACGCCGGCGCAGCTCGTTTCGGTCTTTACCAGCGACCCGGAACAGGACCGCTATGCTGATTATAGTTCAATTATCTCTTCGCCTGCCACGCCCGGCGTCCCGGTTTTTGTCGGAAACAGGTGGAACGAACATATTTTTTATCTTGGCCACAGCAAGCTCCTGGGTTTTACACACGTTGAAAACCTCAGCCTTATATTTACGTTGAATAACGCGTTGGGTGAAGCCGGCGCAGTGGAATGGGAATTCAAGAAAGGAAATGAATGGGAAAAAGTAGACACAGACGGTCAGCTATCCGAGGTTGTTGACTTAGACGCTCTTTCTCCGGTCCAACCCGGATCCGTGAATTCCATTGAAAACCGCTGGCTGCGGTGCCGGCTGATGACGCCGGTTACCCGTTCAACCGATCCTCTTCAGGGGATGGTGCGGGAAACTAAACTTCCCGTTGTAAAGCGGGTTGAAATCAGTGTTCATTTGCTGCGGGAGGTTGCTGACAATTTACTGCCGGAGATGAGTTTCACGAATTCCGTGCTGATCGAGCCTGGAAAGGATTTTTATCCCCTTGGCGAGAAACCAAGGCTCAACGATTCGCTCTATCTCGCCAGTACGGAAGCGTTCTCGAAAGACAGGATGTTTTCGGAAGATGGAGCGCTGAGTCTTGCGGACGCCGGCGCAACGGTGACGCTGGACATTCAGATAGCCAATTCTCATCTTCTTCCTGGAAGTGCGAGCGTCCGTCCGTCCGTTGATTTGCAATTGGCCTGGGAATGTTGGAATGGGAACACCTGGCAGCGAGTCGGGACAAGCGCGGGCCCTGGGTACGGGACAACCGAGGTTCCTGCCTGGATAGGCCTGATAGAACTCGATCCAGTTCCGGAGTTTACAACCTCCGCTCAAATCACGGTTCAAGGCACAGCTCAACCGGGAGCTGCAATAACCGTCGAAAGCGGTACGCTTGCCGCGACAAGTGTAGCGGTAGGAGAAAACGGACGGTTTGCCGTAGCAGTGGGTATAAGCGCGGAAGCCGAAAACGTCATTAAGTTTACGGCGAGCTACAAGGGCCGCCAAATGATTGCGTGGGCTACTGTCTTCGGCGGAACTTCGGATCAGAGAAAGGTTCAGATCACGATAAGTTCGGCGCCTGCTACGCCCGTTTCGGGAGATAGTTTGGGACTCCAAGTGACCGTTCAGGGCGCCGTTGCTTCCTCGATTACTGCAATAACGGTGAAAAGCGGCAGTTTGAGTAAAACGGCAAATGGCAAGATGAGCGAAGAAGAATGGGAAGCTACGTTTGCTGACGGCATTTTTTCCGTGCCAGTCATAAAGCTCGCAGAAGGACGCAACGAATTATTGATTGAGGGCCGGAATTCAGCGGCTACACCGATCCTTGTGGCAACCACGCTGATGGTTGGCCGCACGGCAGCCGCGCCAGCCGCAGAGAACGGTTTTGCGGACGGCACGTTTTGCTTTTGTCAATCCGGGATCGTGACCTTGAGACTTCCGGATGTTGTGAAAAAGATCGCAATAAACGGCCAGGAAAATTACTGGCTCCGGACCCGCCTGATCAACGGGGATTACGGAAAAGAAGCAGCCTATAAATTGAAAAATCCATTAGCCCCGGAAGAGGGTTTTACAATGGTACTTGCTACGTTCCGACCTCCTCTTGTTTCGTCCATTAAGATCGGCTACGAACAAACCCTGCAGGGAGTGCCGGAGGCGTGCCTGGCCTACAACAATCTGGAATATGAGAATGTGACCGAGGTAAACACGGGCGGAAGCGGGACGTTCAATCCTTTCAAACCCGCGTTAGAGGAGCGACCAACGATTTATTACGGACTTACTCTTCCCGTGAAGAACATGCCGTTCCCGAACCGCACGGTCAGTCTGTATAATCGCATGGCCGAACAAAAATACGGAGAACCCTCTGTCCCCACTTCATCGGAACAACCGAACGCAGCCTGGGAATATTGGAACGGCGCCGCCTGGACAAAATTGTCAGTTGATGACGACTCGGAGAACTTCACCCGCTCCGGTATTGTAGTGTTTCTTCCCCCGAAGGATTTTGCGAAACATCGTGAATTCGGTCTGGACCGATACTGGGTGCGGGCGCAGTGGAAAAGCGGAGAATATTCGTACGCTCCTCGTTTGACCCGGACCCTTCTGAATACCACCATGGCGGTCCACACGGTGACGATAAGAAACGAAACACTCGGGTCGAGTATCAGCGCTGAAAATCAAAAGTTTAAAACGACGCAGCGGCCGGTCTTAACTGGACAGCAGCTTGACGTGCGGGAGCCGGAAATGCCGTCAAAAGACGAGCAGGAAGCAATCAGGAAAACCGAGGGAGAACATGCGATTTCAAGCGTGCTGGACTCGACAGGGCGACCGAAGGAAATCTGGGTGCGGTGGCACGAGGCGACGGACTTCTACGGCTCCGGGCCCCGCAGCCGGCATTATGTGATAGACCATCTTACTGGCGAGATCACGTTCGGCGACGGGTTGAGCGGAATGATTCCTCCGCGCGGCGTTGGCAACATCAGAATGGCCCAATACCGGACCGGTGGCGGAAGCAGAGGAAACCGGCCTGCCGGCGTTGTCACGCAACTCAAGACCACAGTGCCGTATGTGGAGAAGGTCGTGAATCCGGAGCTCGCGTCCGGTGGCGCAAACGCGGAAATCATCGAGGCGCTCATTGAGCGCGCGCCTCGCGCCATCCGGCACCGGGGCCGTTCCGTGACCATGGAGGATTACGCCGACCTTGCCATGCTTGCCACTCCCGAGACTGCCCGGGCGCTGTGCGTACCGCTCCGGAATCTTGCCGCAGACCCCCTGGGCGGCGCAATTCAGCCTGGAGAGGTAAGCGTCATCATCGTGCCCCGTTCGACTGATGCAAAGCCGCTTCCGAGCATGGAATTGACAGGACGGGTCCAGGACTATCTCATGGAGAACTCCGTGCCTACCGCAACAGTGTCGGTCGTGGGGCCGTTGTATGTGCGCGTGGACGTGGCACTGGAGCTCGCGCCAGCCTCGCTTGAGGGGGCGGGCCTGGTCGAGCAGGCTGTGCAAACAAGACTAGAGGAATTTCTTCACCCGCTCACTGGCGGTCCGGACCGCAAGGGATGGAACTTCGGCCGCATGCCGCATAAATCCGATCTCTACGCGGTAATCGAGCCGATTCCCGGAGTGGACCACATCATTACGCTTGAGCTGAGCAAGACCGAAGAACTTGAGGGAGCCGAAACCACCGGCCGGTTCCTGGTCTTTTCGGGCACGCACCGGATCAGCATGGTATTTGAAGAGTAGGACCGAATACAGGAGCGATCATGCCGCTGCAATTACCTAATCTTGATGACAGGCGCTATCCTGACCTCGTTGAGGAGGCGCTCGGCCTCATCCCGACGAACGCGCCGGAATGGACCAACCACAATCCCTCGGACCCGGGTATAACACTCATCGAGCTGTTCGCCTACCTGGCGGAGATGATGATCTATCGGCTCGACCGGGTGACCGAGGAGCAAAAACTGAAATTCCTTATGCTCCTGCAAGGGCCCGATTGGACATCATCGACGGGTTCGACCTTGACGGAAGATATCCGGGCGACGGTTCTGATGTTCCGCAGCCAGGACAGGGCCGTGACCACGAATGATTTCGAGAACCTGGCGCGAGCCGCGGACGGCAGCGTGGCCCGGGCCCGGTGCGTGCCGAGGCGCGACCTTGAATTCGACCCCGCTCCGGACCGGAGCACTGACAAGCCGGGCCACGTAAGCGTGGTTATCGTGCCGACAGGCACGGTAACGCCCCTTCTTCCGGGGGCAAGCTTGATTCAAACAGTAAAAGCTTATTTTGAAGACCGCCGCCTGCTGACCACGGTGGTGCACGTTGTGGGGCCCCGCTACGTTGTGATTGGAGTGCGGATCACGCTTGTACTCAAGCCCGATGCCCTGGAGAAAACGGTCACGGCAGAAGCGATTGCTACGTTGAATGCCTTCTTGCATCCCTTGCATGGCGGGTCTGATGGGACTGGGTGGCCCTTCGGACGCAATGTTAACGTATCCGAGATATACAGGCTGCTCGATGATCTGGCAGGTGTGGATTACGTAACAAGAACGGGGGACGACATCGAGGAGCTGTATGTGGAACCGAGCGATGCCGGACGGATGCTGAGGAATAAAAACAACGAGCTTGTCGCAATAAAACTGCTGCCGGACGAGCTGGTCGATCTGCGGATAAACGCCGATGAGATTCTGAGCGTTATTCCACGATAATCACAGAGGGAACTGATCAGAGAACAAACATGGGAACCGAGCCATCCAGAAAGTTAGTGGAATATCTTCCGGCGCTTTACCGGGAAGATCCTTTTATCGATCCCTTGTTAAGGGCCTTCGACGAGGTCCTTATAAGCGGCTATGAGGGCGCGGACGGACCGGTAAAGGGACTGGAACAGTCCATCGGCGAACTGCCGAAGATATTCGATCCGCAGAAGGCGCCGCAGGAATTTCTGGCATGGCTGGCGGACTGGACCGCGTTCACGATGCGCTCGGATTTAGATTCGGAGAAGCAGCGCGATTTTCTATCAGAGGTCATTTCGCTTTATGCGCGGCGAGGGACCAAAAAAAACCTCAGTAAACTTCTGGGGATTTTCCTCGGGGAGGGTGTTTCTCCGACGATCATGGAAGACGACGGAACGCAATTTCAGCTTGACGACGACCTGCAAATCGGAGTGAACACCTACCTGGGCGGGGGAAGCGTTCCGCACTTTTTCCGGGTGAGGCTCGCGCTTGCAGAAACCACCAAATTCATGCTGGACCGCGTGCAGGACATTGCCGGATCCATCATTGAACTCGAAAAACCCGCACACACGCATTACCGCCTGGATGTTATCTTCCCGAGCATGCAGATCGGGTATCACTGCACGATCGGGGTGGATACGATCCTGGGAACGGAGATGTAGCGGAACGAAAGGAGATATGTATGGCTGAAGTAAAACGTCTCAATTATTTTACCTACCAGTTTCTCGTCGCGGATGACTTCATCGCTGAGCAAGCCTACCACCGGGACATGAGGCATCGGCTTAACCGCTTGCATGCCTGGGGCATCGCGGAGGGGCTTGAAGTAACTATTGATACGACAGGAAGTGAGAAAAAGGCCGTGGTGGGGCCGGGAGTCGCGCTTGACAAGGACGGGAAGGAAATAGTGATCGTCAGCGGCACGGAATACAATACGGCAAACATACCCGTTTTAAGCGCCCCAGCCTACGTGACCGTTGAATTTAAAGATAACGTCCAGGATCCGGCTGATAAATATACTTCTCCGTCAACTGCGGACCACCAGGTAACGGATTACCGGCGATGGACCGAACGGCCGCTGGTGTCGATCAAATCTTCGGAGCCGACTGATGGATCTGAAATCGCGCTTGCACGCTTGATTCTAGACGGTAGCGGCGTCGTTACGATAGATTCAACCTTTGAAAGAAAATATACCGGCGGGACATTGACGCCCGGATCAGTCACGACCGCGGCATTGGCGGATGACGCCGTGACAGCGGACAAGATCCAGAACGGCAGCGTAGGGCCCGACGAGCTTGCAGCCGGCGCGGTAACAGCTGTGAAACTGGGCACTTCCTCCGTAAGCGGTAACGCACTTCAAAACGACGCCGTGACCGAGGACAAGATATTAGCCGGGAACGTAACAGCGTCGAAACTCGGTCCCTTATCAGTGGGCGAAAGCGCTCTGCAAAACAACGCCGTGACCGAGAATAAGCTCAGTGCGGATGTCAAAAATCGGCTGGCGAATTTAAGCAGGATATATAAGGTGCCGCTCCTGATGCAAAGCGTGTTGAACAGCAGAGCAATAAAGACAATCGCGGTAACCAATAATCCGTATGGTGTGGCATTCGACGGCACCCACATCTGGGTGGCAAATATAGGAACAACCGGGAGTCCAGGTACGACCGTAACGAAGATAGACATCGCGACCAATCTGTCGTCATCGGTAACTGTGGGGAAAAGACCAACCGGCATGGCATTTGACGGCACTTATCTGTGGGTCGCCAATTACGACGATGCCAGTTTAAACAGGATTAAGGTGGATAACAATGAAGTGTCCGGGCCGTATCTTCTCCCTTCCCCTTCGACAGGTAATGTGATGCATCCGTATGATCTGATCTTTGATGGCACACGCCTATGGTCTCTTAATTACGGCAATGATGATCTGAGCATCATTAATTCAGGTACCGGTGCAGTTCTTACATCATCAATCCCGGTCGGCTCAAAACCGCTTTGCGCGGCATTCGACGGCAGTTATATATGGGTCACCAACTCAAATGCATCCACTGTATCTAAGGTCAATATAACATCTCCCTATGTAGAGAAAAAAATAACGGTCGGCGCATCCACACCATCCAGCAAGCCCATGGGCATTGCATTTGATGGTACACACATGTGGGTGGCAATTTATGCCGATAAAAGTGTTGTGAAGATAGATGTATCAACAGACGAGGTGGTTGCAACCGTTACGTTAAGCGCCGCGCCCTGGGGTGTCGCATTCGACGGCACTCATATCTGGGTCGCGATAAACGGAGCCGGCAGTGCGGGCGTCATAGACATTGCGAGCAATACACTGGTGGCGACTTTCGCTGTAGGAAGTCAGCCGCAAAGAATTGCGTTTGACGGCGCTAATATCTGGGTCGGCAATTTTAATGCAACCAGTGTCAGCAAGATTCCAAAGATAATTTGATGAAGACGAATTTAGGAGTATTGATGGTGCCCTGGTCAAGGGAATAGTCGGCCTAAATGATATGCAGAGCGGCAATAGCTAATAAACAGGAGGAGACAAACCATGTTTAAGACGGAAAATAGCAGATTTCATACGTTGTGTATCGCTGTCGCTTTTTTGGCGGCGACCCTGGAAATGGCGTCACAAGATGCAGGTGCGGGCGTTCTGCGGGGGACCATTCTGGCCGCAACGCATCTTTACACTACCGCTACTCCAACAACGACGCCGGATACCATGCTCGTCTCCTCGGACACCAGAACCGGGCAATGGTTCGGCGACGCCGTCTCGATCGACGGCAATTCGCTGGTAATCGGGGCGCCAGGATCGTCTACGGTGAAAAAGGGTGGCGGTGCGTCATACCATGACAATGGGGACTATGGCTCCGCATATGTTTTTGCTCGCAGCGGAAACGCATGGTCTCAACAACAGCAGCTTGTCATTTCGCGAAGTATAAACGGATCTTATTGCCTCTTTTGCCATGATCCCCACAATAGCGGGGGAAGCGCTCTTCTTGGTTACAAGCACCCTGTAGCCATTAGCGGCGACACGGCCCTGGTCGGAGGAGGTATAGTTAATAGGCCCGCGGCACGAATCTTTCTGCGAAGCGCGGGTACATGGACGAACCTGCAGGAAGTGGCGCTTCCGGTCGGGGGTGGAACAGATGAGG
>Ga0334722_10007197_pt1 | contig 10834 bp, 10 predicted proteins | sample C3_bottom_MG_FD_207210 | JGI IMG/M metagenome (GOLD analysis project Ga0334722, IMG submission 207210) | Sediment microbial communities from Yellowstone Lake, YNP, Wyoming, USA - C3_bottom | ecosystem: Environmental > Aquatic > Freshwater > Lake > Sediment | place: USA: Wyoming | collected...
TCGAGCTGGTGGAAGGGTATATCGGCAACTTCCAGATCACCATCCGCAAGAAGGCCCGTTCCGTGGACGAGGACAAGTGCACCGGCTGCGGGGTCTGCATGGAGAAGTGCCCCATCAAGAAGATCCCCAACAAATTCGACTGCAACCTGGGGATGCGCCCGGCCATCTATGTGCCGTTTCCCCAGGCGGTGCCCAACACCCCGGTGATCGACCGGGCGAACTGCACCAAGTTCAAGACCGGCAAGTGCGGCCTCTGCCAGAAGGTCTGCGGCCCGGGCGCCGTGGACTACGAGCAGGAAGACCAGTTGATCGTGGAACCGGTCGGCGCCATCGTGGTGGCCACCGGCTTCGACCTGTACAACATCACCGAGAAGCCCAAGGGCTCCATGATCAAAGGGTACGGCGAGTTCGGCCACGGCAAGATCCCGGACGTCATCGACGGCATGACCTTCGAGCGCCTGGCTAGCGCCTCCGGCCCTACGGGCGGCAAAATCCTGCGCCCCTCGGACGGCAAGGAGCCGAAGCAAATCGTCTTCATCCAGTGTGTCGGCTCCAGGGCCCGGGAAAAGGGGATCTCCTACTGCTCCAAGATCTGCTGCATGTACACCGCCAAGCACACCATGCTCTACCACCACAAGGTGCATGACGGCCAGGCCTACGTCTTCTTCATGGACGCCCGGACGCCGGGCAAGAACTACGACGAATTCTGGCGCCGCTCCATCGAGGACGAGGAAGCGGTCTACATCAGGGGCATGGTGTCGCGCCTCTACCAGAAGGGCGACAAGATCGTGGTCATGGGGAGCGACATCGCCGTCGGCGTGCAGGTGGAGATCGAGGCCGACATGGTGGTACTGGCCACGGCGGTCCAGCCCCAGTTGGGGGCAGACGGCCTGGCGCAGAAGCTCGGCATCTCCTATGACAAGTACAACTTCTACTCCGAGGCCCATGCCAAGCTGCGGCCGGTGGAGTGCGCCACGGCCGGCATCTACCTGGCCGGCGCCTGCCAGGGCCCCAAGGACATCCCGGACACCGTCTCCCAGGCCAGCGCCGCGGCCGCCAAGGTCATGACCCTGTTCGCCAAGGACAAGCTGGAACGGGAGCCGATCGTGGCCAAGGTAAAGGACGCCGGCTGCGTGGGGTGCTTCTACTGCAAGAAGGTCTGCCCGTACGGCGCGGTGGAGGAGAAGGAGATCCGCGACCGCCAGGGGAACCTGATCAAGGTGGTCGCCTACGTCAACCCGGGCGTCTGCGGCGGCTGCGGCACCTGCCAGGCCACCTGCCCGTCGAAATCGGTCGAGTTGGACGGCTACACGGATGAGCAGATCGTGGCCATGATAGAAGCACTTTAGAAACAAGATAGTTAGCTTCAAGATTACCTCATGATTTCTTAAAGATTTAAGGCTGTTAAATCCTAGTAATCTAGAAGTAATCATGAAGCTAAAGAAAAGGTTTTTGCATGCACCCAGAAAAACAGAAACACGACTTCGAACCGAAAATCATCGCCTTCGTCTGCACCTGGTGCACCTATGCCGGGGCCGACCTGGCCGGCACCAGCCGCATGCAGTACCCGGCCAATGTGCGGGTGCTCAAGTTTCCCTGCACCGGCCGCATTGACCCGGTCTTCATCCTCAAGGCGTTCCAGCAGGGGGCGGACGGGGTGCTGGTCTCCGGCTGCCATCCGGGCGACTGCCACTACATTGCCGGCAACTTCCATGCCCGGCGCCGGTTTGCCGCGTTCCGCAAACTGCTGGAATTCGTCGGTGTGGATCTGAACCGGCTGCAGTTCTCCTGGGTCTCGGCCGCCGAAGGGGGCAAATGGGTCGAGGTGGTCACCGACCTCACCGAACGGGTCCGCGCCATGGGGCCCCTGAGCGAGTTCAAGGAGCTGGCCCTGGAGGAACAGTGGTCCGGCGCCATCAACACCCCGGAATTGCAGGACGCGTATAACCAAATCTAACGGCAAGGTTTTTATGACAGCTATCGACACATCCATTTACACCGCCGTCACCGAAGCGATCCGCGGCGAGGCCGCCCGCCTGCTCGGCGCAGGCGAGGTCACCGCCATCGTCGGCTATGCCGCCGCCCGCCGCAAGGGCTCGGCCCAACCGATCGTGGTGAGCTCTGCCGACGATGCGGCCAAGCTGATATTCACCCCGGCCTGCGTCAACAACCTGGCCGTCTACCTGACCAAGGCCAAAAAGGAGATCCCCAAAAAAGGGCGGATCGGCATCGTGGTCAAGGGGTGCGACCTGAAGGCGCTGGTGGGGCTGATGGGGGAATCCCAGCTGAAGCGGGAGGACCTCTACCTGATCGGCGTCCCGTGTGCCGGGGTGCTCGCCTCCACCATGCATCCTGACCGGGCATTGGCCGATGATACCATCGCCCCCAAATGCCGGGAGTGCGATGCCCATCTGCCGGTCGGGTGCGATTTCGTGCCGAGCCAGCAACCGGCCAACCCCGAACTGGAGAAGAAATACGCCGCCGAGATCGCCCGTCTGGAGGCCATGCAGCCGGCCGAACGCTGGGCCTACTGGAAAGAGCAGTTCAGCAAGTGCATCAAATGTTACGCCTGCCGCCAGGTCTGCCCGTTCTGCTTCTGCGAACAGTGCCTGTGCGACCGCAACAAGCCCCAGATGGTGGACACCACGCCGAGACCGGCGGGCAACTTCGCCTGGCACGTGGTGCGGGCCATGCACCTGGCCGGCCGCTGTGCCGGCTGCGCCGAATGCGAACGGGTCTGCCCCATGGATATCCCGCTCAACCTCCTGAACCGCAAGATGGCCAAGGAGCTGAAGGAGCTGTTCGACCACGAGGCGGGCTTCGAAGTCAACGAGAAGGGTCCGCTGGCTACGTTTACCGAAAAAGATGACCAATCGTTCATAAAGTAAGGACGCCGATGCAGAAATATATCTCCCAACAGAACCTGAACATCCTTCTGGACAAGCTGATCGCCGCCGGCAAACGGGTGGTCGCGCCGCGGTTGAATGCCGGCACGCCTTTGTACGAACCGCTGCAGAACTCCGGCGAGATCGTGGTCGACCAGTTGCCGCGCCGCTCCGGCAAAGAGGCTTTCTTCCCCCTGTGCGAGGATATCATGTCCTATCAGAAGGAGGGGCAGAAGGTCGAGCTCACGGACATCGACCCGGCCCGCTTCCCGGAGACCGTGCTGGTGGGGGTCCGCCCCTGCGATGCCGCTGCCATCCCGGTGCTTGACGCGGTATTTTCCTGGGACTACAAGGACGAGTTCTTCCTGGAACGCCGCAAGAAGACCACTATCGTGGGGCTGGCCTGCACCCAGGCCGACGACGCCTGCTTCTGCACCGCCGTGGGATTGTCGCCGGCCGACCCCAAGGGAGCGGACCTGTTCCTGACCCCGGTGGAGGGCGGCGGCTACAGGTGCGAAACCCAGAGCGAGAAGGGCGAAGCTCTGATCAGCAGCCATCAGGAGCTGTTTTCCGAGCCCAACGGTTCGAAGACGCTTCCCCTGGCCCAGCCCCAAACCGAGAAGATCGACCTAGAAAGGGTCAAGAAGTGGCTGGACGACCACTTCGAGGATCCGGCCTGGGATAGCATCGCCACCCGCTGCGTCGGCTGCGGCGCCTGCGCCTTTGTCTGCCCGGCCTGCCACTGTTTCGACATCGTGGACGAAGGGAGCGAGAAAAGCGGCAAGCGCCGCAAAAACTGGGATGCCTGCGGCTTCTGGAAGTTCACCCACCACGCCTCGGGCCACAACCCCCGCGACCAGCAGCCCAAGCGCTACCGCAACCGCATCATGCACAAGTTCAAATACTACGACGACAAGTTCGGCCAGACGCTCTGCACCGGCTGCGGCCGCTGCATCCGCCTCTGCCCGGTGGGGATCGATATCGCGTCAATCGTGGATGAAATAAGCAAGAAATAACGAATCAAGCTAGCCTGCCCCGGAGACAGAGAACCATTTTCGGCCTCAAGATTACTTCGGGATTACCTGGATGTTAAAATCATGAGTAATCATGAGGTAATCGCGAAGCAATAACTCGTTTGTTTCTTACGGCGTTCGGCAAAAAGGGTTTATCAATGTGTGATCACACCAACAAGAACATCTATCTCCCCTATATCGCCACGGTCGAGGAGATCGTCGACGAGACCCCGGATGTCCGCACCCTCAAACTGGTCTTCCAGGACGAACAGGTGCGGGAGAGTTTTGCCTTCCGGGCCGGGCAGTTTGCCGAGTACTCCGCCTTCGGGGCCGGCGAGTCCACCTTCTGCATCGCCTCGTCTCCTACCCGCAAGGGGTACATCGAGTGCTGCTTCCGTTCCGTCGGCAGGGTGACCGAGGCTTTGCGTCGCCTGGAAGTGGGCGATAGCATGGGGATCCGGGGACCGTACGGCAATTCATTCCCCATCGAGCAGTTTTACGGCAAGAATCTGGTTTTCGTGGCGGGCGGCATCGCCCTGCCTCCCCTGCGCACCCTGATCTGGAACTGTCTGGATTTGAGGGATAAGTTCGGTGACATCACTATTGTTTACGGGGCGCGCACCGAAGCGGACCTGGTCTACAAGCGGGAATTGCAGGAGTGGCAGGAACGCAGCGACGTGCGCCTGGTCAAGACCGTGGATCCAGGGGGCAACGGCCCGGAGTGGGACGGCAAGGTAGGGTTCGTGCCGACCATTCTGGAAGAGGCCGCGCCGAGTGCGGACAACACCATCGCCCTGGTATGCGGCCCGCCGATCATGATCAAGTTCACCCTGCCGGTGCTGGAGAAGCTGGGCTTTACCGACGAGCAGGTCTATACAACGCTGGAGAACCGCATGAAGTGCGGTCTCGGCAAGTGCGGCCGCTGCAACGTGGGTAACGTCTACGTCTGCAAGGACGGCCCGGTCTTTACCGCCAAGCAGGTCAAGGAAATGCCGGCGGAATTCTGAGTCAACGGATCATTCGCTGCAAACAACAAAACGCCCGGGGTCGATTGGTCCCGGGCGTTTTGTTGTGTTATGCGTCCGATTGAGGTTATTTGGGCCCCAACGCCTCCTCGATTTTTTTCAGGTCGAAACCTTCGATGATCCGACCGTAGATCATGAAGGTCGGCGTTGAACTGACCTTCGATTTGCGGGCGATCTCCACATGCTCCTGCTGGAGTTTTGTCCCTGCTGCCGTGGATATGAACGATTTTTCCTTGTCCTTGCTGCCGGACATGATTTCATGGTAGGCGGCGGCATGGTCCTTCTGGGACAGGATGTAGCGGGCCTTGTCCTTTGCCTGGGGATGACGGGGCAGGGGATAGAAGAACACATAACGGGTTACATCCTTCCGGCTGTCGAAGTAGTGGGAGGCCTTACGGCAGAAGGGGCAGTCCGGGTCGGTGAACTCGATGACGGTTTTCGGGCCGGAACCGATTTTGATCGCCTTGTCGAAATCCAGTTCGGCATGGGCGGATACGGCCAGCAGTACGCCGCTGAACAACACCAGCAAAAATACGCGTAGAGATGCAATCATGACTTTTTCTCCTGACTTTCTGAGCAAGTGGTCGCCTCCGGGAGGCAGGGGAGCAGGATGATGAATTCGCTGCCCTGGTCGAGTTCGCTTTCCGCCCAGATCATGCCGCCGAACATGTCCACGGCCATTTTGCAGAAGGCCAGCCCCAGTCCCGCTCCCCCCCGCTCCCGTGCGGAACCGCTGTTGGCCTGGACATAGCGCTCGAAGATGTGCATCAGGTCTTCGGCCGGGATGCCACTGCCGGTGTCGCGGACGCTGATTTTTAGAAAACAGCAGGTGTTTTCCAAACCTGCAGGTATGGAGGCATGGGCGGGAATTGTCAGGGATGCTGGGGAACCCGCCACGTGTCGGCAGGTGACGACGATTTCCCCTCCCGGGGGGGTGAACTTGACGGCATTGCCGAGCAGATTGGCGATGATGCGGATGAAGGCGTTGCGGTCCACGGAGACCGCCGGTAGCTGAGGGGGCAGGTCGAGCCGCAGGGAAATGGTCTCATGCTCGGCGGAGCGGCGGTAACGCTGGACAGCGGTGGAGAGCATCTCGGTGACATCGTTCGGTGCCAGCCGCAGGCGGATCTTCCCCGCCTCGAACCGCTGGATATCCAGCAGATTGTCGATCATGGTAACCACTTCATGGCAGCTGTCAATGGCAGCCAGCAAGTAGTCCGCCTGCTCGTCGTTCAAGGGGCCGAGCCGTTTTTCGCGCACGATGTCGATGGAGCCGATCAGCGCCGTGATAGGGTTTTTCAGGTCGTGGGAGAGCATGAAGAAAAAGTCGTCCTTCTCCTGCTCGAGCCGCTCCTTCTCCATGATCGCCTGCCGGTAGGAAATGGCCCGCTGCACCCGCTGGAGCATGTCATCCAGGGCGAACGGCTTGGGAAAATAATCCATGGCGCCGCTCTTCATGCACTCCACAGCCAGTTCCTCGCTACCGTGGGCCGTCATCATGATCACCGCGGTCGTGTTGCCCGACTCGCGAAGTCTGCGCAACACTTCCACGCCGCTCATGCGGGGCATCTTGATGTCAAGCAGCGTCAGGTCGAACGCGCCTGACAGCAGCATCTCCAGACCGTCCTTCCCGTCGGAGGCCCAGGCGGTTTCATAGCCGGCATCCTCCAGGTGCAGTTTGAGGACCGTGGCAATGTCCGGCTCGTCATCTACAATCAGAATCTTGGCGGTTGTGGTCATGGGGTGGACTCCTTGGCTTTTGACGACAGGAAGGCCTCGGCAAGAACGATATCTTCGGGGGTGGTGATCTTGATGTTGCGATAATCGCCCCGGACGATATGGATGGAGCCGCCGGTGCGTTCCACCAGCGAGGCGTCGTCGGTGCCGAGGACGTTATCCCGCTCGGCTGCCTGATGGGCACGGAAGATGACGCCGAAGCGGAACGCCTGGGGGGTCTGTGCCTGCCACAGGGTATCCCGGTCCGGGGTGGCGACGACAATACCGTTTCGTACCATCTTGATGGTGTCCTTGGCCGGAACCGCCACCAGTGCGCCGTCGTGGCTGCGTGCCGTTGCAATGGCTTCCCGAAGCATTTCCGTGGTCACGAACGGCCGGACACCGTCATGGATCAGCACCACATCGTCTTCGCCGGCAACGGCGCTCAGCGCCCGCAGGCCGTTCATCACCGAATGCTGCCGCTCTTTTCCGCCCGGCACGATTGCAGCGATTTTGCGGAATCCGCCAGCTTCGACCACATGCTCCCGGCAATAGGGAATTTCCTCGTCAGGGGTGATGAGGTAGATGGCGTCGACGCAGTCGGCCCTCTCGAATACGGAGACGGTGCGGGCCACGATCGGCCTGCCGCCCAGGTGAAGATACTGCTTGTTTATGGAAGCCCCCATCCGCTTGCCCATGCCTGCGGCGGGAATCAGGGCAAAGACCTTGGTGCTCATGCGGCTCTTCCTCGTTCTAGGTGCGGTGAAATGCTTCGTGCAACGATTCTGCCAGAACCGGGATGTCCCGGTCAAGGATCGTGCGCACATCCAGCAGAAAACGGTCGCGGTGGATGCGTCCGATCACCGGAGTGCGTACGGCGCGCAGCGCTTCGTCGATCTGTTGCGGCGTGGAGCCATCGACGCGCACTTCAAGCAGCGTAGTCGGCAGGCGCAGCAGGGGGTACGCTCCGCCCCCGGCGCTGGACTCGCCGGGATGACGCAACAGCGCGACCCCAACCGGGATGCGGGAGCGCAGCATGCGAACCATGCGGTTAGCGCGCCGGGCAAGCTCCTCAGCCGACAGGGTGAGCATGCGCAGGGTCGGAATCGACCGCAAGGCCTGGCGCTCGTCCCGGTACAGGCGCAGTGTCGCCTCCAGCGCCGCAAGGGAGAGTTTGTCCATGCGCAGAGCCCGCAGCAACGGGTGGCGTTTCATTGGCTCGACAATGCTGCGCTTGCCGACGATGAGTCCTGCCTGCGGCCCTCCCAGCAGCTTGTCGCCGCTGAAGGTCACGACATCAACTCCCGATTCCAGATAACTGCGAACTACCGGTTCGCCGCAGATGCCGTAGGGGGACAGATCGACCAGGCAGCCGCTGCCCGCGTCCACCATGACCGGTACGCCGGTTTCGCTGCCCAGTGCGGCCATTTCCGCCGCCGCTGCCTCGGCGGTAAAACCGACAATGGCGAAATTGCTCGTGTGCACCTTGAGGAACAGGGCGGTCGTATCGGTGATTGCCGTAAGGAAGTCACGAATATGGGTACGATTGGTGGTGCCGACCTCGACCAGGTTGGCACCACTCTGTCGCATGACATCCGGAATGCGGAACGAACCGCCGATCTCCACCAGTTCACCGCGGGAAACGACCACATCGCGCCCCTGGGCAATGGCGGAGAGCGCCAGGATGACTGCCGCGGCGTTGTTGTTGACCACCAGCGCTGCTTCGGCACCGGTCAATTCGCAGATCAACTGCTCCACATGGACGTAGCGCGTACCCCGCTCGCCGGTGTGCAGATCGAACTCCAGGTTGGAATAGCCACAGGCCACGGAACGCATGGCTTCTTCAGCCTCATCGGCAAGGGGGGAGCGGCCCAGGTTGGTATGCACCACGACCCCGGTGCCATTGATCAACGGCCGCAGGCTGTGGGTGCCGCGTTTACGCAGCAGTCCGCCGACCGTGGCAGCTATCGATGTCAGGGCAATGGGCTCATCGCATATGCCGCGCCTGACATCACCCCTCAGGCGATCCAGCGTGGTGCGCACGGCGGTCAGCACTTCGGGCCTCGGGTATGTTTCCAAAAAAGTGATAATTTCCGGCAGGTCAAGAATGCGATCGACTTTGGGGATCTGTTTCAGGAGCTCGTGCATGCGATTCGTCATGGGAGGGTCCTTGTCATGCCCGGTTACAGGTCCATCTGGGGCGGGATGCCCTGAGTGGCACCACCGACCTTGCCGTCCATCAGCACCCGCCCGCCGTATTCGGCGTTTTTGCGCACCAGGGTCTCGGCGGCGTCGCCATCCCGGCTGCGAAAGGCCTCGATGATCTTTTCATGCTCCTGCACCGAAATGGTCATGCGGCCTGGCAGGGAGAGCGACATGAGCCGCAGCCGCTGGAAGCGGGTCACCAGGCTGGTTATCAGGTCGCGCAGCTTTTCGTTGTCAGCCGCTTTGATGAACAGGTCATGAAAATCGTTGTGAACCCTGAAAAACGTTTTGATGTCGTCATGCTGGGCCAACTCGGCGAGCCGGTTGTTGATGGACTGCAGGCGATCGAGGTCCCGTGGGGAGAGTTTATCACAGGCCCGCCGCGCAGCATAGCCCTCCAGGATGCTTTTGATGGCGTAAAACTCCTCCACATCCTTTTCGCTGAATTCGCTGACCACGGCTCCGCGTCGTGGAATGACGGTCAGGTAACCTTCCGATTCCAACTGGCGGAACGCTTCGCGGATCGGCGTGCGACTGATGCCGTAGCGCTCGGCAAGTTCCGGCTCCGAAACTCTGCTGCCGGCTTTGAGTGCTCCGGAAATGATGGCATCACGGATATTTTCCAGGATTTTTTCACGCAGGGTCAGATGCTTTTCAATCACTTTTTTCATGGGGACCGGGCTCCGTGGGTGTTTTGCTCTATTGTATACAGTATGCAATTTTTGTCAACGTCAACCTTGCTGTATTGCTCATTTTTATGGCCTTTTGGCAGTTGTTTTAGGATGTTCCGGTGGACGCGGAAACGCCCTTTTAAAACCGGCAGGTTGGTGAAACATAATCATCCTTGAATTTTGCGGCCGCAGCAGGTAATCTGCTTTGATTCGAGGGGCATATGGATCCGGTACGACATCTGAAAATATCCATGGCGGTGCTGCTTGTGCTGGTGACGATCGGCACGGGTGGCTTCATGCTGATCGAACAGTGGCGCCTGCTGGATGCACTGTACATGACGGTCATCACCCTGGGCACGGTCGGCTTCAAGGAGGTCCATGACCTTTCCGACGCCGGCAAGCTCTTTACCATGGGATTGATCGTGGTGGGGGTCAGCGTCCTGGGTTACATTGTCGGCAGTTTGGCCCAGATCATGTTCGAAGGTCAGATTCAGCGGGTAATCGGGAGGAAGAAAGTGGAAAAGATGATCGACGCGCTGAGCGACCATTACATTATTTGCGGCTATGGCCGCATTGGCTCGCTGATCTGCAAGGAGTTCAAGGCCAATGACCTGCCGTTCGTGGTGGTGGAGAAGGATATGGAAACCAGCGAGCGGCTGGATGAGGAGGGGTATCTCCACATGAAGGGGGATGCGACCCTGGATGAAACCCTGCTCAGGGCCGGCATCCGGCGGGCAAAGGGGCTGATCTCGGTGGTTACCTCGGATACGGAAAACGTTTATATCACCCTGACCGCCCGGGGGCTTAACCCGGATCTGTACATTTTGGCCCGCTCCGGTGAGGAAGGGTCGGACATCAAACTCAAGCGGGCCGGCGCCAACAAGGTTGTGTCGCCCTACATCATCGGCGGCTCCAGAATGGCCCAGTCGATCCTGCGCCCCAACGTGGTCGATTTCATAGAGATCGCCACCGGCAGCGAGCACATGGACCTGCAGATGGAAGAGATCACCTTGCCGGACCATTCTGCCTTTGTGGGGGAAACCCTGGTTAGCTCCGGATTCCGCAAGGAGATCGGGGTCATCATCGTCGGCATCAAGAAAAATCACGGTAAAATGGTTTTCAACCCCCATTCCCAATCAAAGATTGAAGCCGGCGATACCCTGATCGTGCTGGGCGAGCCGAACTCCATCACCAAGCTGGAGGACCTGGTGGGGCGCACCGCCACCGACAGCGTGATCAGAAAACACCGCAGCGAGACGAACCACAATGCATAAACGCCTGCACGCCCATGTCCCCTATCTTCGCCTGTCGGAGCACCT
>Ga0334722_10007199_pt1 | contig 10831 bp, 8 predicted proteins | sample C3_bottom_MG_FD_207210 | JGI IMG/M metagenome (GOLD analysis project Ga0334722, IMG submission 207210) | Sediment microbial communities from Yellowstone Lake, YNP, Wyoming, USA - C3_bottom | ecosystem: Environmental > Aquatic > Freshwater > Lake > Sediment | place: USA: Wyoming | collected...
CGTCGATTCAAAATGAATATCGGAACCTCCGGGAGACGAAGCTACCGCGATAATGAGTGGATTCGTCTTGTTTGACAACGGTATGACTTTCACTTTGGCTGTACTCGGATACAGACCAGCACCCTCCAACTGAAAGTCAATACGCTTAAGTATTTGCCCTGACTTGTCTTCAAATGTGAGGAAGGGCGGGGATGTATGATTAGGAGTTGATGTGTGAGTTTTAATCCGGACTTCTCCGAAACCGGATACCGATAAGACTTGGTTATCAATGGCGCCCGCAAGGGAAGTCGAAACGGCAACCAGGATGAAAGTAGCTGTTAAGATCGCTTTGTTCTTCATGAGTATGTTCCAACTTCCTTTCCTCAGGAAACTAACTAACGACAAGTTAGAATCTCAACCGGTTACGCTTCATCCGTCCAATCCATCGACCGACTATCAGTTGATATATTTCTCGATGATAAATATCACAGGAATAACATAACCAGCGGTAATTCCCATGAGCGCTATCATTGAGCCTCCTAATACAGGATTTCTTTTCAGTCTATATCTTGATATATGGCCAAAGAGGATGCCGGGCAAAAACAAGAAATCAACATATACATTGCGGAAGGTAAATGACGCAACAAATGCAATGGTGGACACTGAAAAAGATAATATTGAAAAGACTTCAATATCCCGCTCATATACCTTTTTTGTCTTCATGGATTATCCCGTTGTCTATAGGCTGCAATGATCCCGCTTGGGTTCTTCAACGACGAGTTGAGCCCCGCGCCGCAGAGCGCGGGACTCGAACGATTTGTTATGTCTTCTGTTGTTTCTTGATTTTAATCATTTTACCGAAAACATATACGCCCCACCCAAAGAAAACTACTGCTGACAGCCCTACAATCCATTGTTTCGGTCTGGCTACCAGTATAGATATGCCTCCTAAGACGAATAGAAGAGCAATAATTTCAAGCAACCAAAGGGTAGTCAGATTAAGCGAGCGTGCAGAGTTGGAGGTGCTATCCGCGAAGGTAAGCTTGTCGGGTGAAATCGGCAATCCTTTTATCTTTTTGTTCATCCAAAGTACGTATCCGAGCATATAGAACGGTAAGATATAGAATATAGCGAGCGATCCTTTTAGAAAAACGGCACTTAATATGGCGAGCGTTAAGAAAACCGTTATGTGCCGTTTTATTGATTGTCTAAAACTGATCTTTCTGTCCTCTGGAAGAATGTACCCTTTTCCGAAGATTCCCCACGGGTAGTATACTGTATTGCCTTTATCATCCATTTTGAATGATGCATCTGTCAGCCCGTCGAAATATCCCATATACAATTCTCCTCACACATAACCAGGTGTTTAACAGTTAGCGGTCAAGTCATAAAGAACGGATTTCCGTTCTTTACCAGTTTAGCAATGAACATGCCAAAACCTTCGAATTAGTAGCACGACTATATGCTTGATCCAAATCGATGTCAATGAAACCGATCGGGTAATTTTAGGGTATTGGTGAAGAGTACGGTTTGTAACATTATGTGTTATGGAACTTGTGAACTACAACGAGTATAGGAAGTACTTAACGCAACATGACTGTATCATAAATGCTATGCCCCAACAATATATTTACACGGCATTTTCTCAACAAAAAGCCCGTGCCGATACTCCGGCACGGGCTTTTTAAAATATCGAATCTTGAATTTGTTTAGAACACGCCTTTTACCTTGCCGGTCTCAACGTCCACATCCACGCGCCGATAGGCGGGATCAGACGATGTTCCGGGCATAAGCGTGATGGTGCCTGCCACGGGAACCACGAACCCGGCGCCTTTGTAGGTCAGGATGTCGCGGATCTTGAGCCTCCAGCCCTTGGGCACGCCCTTCAGGTTCGGGTTGTCCGTGAGCGAAAGGTGGGTCTTCACCATGCAGACGCCCATCTTGGCCATCTCGGGGTCCGCTTCCATCTTCTTGGCCTTGGTTTCCGCCTCGGGTGAGTAGTCCACGCCGTCGGCGCCGTAGACCTCTTTCGCGATGAGGTCGATGCGCTGCCGGAGCGGCGTGCTGAGCTCATAGAGGAACTTGAAGTCGTTCTTCTCGTTGCAGGCGTCGATGACCGCATCGGCGAACTCAAGAGCGCCGTCGCCGCCCTTTTCCCAGTGGCGGGAAAGGGCCACGCGCGCGCCGGCTGCCTCGGCGAGCCTGCGCACGGCCTTGATCTCGTTGTCCGTATCTGTATAGAACGCGTTGATGCAGACCACGGGATTGATGCCTGCCTTCTTCGCGACCTTGATGTGGTGGATGAGATTGTCGCAGCCCTTCTCGACCCAGCCGACGTTCTCGCCCTTGTACTCAGTGGGCATGGGCTTGCCCGGCACCGGGATGGGCGCTCCGCCGTGGCATTTGAGCGCGCGGATCGTGGCAACGATAACGGCGGCGTTCGGCTTGAGGCCGGAGATGCGGCACTTGAGGTTCCAGAACTTCTCGAACCCGATGTCCGCGGCAAAGCCCGACTCGGTCACGACGTAATCGCCGAGCTTCAGGCCGATGCGGTCGGCGATGATCGAGGACTGGCCGATGGCGATGTTGGCAAAAGGACCGGCGTGGACGAACACGGGCTGGCCTTCGATCGTCTGGAGCAGGTTCGGGTTCAGGGCCTCCACCATCCAGGCGGTCATGGCGCCTGCCACATCGAGGTCTTCCGTGGTCACCGGGGAGCCGTCCTTGCTGTAGGCCACGACGATGCGGCCCATGCGCTCGCGCATGTCCTTGAGGTCGCGGGCAACGGCAAGGATCGCCATCACTTCCGACGACACGGCAATGGCGAAGCTGGACTTCATCATCAGGCCGTTGGACTTGCCGCCCATGCCGATGACGATCTCGCGGAGCGACTGCGCACAGAAGTCGATGATCCACTTCATCTCAACATTGTGCGGATCGATGTTCAGCCGCTTTAGTTTCCGCTTCGCCAGCTGCTCGTCGTTATAGTTGAACTCGTGCTGCATCCGCGACGTGAGCGCCACCATTCCGAGGTTGTGGGCGTTCATGATGGCGTTGATGTCTCCCGTGAGGCCAAGCGAAAAAGGCGTGAGCGGGATGACCTGCGACAGGCCGCCGCCGGCTGCAGAACCCTTGATGTTCATGGTCGGGCCGCCCGAAGGCTGGCGGATCGCGGCGATCACGTTCTTGCCGCGCTTGCCCAGACCCTGGGTGAGCCCGATGGTCGACGTTGACTTGCCTTCTCCCAGCGGGGTCGGCGTTATGGCCGTCACATCGATGTATTTCCCGTCGGGCTTGCCGTCAAGGCGCTTCAACACCTTCTTGAAATCCACTTTCGCGATGTAGTGGCCGTAGGGCAGGAGCTCTTCCTTGGTAAGCCCCATCTTTTCCGCGATCTCCGCGATCGGCCTCATCCGTGTCTCAGAATCTTCCGCAATTTCCCAGTCAGCATGCTTCGTTGGATCCAATGCCATGGTAAACCTCCCTTGAAATATTTTTATATAGGTCGTAGAGACCTATAGGCCCTATAGTACTGCCGTTAATAACTGATCAGCGCCTTCATCAGCTTTTCGTTCATGGAGCGGACGTTCCTGCTCGCCACGCGGGCAATGGCCCGCATGATCTTGTACATCATGGCAGGCGCTTTTTCCTCGAGCTCCCGAAGGTCCTCTTTCCTGATCAGGAAACACTCGGAGTCATCGACGGCCGTCACATCGGCACTGTGCATGATGCGGTCCTCGATCACCGAGAGCTCTCCGAAAAAGTGATGTTCCGCAAGGAACGCGAGGGTCTGTTTCCAGCCGTCAGGGGTGATCTTCGAGATCTCCACCTTGCCTTTGTGGATCAGGTAGATCCCCTTGGTCGGGTCCCCTTCCTTCAGGATGGTAGTGCCTTTGGCATATTTTTCCGAGACGATCTTCTCTGCGATCGTGCTCAATTCAGCATCGTTCAGTTCGCTGAACAGTTTTTGCTGCTTCAGATCAGATTTGTTTACCATGGTTTCCTCCCGGAAACACCGCAAGTGTAGCAGATTTCAAGGTGAGAGTACAGCGTGAACAGCCGCCAGGCCGCGCCACGTTCGTGCTTATGCTTTTTCGATCCTCACTGCCGAGACTTTGAACGAGGGTATCTTGGCCACCGGATCGAGCCCCGCGCTTGAGGTCAGCACATTGGCAGCCGCTTCTTTGAAATGGAACGGGATGAACACAACACCCCTGGCCAGCCGTTTGGACACCCGCGTCGCCAGCGTGATCGAACCTCTCCGGGAAGAGACCTTCACGAGCTGCCCGTCCTCGACTGCCAGCCCCTTGGCATCAGCGGCACTGAGCTCGATATAGGCTTCGTGCGCAACCTTTTCGAGCTGCGGGACCCGCCTGGTCATGCTCCCGGTGTGATAGTGGAACAGCATCCGGCCGGTCGTGAGCAGGAACGGGTATTCCTTGTCCGGCAGTTCATAGGATGGTTTGAACTGCACGACCGTGAACTTGCCGCGGCCTCGCGGGAACCCGCCTTTGAACAGATAGGGCGTTCCCGGGTGATCGTGGGTGGGGCAGGGCCACTGCAGCCCGCCGTCCTCGAGCCGCGCATAGCTCATGCCGGCCATGGCCGGCCAGGCCTTCCCGATCTCCTGGAACACCTCGTCGGTGTGATGGTACGGCATAGCGTACCCCATGCGCCGGGAAAGTTCCATGATGATGAGCGAATCCTTCATGGCAAGGCCGGGAGAGTTCACGGCCCGGCGCACCCGTTGAACGCGGCGCTCGGTGTTCGTGAACGTGCCGACCTTCTCGGCGAACGACGAGGCGGGAAGGACCACGTGGGCCAGCTCGGCGGTCTCGGTCAAAAAGATGTCCTGCACCACCAGGAAATCGAGCGTCTTGAGCGCCTTCACCGTATGCGTGGTATCGGGGTCTGAAAGCGCGGGGTTCTCGCCCATGATGTAGAGGGCCTTGACCTTGCCTGCTGCGGCGGCCGGGATCATCTCCGTCGCCGTAAGCCCATCCTTGTCGGAAAGGGTTGCGTTCCAGAGGGTCTCGAACTTTTGCCTCACCGCCGGAACCGTTACGCGCTGGTATCCGGGATAGAGGTTCGGTATGCAGCCCATGTCCGTGGCGCCCTGGACATTATTCTGTCCGCGCAGCGGGTTCACGCCGCTGCTTTCCTTGCCGAGGTTCCCGGTCATGAGCGCCAGATTCGCGATGGCGAAGACGTTGTCCGTCCCGTGGGAGTGCTGGGTGATGCCCATCGTATAATAGATCGCTGCCCGTGAGCCACTTGCGTAAAGGCGGGCAGCCCTGATGATCTGGTCCTTCGGCACGCCCGTGATCGATTCCCCGACCTCGGGCGTCGCCTCGGCAAGACTGCTCCGGAACGCGTCGTCGAACCCTTCGGTCATGGAGGCGATAAATTCCTTGTCCGCCAGGTCCTCCTTGACGATCACATGCATCATGGCGTTGAGCAGCGCCGTGTCCGTGCCGGGCCGCTGCTGGAGCCAGAGATGGGCCTGCCTGACGAGCGGCACCCTGCGCGGATCTGCGATGATCAGCTTTGCCCCCTTCCGCACCGCCTTGATCATGCGCAGCGCTACGATGGGGTGGTTCTCCTTGGTGTTCGAGCCGATGACGAACAGCACGTCGTTGTTCTCGATCTCGGCCAGCGAGTTCGTCATTGCTCCGGAACCGAATACGGTGGCCAGACCGGCCACAGTCGAGCTATGTCAGAGACGGGCGCAGTGGTCGACATTGTTCGTGCCGATGCCTGCGCGCATGAACTTCTGGAACAAATAGTTCTCTTCGTTGGTGCACCGGGCCGAGGAGAGGCCGCCGATGGCGTCCGGACCATGCTGTTTCTTGATCGCACCCAGCCGGTCGGCGATGGTGCCGAGCGCTTCCTCCCAGGAAGCTTCGACGAGAACGCCGTTCTTCCTGATGAGCGGCGTCTTCAAGCGGTCGGGGCTGTTGATGAAATTGAAACCGAAGCGGCCCTTGACGCAGAGCCACCCTTCGTTGATCGTCTGTTGGTCCGAAGTGACGCGGATCACTTCGTCGCCGCTCACATGGAGCGTCAGGTTGCAGCCGCAGCCGCAGTAGGGGCAGATCGTTTCGACCTGTTTGATGTCGCGCTGCCTGCCCTTGCCGAGCGAGGACTTGCCCACCAGTGCGCCCGTGGGGCAGACCGCAACGCACTGGCCGCAGAACTCGCAGTCCAGATCGCGTTCGAAGGGCGGGCAGATCTTGGTGCCGAATCCCCGGTAGGCATAGTCGATGGCGCCGACGCCCTGCACTTCGTCGCAGACCTTCACGCACCGCCCGCAGAGGATGCACTTCTCCATGTCCCGCTCGATAAAGGGATTGCCGTCGCGCTTTTTGTAGATGCGCCGTTCGCCGCTGAAGACCGGCGTCCTGATGCCGTACTTGTATGCCAGCTCCTGCAGCTCGCACGACCCGGCCTTCTCGCAGACCATGCAGTCGTAGGGGTGGTCGCTCAGGATGAGGTCGATGATGTCCCGGCGGAGGCCCTCGATGTAGGGCGAGTTGGTGATGACCTCCATCCCTTCTTCGACGATCGTGCTGCAGGACGTCGTGGGCGTGCCGTTCACCTCGACGATGCAGACGCGGCAGGCGCCGGTCGTGGTCAGCTTCGGGAAGTGGCACAGCACCGGGATGGTGATCCCCAGCGACCGCGCGGCATCAACGACCACGGTCCCCGAAGGGACGGTGACCTGTTTGCCGTCGATGGTGAGAGCCACGGTCGGGACCGCGGTGGAGGCATGCCCGGTTGGTATGTGTGGTTTAAGGATCATTTTGCTTCCTGTGTCCCGGTCAGGGGGCTATTGTTTCTTGATCGCTTTGAACTTGCATGCCTTGTAGCAGGCGCCGCATTTGACGCAGCGCGCCGTATCGATGACATGCGGTTTCTTCGGTGCTCCCGTGATGGCGTCGGCCGGACAGGCCCGTCTGCAGAGACCGCAGGCCTTGCACTTGTCCTCGATGACCGTAAAGGTAATAAGCGCCGTGCAAACGCCGGCAGGGCACTTCTTGTCCCTGATGTGCGCAAGATACTCGTCGCGGAAATGATTGAAGCTCGTAAGGAACGGGTTCGGCGCTGTCCTGCCGAGTCCGCAGATGGACGTCGTTGCCATGACGCCGCTCAGCCGTTCGAGGATCTTCAGGTCATTGTCCTCGCCTTTTCCGTTCGTGATCTTCGTGAGCAGTTCCAGCATCCGCTTCGTGCCGATCCTGCAGGGCGTGCACTTGCCGCAGGACTCGCGCTGCAGGAACTCCATGTAGAACTTCGCCACCGAGACCATGCAGTCGTCCTCGTCGAAGACGACCATGCCGCCCGAGCCCACGATGCTCCCGACCTTGCGGAGGCTTTCGTAATCCAGGCCCATGTCGATCATGGACGGCGGGATGATGCCGCCTGACGGCCCCCCGACCTGGACCGCCTTGAGGGCCTTGTTGCCCTCGATGCCGCCGCCGATCCCGTAGACGATGTCCCGAAGCGACATCCCCATGGGGATCTCCACGAGCCCGTTGTTCTTCACCTTGCCCGAGAGCGTGAAGACCTTGGTCCCCTTGCTCTCTTCCGTGCCGATGGACGAGTACCAGGCTGCGCCCTTGCCAATGATGATCGGGATGTTCGAAAAGGTCTCGGCATTATTGATGACCGTCGGCATGCCCCAGAGCCCGGCGATGGCCGGGAAGGGCGGCCGCAGGCGAGGCATGGCGCGCTTGCCCTCGATGGACTCCATGAGCGCCGTCTCTTCGCCGCAGATGAAGGCCTCGGTGCCGAAGCTGAACTCGATCTCGAAATCAAAACCAGAGCCGAAGATGTTCTTCCCGATGAACTGACGCTCCCGCGCCTGGGCCAGGGCGTTCCGCAACCGTTCCACGGAGCCGTGATAGCGTTCACGGATGTAGAGGAAGCCCGTGGTCGCCCCGATCGCATATCCGCCGATCAGCAGGCCTTCGACGATGGCGTGGGGATTGCCTTCCGCCAGCGGCCGGTTCACTTCGCCCACATTGCAGACGATATACTTGGGAGAGCGGGGCTGCGCGCTGCAGGTGCGCCATTTTTCGCCCGTGAGAAAACCGCTGCCGCCGCGTCCGCGGAGGCCCGACTTGGCGACCTCGTCGATGACCCGGTCGGGCATCATTTTCGTGATGGCTTTCCTGGCGGCCCGGTAGCCGTTCATGGCAAGGTAGTCGTCGATGCTTTCGGGATCGATCTCGCCGCAGGGGCCCAGCACGATCTTGTGCTGTTTTGCATGGAATGCGGCGTAGTCTTCCCGGGTGGTCCACTCGGCGATCGGGTTACCGCCCATGATATGGTCCAGGACTATCCGCTCGACCATGGTCGGGGTAACGGACTGATAGGTGGTCTTGGCGCTGTCAATGATCACATCGACCAGCACGTCCTTTGAACAGAAACCCCGGCAGCCCACTTTGGTAAGTTCGCATTTCTTGCCGACCTGCGCTTCGATACCCCGTTCGAACACGAACTGTCGGAACAGGTTCAGCACGTCCTCTCCACCGGACGCGCGTCCGGAGGTGCCGAGACAGACCTTTATTTCAATACTGGAATTTTCCATGCTGAGATAGCCGATCCTGAATTTTTTACAGGTAACCGAGGAACTCTTCGCCCTCGTACCCCTTGATCAGTTTCGTGACCTTGACCGGATCGGTGCCGCCGTGCACCTCTTTGTTCATGATAACGACCGGCGCGATGCTGCAGGCCCCGATGCAGGTCGCCTGCTGGACCGTGAACTTCATGTCCGTCGTGGTGTCCTCTCCCTCGGGGAGCGCCAGCACCTCGCGCACGGTCTCGAGGATCTTGTCCCCGCCCTTGATGTGGCAGGCGGCGCCGCAGCAGACCGTCAGCGTGTTCTTTCCGATGGGCCGGGTGCGGAACTTGGGGTAGAAGGTGATCACGCCGAAGAATCTGCTTGCCGGGATATCGAGACGGTCGGCGAACCAGAAAACGCTCTCCTCGGGAACGTGCCCGTAGGTCTCCTGGATCCGCTGGAGCAGCGATATCAGGTTGCCCTTTTCCCGCAGATGTTCATCGAGTATCTTGTTGAGTACTTTTTCCATCGGTCCTGTTGCTGCCCCATCCTGAGGGCGACAGCTCCCCTTGCCCATTGATGATAAAAAGAGCCGCCTCACAGTGATGTTGGGCGGCTCTGAATGAAGATCAAGCGTGTACAGGCTGCTGCATGGAGATCTAGAACATCGGGTCCATGGTAAGCGCCGGATGGCCTTTCGCCGTCAGGAACTCCATCATTTTGTCCGAATCTTCCGCCACGGTCTCGTCGGCGATCATGTCCAGCAGGTTCGGAATACCCTCTTCTTCGCCGCGCTTCTTGAACTCTTCGGCAAAGGACTCTTTGAGGTTCTTGGTCATCCAGACGATACGCTTGAACCCGCCTTCAGCCGAAAGGAACTTCTTGCTCGTCAGGAAGTATCTGCCGATCCCCATGAACCCCGGGATCTGCGCTCCGCCGCCCACCGTTCCCGCCAGGGTCGAGAACTTCATGCCGATGGGCGTCATGCCGGTGTACCCGCGGTTCACGACCATCACGCCGTTCGCCTCGGGCACAATGGCCACAATGCACTCGAAGCAGCCGCAGGAGGTCATGGGCGCATCCATGATGCTGTAGGCGTTGAAATACTCAAGGGCCTGGTGGGTGTTCGTATACACATACTGATCCACACCCTTCCAGCGGCCCTTGGTCTGGTCGAGAACTTCGCCTTTGATAACCGGCTGATTCGCGCCGTTGGGATCGATCTCGTAAGCCGCCTTGGCATCGAGCCAGTTATAGGCGCCGCAGAGGCCAAGCCGCTCGGGGGAAACAACGCACACATGGTTCGGCGCGAAGCTCTGGCAGAGGATGCAGGAGTAGAACGTATCCACCGACTCATCGGTCATGGTGGCAAGGCGGATGTCGCGCTCAAGATAGGCTTTCCGCGCTTCCCCGAGCTTCGCCTTCACGTCTGCCTCGTCCACGTAGAGCGTTACCTGGACCTTGTCCACGATGTTGTTGAACTTGTGCTTGAGCTGGGTCGAAAGAATGTCGCCGAAATGCTTCAGCACGAACCCTTCCTTGAGCGCATTGATGCTGACCCTGAACCAGTTCTGATCGCGCTGGCCCATGTGCCAGATGCCCTGCGCTTCGTTGATGAAGTGATGGATCTTGCGCTCCAGCACGGGTTCGAAGTCCTTCTGCATCTTGCGGCCGGCCACTTCGATCACGAAGCCGAGCGGCATCTGGCCGCCCTTCTGGTACCGGGCCTCGGCATCGGCGCCGACGATAATGACCTTGCCGTCCTCGATGCTGTTCAGGTCAACCATATGGAGCCATTCGAAGGCCGGCGTGCGCTGCCCGCCGAACTCGATGTGCATATCTTCCTTGCGGATGCGCTCGCCTTCGAAGGCCGGGCCGAAAGCCACCGGGATCGGGGGTTTGGATACCGTGATCTTGAGCCCGCGCACCTCGATGCACTTCTCGACGATCTTCTTCGGGTCGAGCTCCTTGGCCACTTCCTCGTAGATCGTGACGCCGGTGGGATTGATCACGGGGATATCGGTATTGGCGATGGCCGGGAAGCCCATGTTGATGGCGCCTGCGCCGGTGGTCCAGATGCGGTCGTTCAAGGGGCCGAGCACCATGGCAAAAGCGAACACTTTGTCCTTGGAGTATTTCAGGATCTTCTGGAAATCGCCGCCCTTCATGCCGCCGAACGTGATGCCTGCACGGGCCGCCCAGTGGAGAGCGTAGATGGCATGCTCCACCTCGGGGCCGAGCGGGACGAGACGGGTGTCCCATCCGAGCTGCACGCCCTTCCGGAGA
>Ga0334722_10007200_pt1 | contig 10831 bp, 9 predicted proteins | sample C3_bottom_MG_FD_207210 | JGI IMG/M metagenome (GOLD analysis project Ga0334722, IMG submission 207210) | Sediment microbial communities from Yellowstone Lake, YNP, Wyoming, USA - C3_bottom | ecosystem: Environmental > Aquatic > Freshwater > Lake > Sediment | place: USA: Wyoming | collected...
CCCTGTCCCATCAGCCATCGATGCCTCCATCCGAAGATGCCGGATTACCTCTTCCTATCCTACCCGCCCGGCCATGCTCTCGGGAAGAGGGGCCGAGTCAGGTATCATCGTCAGACTCATGGAACCGCTCGCTCACACCCTCGCCGGCGCCTGCCTGGCCGAAACAGGCCTCAGACGCGTCACGCCGCTGGCCGGCGCCACGCTGGTGCTCTCGGCGACCATCGCCGATATCGACGGCGCCTGCTACCTTCACAGCGCCGACCTGGCGTTCGGCCTCCGGCGCGGCGTCACGCATGGGGTGGCGGCGTGGTTCGTGCTCCCGGTCCTGGTGACGGCACTGATGCTGGCGTGGGACCGCTTCGTCCGCCGCCGCCTCAGTCCCACCGCCACGCCCGTGCGGCCGGCGCCGCTCTTCTGGCTGGCCCTGGCCGGCGTGCTGACGCATCCGGCGCTCGACTGGGTCAACAGCTACGGCATTCGCCTCCTGATGCCGTTCTCGAACCGTTGGTTCTACGGCGACACGCTCTTTATCGTCGATCCGTGGCTGTGGCTGCTGCTTGGGGCCGCGGTGATTCCGGCGTGGACCGCGCGGCGGCGGGGCGCCATCGTGTGGGCGGCCGTCGGCACGGGCGCGGCCTGGCTGGTCGTCTCCAATGCCGCCGTGTCGGCGCCCGGACGCGGCATCTGGTTGGCGGGCCTCGCTGGGCTGGTGGCCCTGCGCTTGTTCGTTCCCCCAGGCGCGCGGCCGCGCCTGGCGAAGATTGCCGCGGTTCTCGCGCTCGGATACGTCGCGGCAATGTACGGAGAGTCCCGAATCGCGGAACGGCGCGCGGCCGAGTTCGCAGCCACCCGGGGCTGGACGGTTGCCCGCGTCGCGGCGATGCCGTTGCCGGTCGATGCGTTGAAACGGGTGGTGATCGTCGAAACGCCCGAACGCTACGTGCTCATCACGGTTGAATGGCCGGGCGGCGTCGTGGCCGACGCCGCCCCGCAGACGCTGGAACGCTGGCCGCCGCATCCCGCCGTGGATGCGGTCCTGGCCCTGCCCCGGCTGCAGGGCACCCGGCAGTGGCTGCGCTTTCCCAGCTTCGAGGTCCAGCCGCGCCCCGACGGCGGCTTCCGCGTCATCATCCGCGATGCCCGCTTCGCCGTCGGGACCCCGAAGGGCTTCGGCGTGATTGCCGTGGTCGACGTTGACCGGGACCTGCGCCCGCTTACTTCTTCTTGACGGCCGTCCAGGCGCCGAGCAACTCCCCGTTGTTGTAGTTGACGCTGCCGGTCAGTTTGCCGTCGACGATCTGCCCGCCCATGCTCACCGGTTCGCCGCCCATGTACGGGAACGTCAGGGTCAGCGTCCCGTCCTTCCAGGTGCTCGCGGTGAGGGGGACCTTGCCCGCCGCGGACGCAATGTCGCCGGTGACCGCCCCGCCAGCGACGGTCAGCGTCAGCGTGAACGCCATGGACTGCCCGCTGATGTCCACCGCGCCTTCCCATTCCCCGGAAATGGGGTCGGCCGCCTGAGCGGGGCCGGCCGCCCCTGCACCTGGCGTGGGGGTGCGCGCCACCGCGAACCCGCCGGAATTGCCGCCCGCGGACCAGCTGCCTTCAACACGGTCGCCCGAGACCCTGGCGCTGATCGTGCCGGCCTCGCCCTGCAGGTCGAACCCGAGTTCCAGCAGGTCACCGTTGAGTGCGGCGGAGGTCACCGGCAGCGTCCCCATCGCCATCTCAATCCCGCCCGTCAGCTTGCCGTCCCGGACGGCCAGCGTCATCCGGATGGGCATCTCGCCGTTGGGCGTCTGCGCCGCGCCGTCCCACACACCGGCCAGCGCGTTGAGCTTCGCCGCGCCTGCGGCGGGTGCGGGTGCCTGGACGGCCACCGGCGTCTGCGGTGGCGTTGCGGTCTGTGCCGCGCCGGCCAACGGCCAGAGCAGCGCCAGCGCCAGCAGACCAACAGAAAGTCGACGAACCGGAATCAACGCGCGCACAACCATGATCCTGCCTCCGTGAGTTCCCTGCCGCCGGGGTGGAATACCCGTAATGTATCAGAAACACCGGCGCCGTCTTCAGCCCGTGCCCGGCCATTCGCTCTCTCATGTTCCGCCTTGCGTCGGACGGACGGCGGAAGTACGTTCTTGGTGAATCGACTGGAGGACGGATGGCTGAGATTGCCCGCGAGTGGCTCGGGTGCCTGATTGCGTTCGTCGCACGACCGCTGATTTCGCTTCGCTATCGGGTCGACGTGCGAGGCCTGCACGACGTCGCCCGAAAAGGGACGCGCGGCATCCTGGTCCTGCCCAACCACGCGGCGCTCGTGGACCCGGTGATCCTGATGGCCTGGCTGTTTCCGCGGTTCCGCCTGCGGCCGCTGGCCGACGAGTACCAGGTGGGCCGCACGGCCTTCGGCAAGATCGTGCGCATCTTCGGCACGCACATCCTCCCGAACATGGAGCGGCGAGGCGTCGATGCCAAGGAGGAGACGCGGAAGGTCATTGGCGGGCTGATCGAGGACCTCAAGTCGGGCGAGAGCCTGCTGTTCTACCCGTCCGGCAAGATCAAACGGCAGCTGCTCGAAGAGGTCGGCAGCGCGAGCGGCGTGGAGATCCTCCTCAAGAACGTTCCGGAAGCGCGCGTCGTGCTGGTCCGGCACGACGGCCTGTGGGGCAGTTCCTTCAGCTTCGGCGCGACGGGCCGCATGCCGGCGTTCGGCCCCGCCCTGGTCGCGGGCGTCAAGTTCATCCTGATGAACGGCGTCTTCTTCATGCCTCGCCGGCGGGTCACGATTGAACTGGTCGAACCCGACGACGTCCCCCGGCAGGAGTCGAAGGCGGTCATCAATCCCTATCTCGAGGCGTTCTACAACGCGCACTCGTCGCGCAACACGCGGGTGCCGTACCGCTTCTGGGAACGCGGCGGCGCGCTGGTGGTGCCGGAGCCGGTCCAGGCCGGCGAACATACGGACGCGTCCACGGTCTCGCCCGCAACCCGCCAGCTCGTGATCGACCACCTTGCCGAGGTGGCCGGCCGGCGCGATCTGCATCTGGACGATTCGCTGACGGCTGACGTCGGCCTCGACAGCCTCGCCATCGCCGAGCTCGTGACATGGATCGAGCACGAATTCGGATTCTCGGTCGGTACGCCGGAGAGCCTGCATTCCGTCGGCGATGTCGTGAATGCGGCAGCCGGGCGCGGCATGTCCGCGCTGGCCTCCGACCTCAAGCCGGTGCCGGCGGCGTGGTTCCCCGACGCCCGGAACCAGACTCTGGTGACGTTCCCGTCCGGACGGACGCTCACCGAGGTCTTTCTCCGGCAGGCGGAGTCGCGGTTGAAGCAGCCCATCATCGCCGACCAGAAGAGCGGCGTCCGCACCTACCAGGATCTCATCACCGCCATCTTCGTGCTCAAGCCGGTGATCGAGAAACTGCCCGGCGACTACGTCGGCATCATGATGCCGGCCTCGGTCGGCGCCGTGGTGCTGACGCTCGGCGTCCTCTTCGCTGGCAAGACGCCGGTGATGATCAACTGGACGACCGGCGCGCGGACGATCCGGCATTCGCTCGACACGCTCGGCGTCACCACCGTCGTATCGGCGCGCGAACTCGTCACGAAACTCGGCGGCCAGGGCATCGACCTGTCGCCGATCCGGGATGCCTTCCTCCTCGTCGAAGACGTCCTCGCATCGGTCAAGGCCTTCGACAAGCTCGCCGCCGCATTCCGCAGCTACACCGGGCGGGGGGCGCTCGCGCGTGTCCCGCAGCGGGACGTCGCGGTGGTCCTGTTCACGAGCGGATCGGAGAACCTGCCGAAGGCGGTGCCGCTGACGCACACCAATCTGCTGACCAACGCGAGGGACATCCTGCAACTGGGCCGGCTCCAGGAGCGGGACTCGGTGATGGGCATCCTGCCGCCCTTCCACTCGTTCGGACTCACGACGACCATCCTGCTGCCGCTCTGCGCCGGCACGCGCACGGCCTACCACGCGAACCCGACCGAGTCGGCGATCATCGCCCGGCAGATCGAGGCCTACCACTCCACGGTGGTCTTCGCGACACCGACATTTCTCGCCGGCATCATCCGGTCGGCCGACGGCAACCAGGTGAAGTCGATCCGGCTGGCCGTGACGGGCGCGGAGAAATGCCCGGATCAGCTGTACGAGACGCTCCGCGAACACCTGCCCGGGGCGATCGTGCTCGAAGGGTACGGCATCACCGAGTGTTCGCCGGTGGTGTCGGCCAACTCCATCGACGGGCCCATTCCCGGCAGCATCGGCCGGCTCCTGCCCAGCGTCGAGGGGGTCGTGACGGATCTCGAGTTCACCCGCCGCGCGGCGCCGGGCGAGCCGGGCATGCTGCTGGTGCGAGGCCCGAGCATCTTCCCGGGGTACCTGAACTACAGCGGCGAGTCGCCGTTCGTCCCGTTCGAAGGCCAGACGTGGTACCGAACGGGTGATCTCGTCAGCACCACGGCCGACGGCGTCCTGTACTTCCAGGGCCGCCTCAAGCGGTTCGTCAAACTCGGCGGGGAGATGGTGTCGCTGCCGGCCATCGAATCGGTGCTGCTGCGGCACTTCGCGCAACCGGGCGACGAGGGACCGCCGCTGGCAATCGAGTCCATCGGCAACCCGGACAGCCCCGACATCGTCCTGTTCGCCAGGAAGCCCTTGGACCGCGCGGAAGCGAACGCCGCCATCAAGGAGGCCGGCCTGAGCCCGCTGCACAACGTGAAGCAGGTGGTGCAGGTGGACGATATTCCGGTGCTCGGCACCGGCAAGACCGACTACCGGACGTTGAAGGCGCGCTACCCGTCCACCTGATCGAAGGCCCTCGCCGAGGGCCCTGCGCCGCTCCCGAAGAACCGCGCGCCCGATGCACGGTCCGGGTGCGCCTCGCGGTAGGCTGCCGACCACGCGCGCATGAACGCGTCCGCCCGCGACGCGTCGACGAGCGCCCACACGCTGCCGCCGAATCCGGCGCCAAACGCCGAGGCGGCGACCGCGCCGCACGCGCGCGCGCTGCGCGCCAGGGTCATCGTTTCCGGGATCTGGTTTCCCAGGCACGTTTCCGCCGCCCGTTGCGATCGATCCACCAGGGCGCCGAACTGAAGCACATCCCCGGCGCCGAGGGCTGCGGCCGCGGCCGGCAGGATGTCCAGGCTCTCGGCGCAGAACTGATCGAACCGGTCACGCAGCACGTCCCCGGAGAACTCGCTGTCCCCTGCCGTGCCCAGCGCCGCCCGGATCCGGTCCCTGGCGTCCGGGCTGCTGGTGGCGGCGCTGTACAGCGTGGCGTCGGCCCGGCCCGATGCCCGCCGCCAGGTCTCGAGCACGCGGGCCGCGCTCCGCGACGCGCGATTGTACGCGGCGAGCGCCGCGCCCGTCTTCTCGGCCAGCACACCGCTCGACGCAATAACGAACGTCAGGCCGGCGGGCAGGGCCACGCGGCTTTCACGTGCAACCGGCGCGAAACGGTACTGGCTCAACGAGCCCGCTGCGCAGCAGAGAATCGCGGTGTGATCTTCACTGCCGCCGAACGTGCCCACGCCACGATCACCGGCGAGCGCGCCGAAGCCACTGCCGTTCTCGATGCACGCCAGGTAGGCGGCAAGCGCTTCGGTATCCGCGACAGCGCCGCGGAACCGCGGATCAGCGTTCAGATCGTTCGCCGCCGACAACGCGAGGAAGACGCCGATCATGAACGCGCTCGAACTCGACATGCCGGCGGCTGGAGGAAGATCGCTCGCGAATGCGATGTCCGCGCCTGTCGCAGCCCCAGGGAAGTTCAGGGCGACGCGGCGCGCCACCGTCGCCGGGTAGTTGCTCCAGTGGCCGAGCCGGGGGGCCACGCCCGGGTCCAGCGCGGTCTCGCAGGCGTCCCCCGACACCGCGTCGAACACGCGGATACGCGGATCCCGGCGGGGCCGGCTCACCAGGCAGAACCCCTGTTCCGCCGCGCACAGGAGGCTCCGGCCCCCCGCGTAGTCGGTGTGTTTGCCGAGCACCTCGATCCGCCCAGGCACGAACAACGCCGTGTCGCTTCGCGCGTCGCCCGTCTGGCTGGTGAGCGCACCAATGGCCGCGTGAAACAGCCTCACCTTTGCCGCGGCGGACGCCTGCGACAGGCCGCTTCCGCCAATCGACGCGGAGCGGGCCAGCGTCACAGGTTGACCTGCACGCCGGACAGCCTGGCCGCGACCTCCGAAATGTCGCCGCGGCTCGACAGATCGAGCACGCCCGCGTGCATGCGGGCCACGGCGAACCGCACCCCGGATTCCCGCTGGGCCAGCCGGACGGCGTCGGGGATCTCGAGTTCACCGCGCGGTGACGGGGCGACCCGCCGGCAGGCGTCCAGGACAGCCGGCGTGAACCGCCAGCAGTTCATGCTGAGAAAGACGTCCGATCCGAACGACGCCAGCGTCGCCTCGTCGGGCTTCTCGACGACCTCGATCAGCGAATCGTCATCGGCAATTCGAACTGCCGCGAACTGGCGGACGCGATCCGCCGGCACGTTGCTGTCGCGCACCATGGCGTCGCGCCCGAAGGCGACGAGACCCGCGCCGTCCATCCGCACGAGCGCCCGGAACGCATCGACCGGGTAGTAGTTGTCCGAGTTCAGTACGAGGAAGTCGTCACCGCCCACGACCGGAGCCGCCGCCACGACCGCATCCGCGGTGCCGAGCGGCTTCTGCTGGATCGCAAAAGCCACTTCGACCCGCACCGGGTGGACGGTCTGCGTGTAGTAAGTCCTGACCGCGTCGTGTTCGGGGCCGATCACGAGGCAGATCTGGCGGACCCCGGCGTCGGCCAGCGCGCTCAGGACGAAATCGAGAAACGGCCGCCCGATGGGGATCATCGCCTTGACGCCGGTGTCGGCGACCCGCGCCTGTTCGTCCGCGATGCCGGCGCCCTGGTCGGCGCGCCGCATGCGGGTCCCGAGGCCGCGAGCCAGGATCACGGCGCGCGGCGGCTGGTTCGACGTTCGCTCCACGTTACCTCTCCCCCACCGCCGGGCCCGAGACCCGGATCCGGCGGCACATCAACAGTTCGGCATGCCCGTCGATGATGAAATCGGGCAGCAGGCCCACCTGCGAGAACCCCTCGCGTTCGTACATCGCCCGGGCCCGCGGGTTGAACGACGAGACGCACAGAAAGAGGTGCCGCGCGCGTTCGCGATACCTGTCCGCGACAAACCCGATGAGGGCGTGCCCGATTCCCCGTGAGCGGTGCGCCTCCGCCACGGCAATCGACACGATGTAGGGCGCGCCGGCAATTCCCTGGGGGCGGACCAGCACGAAGCCCGCCGGTGCGCCGGCCAGGTCGGCCACGTGCAGTTCGTCGTGCGGGTTGCAGCAGGACGCCAGGCACGCCTCGAAGTCCCGGCCGAGGGTCAGCCACGGTTCGTTCCCCGCCATCACCCTCGCCGCCCACTCCCGGTCCGCCGCCGTCGCGGCCCTGATGGTCACGTCGCCCATGATGTCTCCCGGCTATAATCCGGGCAGCCTCCGGATGGACCCGTGCTGCGCATGACTAGTCTGCCACACCCTTCTTCGCCCGCAACGGCCGGCCCGACGCTGCCGTCACGCCGCGGCTGGCCGCGCGCCCGCGTCTGGAACGTCCTGTTTCGCACCGTGCACATCGCGGCGACGGGCCTGTTGCTGGGCGGCCACGCGTTTGGCGCGCAACCCGCGCAGCTCTACCTGCTGCTCGCCACGGCCGTGGCCACCGGGCTGGCCCTGATTGGTCTGGAGCTGGCGACGACGCCCGGCTGGGCGTACCAGGGGTGCGCGCTCTTCGTCTACGCGAAGCTGGCGCTGGTGTGCCTGGTACCGGTCGCGTGGGCGTACCGGGTGCCGATTCTGCTGGGTGTGGTGGTGCTCGCGTCGGTGGGATCGCACGCGCCGCGATCCCTCCGACACTACTCGATTCGCGAGAAACGGGTGATGATCGGGCCTACTTCTTCAGTTTGAACAGGTCCATCACCTGCGCACGAGGCCGGGTCCCGGCGCCCAACGCCTGCTGCCGCTCGCGGGCAGAGGCCTCGAACGTCGCGCTCGGCGTCGGCTTCCGGTAGAAGACCCCCGTATACAGCTTCTCGCCGTATTCCTGCGCCAACCCCATCGCCGCCAGGTTGTTCGACGGATCGTGGCCGAGCGAGTCGAGCGGCTGCATCAGCGCCTTCTGCGCCTTCAGCTGCTGGTCCTCGAGGCCGTAGGTCACGCACGGCGACTGCACGTTGATGAACGCAAAGCCGGGGAACCGGATGCCCTCTTCAATCACCTTCGCGAGTCCGTTCATGTCCGCGGGCGTGCCCTGCGCCACGAACTCGGCGCCGTAGCCGAGGACGTACAGCAGCGGGTTCACCGGCGCTTCCATCGCCCCGTGCATGGACGTCACCGAGACGAGGCCCCGCCTGGACGTCGGCGACAGCTGGCCCTTCGTCAGGCCGTAGATCTGGTTGTCCATCACGATGTACGTGAGATCGATGTTGCGGCGAATCGCGTGCGCCACGTGGCCGCCGCCGATCGAGAACCCGTCACCGTCGCCGCCGGCCACCAGCACGAGCAGGTCGGGGTTGGCGAGCTTGATGCCCTGGGCAATCGGCAGCGCCCGGCCGTGCACGGTGTTGAAGCCGTAGGCCGTGGTGTAGCCGGGGATGCGGCTCGAACAGCCGATGCCCGAGATGAACGCAATCTCGTGCGGCGGCCGGCCGATGTTCGCCAGGGCGCGGTAAATCGCCTGGACGACCCCGAAGTCGCCGCACCCGGGGCACCAGATGGGCTTCAGATCGCTCCGGTAGTCCTTGGCCGTGTAGTCCTGAATCGGTCGTGTTGCAGTCGTCGTGCTCATTCCTCGGTTCCTCTCTTCGAACGGCCCGCCCGGTCTACACCTCGGACGGTTCGCGATCCTTGCCCTGCTGCAGTGCCAGCGTAATCCGGCGGAGGTGGTCCACCACTTCCAGCGGCGTAATCGGGTTGGAGCCGCTCTTGGCGAGCGTCTCGATGCCGCGCGGGACGTCCACGTACATCCGCAGCAGCCGGAAGAACTGCGCCTGGTGATTCTGTTCGACGACCAGGCCGCGCTTGACCGACAGGAAGAAGTCGGCGAACACCGCCTCGGACACCGGGAACATCAGCCTGGGCACCAGCAGCTTGACCTTGAGGCCCTGCTTGAGCGCAATCTGCAGCGCTTCGATCGCGACGCCGGCGACGCTGCCCCAGCTGATCAGCCCCACCGGTGCGTCCTGCGGGCCATCGGCAATGAAGAGGTCCCGCCGGTTGCGCAGCGGATTGAACTTCCGCAGACGCTTCTCGTTCATCTTCGCGTGCATCTCGCCGTTGGCGGTCGGCGCCCCCGACTCGTTGTGCTCGATCCCCGAGGCCAGGTAATTGCCGCCGGGCATGCCGGGATGGCTGATGGGGCTGATGCCGGACTCGGTAAAGCGGAACCGGACGTACTTCTCGAGTTCCTGCGCGCCCGGCTCACGCCGGTTGACGAGCACCGCCTGGGTGGCGTCAATCGGTTCGGCCGTTTCCTTGCGCTGCCCCACCTCCTGGTCGGACAGGATGATGACGGGGCTCTGGTACTGCTCGGCGATGTTGAACGCCTCGATCGTGACGCTGTACATGTCCTCCGCGCTCACCGGGGCGAGCACGGGGCGGATGACATCACCGTGCGCCGAGAACGCCGCCTGCAGCAGGTCGGACTGCTCGGACTTCGTCGGGATGCCCGTGGACGGGCCGCCCCGCTGGACGTTGACGCACACCAGCGGCAGTTCCGCGATGCTCGCCAGCCCGAGCATTTCAGTCTTGAGCGACATGCCCGGACCGGACGTGGCCGTCATCGCCTTCTTGCCCGCGAACGACGCGCCGACGACGGCACCCACGCCTGCGATTTCGTCTTCGGCCTGCAGCACCGTCCCGCCGTACTTCCAGATCTCACGCGTCAGGAACTGCATGATCTCCGTGGACGGGGTGATGGGATAGCCGGCAAAGAAGTCGCAGCCGGCCACGATCGCCGCCGCGGCGCACAAGTCGTTGCCGTCGACCACGAACTTCGCGCCGCCCTTGGCCGGCGGCGACATCGTGCGGTCCGCCTTGAGGGGGTTCGCCGTCGCGTACTCGAACCCGGCGTGGAACGCCTTGACGGCCTTCTCGACGACGTCGGCTTCCTTCTTGGCCAGGCGCTTCTTGATGCCCGCGATCATCGGGTCGCGCCCCACGCCGAGCCAGCCCGCCATCAGCCCGAGCACGACGGTGTTCTTTGACCGCTCGCTGCCGCCGGTTTCCCGCGCCATCTGTTCGATCGGCACCGCCAGCACTTCGAACGGTGTGACGCCGACGAGCGGGATCCGATCGGGCGTGATCTTGGTGATGCTGTCGTAGATGACCGTCGTGTGCCCGCCGACCGGCAGCTCGCCGCCGAAGCGCAGGAAGTCGTCCCAGTTCAGCGCCACCGCGATGTCCAGCGCCCCGCCGGTGTTCAACACCTTTTCCGACGACAGCCGCAGCCGGAAACTCGACTCCCCGCCTCGAATCTGGGGACCGAAACTCTTGGTCAGAACGCCGTGGTAGCCCTCAATGGCCGCCGCCGTCAGCAGCGACTCGCCCGCTGCCACGATGCCGTCTCCGCCGGAGCCGGCCATGCCAATCACGAGATCCGTGTTCATAGAAGTCCTGGATGCGATGTAGGTCCGATGTCTGCAGGGGCCGGGGCGCGGGGGCGGCGCGGCGGATTGCAGTCGCTTGCGCGGCCGATACGTTCGGCCAAACACGCGCGAGTCTATCAAGCATAGCAGGGTCTGTGGGGTCAGGTCCAAAAGCGCGCGTTTTCGGAGAG
>Ga0334722_10007201_pt1 | contig 10830 bp, 10 predicted proteins | sample C3_bottom_MG_FD_207210 | JGI IMG/M metagenome (GOLD analysis project Ga0334722, IMG submission 207210) | Sediment microbial communities from Yellowstone Lake, YNP, Wyoming, USA - C3_bottom | ecosystem: Environmental > Aquatic > Freshwater > Lake > Sediment | place: USA: Wyoming | collected...
GCCGATCTGCGGGATCTGCGGCGTTGCCCAGAGGCCCTCGATCGACTCGCCCTTGTCGACATGCATGACGGCCTGCGATCTCAGGTCGGGCTTTTTCATGCCATCCTCTACGCGCCGATCAATTTCACGGCTGCCTCGATCCGCTTAAGGACCCTGTCCCTGCCCATCACTTCGATGACATCATAGATGCCGGGGCTGACGGTGCCGCCGGTGAGCGCCACGCGCACAGGCTGGGCGAGCTTGCCGAGCTTGATGCCTTTAGCGGTCACCAGATCGTTGAATGCCTTCTCGATGGCGTCATGCGTGAAGGGTTCGAGCGACTTGAGCGTTCCGGCCAGTTCGGTCAGGAGCGGCGCGACGTCCGGCGTAAGATGTTTTGCCTTCGCCTTCTCCTCCATGACGATCTCATCCTTGATGAACGGAATGGCCCCGGTCTTCATCTCGACGAGCGTGTGGCTACGCTCTGTCAGGATCTTGACGAGCTTGTTGAGCCATACAGCATCGGTCTCCTTGCCTTCGGACACGATGCCGTCCTTCTTCAGGAGATCGAGCAGCAGCCCGGCAAGCCTGCCGTGGTCGGCCTGCTGGATGTAGTGATGGTTCAGCCAGACCAGCTTTTCAGCATTGAAGACCGATGGCGCCTTGCCGACGCTGTCGAGGGAGAAGGACTCGATCAGTTCCTTCGGCGAGAAGATCTCCTGGTCTCCGTGCGACCAACCGAGCCGGGAGAGATAATTAACGAGCGCTTCGGGGAGGTAGCCGAGGTCGATATATTCGGTGACCGCAGTCGCGCCATGGCGTTTCGACAGCTTCGCCTTGTCCGAGCCCAGGATCATCGGGAGGTGCGCGAATTGGGGCGGGTCGAAGCCGAACGCCCGGTAGATCTGGATCTGGCGCGGCGTGTTGTTCAGGTGGTCGTCGCCGCGGATAACGTGGGAGATCTTCATGGTAACGTCATCCACGACCACGGCAAAGTTGTACGTCGGGAAACCGTCGGAGCGCATGATGATGAGATCATCGAGCTGCTTGTTCTCGAAGGTGACGGCGCCCCGTACCAGGTCGCGCACCACGGTCTCGCCGTCGTCGGTCGAGTGGAAGCGGAGCACCGGCGTTCTTCCGGCAACGGGCTCCTTCAGGCCGTAGCACTTGCGGTCATACTTGGGCGCCTTCCCGTCTGCCATGGCTTTTTTGCGCCGAAAGTCGAGCTCTTCCGGCGAGCAGTAGCAATAGTAGGCCTTGCCTTCTTTCAAGAGGCGGTCGGCGTACTCGCGGTAGATCGCCATGCGCTCGGTCTGGCGGTATCCTTTGACCGTTCCGTCCGGCAAGACGGACGGGCCCTCGTCCCAGTCCATGCCGAGCCACTTCATGCCGTCGATGATGACCTTGATGGACTCGTCGGTGGACCGCGCCTGGTCCGTATCCTCGATGCGGAGGATGAACGTTCCTTTATGATGGCGGGCAAAGAGCCAGTTGAAAAGCGCGGTGCGGACCCCGCCGATATGCAGAGCGCCGGTGGGGCTGGGCGCGAACCTGACGCGAACGGTATTCATGTTTAAATGATGCTCCTTAGGGGTGGCGATGTTGTCAGGGCGCTATTATACCGCAAAGGAGAGAGGGGAAAAAGGGAAAAAGAGGGATGGAGCCCGGTCGTTACATGCCAGGCGGCTTCTTTTCAGCGGGTCGGGATCATTTCTACCGTAATGGTCCCTGACCCGGATTTTCCCTTGAAAGAGGCTTTTATAGCGGCAGTTCCCGCTTTTTGGCCGAAAACGCGGCCTGCATGGGCCTGGTCCATCACCGCAATATGAATGTCGGACGTTTCCCATTCCACTTGTTCGGTAAGGTCTTGTGTGGTCTTGTCGGAATAGGTGCCGATGGCCCCGAACTTCTGGGTGTCGCCCGGAATGATCATCGCGCTCTCCGGCATGATCACAATGGAAACGAGCTCGCGCCTGACCTTGAGCGTTGCGCTTCCGCGCTTCGTTCCGAGCGAGGCCGATATCACCGCTGTTCCCGTGACGTTGCCTGCAACCGTGCGGCCTGCGGCGTCAACGAACGCAACATTGGTATTGGAGGACCTCCAGACCGCTGACGAGGTGATGTCCTTGACGGTCTTGTCTGAGAACGTTCCGATCGCCGTGAACTGCTGGACCGCACCGTTCATGAGCGATCTTGAGGCAGGGGTCACTTTGACGGAGACGATCTCCCGGCTGACGTTCAGCTGGGCCGACCCTTTTACCTCTTCAATCGCGGCTGCGATCGAAGCAGTTCCGATCTCCGTTCCCGCTGCGATCCCGAACGGGTCGATCTTCGCGACGTTGCTATCGGACGAGCTCCATGTTGCGAACGAGGTGATGTCCTTTTCGACATTGTCCGGATAATGCGCAATGCCGGTCAATTGAAGGGTGGACCCTTTGATGATCGTCGATGAGGCCGGCGCGACCGTTATTGATGCGAGTCCATCCCGGGCGTCCCGTTGCAGGTTCCAGCGGACCCAGTCGTTGATCGCGATCTTCAGGTCGAGGTCCCGCGGCAGCAATATACCTTCCTGGGCCGAAGCAACGACCTGCTGCAATGGCCTGACGGTGACCGGCTGGACCGCCGCAGGCGTGTTTGTCCGGCCGGCGGCTTGAGGCGTTTCGCTCGCGGTATGTACCGCCTGAACAGCGCCTTCATACACATTGATCGTCGTGTTCGCATCTTCCTCCGCATCCACGCCGCATGCGGTGTCCTTTGCCGATACGAGCGCTGCACGAGTGCTCACTTCCACATGGGAGGTGGGCGTTGCACGATTATTTATCTTTACCCATAACTTGCCCTTGTGAAGAAACGCCTGCACATACAGAGTGCCTGTCCGTTTCTCGAACTGTAATGTTTGCAGCGTGAGGCGCGAGTTTTCCGACAGTCTCAAGTAGCTGCCATCGGGCAAGCGGAGCTCAAACCGGGAATTTCCCGGCACCTCCACCCGATCGTTCTTGGCAATGCTGTCGTTGATCCTGATCGAGCGACCTTCGGCCGCATCGCTGGCAAAGATGCGGACTGTGCCCTGGACCTGTGTCGCGACAGCTGCTCCGTCCGGCATGACGCCTTTGGACACCATGGTGGCGATCAGCATGACCATGACGAATGCAAGAATAAGAGAGAATATATGCTTCATCCGGATCCTCGCCCCGATACGCGAAAGCTTTGTTGCCATCTCAATAGATCCTGGAGCATCTTCCGTTAGCCGGTCATTATTGATGCGCCCTGCAGCAAGCTGCGGAGAATGCGGTCGCTCCTAGATTCAAACGGGACTATAGCACGGGACCACCGATTTTTCAATGTCATGCCTGTCATTGCGAGCGGCCAACGAAAGCGAAGCGATCCGGACTGAAAGGCGGGATCGCTTTCCCCGCTTCGGTCATGCAGGGGCAAGCTTGCTGTGCTTGTCGCACAGACCCCATGATCGGGACAAAAAAGAGGGAACGGTTTTCACCGTTCCCTCTTCGGATACTGCTCTGCTGAGACAGGTTAGGCCTTGATGAAGATGATGACCAGCGTGTAGATGGCCAGCGATTCGATCAGCGCCAGACCGATGATCATGGTGGTCATGATCTTGCCGGAGGCTTCGGGGTTGCGCGCGATACCTTCGACCGCCTTGCTGATGCTGAGGCCCATGCCGAGGCTACCGCCGAACGCCGCGATGGCGATGGCAAAGAGCGCGGCAGTTGCCGCGGTCAGGCCGCCTGCGGCTGCTGCAGGGGCTGCTCCTTCGGCGAATGCTGCCGTCGCGGTCAGGGCGATCGCGAGGCTAAGAACGAGAACGGTGAACTTTTTCATCTAGTTGTCTCCTTTCATCTTAAAGTGTGCTGCGGTCCGGAATCGTGCCGGGTTGCTACCTCCCAAGGAATCCCGCGTTCGCGGGAACAGCGTTCCCTGGGGTGACTTAAGCTTTCAAGCTGGCAAGCCTGCAAGCTGACAGGCTGCTTTTAGTGATGTTCGCTGCCGTGCGCTTCTTCGATGGCGCCGGCGAGATACAGCATGGTCAGGAGCGTGAACACGCCGGCCTGGACGAATGCCACGAAGACGCCGAGGCCCAGGACGAGGAACACGGGCACGAAGGGCGACAGCGCAAGGAGCGCCACGAGCAGCTTATGCTTCGCGAGCATATTGCCGAAAAGACGGAAGGCCAGCGATACCGGCCGCGCAAGGTGGCTGATGAGCTCCAGGGGCACCATGAGCGGAGCCAGGAGCGGCATGGGGCCCACGAAGTGCTTGAAGTACGACAAGCCATGCTTGGACACGCCGATGATGTGGGTCGAAAAGAAAACCGTGATGGCCAGGGCTGCCGTGGTGTTGATGTTTCCGGTGGGAGATTCCAGGCCGGGGACCAATCCCTGCAGGTTGCAGACCAGGATGAAAAGGAACAGGCTGCCGATGAGGAAGAAGTAGTGTTTGCCTTCCGGCCCCATGATCTCTTCAATATAGTCGTCCAGGCCGCCGAAGATAACCTCGAAGACGTTCTGAATGCCCGTGGGGGCGGTCTTCTTGAGGCTGGCGCGGGCAATGAGGGCCAGGCCGATGAGGATGGCCATGGCCAACCACGTGTAGGGGACGATCTCGGGCACCCCGTGTATCTCCGGTAAAAGCAGTGGTCCTTCTCTCATGCCTGTTGCTCCTCACAGTATCAGAATATGTTTGAAAAATTTACCGGAACCCCGGTTTTTTGTCAAGCGAAAAGCCGGAAGGACCCCATAAAATTTCCTAATAATTCCATAGGCAAGGACGGGAACGCCCATAATTGAAAAGACCTTTGATAACGCTAAAAAAAACGACAAAAAATCTTTTCATGGTGATATACTATGTCCTCGCGGGCGGTGATCGCCCATGACCGGTCTTATGTCTTTTAACCCGGATCGATATCCCCACGGACTGACCCATGTACTTTTGCATCCGACGAGAGATAGATTATACGAACAGCGATGCCAGGCTCAAAAAATTGGGGGGCGTGCCCATCGAGCTTGCTTTCCCTCAGGACCTCGCGGAGTTCCTAAAGGACAGGGACCGCCTTGCCGATGTCGAGCTGCAGGTCAAGGACTATGAGGTCCCGGTATATTCGGTCCATGCGCCGGACGGGCATCTTGCGGACGGTAATTTCATCGACTGGGCGGGAAAGGCCGTGCAGTTCGCCGAGGCGGTGGGATCGGGGATCATGGTCCTTCACCCGGAGGCCGCATCGGCTGACATGGGTGATCTCGACCATCTCTCCGTCATCGAGAACATACGGCACCTGCAGGAACGCACGCAGGTGGTCATTGCCATGGAGACCTTCTGGGACAAGAAGCGGATCCTCACGCCCGACCAGATCATGAACGCAAGCATACCCATGGTGCTGGATACGTCGCGCCTTCCGAAGTCGGAGATCACCTGGGTCATCGAAACCTATCACACGCATATTGTGAATTTGCATCTCTCCGCGGTGACCCGCGATCACGGGCTCAAGGGGATCGCCAAGCAGTATCAGCCGGTGGAGCGCGATAACTTCTGTCTCGATCTCCTGGACCGCTTGCAGGAACTGGAGTGGAACGGCGTGGTGACCTTGGAGTACATGCCGTGGCTGCATGCGAAGGTGCTTGACGACCGCAAGCTCCTCGATAGGATCTACGGTATCGGGCGGGCGTAAGGACGCATTGAACGAACGGCAAAAGAAAAGCCGAGGCAGCGATGCCTCGGCTTTGATCGTTCTCAGTGAGCGATGCGTTACTTGCCCAGCAGCGTCGTGAAGGTGTCGTGATGCGATTCTTCGTCGGCGAGGATCTGTTCGAAGAGCAACCGGGTGGTGCTGTCGCCTTCGGAGGCCGCCTGCTTGATGATCTTCTTGTAGAGGTCGATGGCCTCTTCTTCCGCCGTTGCGTCGAACTCGAGCATTTCCTTGAGGCTGCCGCCCACCTTGATGGGGTCGGGTTTTGTGGTGGGGACAACGTCGAAATAAAAGATCCGTTCGGCGATCTTTTCTGCGTGCTTCATCTCCGATATCGCAACTTCTTCGAACACATCGGCGATCTCTGCCGACTCAAGTCCTTTTGCCATGATATGCTGCCACATGTATTGTACGCTTACCTGGATCTCGCGGGCAATGGCCTGTTGCAGCATATCCGTCAGTGCCGTGCTTGCTTTTTGAACCATGGATGTGCTCTCCTCTCTCTGCATGATTGATGTTGTTGGATATTTCTATCTTACCAAAAAATGGGTAAAAGGGGAAGAGCAGACATCACATTTTGTAACATGGCCGTTTTACATGTGGACAATAAATGACAGGATACAAGCTCTAAAGCTATAATTTGATGTTGACAGGATACAGCACCCTGCTCTATTATGTGACACTGTTTTTAGAAGGCACAATTGTGCACTTCCGGGGACAGCTGTTTTTCTATGCTGAGAAGGACCATCACTTCATTATTTCGTTACAAGATCATCACGCGGTTCAGTGTGGTACTGGCGGGTCTTCTGGTCGCGGGGGCCGGCTGTACCGCGCAGCCTCCGCAGATTACAATTGAAGGACAGTATGCTAACCTCTCCCCCCTTTTTATCGGCGCGGGGTCGGTCTTTTTCAAGTTAAAGAACACGGGAGGCCGGGACACGCTTGTGGGAGCGGCAGTTGCGATACCGAACGCGGTCGTCGAACTGCATGATGTGAAGGACGGCAGGATGGTGCGGGTCGAAAAGATCACCATTCCATCCCGGGAGACGACCGACCTGGGTCCCGGCAGTCACCATATCATGATCTTTAATATGCCGCGGACCGTGCAGGAGGGGTCGGAAATCGCTCTGACGCTCAGGTTCGAAAGGTCCGGCGAAAAGAAGATGCTGTTAAGGTTCGAAAAGGAACAAGAAGCACGATCGCATCGCCATGATTAATTAAGACGGCATTTCCAAGTTCAGCATTGCTTCGGTCATGGTCTTATTCGGTTCATTTTGTTGTTCAGGCGGAAAAAGGGAGGTGAACGCGTTCCCGAGATATGAACTTCTGCTGAGTAGTTCGGAGTTTGCCGTAATAACGCGAGATCAGAGATGTACATTACCATACACGGAAAGGGGAGATTCACAATGAAAAAGCTTGCAGCGCTTATTGGAGTTGTAGTTGTTGTTGTGGTGGGCTACCTTGCCTTCACCACGGTTGCACCCACGACGTCGGTCACGACGGCGGTGGCAGCAGGAAATACCTATTCGGCAACGGTGTATGTTGCAGGTCACGGCGGACATTTCGCCAAGGCCGAAGTGGTCATCGATCCGAGCAATGCCGCTGATCCGGTCAAGATCACGAACCTCGACAAGATCGACATCGGTGACAGCAAGTCCCATCCGACCCACGATGCGCGCATCGACTCAAATGACCCGAACGTACTGTTCTGGTCGACCTATATCCCCGATGCGAACAAGAAGATGCATGTCGGCAAGTCCGACCTGAAGACCGGCAAGGTCATCCAGGACGTCACCTTGACGCCCGATGCTGCGCGTGCCCCGGGCGAGAAGCCCCCGCTATACTGCGCCTCGGGCCAGAGCAAGCACTTCTATATGCCCGTGTTCATGGGATCGGAAGGCTATGTGGATATGTTCGACAAGAAGACCCTGGAGCTCAAACATCGCGTGTTCATCAGCGACATGGGCTATGCGAAGGGCACCTACAAGTTCACGCACGGCACGAACTCGCCTGACATGAAGACGTTCGTGTTCACCATGAACCAGGTGAAGGACGGTAAGATGACCGGTGATGTCGATTTCGTGCTTGTTGATATGCACGCGCTCGAGAACGGCAAGCTCAAGGTCATCACCAAGAACACCCTGAAGGGCGACCCGAACAATACCATCACCTTCCGCATGTACTTCACGCATGACGGCAAGTACATCACGCAGTCCGCAGCCGACCGCCTCTGGGTGCTTGATGCCAAGACCCTGAAGCTCGTGGACGAGAAAATGATGCCGGAAGGCCATCAGCTCCATGATGCCATGCCGACTCCTGACGGCAAGTTCGCGCTCATGACGGTCCGTAACGTGGCCGAGGGCTGCGATATCGAAGGAAAGCCGGTAAAGGACGATAAGGGCGCGGCGAAGACCATCACCGACGGCGTGTTCATGCTCTATGATGCCGGCGCGAAGACAATCAATGCCAAGGCCACCTCGACCTGCTTTGGTTGCCACAAGACCATGGGCAAGGGCGACAAGAACGCGGTGCTCTGCGGCCTCGACGCCAACTTCAAGAAGTAATCTCATCACCATTCGTTGATCACGAACTCTCCCTGCGTCATCTTCGCAGGGAGAGTTTTTTTGTGCAATTGCTCTTGCTATGATCATCTTCACTACGGTATAATCAGTACAGTTGTTGCGCGGTATCATATCCCTATAACATACATCGAAAGAACACATCTATTCATGCCTACCCTGTTCTCCTTTGCGCTCAAGAACATCAAGCGGAAGCCCCTCCGGACCGGCATCCTGATGTTCGCCATCGCCCTCCTGGTCGCGGCCCTCGTGTTCTCGCTGTCCTTTGTCCAGCGCGTGAACGGGAGCATCAAGAAAAGCTCGGAGCGTCTTGGCGCGGACGTGCTGGTCGTTCCCACCAACGCGCGCGGAGCGGCCGAGGAGATCCTGCTCGAGAACCGGATCAAGACCTTCTATATGAAGCGGAGCATCATTGACCGCGTGCGTGCGCTTCCGGGCGTCGACAAGGCAACGGAGCAAGTGTACCTCGTTACGGTCGCAGGCGTTTGTTGCTCGGTCCCGGAATCCATGGTGATCGCCTTCAACCAGGACACGGACTTCATCATCCAGCCCTGGCTCGCGGAAAAAATAAAACGGCGGCTCGGCAAGGGTGAGGCGGTCGCCGGTTCCGAGTCAGCGTACAATATCCGGCTGGGGCTTGTTGAGATGGACAGCATGCTGTTCGGCAATGTGTTCAAGCTGATCGGTTCGCTTGAAAAAACCGGCACGGGATTCGACAGGGCCGTATTCATCGGCATGGAGAACATTCCTGCCATCATCGCGAGCGGGAAGGTGAAGAACCTGCAGCCTGACGATATTTCTGTGATCCTGGTCAAGGCGAAGCCCGGCATCGATCCGGCCGCGGTAGCGGCATCCGTTGAGGACAACATCATCGAGGCGGACGCCATGGCCCGCAAGGATATCGGCAAGAACATCATCTCGACGCTCAAGGACATGAGCAGGATCTTCACCTTGATGGTGGTCCTTGCCTCGGTGTTCTCCTTTTTCCTGGTCTGGGCCATCTTCACGGCCATTGCGAACGAGCGGTCGAAGGAAGTTGGGATCATGCGGGCCATCGGCGCCAAGGAGTCCCATATTCTGACGTTGTTCTTCATCGAAGTGCTCTTGATCGGCATCGGTGGAAGCCTTATCGGCATTGCCGCGGGCATGGGCATGTCGGCGGTCCTCTCCAAAGGCTTTACGATCGTGAAGCAGCTTTCAACGGAACTGTCGATCGCCGAACTGGCGGTGATCGCGGCAGTGAGCTTCCTGGGCGGGACGGTCATCTGCGTGCTCGGCGCCCTGGCCCCGATCCAGCGGCTGAAAAAAATGGAACCTCTCATGGTGATCAAGGCGGAATGACGATGAGCGAGATCGTGATCGATGCTGTTTCGAAGGACTACCGGGTGGAGAACGAGACCATCGCTGCGGTCCGCAACGTTTCGCTCGTCATCGAACGGGGGAAATTCGTTTCCATCGTGGGCCACTCGGGCTCGGGCAAGACGACGCTTCTCTCGCTTATCGGCGGAATGGTCTCCCCGACCTCAGGCAGGGTGATGTTCAAAGGCGAGGATATCTACACCTGGACCAGCGACCGGCTTGCGGAGTACCGGTGCGAGAAGGTCGGATTCATGTTCCAATCCGCGAGCCTGCTCCCGATCCTGACGGCAAAAGAGAACCTTCTGCTCCCGGTTGCGTTCCGGTCAACGCGGAACGCCGAGCCGGGACGGGAACAGAAGGCGGAAGGGCTTCTCCATGCCGTCGGGCTGAGCGACAAGACGCATGCCTATCCTGCACAGCTTTCCGGCGGCCAGCAGCGTCGCGTGGCGATCGCGCGCGCGTTCATGAACGACCCTGACCTTATCCTGGCCGATGAGCCCACCGGCGATCTCGACGAAGAAACAGAGACCGAGATGATGCAGTTCTTTCTCCGGATGAACAAAGAGCACGGTACGACCTTCATCATGGTCACGCACAATTCCGATCTCGCGCGGCAGACCCAGCAGCAGGTACGCATGGACCGCGGTGTGATCTCTCCCGTCTGATGGTCCCCGTATTCTTCCCTTGGTTTCGGCTATAACGGGCCATACCGGTCCGGCAAAAGACACTTACCTCAGAACAAACAGGTGCCGCGAAGCACAAGAACAGCATGACAAAGCTTGATGCTTCTTTGTGCTTATTCGAGCTCGCCCTTTATGCTGCGTGGCAATTATCCGATAGTGCTTGCTTGGTCTGGTGGGATTTCAGTTGTGCGAGTGCAGGTTATGGTCGGAACCGGGTTGGCTCTCAGGCAGGTTTCCGGATGCCCCGGTGCGAGCGGAACTCTTGCTCCGCTTTTTCCGGATCACCGGCATTGTTCAAAATGAGCTGGCGCAGATGTTCAAAAGAGTCAACGTCGACCTCTGCGAAATGTACGGCGAGCGTGCCCGGCTTGGACCGTACAATGGAACCGCGGGCCTCGATGATAACAGGCACGGGAGCATCGGCAAGTACGACCTCGACCTCGCACAAGGTACCGTCGGGCGGGACGATCTCTGTAGTGGTGATGCGCAGCCCGTTCATGCTGATATCGAGCGTTGTGCTGGACCAGAT
>Ga0334722_10007203_pt1 | contig 10829 bp, 9 predicted proteins | sample C3_bottom_MG_FD_207210 | JGI IMG/M metagenome (GOLD analysis project Ga0334722, IMG submission 207210) | Sediment microbial communities from Yellowstone Lake, YNP, Wyoming, USA - C3_bottom | ecosystem: Environmental > Aquatic > Freshwater > Lake > Sediment | place: USA: Wyoming | collected...
TCGTGACCGCCCTGCCCCCGCGCGTCGCCGAGGTCGTGGTGGCCGGGCGGCTCGACCCGGAGCCGGGGTCGGGGCCCTACCCCGTCGACGGGCCCGGCGTCCGGTTCGTCGCGCTCCCGCACTACCGTCGCGTGACCTCGGTCGGGCGCATGCTGCGCGTCGCCTCGTCCTCCTGCCGCGAGTTCTCCCGGATGCTGGACACCGTCGATGCCGTGTGGATCTTCGGACCGCATCCGCTGGCGGTGGCGTTCGCCGCGATCGCCCGGAGGAAGGGCGTTCCGCTGGCGCTGGGCGTGCGCCAGGACTACGTCGCGTTCATCCGGAACCGGCTGCCGAACAGGTGGTGGTCCTGGTCGGTCGGCGCCGCATGGATGCTCGACAGGGCGTTCCGGCTGCTCGCGCGGCGGGCTCCGACGGTCGCCCTGGGCGGCGAGATCGCACGCAAGTACCGTCGGGGCGGACCGGTGCTGGAGACCGGCTTCTCGCTGGTGCCGCAGGCCGCGGTGGTGCCGGTCGAGGCGGCACTCGCCCGGTCATGGGACGGCGAGCTGCGGATCGTGTCGGTTGGCCGGCTCGACCCGGAGAAGAACCCCGCCCTGCTGCTCGACGTCCTCGAGGGGCTGCGCGACCGCGGGACCCGATGCCGCCTCGTCGTCGCGGGCGACGGGCCGCTGCGATCGGCCCTCGAGCGCGACGCCGCCGCCCGGGGCCTGGCCGACGCCGTGGAGTTCCTCGGCGAGGTCCCGAACGGCGCGGCCCTGTGGGACGTCTACCGCGCGGGCCATCTGTTCCTCCACGTGTCGCTCACCGAGGGTCTTCCGCAGGTGCTGTTCGAGGCGCACGCGGCGGGGCTCCCGGTCGTCGCGACGGCCGTCGGCGGGGTGCCCGCCGCGGTCGGGCACGGGAGCACGGGCCTGCTCGTACCCCCGCGCGATGCCGCAGCGGCGATCACGGCCATCGAACGCCTGCGGGCCGACGGTGGCCTGCGCGAGCGGCTGATCCGCGCCGGGCACGCCGCCGCCGGCGACGAGACCATGGAGCGCCAGCTCGACCTTCTCGCGTCGTTCCTGCAGGCGAACCTCGACCGCCCGCGTGGAGGGGCCGCTACCCGGGAGGGGCGACGTACCGGAACGCCGACAGCGGGATCGGGCTGACGGTCTTCGCGGTGATCCGGCCCCGCCAGCGGGCGGTGCCGCCGTACTCGGCCATCACCTTCGGCCTGCCCGAGTTGTCGATCACGTACATCCCGTACGTCTGAAGGGCGCGCGCGATCGTGAAGCACGCGCCGGTGCATCCCCACCTGCGGATCGCCGCGGGCGTGATCGCCGGGTTGAGCTGGAGCCTGGCGCCCTCCGGGAGGTCGCGCGGGTCGCGACTCGCCCCGTCCGACTTGGTCGCGGGGCGGACGAAGTCGCCCCGCGGCGAGTCGTAGGCGAACGCGAGGGCGTGATCGATGCGCCCGGCGGCGATCTCGCACGGCCGGATCAGCCCGGCGAGGTACGTGACGCCGGCTCCGCGGTTCGCGAAGCTCCCGCCGCCCGCCGCCCTCGGCGGGACCCCGGACCACCGCGTGTTGTAGTGGTAGACGTTCCACGCGGTGAACCGCCCGCCGGTCCGGCGGAAGTGGGACGCGCCCCACTCGTCGCCCGTGGCGTGGTTGATCAGGACGATCTGGGCGTCGCTGCCCGCCGCGGCGGCCGCGCGGGCCGGGATCGGGAGCCTGACGGTCGCGCGCCGGTGGTTGGCGAGGGTCCGGCCCCCGGCGACGACGTTCGAGAACCACCCAGACACCGTCACGGTCCTCCGCGGCGTCGCGCGCGTCACCGCATAGACGGGGTACGTGTACTGCGTCGGGTCCGACGTGAGGGTCCCGGTGAGCGCCGCGACGTGGAACGCGCTGCGCGGGTCCACCCGAGCGTCGCCGACCGGGGTGTTCCACGGGCTCCGGTCGGAGTACGGACGCGGGCACCCGCTGTGGGCCGCGTCCGCGGTCGTCGCACCGGGACCGCCTGACCCCGCGAGGGCGAGGGCCGCGACGGCCGCGGCGGCGGCGGCGATGCCGATCGGGCCGAAGCCTGCCCGGATGATCCGAGTGCGGCGGCCCGACCCCGGCCGCGCCGTCCGGGGCGTTCTCAACGTCATGCGGCGCACCGTACCACCGAGGTCCCGGACGGCACGAGCGCGCCCGGTCCGGTCAGCGGGCGCGGGGCGTCCCGGCGGCGGGGGCCGTCTCGCCGCGCCCGTCCGCGGTGGTCGCGGCGATCGCGACGACCGCGCCGGCAAGTGCGATCAGCGTCCAGAAGTACCGTTCGAAGGCGAGCGTCAGGAACAGGCCTGCCGTCAGATAGCCGGCCACCGCGAGAAGCAGCGCGGCCGCGAGCCAGGCCAGGCGCGGGTCGGTCCCGATGAGCCTGCGCCGGATGCGGCCCAGGCGGAACATCACGGTCCCGATGAGCGCCAGGAAGACCGCGAGCCCCGCGAGTCCGAGCTCGGCGGCGACGCTCAGGAAGATGTTGTGCGCGACGCGCGTCGGGGTCTCGCCCTTGTTCGCCCCGACCTTGTCCTTCGTGTGGGCCTCGAGGCCCAGGCGCTGGACGTACTGCTGGTAGTAGAAGGGGAACACCCCCGGTCCGACCCCGATCAACGGGTGGTCCTCGAAGACCAGCGCCGCCGCCGCCATCTCGCCGGCGCGGCCGAGGACCGCCTGGTCGGCGGCGCCGGTGCTGCCCGCGGACTTGGTGGCCCCCGTCACGCCCGACCCGATGCTGAGCACGCGGTCCCGGTACGAGGGCACCACCGCGATGCCGACCGCCAGCACGGCCATCACCAGCATCACGTGGGATGCCTTCACGAGCCGGAACGCGGCGGCGAGGGCGACCATCAGCCCGAGCGCGAGGATCGCGCCCCGGGAGTAGCTCAGGACGACGCCGCCGAGCGCGGCGACGGTCGCCGCGATCGCGAGCATCCGGCGGCGGGGCGGCGCCGTGCGCAGCAGGACCATGCCGATCGGGATGACCGTGACGAGGATCTGCGCGTAGTAGTTCGGGTCTCCGAGGGGGCCCGAGAGCCGCGCCTGCGCGTCGAGGCCCCGCAGGTACTCCTTCGGGACGAGCGCGAACCCGCCGTACGGGCGGTCGAACGTGCTGGTGACCTGCTGGAAGACGCTGACGGCCCCGAGCAGCCCTCCCGCGGCCAGCATCGCCCACAGGCATCGCTCGAGCGTCACGACGGAGCGGACGGCGTTGATGATCAGGACGGTTAACAGCAGGCCCTCGAGCAGGAACGGCGTCAGCTGCGACAGGGCGACCGCGGACTCGCGCGATGCGAGCGCGGCGGCGAACTGCACGAGGAAGAAGCCGGTCACCAGACCGACCGGCCAGCCCAGGCGGATCCTGCCCCCGCGCAGCACGACGTCGGCGACGGGGATCACGAGCGCGGCGATCATGAACGCCGCGATGATCGGCGGCGCGCCGTACTTCTTGACCGCGACGCCCGGCACGTCGAGGAACAGCAGGAAGACGATGGTCGGAGCGACGAACTCCGGGCGGGCGAGCGCCGCGGCGAGCGCGACGATCCCGAACACGCCGAGCAGCAGCGGCGGGGGCGCGCCCGCGACGACCGCCGCTGCGAGCATCGCCACGCCGACGGCGGCCACCGACGTCACGAGGGCCGGCCGCCGTGTCAGGGTGAGCGCCCGGGCGGTCATGCCGTGGCCGTCCTTCGCGGTCGCAGGTCTCCCACAGCCAGCTGGGCGCGCAGCACCCGCGTGCCGGAGCGGACCCCGACGTTGCGTCGAGCCATCTCGAGCCAGCGGCAGGTGCGGACGTCGTTCGTTCCGCGGTCGGTGGTGAACGCGATCTCGAAGCCTGCGTCGGCGAGCGCCGCCACGACGCCGGGGCTGTACCCGCCCGCGGGGTATGCGAATACCGGAGGCGTGTCGCCGACCTCGCGCTCGATGTCCGCGAGGCTGCCGGCCACCTCGTCCACCATGCGATCTGCCGGGAGTCGGTTCAGCAGGGGGTGGGTGCGGGAGTGCGGCGCCAGCGTCACGCCGTCGGCGGCGAGCGCGCGGAGGCGCTCCCACCCCAGCACGCGTGAGGCCGCCTCGGAGACGTCGAGCGTCGCGAGAACGGTCGCCAGCTCGTCCATTGCCTCCGCGTGGCCGGCGGCCTTCAGCCGGTCGCGCAGCCGCACCGCGGAACGGCGGCGCTGATCGGCGTCATCGAGGGACAGCGGGCCGGCGGACGTCGGAAGCGGCTCGACCCGGGAGGTGTGGCGGAACGCCCGATACAGGCGGTCCCACCAGAAGCCGGGCCCGCCGCTGTCGGGGAAGGCCGTCGGGACGAACAGGGTCACCGGGGCGCCGTGGCGGCGAAGCACCGGCCACGCGTGCGTCTCGAAGTCCTCGTACGCGTCGTCGAACGTGATCATCACCGACCGGGGAGGAAGGGCGGCGTCGCCGGCTCTCACGGCCAGGAGTTCCTGCGCCGAGACCAGGTGGAAGGCCCGGCAGAGGTGGGCGACCTGGTCGGCGAAGCCCTCGGGGGTCGCGCTGAGCAGCGACGGGTCGAGGTCGGGCTCGCGTTCGGGCCGGTCGACTCGGTGGTAGGTCAGGACTGTCAGCTGACCCGGGCGGGTCCGGGCGAGCCGCTCGAGCAGCTCGACGACGCCGGGGACGGCGATCACCGCGGCGACGGCTCGCCTGGACGCGCTTCGGCTGCGTACGGCGAGGCCCCGCGCCGCCTCCCGGCCGGCGCCGATCAGGCGCTCCGGCGTGGTCGGTCGGTCGGTGCGTCCCTCGTGGTCCACGGTCCGGCCGGCGCGGCGCTCAGAGCCCCGACCGGCGCACGACCGAGCTCACCGTCTCCAGGAGGATCTTCACGTCGAGCCACAGGGACATGTTCCGAATGTAGTCGATGTCGAGCCGAAGGCGTTCGTCGAACGTCGTGTTGTTGCGGCCCCGCACCTGCCAGAGGCCCGTGATGCCCGGAGGCACCTCGAGGCGCTCGGTGTGCCACGTCGAATAGGTTCGCGACGAGAACGACGTCGGGCGCGGACCCACGAGGGTCATGTCCCCGCGGAGCACGTTCAGGAACTGCGGCAGCTCGTCGAGGCTCGTCTTGCGGAGGAACCGCCCCACCTTCGTGATGCGCGGGTCGTTCGGGATCTTGAAGTCGGGCGGGGGCAGGATGTTGAGGTGGGCCAGCTCCGCCTTCAGCTCCTCCGCGTTGCGGACCATCGTGCGGAACTTGTACATCTGGAACCGGCGTCCGTGCCGGCCGGTGCGCTTCTGGCGGAAGAGCACCGGCCCGGGCGAGTCGAGCCGGACCGCGATGGCGCACCCCACGAGGAGCGGCGCGACGAGCGGCGCCATCAGCACGCAGGCGGTCACGTCCATTGCCCGCTTGACGCCGAGGTACCCGTCCCGGGGGGCGGTCGCGACCCCGATCTCGACGTCGCAGTCGTCCGGTGCGAGCGGCGTGGCGTGGGCCACGGCGCCGTCGCGAGGGTCGTCCACCCCCGTCGTCACGTGGACGCGCGACGGGCGAGCGGCGTCACGTCCGCGAGCGGCGGAGCCGCAGGCGGTGTGATCGCCGGCACGGACGCGTCCGGCGGTGGGCCGTCTGCGAGCGCCGCGACCGGGCGCCACTCGGCGACGGCCTCAAGCAGCCCCTCGTATGTGAGCGCGCTGTTCGGGAAGGCCGCGAGCCCCACCGCGCGTCCAGCGAGGATGTGCGGCGACAGGCGGCGGACCCTGGCAAGCAGTCCCCGCGCGGCGTCGTCGGCGGTCTCGGGCAGCAGGAGCCAGATGAAGCTGCCCCCCGACCAGGATCTGTCGATCACCCGCAGGAACCCGCGGATCTCGGCCGTGTCGAGCGGCGGGTCGATCCCCGCCCGCGTGGAGATCCGCACGAGGCAGAACGGGCGGCCCGTCCGGCGGCTCCGGTGCAGTTCACGCTGGATCTCGTCGTGGATCGGCGCGGGCACCGCCGGCTGCGCTGGTTGATCGTTGCGGCGTTTGAAGACGTGGCGCCGGCTGCGGCGTGCGAGGGAACCGTCGGTGGCGGTCATCGTGACGCGACTCATCAGAGCCTCCCTGGGGCGCGGTTGCGAACGCTTCGCGTTCCTTGCGTGTCGCTCGCGCACGCCCGTCGCGCGAGGGTCCCGACCCGGGCGAGGCGGGCAGCCGATCCAAGCCCACCCGGTCGCCGCATGGTGCGTGACCCGGGCGGTTCCCCTTGGGGGCGCCGTGCGGGCGGGGCGTGATGCGGGCAGGGCAGGGCAGGGCGGCGGCACGTCACTTTCGGGCGAGGAATGCGACTGACCTTGGCGAGCGAGTCGACCGCATATCCGCGGCCGGCTCGTGGCTCAAGCCTAGCCCGCGGATTTGACGAGGCTCCCCGTCGGACGGCTAGTGCGGCTGTGAGGCTCTCCCAGGAACGACCTAGCCGATGGTCTAGTTGGCGTGCCGCTGGCCTCGGTGGAGGACCCGAGCGAGGCGGCGTGGGCTGAGCCGCCGCGCTCGTCCGGCGGGGGCTTGGAGCGGCGCGCAGGTCCTTCATGCGGCGCCGGCGGGGCGCTGCGGAGCGATCGGGGCGGTGTCTTGCACGGGCGAGGGCCATCCTGCTGAGTGTGATCTTCTGCTGAAGCGACTGTCGGCTTTGGTCACTTCTGGAGCATCGGAAACGCTACGGAACCGCGTTTCGGAAAGCCCGCAGTCGGATCGCAAAGTTCTCGCTCCGAGCATGCTTGCCCAGGTACTTGCCCAACACGCGCCCGACGAAACCGCGGGTGGCGGGCAGGAGCGGCCGGGCGGGGCGAGGGGCCGAACGCCCTCCGCGAACGTCGCCGGTCGGGGCGGGCGGCAGCGGGAAAACCTTCGTTGCTAACCTCCCCCCAGCAGATGTCGACGACGAGCCGCGACTACTACGAGGTCCTCGGCGTCTCACGGGACGCCGACGACGAGACCATCAAGAAGGCGTTCCGGCGGCTCGCACGCGAGCTGCATCCCGACGTCAACCCGGACGACCCCACGGCCGAGGAGCGGTTCAAGGAGGTCGCGGAGGCGTACAAGGTCCTCAGCGAGCCCGACTCGCGGCAGATCTACGACCGGCACGGACACGCCGGCCTTCGCGGCGCAGGCGGGGCGGGCGGACCGGACTTCGGCGGGTTCGCGTCGTTCCAGGAAATCTTCGATTCCCTGTTCGGCGGCGACGTGTTCGGGCGCGGCGGCCCGCGGGCCCAGGCGGGCGACGACCACCTGGTGGCGGTCGAGGTCACGTTCGTCGAATCGGCGGTCGGGGTCTCTCGGGATGTCGACGTCGACCTCGTCGGCCAGTGCGACGCCTGCGAGGGAAGCGGCGCGGCGCCGGGCGCGGAGCTTCTTCGCTGCACCCGGTGCGACGGGCAGGGTGAGGTGCGGCAGGTCATCCGCGGCCCGCTCGGCCAGTTCATGCGGGCGAGCATGTGCTCCGAATGCTCCGGGGCCGGGCAGGTCCCGTCGAAGCGCTGCCCCGAGTGCCGCGGCGCGGGGCGCCGTCGGCGCCGGGAGACGGTCGCGTTCGACGTCCCCGCCGGCATCGCCGACGGGCAGCGGCTTCGCCTGCCGGGGCGGGCGCACGAGGGCGACCCCGGCGCCCCGCCGGGCGACCTCTACATCGAGATCCGCGTCGCCTCGGACGAACGCTTCGTCCGCGACGGCCTCGACATCCTCACGACCGTCGCGATCCCGGTCGCCGACGCCATGACCGGCACCGCGGTCACCGTGCCGACCGTCGAGGGCGACGCGAAGGTCGAGCTGCCCGCAGGCACACAGCCGTTCCACGAGCATGTCCTGAAGGGTAAGGGCTTCCCGGCGATCCAGTCGCGCGGCAAGGGCGACCAGCGGATCGTCGTCGAGGTGGTGGTGCCGAAGGTCACCAGCGCCGAGGGCAGGGAGATCCTGGAGAAGCTGGCGCAGCACAGCGAGTCAGGGGGCGACGGCGACGGGCTCTTCGGACGCATCCGTCGGAAGCGCAAGCGCTGACCTGCTGCGGCTGACCGTCGCCGTCTCCGCCGGCGCGGCGGATGCGGCGCGGGGCGAGCTCGCCGCGATCGCGCCCGCCGGGTGGGGTGAGCGGGAGCAGGACGGCGCCACCGCCTTCGACGTGTGGGTGCCGTCGTCCGACGCCGGGACCGCCGCGCGCATCGAGGCGGCCCTCGCCACGGTCGGGATCGCGGCCCGGGTGGACGCCGAACCCGAGGGCGACGAGTGGCGCGACGGCCTCCGCCGCCACCACCAGCCGATCGAGGTCGAGGGAAGGGTGCGGGTGCGCCCGCCGTGGGTCGCTCCGATCGACGGCCCCATCGACATCGTGATCGACCCGGCGATGGCGTTCGGCACCGGTCAGCACGCCACCACCCGGGGGTGCCTCGCGCTGCTGGTCGACGGCGCGGGCGGGAGCCTGCTCGACGTGGGCTGCGGCTCCGGGGTGCTCGCGATCGGCGCACGGAAGCTCGGCTACGCGCCGGTGACCGCCGTCGACAACGACCCGCTTGCGGTCGAGGCGACATCCGGCAACGCCGCCGCCAACGGCGTCGACCTCGCGGTCGCGCTCGCCGAGTCGGGCCGGGACCCGCTGCCGGCGGCGCAGACCGTCGTCGCGAACATCCTGTCGATCCCGGTGATCGCCCTCGCCGAGCAGCTGCCGGACCCCCTGCCGCGGCGCGCGGTGCTGTCGGGATTCCGGCCCGCCGAGGCCGGCGCTGTGGTCGCCGCGTGGGCGCGGCGCGGGTTCGCGCAGGACCGGCGCATCGACGAGGACGACTGGACCGCGGTGCGCCTGGTCCGCCGGTGAGGCACACGTTCCGCTACGCCGTCGACCGGGAGGTCGAACCGGGCGAGGTCGTGGAGCTCGGCGACGAGGACACGCACCACCTCACGCGGGTGGTGCGCCGCGGTGCGGGCGACGCGTGCGAGGTGATCGACGCCGCGGGGCGCATCTGGCCCGCCGTCGTCGAGGACGCCGGCCCGCCGGCCCGTGTGCGCCTGGCCCCAGCGCCGCGGGCCGGGGCGCCGCCGGTGCCGGTGGACCTGTTCGTCGGCGTGGCCGACCAGGGCCGCCTCGACACCGTCGTCGAGAAGGCCACCGAGCTCGGCGTGGCGCGGCTCACGTTCTTCGCCTCCGACCGGGCGCGCCGCAAGGCCGACGCCGGCGCGTTCGACGGGCGGCGGGAGCGGTGGGGGAGGCTCACCGAGGCGGCCGCCCGACAGAGCGGCCGTGGGTCGCGACCGCAACTGGCCGGGTTGGTACCGTTTTCCACGGTGATCGACGAGATCTCGACACGCGACGCGTTCCTGCTCGACGCGGCCGGGGAACACGGCCTGGGCGACACCCTGCGCCGCCGCGACCCGCCGTCCGCGGCGATCGTCGTCGGGCCGGAGGCCGGGCTGACCCGTGACGAGGTCGCGCAGCTTTGCGCCGCAGGCGCGGAGCCGTGCAGCCTCGCCGGCGCGACCCTTCGCACCGAGACGGCCGCCATCGCCGCCGCCGCCATCGCCGCAGACCACTACGGGGCCGGCTGACGGTGGCCCGCTTCTCCGTGCGATTCCTGGGATGCAAGGTCAGCCAGGCCGACGCGATGCTGATCCGCGACTCGCTCCGCGGCGCCGGCCACGTGGAGGTCGCGCCCGACGCCGCCGACGTGCACGTGGTGAACACCTGCGCGCTGACGCTCGAGGCCGAGCGCAAGAGCCGGCGGCAGGTGAACCGCGCGGCCCGAGCCGCGGCCACCACGTTCGTGACCGGGTGTGCCGCGAACCTGAACCGCCACCAGTTCACCGGCGACGGGGTCAGCGTCGTCAGCGGGTCCGCGGACCGGGTCGCCGCCGAGATCGTCGCCCGCCTCGGACCGAGCACGGCCCCTCTCGCCTGCCACGACGACGAGCGGCCCCGGGGGCGCACCCGCGCGTTCGTGAAGGTGCAGAACGGCTGCGACCAGCGGTGCTCGTACTGCATCATCCCGAGCACCCGCGGCGGCGCCGAGAGCCGGTCGCGCGACGCGATCCTGCGCGACGCGTGGCGGCGGCTGGCCGACGGGCACCCCGAGCTCGTGCTGACGGGCATCAACATCGGGACGTGGCGCGATCCCGCCGGACATGGCGACCTCGCCGACCTGGTCCGCGAGATCGGGTCCCTGGACGGCGTCCGGCGCCTGCGGGTCTCGTCGATCGAGCCGGGGGACGTCACACAGCGCTTGATGGAGGCCATGGCCGACACGCCGGCCGTCGCGCGGCACATGCACATCCCGCTCCAGTCCGCCGACCCGGCGGTGCTGGCGGACATGGGGCGGTCGTACACGATCGACGGGTACCTGCAGGCCGTCGAGTGGACCCGGGGTGCGATGCCGGGGCTGAACCTCACGACCGACGTGATCGTCGGGTTCCCGACCGAGGACGACGCCGCGTTCGACCGCACGCTCAGGACCGCCTCCGAGCTCGGCTTCGGCAAGGTCCACGTGTTCCCGTACTCGCCGCGGCCGGGCACGCGGTCCGAGGCGCTCGGCGACCGCGTCGAGCCGGCGCGGAAGGACGAGCGAGGCCGCGCGATGCGCGACCTTTCGGACCGGCTCGGGTTCGCGTACCGCTCGGCGCGGGTCGGGAGCGACGACGACGTGTTGGTGGAGCGGATCCTCGACGACGGCACCTGCTCGGGATACGGGTCCGACTACACCCGGTTCGTGCTGGCGCCCGGCGCGGGCCGCCCGGGTGACATGGTGCCGGTGCGCGCCGAGCACCTGCTCGGCGACCACGTGTTCGCGACGCCGAGGGGGCGCTGATGTCCGACGAC
>Ga0334722_10007204_pt1 | contig 10829 bp, 6 predicted proteins | sample C3_bottom_MG_FD_207210 | JGI IMG/M metagenome (GOLD analysis project Ga0334722, IMG submission 207210) | Sediment microbial communities from Yellowstone Lake, YNP, Wyoming, USA - C3_bottom | ecosystem: Environmental > Aquatic > Freshwater > Lake > Sediment | place: USA: Wyoming | collected...
GCTGGACTACCTGCTGATCTTCATCGTGCAGAATCGGTTGTCGTCGCTGTCGCTGCAGCCCTTCGGCGACCAGGTGGCGGTAAGCGGCAAGCGCGGCGGGGTCACCCGCCCCATCGGGAGCCTGGCGCTGAACTATTACCCCGATTTCTGCCGTCGGCTGCACGCCAACGCCAATGTCTCCCAGACCACCGACATGAGCGCCGCCGGTCTGCTCCATTTCAGCTACCGCAACCACCCGGCCGTCTTTCAGGTGGCGATTCTGCAGGGGCATGGCGGCGACTACATCACCCTGCGCCCCCATATCAGCTCCAGCGTCCCGCATCGTTTGGCCGAACTGCATCTGCCTGCCGCCCAGGATGCCGCCTTTGCCCGCTTGGCCCGCGCCACCCAAGGCATCACCTTCTTTGCCTCGCGCAACCTGCAGGAGCGCGACCGTTTCATCGATCTGATGCTGGAGGAGGCGGATACCGACGGCAAGAACGTCATCATCCTGGGGGATGGCCCGGGGCGCATGATTAAGCGGTTTCCCCGCATCCCGCTCCCCCATGCCGAAGCGGCCCGCGCCCGGGTGATCATGGACAGTCTGGAGCATGATCCCGATATCCTGGTGATCGAGGACGCCACCGAGGGAATGCCGTTCACCGCGGCCTGCCGTGCTGCCATGCGCGGCAAACTGGTGCTGGCCGGTCTGGAAATCCGCGGCACCCGCAATGTGCTGCGCCATCTCCTGCTTTACCAGCAGAAGAACTACTTCCTCCCGGTGTTCGTCAACGGCCTGGTATCCTTCAAGGGGATACAGCTGCTCTGCCCGGCGTGCCGCACCGATTACCAGCCGCCCCAGGAAGAGTTGAACGCCATGCGTCTGGAGCAGCCGCCGGCCAGCTACTGCCGCACCACCGGCTGCGACGCCTGCGGTCAGAGCGGCTTCAGCGAACGGCGCTTCCTGCTGGATGTGCTGGCCTTTGACGCCGAATTCCTGCAGGTGTTCGAACAGACCAACGATGTGGCGGCCCTGGACCACCACCTGAAGGCGGCCGGGTACCACGGCATCGAGGCCGAGGGGTTGCGGCTGCTGCAGGCGGGCGAGGTGTCGCCCGAGGAATACATCGCCTCAATTATTCTGTAAGACGGAGTGAACTGATATGGCCAAGATAGATGCGCTCTTCAAAATGATGAAAGACCAGGGGGCGTCGGACCTGCACCTGTCCAGCGGCAATCCGCCCATCTTCCGCCTGCATGGCGAGATGGCGCGCCTCAACTTCAAGCCGCTGGGTCATGATGAGCTGATGGCGGTCATCTTCGAGATTCTCGACGAGAAGCAGCAGGCGCATTTCAACGAGAAGAAGGATCTGGATTTCGCCTATGCCGTGCCGGACCTGGCCCGGTTCCGGGGCAACGTCATGATGACCCACCGTGGCGTGGCGGCGGTTTTCCGCATCATTCCCTCCAAGATCCTCTCCGCGGACCAGCTCGGCCTGCCGGAAGGGGTGCGGCGCATGACCAACTTCAAGAAAGGGCTGGTGCTGGTCACCGGCCCGACCGGTTCGGGCAAGTCCACCACCCTGGCCGGCATGATCGACCTGATCAACGAGACCCGTCGGGAGCACATCCTCACCCTGGAGGACCCGCTGGAGTTCATTCACGAGAACAAACAGTCGCTTTTGAACCAGCGCCAGATCGGCGAACATACCGAAAGCTTCTCCGCCGCCCTGCGCGCGGCGCTGCGCGAGGACCCGGACATCATCCTGGTGGGGGAGATGCGCGACCTGACCACCATCCAGCTGGCCATGAGCGCTGCCGAGACGGGGCACCTGGTGTTCGGCACCCTGCACACCAACACCGCAGCCAAGACCATCGACCGCATCATCGACGTCTTCCCCACCGACCAGCAGGAGCAGGTGCGGGCCATGCTTTCCGAGTCGCTGAAAGGGGTGGTCTGCCAGCAGCTGCTCAAAACCGCCGACGGCAAGGGGCGCGTGGCTGCGCTGGAGATCATGCTCGGCACTCCGGCCATCGGCAACCTGATCCGCGAGGGGAAAACCTTTCAGATTCCCTCCATCATCCAGACCGCCAAGAAAGACGGTATGCAGCTCATGGACCAGCATCTCCTCGATCTGCTGAAGACCAAGAAAATCAATCCGGATGAGGCCTATCGCTGTGCCATAGACAAGAAACAGTTCGAACAGTACCTGCCCCAGGCCGGCGCAGCACCGGCAGCGGCGGGCCACTGAGGGGGCGCCGTGAATTTCAATCATTTTGACGAGCGGGGCAATGCCATCATGGTGGATGTGTCCGCCAAGCAGCCGACCATGCGAACCGCCGTGGCCGAGGCGGTGGTGCGCATGTCGCCGGAGCTGTTGGCGGCCATCAACAGCGGCGGCGTGGCCAAAGGCGATGTGCTCGGCCTGGCCCGCCTTGCCGGTATCCAGGCCGCCAAAAAGACGCCGGAGCTGATACCGCTTTCCCATCCGCTGGCCATCCATCATGTGGTGGTGGACTTCGTGCAGGATGCGGCTTTGGGAACGATAGCGGTACACTGCATGGTGCGGGCTTTCGAACGGACCGGTGTGGAGATGGAAGCCATGACCGGTGCCGCCCTGGCGGCCCTGACCATCTACGATATGTGCAAGGGGAGCGACAAGTCGATCACCATCGGCGAGATCCGGCTGCTGTTCAAGGAAGGCGGCAAGAGCGGCGTCTACCGGCGGGGGGATGCCGCATGAGCCACACGGTTCGGGCCGCCATCCTGACGTTGAGCGACAAGGGCGCCCGCGGTGAGCGGGTGGACGAAAGCGGGCCGGCCCTGTCCGCCTGGCTGGCAGAACGCGGGGTGCCCACGGTGCATGCCCAGATCATTCCGGATGAGTATGCGCAGATCGTGGCGGTGCTCTCCGACTGGGCCGACCGCGATGTGGCCGACCTGATTCTGAGTACCGGCGGCACGGGCGTTTCTCCCCGCGATGTGACGCCGGAGGCGACCATGCAGGTCTGCGATCGCCTGGTGCCCGGCATCGGCGAGCTGATGCGCCTCAAAAGCCTGGAGATCACTCCCATGGCGGCACTCTCCCGGTCCGTGGCAGGCATCCGCAAGCAGTCTCTGATCGTCAATTTGCCCGGCAGCCCCAAGGCGGCCCTGGAAAATCTGGAGGCCATCTGGCCGGTCATCGGTCATGGCGTGGAGAAAATCCGCGGCGACCAGGGAGATTGCGCCGGGCGTTTCGGCGGCCAGGCTTTGCCGAACAGGAAATGAGACGCTCGTTGCCGTGGCAGGACTGTCTTTGAAATTAATAATGTTGCCGGCGGATTGACAAGTGGCGGTATAAGATTATAAATGATAGCTGCCGTTGGGAGCACCGAACATATCACAGGGAGGTTGATACGCCATGCCTTTGATGGGAGTGCCGTCTGATATGACGGTCATCAGTCAGATTTTGGAAAAAACTTTGAAAAACGGGATGCTGGTCGAGGTCTATCTTGTGAAGGGGCCACGGCAGTACGAAGCGGCCCTGTTCGTGGAAGGCAACTACAAGCCGGGGCCGCCGGTGCCGCGCCAGGTGGATACCCCCAGCGAGACGGCCGCCTACTGGATGGGGGTGCGCCCCAGTGTCGGTTTTACGGAAACGGAAGGCCTTGATATTCTGGCCGAAGTGAATATCCAGAATCGGCATCACCATATCAACTTCATCGACAAATGGGGCGTCGTGGATGAGTAGTTATTGAACTGCGTCGGCCCCCATGTGCCGACCATGCTGCCCCAAAAGGCCCTGAACTCTTGATCAGGGCCTTTTTGACGTCTGGCGCACCATGTCGGGCACGATATGGCGTGACAATTACCCCGAAATGAATGGGAGAAGTGACAGCAGGATAAAAATGTTGCATCAGCAACAAAAATCGCAGGCTTTACGCCGGTGCCGCTCCAAACGTTTGTGCCGAGTGTTCAGGGGCGTCTTCGGCGGTCAGTTACGATTTGGCTCTTCTGAGGCGGTTGTTCAATGCCTGGCGGGTGATGCCGAGCATCCTGGCGGCGGTGCCCTGATTATTCTTGGCAATTTCGAGCGCTCGTTCAATCAGAAAGGTCTCGGCATACTTAAGAGTCGGAAATGTTGGGAAGGTGATGCCGTTGTCGTCAAGTCCAGCCATGGGGTGCCCTTGTTCCACGAAAACCTGGGACGGATCCTGTCCCTGGGAAATAACCTGCTTCAACAGCGACGTGGAAAGCCGCGGTGTCGTGGATCTGCTGACAAAATCATGCACCATGGACTGAAGCTCACGGATATTTCCGGGGAAATCGTAGGTGGTCAGCACGTCGACCAATTCCTTGCGGTATGACATGGCCCCCTTCCCCATTTCCCGTGCGGCTTTCTTGATAAAATGCTCCAGCAGGAGCGGAATATCGTCCCGCCGTTTGCGCAGCGGCGGAACGGTAACCTGATGGGTGCAGAGGCGATAGTAGAGGTCTTTACGAAACTTGCCGTCGGTCATGCAGTGCCACAGGTTCTTGTTGGTTGCCACAACCAGCCGGGCGTTGCTTTTGAGGGGATTGTCGGAGCCAAGCTGGTAATATTCGTTTTCCTGGAGCAGGCGAAGCAGCTTGATCTGCGACAACTCGTTCAGGTCACCGATTTCGTCCAGAAAGATTGTGCCGTTGGCAGCTTTCATGATCAAGCCGTCCCGGTCGTTGAGGGCCCCGGTAAACGCCCCCCGGCGATGGCCGAACAGCGTATCCGAAAACATCTGATCGTCCAGGCCGGCCACATTGATGCTGACAAACCCACCTTTCTGGCTGCTCAGGGTATGCACCGCCCGTGCGACCAACTCCTTGCCGACACCGGTTTCTCCCGAGATGAGCACCGGTTGCCGGGATTTGGCCACTACCCCCACATATGTCAGCAGTGTCAGCATTTCCTTGTTTTGGGTGATGATGTCGGGAGTGTGGGGGGCCAGAGTGGCGAGCTCCTTGTCGGAGACAGCATCCAGCAGCCTGATGTCGTCATTCAGGCCGCGCAATTCCAGAGCCCTTTTCACACTGCCGAGAAAGCGATTGATGGAAATCGGCTTGGTCAAATAGTCCACAGCCCCCAATTTCATACAGTCGATGGCGGCGTCGATATGGCTTTCGGCAGTAACCACGATCACCGGTATATATGGCTTCAGCTCCGCGAACGACGCCAGCAGGTCCCTGCCATGGAGTTTTGGCATTCGCAGGTCGATAACCACCAGGGCGGGCTCATGAACAGTGAAGTAGTGCAGCGCCTGCGGGCTGTCGTCGAAGGTGATCACGTTGCGGAATCCGGCGTGGCAGAGAAACGACTGCAGCAAGGACAGGGCGTCCGGCTCGTCATCTACGAGCATAACGGGAGAGGAGCAGTAATCGTGCTGGGTCATGTCGGTTGCCCCATGTAATCGTGATGAGCTGTAATGAAAACCTATGTCTCTAGTGTAGTTGCTATTTTTTGTTTTTCAAGCAAGTACAGATAGTTGGGCAAAAATAGCAATATTTATTGCATGATTGACCAAATCGAGGATGAAGACAATGCGTTTCCTGAACATGGTGGCCAGGACGGACCAGGATATCCATTGGGCGCGAACAGGCGAAACAGGCCTTTGCCGCCATGGAGAACCTAAAAACGATTTCGGCGCAGACGTGCCACCCCATTCCCCATAATTTTTGCTACACTATTCACCATCAAACCGATGCAAGGAGTCCTGCCGCATGGCAAATCAATCCATGGCCCCGCCAACAAGGCATGGCAGCCGTCATGCACCATTTCAGCCCGCGATTGCGGTTGCCGCAGTGATCCTCGCTGCCGGTGAGCGCTTGGCACCTCGACGCTTGTCTCGCCGTTATCCATGGCTGCCCTTGCAGAGGGGCATCGTGTTCGCCACCGCCATGGTGACCAGGCGCCTGATCTCAGCCATACCGGTTCACGGCCAGGAGGTACCAGCGTGAATCTCAGAACAACGTGGACCACTATGGTGGCCGCTCTGCCGATTCCCCTGTTTCTGCTGGCAATTGCCGGGTTGTGGGTGATGGATTCGCAGGCGGTGTTTGAGTCCCAATTGCTGCTGGTGCTGACCAATGCGGTCCTGTCGACCCTGGTATCGTGCGTGGCTGTCCTGCTGCTCGCGCGGAGCTTCCTTGTTCGCGGTACTCCCGAGTTGCTGTTCTGTTGCTGTGGCGTACTGTTGTGGGGCGTTTCGGGCCCACTCGGTAGTGCGCTGCTGTTATTCGACCGCAATGTTTCGGTCAGCGTGCACAATATCGCGATCTGCCTGTCCTCACTGTGTCACCTGGGCGGAGCCTTGCTGGTGCTGAAGCCGCGCCGGGCGCTGAGCCGGACGAAAACGGCGCTGGCGGTGGCATTTCTGGCCGTGCTGGGACTAGTCGCGCTTGTCACAGCGCTGGCACTGCTGGGATGGCTGCCGGTCTTTTTCGTGCAAGGGCAGGGGGGAACGCTGGTGCGGGAAATCATACTCGGCACGGCGACGGTCATGTTTGCGGCGGCGGCGACGCTCCTGTATGAAGCCAGCCGTCGCAAACCAACGGCATTCATGCGTTGGTATGTGCTCTCGCTCCTGATGCTGGCGACCGGCCTGGTTGGCATCATGCTCCAGTCGAAGCTCGGCAGCGCCCTTAACTGGACCGGCCTCCTGGCACAACTCGTGGGTGGCGCGTACCTGCTTATCGCGGTGATCGCGGCGTTGCGGGTGCCGGATGCCTCCAGCCTGTCACTGAACGGGGCGGGGGATTGGCAAGAACACGAGTTTCTGCAGCGGTTCCGGCAGCAGTCAATGCTGGGGGTCGCACTACGGTATGGGCTCGCGTTCCTGATGGTGGCCCTCTTCACGTTGTTGCGCATGGCGCTGGAGGCATGGGTCGGGCCCGGACTTCCCACCTATATCCTCTTCTATCCCGCTGTCATGGTAACGGTACTCCTGGCAGGATTCGGGCCGGGGATGGCGGCCACGGCATGTGCCGTGCTCATAGCGGACTATTGGCTGCTGGCGCCTGTTGGATTTGGCATCGCATCACCTGCGGATCGCATGGGACAGGTGATTTTTGCTGCCATGGGTCTCTTCACGTGCATGGTTGCCGGGTTCTACCTGCGTATCCGTGAGAAGGCCGCAATCTACGATCGCGAGCAAGCGTTGCACGAGAGCCGGGTTCGACTGGCCACGTTTGCGGAGGCGACCTTCGAGGGGATCATGGAAAGCGAAGGCGTCCTGATCGTGGACTGCAACGAACAGCTTGCCCGCATGTTCGGGTACACGGTAGCCGAAGTGCGGGGGATGAGTGTTGCCGATCTGGTGGTCCCGGAAAGCCGTGAACAGGTGCTGGCGACCGTCCACCAGGGTGGGGAATCGGTGAACGAGTATGCGGCCGTCCGCAAAGACGGTGTCCGGATCACGGTCGAGGCGCATGGCCGGCCAGTATTTCCCGGGAGCAGCCGGCGCCATACCGCAATTCGTGACATCACCGAACGAAAGCGGGCGGAGCAGGCACTGAAACAAAGCGAGGCGCTGTACCGCAGCATCGGTGAATCCATTGACTATGGCGTGTGGGTCTGCGCCCCTGACGGCCGCAACACTTACGCCAGCGAAAGTTTTCTTAGGTTGGTGGGCAATACCCAGGAGCAGTGTTCCGATTTTGGCTGGGGCGATGTGCTGCACCCGGATGATGCGGAAAATACCATTGCGGCATGGCAGGAATGCGTCCGCACCGGCGGTGTATGGGACATCGAACATCGGGTCCGGGGGGTTGACGGCCAGTGGCACCATGTGCTGGCGCGGGGCGTGCCGGTCAGGGACGAGCAGGGTGAAGTCCTGTGCTGGGCCGGCATAAACCTTGATATCAGCAGCCTTAGGCGGGCCGAAGAGATACGGGACCGCCACATGGCAGTTCTGGACGGTATCAAAGGCATCCTGACCTCGACCCTCGCGAGTCAATCGGAGAAAGAACTGGGAATGGCCTGCCTGAACATCGCCCAGACTATCACCCGGAGCGCCTTCGGCTTCATCGCCGAGATCAGGGAAGGGCGGCTGATGGACATTGCCATCAGCAACCCGGGGTGGGATGCCTGCACTATCGTTGGTGTCCGCGGCCACGGCACCACGCTTGCCAGCTTCCAGATTCATGGACTCTATGGCCGGGTGCTGACTGACGGCACACCCCTGATTGCCAATGAACCGGCGCACCATCCGGACCGGATCGGGCTGCCGTCCGGCCACCCTCCGCTCGAAGCGTTCCTCGGTATTCCCTTGACTCACGAAGGGCGCACCATAGGCATGATCGCCGTCGCCAACCGGCCGGGCGGTTATAGTCACGTGGAAGAGGAGATGTTGGTCGCTCTGGGACCGACCATTGTGGAAGCATTCATGCGTAAACGGGCCGAGGAATCCCTGAAACAAAGCGAGGAACGGCAGCGTCTGGCGCTGACTGCGGCTCGCATGGCCAGCTGGGACTGGCATGTGCCGAGCGGCAATGTCGTCTGGAACGAGGAACACTACGCCATGTTGGGCTATGAGCTGGGAGAGGTGCAGCCGACCTATCAGGCCTGGGCGAGCCGGGTTCACCCGGACGATGTCAAAGCCACCGAGTTGCTCGTACAGCAGGCAATGGCGGACCACGCCGAATATACCACGGAATTTCGCACCGTGTGGCCCGACGGGACGACCCGCTGGCTGGAGGCTCGCGGAAATTTCAATTACGATGCGAAGGATCAGCCGCTTCGGTGTTACGGGGTAATGCTTGATATTACCGAACGGAAACTGGCAGAGGATAAGCTGCGGGCAAGTGAGGAACGGCTGCGTTTCCATATGGAGAATTCACCCATGGCGGTGATCGAATGGGACAGGGATTTTATCATTACTCAGTGGACCGGCGAAGCGGAACGGATGTTTGGCTGGAGTGCGGAGGAAACGGTCGGCAGGCAGCTTACTGACTTGAATATCGTGTTTGAAGACGACATCCAGATTGTCGCCGAAACGGTCCATAAGCTGACCGACGGACAATCGCTCCAGGTTGTGGCAACGAACCGGAACTACACCAAGTCCGGCGAGATCCGCCACTGCACCTGGTATAACTCGGTGCTGCCGGATCGGCAGGGACGCATGAGTTCGGTATTGTCCAAGGTAATCGACATCTCCGATCGCATCGCTGCCGAAGAGGCCCTGCGCGCGGCCCATGCCGAACTGGAACAAAGGGTTCGGGAGCGGACAGCCGAGTTGGAGTCCGTGGTGGATATGCTGCAGGTGGAAATCGCCGAGCGGAGAAAGGCCGAAGAAGAACTGGAAAAATCGGCCCGCGAGATTGAAGACCTCTACAACTTCGCCCCCTGCGGTTACCATTCCCTGGACAAGGACGGCATGATTGTCCGGATCAATGCCACGGAACTGGAGTGGCTGGGGTACGGTCGCGACGAAGTTGTCGGCAGGATGAAGGTTGTTGATCTTTTGACAGCGGACAGCCAGGCGCTTTTTGCGAAGAATTTTTCCCGGTTCAAGGCCGGCAACGCCATTTACGATCTTCGGCTCAATTTCATCCGCAAGGACGGTTCAGTCCTGCCGGTGCTGCTGAACTCCATTCCGATTCTGGACGAAAACGGCATCTACCTCATGAGTCGCTCGACGCTCTATGACATCACCGACCTTGTCCAGGTTGAGGAGAGCCTTTACCGGCTGAACCGGCTTTATCTGACCCTCAGTGAGACCGGCAAGGCTATTGCACGTCTGCCTGACCGCGATACCCTGTTCCGCGAGACCTGCCGCATCGCCGTGGAGCAGGGCGGATTTCTCATCGCCTGGATCGGATTGGTGGATGAAGCCTGCGGTGTCGTGCGGATCGCGGCGGCGAGTGGTGCCACCGGCTACCTGAACGATATCCGGATCACCGTCATGGAAGAACCTGCCGGGTCAGGCCCAACGGGCGTCGCTATCCGAAACGGCACCTTTTACATCTCCAATGATTTTCAGAACGATGCCCATACCCGTCCCTGGCATGGTCGGGGGAAGCTGCACGGCATCCATGCCTCGGCCGCCATTGCGCTGAAATGCGAACAGCGGGTCATCGGCGCGCTTACCATCTATGCGGGGGAAAAAGACTTTTTCGACCAGAGTCATGTGGAATTGCTGGTGCAGATCGGTGAAGACGTCTCCTTTGCCCTCGACAATATGCAGCGGGAAGAACGGCGGCAGAAGGTGGAGCAGGAGCTGCGGGAGGAGACTGTCGAACGCCTGCGTGCGCTGGAAGCGCTCCGTGAGAAGGAAAAGATGCTCATGCAGCAAAGCCGCATGGCGGCCATGGGCGAGATGATCAACAACATTGCCCATCAGTGGCGGCAGCCCTTGAACACCCTGGGGCTCTTCACCCAGCGGATCGGGTTTTTCTACGGTTCTCCCAGTTTCACGAAGGAATTTCTGGAATCGTCGGTTGCCAAATCCATGGAGATCATTCAGTACATGTCGCGCACCATCGATGACTTCAGGAACTTCTTCGTGGCAGATCGGGAAAAAACCCTGTTCAGAATAGGTGATACCGTCAACAAGGCCCTGGCGCTCGTGGAAGCGAACTTCAAGGATAACAAAATCAGCATCATACGGGAGGAGCGGGATGATGTGCAGATTCATGGCTATCCCAACGAATATGCCCAAGTCCTGCTCAACATATTCATCAATGCCAGAGATGTCATGACCGAGCGCGCTATTGCGTCCCCCCGTCTGACAGTCACCATCGGCACGGAAAACGGCGTGTCGCTGGTTACCATTGCCGATAATGCCGGCGGCGTCCCCGCAGACATCATCGACAAAATCTTCGAACCCTATTTCACCAC
>Ga0334722_10007206_pt1 | contig 10828 bp, 7 predicted proteins | sample C3_bottom_MG_FD_207210 | JGI IMG/M metagenome (GOLD analysis project Ga0334722, IMG submission 207210) | Sediment microbial communities from Yellowstone Lake, YNP, Wyoming, USA - C3_bottom | ecosystem: Environmental > Aquatic > Freshwater > Lake > Sediment | place: USA: Wyoming | collected...
CGCGCGATGCGGGAACACCACCACATCAAACGTGCCCGCGCTCAGGCCATCAACCGTCAGATCGAATCCCGATGTGCCGAACTGGGCGCCGTAGGTCGCCGCCACGTCCGAACGCGAGCCACCGATGGCCGCGATGCCGAGGAAGATCGGACTTCCACCCTGCACCGGATACGCCCAGACGTGCACGGTGTCGACGCCCGAGCCTCGCGCGCCGGCCAGGTCGAGCGACCACCCGGCCACGGTGAAGGAACCCGAGGTCGTCGAGCCTTGCTGCGGCGTGTCGATCACGCTCCGCATGGTCGGACCGACGACAAACCGGGTGCGCACGGTCGTGCCGTCGCCTGCCACGAACACCAGTTCGTAGCTGCCAAGGAATGGGGCACCCGGCTGCCAGGAGAACACGCTGGTCGTTGGGTCGAACGTCGAGCCGATCGGGAGATCGCGCGTCGTGCCGTTGACAAGCTGGTAAGCCGAATAGGCGCCACCCTTGATCGCTGGCAACTGCATCTCGACCCGCTCACCCTGGTCGACCGAGATGATCCGCACGCCGTCCTGATTGGCCGCCACCCACGCGAGGCTGCCGTCGGTGCGTCGGACGCCAACCGCGTCCCAACTGATCGGTCCCCCCGTTATTGCCGCTGCAGCCATCCGAGGAGCGGCCGCCAGGGGCGCCGTGGCACTGCCCGTGTTGAACACGGTAAAGAACCGGCTCCCGATGCCATCCTGACGTCCACACCCGTCGGTGACCAGCCACCCGATGGCATGCAGGCCGTTGGTCAGCGTCGTCGAGTCGAGGAAGAAGGCGCCTCCAGCGGTCTGTGCATCGGCAAACGTCGGGAACGCCGCCGCAATGTCACTTCTGCCGGCGCCGTAGGAGACGGGCAGAAGCGGGCCAGAATCGACGCTGACCTGGATCTTGCCGCCTGCCACGTTGCAGCTGCCGTTATTGGGTGTCAGTGCCCAGCCGAAATTCCAGAATTGTCCTGTCGCGGTCGCGCCGTAGCCAGGCGTGTCCAGCGCGCCAAACGGCTTCGTGGCATGCGCGTTGTCGACCGTCATCGTCTTCGAACCCATATTCGCGCTGTACCCTTCGCCGTCGTACGCGAAGGCGTGCAAGGTGTACGTGCCATTGCCCTGATTCCACAGTCCCCACGACAGCAACAAGTAACCCCACCCCGATCGATAGGAGAGAGGAGTTGTCGGGAACGCCGCTTCGACATCAGGACGCGAACCTGCCACGAAAAAGGCATTTGCGATAAACACCTTGCCGAAGCCCGGGTGCGAGGGATCGGTCGTGTAGGCGTGATCTGCCGGTTCGCCGGCCATGAGATCTCGCCAGATTTCAACGCGATCAACTCCGATATCGTCGAGCGCCCAGCCGGTGATCGCGAACGACCCTGTCAATCCTGTGGCGCCATTGACCGGCGTGTCGAAGGAGCCGAATGGTGGAGACGCCGAGTAGATCGTGAGTCCAACAGGTACCATCACCGTCGCCGTGCCGATCTTGATGGTGATGGCGGCCGACAGCGATGTGCTGCCTGCAACCACGTTGCCCGGGTTGATCAGGTCGACGACGACTTTGCCGGAGGACGATCCCGAAGTGTTCGTCAGCTGCAGCCACGGTGCGGTCGTCGAAGCCGTCCAGCTCAAGGCGCCCCCGTTGACCTGGATCGTGATTTCCTGCGAAGGCGTCTGGTGCAGTATCGCGCCCCCCGCCCCTGACTTGGTCGCCGCGATGTTCAGCGCCAACGGAGCGATCGAAACTGAGCCGGACCCGGCGGTCAATATGGCGGGGTTGGTGGTGGCCGATCCTCCCGCGTTGGTGAATACCGCACGGAACTGCTTGTTGTTGTCGCCGGCCGCCATCGTGAAACTGTAGCTTGTCGACGTTGCGCCAGCGATCGCCGTCCATGTCGACCCGCTATCCGTGCTGACCTGCCACGTGACGGTTGGCTTGGGCGATCCGATGGCCGCCGCGGTGAAGGCGACCGGAAGACCCACATACTGGCCAAGCACGCTGGTCGGATGGGACGTGATCGTCGGCGCCGTGATGACCGGACCCGATGTCGTGAGGATGAACCCGCCCGCGGCAGACGCGAAGCCTGCGCTCGTCACGAACATCCATTGCTTCTGGTTCGCGTTAGCGGCAAGTTTCGGATTGAAGGCCCCTTTGGGATCGGCCAGCGTACTCACCTTCATGACCGTCACATCCGGCGTGCCGTCGCTCTGAATCTCAAGGCCGACGTCCTCCGTCGCGCCATGCGTCATGAAGAACATCGTCTCGGAGACCGGATTGTAGGCGACCGAATTGGTGTCGTACGCCGCCCAGCTCGAGATCGGAACGACAGTACCGCCTTGAGGAAGCGAGGCATCGCCGTTGAGAAAACGTCCGTAGGTCGCCTGACTCGCGCCCGTTGAACGGTACCACGTGACGAAAAACCTGTTGGCCGCCCGCACGTCCACCACGGCGGGAACGTGAATGTTCGCCGAGCTATCGAGGAGCACGGGCGAAATCCCGAGGGGCGTCAAGCCCCCGGCCTGAAAGGCTCGGGCGTAGAGGTAGCTGCTGGGATCCACGTAGCCCAGCCAGGCGACGACGAAGGTATCGGAACCGGGGCTGTAACCAACGCCTGGATCCGACTCCCACCCGGGTCCGGATGTGACTTCAACTTCGCTCGTATCCAGCGGCACACCCGTCGATGAGACACGCCGAATTCTGATGTTGTTCTGAGACGGGTACCCGCCCTGCCACGTGACCAGGAACTCCTGTTTTCCGCTGGGGCTGCCGGTCGAGTATGCAACCGCCGCGGCGACCTCCCAATAGTTGCCGTCGGTGAACGACGAGATCTTGAACGGCGTTCCAACCACGCTCCCGGTCGGCGTGTAGCTGACCATCGTGCCCCAGACGTCGGCGATCGCCGGAGCGACGCCGCGACCCTGGTGATAGGTGACGAGGAACTGCATCGAGTCGCGGCTGAAGGCGACGCGGGGCGTCATGGCATTCGACAGGCCCGAGCCGTTGCACAGTGCCGCGTTCGAGATCGGAAATGGAGTGCCGACGACGCCGGCGGGTGTGATGAACACGCCCTGGATCACGCATTCGCCGGTCACGGCCAGGTACACGTTGTTGACGCTATCGAACGCGATGTCGGGCCAGCGAATCGACGTGTAGTTCCGTATGCCGAGACCGAACGACGGATACGGGAGAGCATTCGACGTGGCTGTCGCAGCCGCCGTTGGTTGGGGACCGGTTGCCTGACGAGCCGCTGCCGGGCCGACGCCCAGCAACACCACAAACGCGCTCAGCACGGCCGTCATCCACCACGATCCCACCCTGGTCTTCGAACAGGCGCGCATGAAGCTCCTTACGGTACTGGATGTTCGGCGACAAGAATTCCGAGAACTATCTGAATACGGATGCGTATCGGCCGGACACGAGTCAATCTTTATAGCAGCAAGACTCGGGTCGATCATGTGTTGCCACCACACAATAGACCCCAAGACTGTATCATTTAGCACACAAGCGGCGCTCGGAGGGAATTATGTCCCCAAGCCGACTGAATCCGTCGGCATTCTCGTCGTCCAAGCCGGGTTCGCCATGCCGTTTAACGTGCTCTCGCTCAGCTACTTAGCGACCGTTTGCCACGTCAGCGCACCCTGACATCTTCTGCACGCTATCTTCTATTAGCATGTTTCGGTCCATCGATCAGCGCGCGGCTCGATGGGCCAGTCACTTCCTATCCGGGTACTTGTCGATGAGCGCGGCGCGATCCCGTCCCCCCGGAGTCTCCGCCACATCGAACTCACGGATGATTTTCCAACCGGGACTGGCAGCGAGCACATCGGTGATGACAGAACCTTCGTAGCCGATTGCCGGGTATGTGTAGGTGAGGAGGTACCTGATGTCTCCGCGCGTCGTTCGATCGGCATAGTTACCGAAGCCGCGGCCGACGAACCATGGCGTGATGCGGCTTTCCAGGGCCAGGCCGTTCGCCAGCTTCCCGTGAACGACCGTTCCTGGCGGCAGCCACTGGGCGACCGCCAGCATCGCGTCGTAGTTCTTGTATGTCCTCATCGCGGCCCAGCTGGAGAACTGCCACAGGTCGGCACTCAGAATCACGGCAACGGCGAGGATGCCCGCAGTCGCACCCCAGCGGAGCTGCGAGAGTCGGCCTGGCAATCTGGGCCACGTGACGTAGACGGCCAGGCCGGCGAGTGCTGCGACAACCGCCGACCAGCGGACGGCCGATCGAAAGATCCCTTCGTGGATCTGCGGAAGGAACCACAGCCGAATCGCCGCGCCGGATATCACGTACATGCACCCGAAGACGATCGGCGCCGCCGCGATCGCACGCGAGACGCTCACGCGTGCGACGTCCGGGTCGAGCAACCGCCGGTCGCGCGCGAGCCCAAGCGCCGCCAGCGCCACCAGCCCCGGAATCAGAAACACCAGGCGACGTTCGTTGCCGACGTCATGAAACACAAGTTCGGTCACGCCGAGCGCCTCCCAAAGGACCAGCAGACGTTCGGCCGGCGCGACGCGCCGCCACCGGAAGAACAGTCCCAGGCCGCTGCCGACGGCCAGCAGCGTGACCACCCACATCCTCGTGAAGAGATCGTGGACGATCGGCAGCCATGTGGCGCGGTCCACGAAGGCCTTCAGCGTGTAAGACGGTTTGCGCGTGACCGACACCTGCCAGTTGTAGAACTGGTAATCCTGCCAGTGTGGAGCGATGAAGACGACGAGACTGACGAGGCACGCGACGGCCAGCCCCACGAGCGTGAGCCAGGCGCCCCGCGTCAACCGGCGAAGCTGAGTCTGATCCTCGGACACCGCATCCCCCGGCCGCACGATAGACAGGAGTGCCCCGAACGCGAGTGCCGCCACAAAGAACACCGCGGAGGCCTTGGTCAGGTACGCGAGGATGGCGGCAAAGCCCGCAGCGACGCCCCATCGCGGCGATTCCGCAGCCCGTCCGTAGCAGTACCAGGACGCCACGATCAGCGACACCATTGTCGCTTCCATCAACGCGGCGCGATCGTAGGCGATGGCCACAAAATTCGTGGCGAGCAAGCCCGCCGCGACGAGCCCCGCGAGCCGCCCTCCGATGCGTGCGACACCAAGACCGAGCAGCAGGACGGCCAGCACGCCCATAGCCTGGGACACCAGGCGCGCCTGCCAGAGACCGACGCCGAACGCCCGGAAGCTCAAGAACTCGAGCCCGGTGAGCACCGGCGTGATGTACATGGGATTCCATTGATCCCCATCCACCTGCCAGTTGCCGGTCAGCGCCCGGTTTCTCGCGTTGTGTACCCAGGCCCCCTCGTCGTGCCACACGACGCCCGGGCTCGAGAACCAGGGTGGGTCGGCGAGCGGAAAGACCATGCGGACGGTGGTGGCCAGCAGGACAATGGCGGCCAGGATGACGGCGAACCGCCAGGCAGACATCGCTGAGGCCACAGACGATGCCGACTCACGCGGAGTAGTGCTCATGCGGAGTAACGCTGGAGCAGTGGCGCCGAATCGGCCATAATGCGAGAAAGTGTACCATAGCGCGGGCCCCGCGACCGACGGTTGCGACCTCTCGATCGTCGTCCCCACCTACAACGAGTGCGAACGCCTGGGCGAGCTCGTGACCTCGGTCGCGCACGTGTTTTCCTCCAATCGAATCGTGGGCGAAATCGTCATCGTGGACGACAACTCCCCGGACGGAACCGGCAGAATCGCGGACGAACTGGCGACGCGCTATCCTCTTCGGGTGCTTCACCGTGCGGGGAAGCTCGGGCTCGGCAGCGCCGTCATCGAGGGATTCGGGCAGGCGCGAGGGGCGATGCTCGGCGTGATGGACGCCGATCTGAGCCACCCGCCATCGGTGCTGCCTGGCATGCTGGCGGCACTACGTGCGCTCGACGTGGATGTGGTCGTCGGAAGCCGCTACATTCCTGGTGGAGCGTCGAAGAACTGGCCGTTCGTTCGGCGGGCCATGTCGCGGTTCGCGTGCGTGCTGGCCTGGCCGCTCACGCCAGTTCGCGATGCCACCTCCGGCCTCTTTCTCGTCAAGCGCGATGCGATCGAGGGCGTGACGATCTCGGCTGCCGGCTTCAAGATCTGCCTCGAGTTGCTGACGCGCAGCCGGATTGCCTCAATCGCCGAAGTCCCCTACGTGTTCGCCGACCGCGCCGCAGGGCAGAGCAAGATGACCCTGCGCGAGGCGCTGAACTACTTCGTCCAGTTGCGCGATTTGTACGGTGTGACATTGAAACGGCGCAGGCCCCGAGCCCGCTACCGTCGGGTCTCCGAAGTTGAATTGCAGAACTTGATTCGCGACGCGTTCCCGGATCAGTTCCGACCCTGACGTTCGCCAATCAGCATCTTCGTGACAATCTTCCAGACCAGCGACGGCCTGGTCAGCAGGATCCGGACGACATCCGGCAGGCGCCTCGCAATGTAGCGAGGGCGAAGGAAAAACCGTCTTCGCGCCCGGCTCAGCGCGGCCATCACCACCTGCTCGTTGAGGCCATGGCCGTCGAGCACGTAGTACGAGTATTCCATCTTCGTCCAATCGTCGGTGGTGAGCAGGCCCTCACGGCGCGCCTTCTCGTACAGCGCGGTCCCCGGGTACGGAACGGCGGGATAGAAGTTGGCGAAATCGGCGTCGAGCGCGATCGCCAAACGGGTCGTCTGCTCCATCGTCTCGATGGTCTCGCCCGGGTAACCGTAGATGAAGAAGGCGAACGACTTGATGCCCGCCTCGCGGAGGTTGCGAAACGCCAGCTGAATCTTCTGCCGTTCGAGCCGCTTCATCATGTCTTTGCGGACCGCGTCAGAATCGGACTCAATCCCCATCGACAACATCCAGCAGCCTGAACGCTTCAGCCGCTTCACAAACTCGAGATCCACCAGGTTGTCGGCGCGCGCGTTCGCAAACCACTGGATATCGAGATTCCGCGCGATCAACTCGTCGCAGAACGTGCTGAATGTCTTCGCGTTCAACGTGACGGTGTCGCCCCAGAGATAGAAGTACGTGATGCCGCGCTCGCGCTTCGCCCGGGCGATTTCGTCCACGAGCACCACCGGGTCGCGCTCGCGGAACTTGTGCCCGTGGTGCAGCGGGACGACACAGAAGTCGCACGAGTAGGGACAGCCTCGGCTGGTCTCGATCAGGATATATGGCTGGTTGACGAGCGGCAGTCGGTACCGGTCAAGAGGCAGCAGATCCCACGCCGGGTACGGCATGTCCAGGAAGCCAGCGAATGTGGCCCGTCCCGCGCCGGGCACGACCGCTCCGTTCTTGCGGAGCGCCACTCCAGCCAGGCCTTCGGCGCCGTCCAGCGACTCGAGCTGCGCGATGGCCAGCACCGCGTCCTCGGGCTCGCCCGCGATCATCGCGTCCACCTCCGGCGCGCGCTGCATCGACTCGAGCGGCGCCGCGGACGCGTGCGGACCGAAGCACACGAGGGCGGCTCCGAAGTGCCGCTTCAGCTTGGCCATCTCGCGCGTGTCGAACTCGATCGTCGGAGTCGTGCTGCAGAAGACGATCAGGCCAGGCCGGAATCCCTCCCCGTCGAGTCGCGCGATCACCGATTCGGTCGACATTCGCTCCGCGGTCTGGTCGATCACCCGGAAGTCCACCGCGATGGCGCGGAACAGCGACGCGATCACCACCAGCGAGTAGGGCGGTTTCGTGGTGCCCAGGACCTCGTCGCGCTCCTGGCAGCGCCCCTGTCGTGTGAACGAGACGCCGTCGACAAGGGGCGGGTTGATGAGCAGTGTTGTACGGCCAATCATGGAGTGTCTGTCACACGATTGTACCGCAGTAGTGCGTCCGGAATTCTGCGAAGGTGGCGGGCACAGCGCCGAGCGTATTGATGGCGTAGGCGAGGAACCGGTCGAGTCGATCGAAGAAGGCTCGCAATTCCGCGTCGCTACGGTTGTAGGGGCTGCCCCCGACGAGGGCCTCGCTCGAGTGGAAGATCACACTGAGCACCGGGACCCGGTCGCCTTTGAGACGCCGGGCGAGGGCGCACATGTCGTCGAGCGACGAGTAGGACGGCCTCAACCACTGCATGCGGGCGACACCCAGCTTCCGCAACACGCGCTTGGTGGTATAGGGCCATGGCGCCCGTGCGTACCATCGCTCGAGCAGAGCGGGTACCCGCCTATTGAGTCCCGCCGACGCCGGAATCTCCAGGAGGTTGCTCGTGCCGGCAACCGTGGGATCGTCGTACGCGAGGAAGTACGGTGTGGCCGGCGCGCCGACGAAATCGGGTCCGCCCTTGTGTCCTTCGTAGAAGAGCGGCGCCACGCTCGACTCGATACGATAGCCGGCACGCTCGAGGTCGGAGACGTGACTCGCCGAGAACCCGAAGCGCCCGGATCGGTACGACACGGGCCAGCTGCCGACCCCGTCAGCAATAGCGTCGCCGAGCGTCTTGATCTGGGCCGCGAACTGCCCGGCCGGCAGTTGCAGCGCGTACGCATGCCGCAGGACATCGGCGCTGGTGCAGGGCGGGGTTTCCCACGCGTGGTGATGAGCCCCAATCTCGCAGTCACCGCCGGCAGCCAACCCGCGCAGGACCTCTGCGGATCTGCCATCCCTCACGACCGGGTACGTCACGAGGTAGGTCGGCCTGACGCGGTGACGCTGGAACAGCGCGTGCAGGTTCGGGAGCGCGTAGATGTTCTCGAACCGCTGGTGCACGCGAGCCGCGGCTGACCACTGATTGTCGCCTTCGGTATCGATGCCCACGAGAAGATGCAGCATGGTGTCGATCTGGTCGCTAGCGGTCTTGATCCGAATCGCCGAGCGTCACGTGCCAGCGCGCGGTGCTCGAATAGAAATCCGCTGGCACGTCGATCTCATTGATCTTGGCGGTGAACTCCATCGTCGACTTCACCTGGAAATAGCCCGACCGCTTCATGATCCGTCGGAAGTCGTCGTGAAGGGCAAAGGCGCGGATCTTGTCCGAATCGACGCGTCGCGCCTCCTGATCAACCCATCGCAAGATCGTCTTCACGCCCAGGTCGTCCGCTGGATCGGCCAGAAAATCGACGAGCAGCGTCACACGGCCGCGAGGTTCGCGCACGTGGCGGTAGACGGCGTAGCCGTGCACGTCGTCTCCTCGCCGGAGCGCGACCGTCGAGTACCGGACGTGAGGCGGCTCGACGAATCTCCAATTGAGGTACGCCGCGTCACGCTTGACCGCGAAATCGAACCGGGGAGCCAGACGCTTCCAGAACAGCGTAAACTCCTCGCCGAATCGGCGCACCGGCACCACCTCGGCACGCAACGGCTTTGCGCGCGCGATGATGCGGATGAACGGTTCCGCCAGCGCGGACACCAGGCGATTGAGCGGCATCGGCCAGTTGGGTCGGCGGAACGCCCGCCTCGAGAGAGGCTTGATCAGGCACGGCACGGGGCCGACATCTGGCCAGCGCAGCTTCTGGAACAGCCGATAGGACGACTCCGACAATCCCAGGCCGAGCGAGGCGCCGCTGTGTTGATCCCACCAGCGGAAAAGAGCATCGCCGAGGCCCTGACGCTGGCGCTCCGGCGCAATCATCACGTCCATGCCCCATGATGCGTCGATCTCGGTCCCCCACACCTGCAACCGGACCGGCATCGTGGCGTACTGGCCGACGATGGTCGGGCCCTCGCGGGCGACCCAGATGAGCGGTCCTCCGGCCGGGTTGTTGGGGTTGTGCTCGTACTGCCATTCCCAGCGCAGTCCATTCGCATCCGCGGCATCATTGCCGAACACGCGGCGGTACATCGCGCGAATCGCTTTGGCGTCTTCCGGGCGACAGGCGTCAATCGAGGGCATGACGGCTCGCGCTATCCTTCCTGCCGGCGGCGGAGCACGTACTCCATGCCGCCGATGACAATGTCCTGCACGATCGGGGTTCGAAGGAGCCACCTGCCGACGGGCGCAGGCGCGCGCCGGAACGTGCCGGTGAGCACGAGCATTTCCTTGACGATGGTGAGCTGCGCGCCCCGGATCTGGTCCCGGAGGCGTGGCACCTGGACTTTCTCGAGCAGATCGTCGGACTTGGTGTGCCCCTCGCGAGCCGCCTTGATGAATGAATTCTCGTGCTCCGGCTCCTGCAGCGTCCACGGAAGGTGGCGGGCCAGCCAGCTGAACGTCGCGAACGAGACGCGCCGGCCCAGCAGCAGGTGCAACGGGATGGGCACCTTGAGTCGCGGAAGATGGGCACCCGCAAAGGAGAGATACGGCGCGGTCGAGAGATAGACACACCCTCCGGGCTTGACTACTCGCGCCAGCTCCACCAGGTAGCGTTGCGCGTCCGCGACGTGTTCGATCACCGCGTGGGACAGGACCATATCGAACGACGCGTCCCGGAAGGGCAGCGCCTGTCCATCGGCACGGGCAAAGTAGAGGTTCCGCACGCCGCGCTCCGCGGCGAGACGCTGTCCCGCGTCATAGAAGCGCGGGGCCAGGTCGATGGCGACGACTTCCTCAGTCTCCTCGGCGAACGACAGCGGCATCCCGCCGCCGCCGCAGCCCGCGTCAAGCAAGCGACCGCCAAGTTTCACGCCGGCCTGTTCCAGAAAGCTGATCACCTTGGCGCTACGGAAGTACTCGAACAGCGCGTAGTCGTACTCCGAGCGAAATCGTCGTGTCGCGTACGATTTGATGGCGGCCGCGTCGATCTGGCGCACATGTCCCCCGAATCCGTCTTGACGTTGGCGATCGCCCCGCACCGTTTGCGGATCGATCAGGCCGCCCCGATTCTACCGTAGGGCAAGCGCGATGCGGTAGAATCGGCAGCGCCGCGTTCGGTACTCCATACATGATGCGTGTCTTC
>Ga0334722_10007207_pt1 | contig 10827 bp, 5 predicted proteins | sample C3_bottom_MG_FD_207210 | JGI IMG/M metagenome (GOLD analysis project Ga0334722, IMG submission 207210) | Sediment microbial communities from Yellowstone Lake, YNP, Wyoming, USA - C3_bottom | ecosystem: Environmental > Aquatic > Freshwater > Lake > Sediment | place: USA: Wyoming | collected...
GTCAAGTCGGGGATTTCCGGCGCGACGGCGTGGCGACCTGCTTTGCCGGTGTTTCTACCCTATGATCGTCTGAGGGGCTGACATTCGGCACGCATTTCGTGTTGGAATCGCGCTGGCGTCGTGCTAGCAGTGTCAGAGGGTGACCCCCACCTTTCTCCCATGTCAAATCCGACCGTGGCCAACGAACGTACGACCCAGGACAAGACGTCCTTCATCTGGTCTGTTGCTGACCTGCTGCGCGGCTCCTTCCGCCCGGCGCAGTACGGCGCAGTGATCCTGCCGTTCACTGTGCTGCGCCGCCTCGACAGCGTGCTCGCCGAGACGAAGCCCAAGGTGATCGCGAAGCACAAGCAGTTGAAGGAGCAGGCGCGATTGAAGCCGGCGGCGTGGGAGCCTATTCTGTGCGGCGCGTCGGGCCAGGTGTTCTACAACACGTCGAAGTTCTCGTTCGAGACGCTGACAGACGACCCGAGCCATCTCGCGCAGAACCTGTCGGCGTACATCAACGGGTTCTCGTCACGCGCGAAGGGCATCATCGAGCACTTCGGGTTTCAGGAGCAGATCGCCAAGCTCGAAAAGGCGAACCTGCTGTTCCTGATCGTCCAGAAATTCAAGGAACTAGATGTCCATCCCGACCGCGTGTCCAACGTGGAGATGGGCTCGATCTTCGAGGAACTGATCCGCCGGTTCTCGGAACAGTCGAACGAGACGGCCGGCGAACACTACACGCCGCGCGAAGTCATCCGGCTGATGGTGAACCTGCTGTTCATCGAGGACGAGGAAGCCTTGATGAAGCCGGGCATCATCCGCTCGATCTACGATCCCTGCGCCGGCACGGGCGGCATGCTCTCGGTGGCCGACGAGCACCTGCGCTCGATGTACCCCGGCGCACGGCTCGAGATGTACGGCCAGGAGCTGAATCCCGAGTCGTACGCGATCTGCAACGCCGACATGATGCTGAAGGGCCAGAACCCCGACAACATCGCGCTCGGCGACACGCTGACGGACGACGCCCACGCCACGCGCAAGTTCTCGTTCATGCTCTCCAACCCGCCGTTTGGCGTGGAGTGGAAGAAGGCCGCGGACGCGGTCTCGAAGGAGCACGAGCGGATGGGCCACGACGGTCGTTTCGGACCCGGGCTCCCGCGCATCAGCGACGGGTCACTGCTCTTCCTGCTGCACATGATCTCGAAGATGAAGCCGGGGGATGAGGGCTCGCACTTGGCCATCGTGCTCAACGGATCGCCGCTGTTCAGCGGCGGGGCGGGCTCCGGCGAGAGCGAGATTCGCCGCTGGATTCTCGAGAACGACATGCTCGATGCCATCATTGCCCTGCCCGAGCAGATGTTCTACAACACCGGCATCGGGACCTACATTTGGCTCGTGTGCAACCACAAGGACAAGCGCCGCAAGGGCAAGGTGCAGTTGATCGACGCCCGCGAGTGCTACGTCCCCATGCGGAAGAGCCTCGGTGACAAGCGCCGGAAGCTGGGCGAGAAGGAGGATGGGAAAGATCATATCGGCGCGATCTCGCGCCTGTTCCGCGACATGAAGAAGGACGATACATCGAAGGTCTTCGACAACACCGACTTCGGCTATACGCGCGTGACCGTCGAGCGGCCGCTCCGGCTGCGTTGCACGATCACGCCGGAGGCTACGCAGGCGTTCCTGGAGAAGTACCCCGACCGGACGGACGACATCGCGGCCATCGCCACGATGCTCGGCGCGAAGCCGCAGATGGACTGGAACGCGACGTGGCCCCAGATCGAGGCGCTGCTCAAGAAGCGGGAATCCAAGTGGAAGGGACCGGAGCAGAAGCTCTTCCGGAGCCTGTTCACCGCCAGCGATCCTGCGGCGGCCCCGGTGATCGTGGCAGGCGGCAAGAGTGCGAAGGATGGATATGAGCCGGACGCGGACCTGCGCGACTTCGAGAACATCCCGCTGAAGGAGGACATCGACGCGTACTTCGCACGCGAGGTCCTGCCGCACGTCCCGGACGCCTGGATGGACCGCGCCAAGGACAAGATTGGCTACGAGATCAACTTCAATCGCCAGTTCTACAAGTATGTGCCGCCCCGGCCGTTGGCCGAGATCGACGCCGAGCTGAAGCTGGCGGAAGAGGAGATCATGGGGCTGCTGCGTGAGGTGACGGCGTGACTCACGAAGTGTTTGCAAGGCAGCGCCTCAAACACTCGGTGCAACTTCGCAGAGAGCGTGCGGACGCATCCGATCCCGCGCTTCGGTACGTGGGCCTCGAGCACGTGGGTTCGGGGACGGGGAAGTTGCTTCCTGTCACCGACGAGACGTTCAATGACAAGCCTGCGCAGGACGAGGGGGAGACCGCATCCACCAGCACTCGGTTTGCGTCTGGTGACGTGCTGTTCGGCAAGCTGCGCCCATACCTCGCCAAAGCGTTCCTTGCGGACTTCCCTGGCCGTTGTAGCGCCGAGTTGCTCGTCATGCGACCGACGGCGTTCGAGTCAGGTTTTCTCCGGTACGTCTGTCTGTGGCGAGACTTCTTGGACGAGGTCGACGCTTCGACGTTTGGATCCAAGATGCCACGTGCAGACTGGGAATCTGTCGGAAACGTCTTCGTCCCGGTCCCCGACATGCCGGTCCAGCGCGCCATCGCCGACTACCTCGACCGCGAGACGGCCCGGCTGGACGCGCTCGTTGCCGCGAAGGAGCGGGCCCTATCCCTTCTGATAGAGAAGAAGAAGGCGGTCACTTCTCGCGTCGTCACGCGCGGGTGCGATGAAAGTGCGCCGACAAGAGAATCTGGGGTGGACTGGCTCGGGCTCATCCCAGGACACTGGGACACCCGGCGAGTATCGTGGCTATTCCGTGAACGCGATGAGCGTTGCGAGCCCGACCTGCCGCTGCTTGAGGTATCACTCAACACGGGAGTGGCGTTGAGGGAGTTCTCTTCGGATCGCATCGAGGGAACGGCCGCTGATTTCAACACCTACAAGGTCGCGCGGCGGGGAGACATTGTTTTCAACAAGATGAGAATGTGGCAGGGCGCCGTCGGTGTGGCGCCGCAGGACGGACTCGTCAGTCCCGACTACGTGGTGGCCGCCCCAACCGGTCCACTCACGTCCGCATTTGCCGGATTGTTGTTTCGTACCGGGATGTTCAGCGCGGAGTGTTGTCGGCGCTCGCGCGGTATAGTGTGGGACCGTCTCCGGCTCTACTGGGATGATTTTCGCGAAATCGTACTGCCATTGCCCAGCATGGAAGAGCAGGATGAGATCGTCTACAATGTCGCGGCGAGGTTCGCGAGAATCGACGCTCTCGTTGGCGCCACCGAACGCTCCATCGCCCTGATCAAAGAACGTCGCTCCGCCCTGATCTCCGCCGCCGTAACTGGTGCCCTCAAGATCGCCTAGACTACCGCCATGACACCCATCAAGACCAACGAAGCGGCCTTCGAGACGGCCATCGACGAGTATTTGCTGTCGAAGGCGGGCGGATACCTCAAGGGCGACCGTGATGGTTACGACGCAAAGCTCGGCCTGTTCCCGGCCGAGACGCTCGCGTTCATCGAGGCCACGCAGCCAATCGGCTGGGGTGCCATCGGCAAGATGATGGGCACGGCCGAGCGCGACACCCAGTTCATCGCTGTGCTCGCGGACTGGCTCGACAAGTATGGCACACTCGAGACGCTGCGCCGTGGCGTGGCGTTCGCGGGCCAGACTATCCAGATGGCGTATTTCGCGCCATCCAGTGGGTTGAACGAGGACCTGCTGCTGAAGGTCAAGAAGAACCGCGTCACGATCACGCGGCAGGTGTTCTTCAACCCGCACACCAAACAATCGGTGGACGTGGTGGGCGCCGTGAACGGCATCCCGGTCTGGACCAGCGAACTCAAGAACCCGTTCACCGGCCAGACCTACGAGGACGCCATCACGCAGTACCAGCAGGATCGGGATCCCAAGACCAAGATCTTCCAGCCGAAGGCGCGCAGTGTCGTGCACTTCGCCGTGGACCCGAACTGGGTGTTCATGGCCACGGAGCTGACCGGCGCGTCTACGCGGTTCCTGCCCTTCAACAAGGGCAATGGTATGGGCAAGGGGAATCCGACTGCCGAGGGTTTCAAGACGGCGTACCTGTGGGAAGAAGTGCTGACCAGGGACAGCCTGCTCGACATCCTCGCGCGCTTTGTCCAGGTCGAGACCCCGAAGGCCCGATTCTCGACGAAGAAGAAGGGCGCCAAGTCCGACACGGCGCCGGCCGGCCCGCCGAAACTGCTCTTCCCGCGCTACCACCAGCTTCGCGCCGTACGGCGCATCGAGGCCGCCTGCAAGCAGTCCGGCCCAGGCACGAACTACCTGGTCCAACACTCAGCCGGCAGCGGCAAGACGAACACGATCAGTTGGCTCGCCTACCGGCTGCAGTCCTTGCATGACGCCAACGACAAGAAGGTCTATGACAGCGTGATCGTCGTGACGGACCGGACGGTGCTGGACGATCAGCTCGGCGACGCGATCTACCAGTTCGACCACAAGCGCGGGGTCGTCCTCAAGATCGACGACAACTCGCAACAGTTGGCCGAGGCGCTCAAGGCGCGTGTGCCGATCATTATCACGACCATCCAGAAGTTCCCGTTCGCCAAGAGCCACCTCGACGAGGCGCTCCCCGACGGGCACTACGCCGTGATCATCGACGAGGCGCACAGCTCGCAATCGGGCGAGAACGCCGTGCAGATGAAGGGCACCCTGTCCGGCAAGCGGATCGCGGCCAAGGCGAAGGCCGCGGCGGCTGAACAGGGCAAGGAGGGGTCGTACGAAGAAGAAGTGCTGCGCCGCGTGCTGGCCCGGGCGAAACAGGACAACCTGTCGTTCTTCGCCTTCACGGCGACCCCGAAGCACAAGACGTTTGAACTCTTCGGAACGAAGGACGCCACGGGCAAGCCCGTCGCCTTCGACCTGTACCCGATGCGCCAGGCCATCGAAGAGGGATTCATCCGCGACGTCCTCGAGAACTACACGACGTATAAGGTTTACTGGGAACTTGTCGACAAGGCCTCGGCGAACACCGAAGTCGAACGGCGCGCCGCCGTGAAGGCCCTCGCGCGATTCGTGAACCTGAATCCGGCCGGGATCGAGCAGAAGGTCGAGATCATCATCAATCATTTCCGCTCGTTCACGGCCCACAAGATCGGTGGCAAGGCCAAGGCAATGGTGGTGACAAGTTCACGCGAAGCCGCCGTGCGGTACAAACAGGCCTTTGACCGCTACCTGACGGCGCACAAGATCGCGGATGTGAAGTCGCTGGTGGCGTTCTCCGGGCACATCGTGCTGGACGAGGATCCGACGAAGCATACCGAAGGGTCGATGAACGACGGCATCCAAGACCCGGAAATCCGGGAACGGTTCGCCGGCGATGAGTACCAGGTGCTGTTGGTGGCCGACAAGTATCAGACCGGTTTCGATGAGCCGTTGCTGCACACGATGTACGTCGACAAGCGCCTCGACGGCGTGCAGGCCGTGCAGACTCTGTCACGCCTCAATCGCACGTATCCGGGCAAGATCGACACCTTCGTGCTTGACTTCGTCAATGAACCCGACGACATCCGCGCTGCCTTCCAGCCGTTCTACGAGGCGACGTCGATCATCCACACCGCGGACCCGCAGATCCTGTATCACCTGCAGGTCAAACTGCTGAACTACCGGCTCTTCGACGCCGACACGGTGCAGGCGTGCGCCGAGGTCTACTTCGGTCAGGGGGCTTGGAAGGAGAACTCGAAGAACCTCGCGAAACTCTACGCCGTGGTCATGCCCGTCGCCGACGCGTGGAAGCTCATCCAGCCGGACGAGAAGCAGGATGAATTCAAGTCCGATCTGCAGGCCTTCCTGAACCTCTATGGATTTCTCGCGCAGGTCATGCCGTACCAGGACGCACGACTGGAGCAGTTGTACGTGTTTGGACGCTTCCTGGCCGACGCCATCCGTAGCCCTGGCGGGACCCGGCTGGACCTGAGCGACATGGTCGGCATCTCGTACTTCAAGGCGAAACTAGCCACCGAGGGCGGGATCGCCCTGACGGCGGGCGGCGAGAATGAGGTCAAGGGCCCCACGGCCGTGGGCACGGCGATGCCGAAGGAGCACGTCGAGATGCTTTCGGACATCATAGCGCGCCTCAATGAACGGTTCCATACCGACTTCACCGAGGCCGACCGCGTTGTGTTCGACGGCATGAAGGCCGAGGCGATGGAAGACGCGGAGCTTCAGGTCGCTGCGCAGGTCAACAGTCTCGAGAACTTTGCCATCGCCTACAAGAAGAAAGAGCAGGAGATCGCCATCAACCGGATGGACAAGAACCAGGATCTGATGGAGAAATACTTCAACGACGACGCGTTCCGGGCGTTCGTCTCGGATCGGCTGGTTGTTCAGGTGTTTGATGCGTTGCAGGCGGCCGCGAAGGCTGGGACGTTGCCGAACGGGCGGCCGGCGCCGGGGGTGCCGGCGGGCTGACACCATCCCAGAACGAGAGCATAGCACCGACGGTTACACTGCCGCCTCCATCGGACCATTTGCACGGCAGAAATGAATCACGAGAGAATGCCACCAATATGAAAGTCGCGATCCTCCATCTCGGCGATGCTCACATCAGCAGTGCGAACGACGGTGTGCTCCGTCTCAGCAAGCGAGTCGTTGACGCCGCTCGACTGGTTGAGTCGAAGCCCGACCTGTGTGTAGTCTGCCTCACCGGCGATCTCGCGTTCAGTGGGCTTGCAGAGCAGTTCGCGTTGGCGCGCGCGTTCGTTGCTGACATTCGAGCGCACCTCGAGGATGCCTGGGGCAAGAGCGGATGCCCCATCAAGGTGGTCGTGGTCCCCGGCAATCACGACTGCGATTTTAGCGAAACGAGCGTGATACGGAATAACCTGCTCGACGACATCGCGAAGAATCCAGCGTTGGCGCTCGAGCCAATGGCCATTGCAGTGTGTGTGCCTCCGTTACGTGCCTTTTTTGACTTCCGCGACGAGATCGCCGGTGACGGGATCTTAGATCCATCGCATCGTCTGTTCTGGCAGCACCGCTTTACGGTCAATGATCAGGACGTCTGCATCCAGTGCCTGAACACCGCGTGGCTTTCACGACGTCATGAAAGTGCGGCGGACAAGATATTTCCCGAGGGACTCATCGAGGATCTTGGGCCTGAACCGGCGCTGGTAGTGTCGCTACTCCACCATCCGCCACACTGGCTTCAACCTGTAAACGCTCGGGCGGTGCGGAGTCGGCTACAGCATACGTCGAATGTGATACTCACAGGCCACGAGCACACATTTGCCGCTCGGAATCAGCAAGATTCCGATGGCGCGACATCACTCTACGTCGAAGGGCTCGCGCTCCAAGAGCACGATTCAGAAGCGAGCGGATTCAATGTGGTAGTTGTCGATACGGACCTCAGGCAGTTCCGCGTGGTGCCCTTTCGATTTGAAGGGCTTGCTTTCTCTGAGCAGGTCGGGCCCTTCGTTGAGTGGACGCCATTGGGGGCTGAGCCCCTGAAGGGGACCGCCGACATACAGGTTAGCGCTGCAACGATGGCTGTGCTCCGTGATCCTGGTATTGACCTCCGTCACCCCGAACGCGGCTCGCTCAGTCTAGACGATATCTTCGTCTTTCCGGACATGCGGGAGGTTGAGCAAGATCCGACGCCCAAGCAGCCGAAGATCTTCAATTCTCGCAAGCTGCTCGGCCTGACGGCCCAGCATCCTCTAGTGCTCATCACGGGAGCGAGAGAAAGCGGTAAGTCCTGCCTGGCCAAGCGCATGTTTGTTGAGTTCTTGGAGGCCGGTCTTGTCCCTGTATTGCTCGATGGCGCCAACTCGCGACTGCGTGGAGACGCCCTCAAGGACCGCAGGGAGATTGAGCGTGCCTTTGAAGAGCAGTACGCATCTGACAGGGATCAACTGAAGGCGCTTGATCGGAACAAGCTCGTACTCCTATTTGACAACTATCAAGCGCTGTCGCTTCACGTCGCACCGCAGGTCCTCGCGGCGCTAACGCACATAGCCGGCCGCGTCGTGCTGTTTTCGCATGATCTCGTTCAACACGTGCAAGAACTCGTCAGCCTCACCGCAAGGAAAAATGGCGCTCCTGACGTTGCACACTTTCAGATCATGCCGTACGGGCACGTGCGGCGTGAGGAGTTGATTGATCGGTACATACAACTGGCTGCGGTCACCGATCACGACAAGGCAGAGACGCTACGGGCGGACATGAGACGTCTACTCAATACGGCGCTCGGCAAGTATTACGCACCGTCCGTTCCCGTCGCCATAGTGTCTATCCTTCAGGCCAGAGCTTTCCAGGAGGACTTAGACCTCACGAAGAGTACCTACGGATACTACTACGAGCTCCTCGTCAAGCGTTCGCTGCTAACCGCGGCGATGCCAGGTGAACTAGATGTCTCATTCGGCTATCTGACTGAGATGGCACGAAGACTCTTCATTGAGGAGCGGAAGCACTGGGATGAATCGTGGTTCATTCGCTTTCACGATTCATTCAATCAGAAGATGGCGCTCAATCTACGGTTCAGCGACGTGAATGCGGCCCTCGTCGAACGCGGGATGTTCGTCGGCTCCGCAGATCGTTATGAGTTTCGGTACGGCTACATCTATTTCTACTTTGTTGCGCGTGCGTTGGCGGAAGATCTAACGTCGGCAGAAGGGCGAGAGCGCGTGCGCGTTCTGACGACGAACCTGCATGACGAGGATGCAGCCAACACGCTGCTGTTTCTGACTCATCTGTCGAAAGACGCGTCGATTATCGACCCAATGTTGGATCAAGCGGCTACAGTGTTCGGCGAGGCGGTCGAGGCAACGCTGAGCATTCAGGAGAACGCGTTTCCGGAGATGGAAGAAACCCTGCGCGATGCCGTATTGCAGGACCGCCCAATCGGCCAATCCCGCGACGCGTACCTTGCTGGGTTGGACGCCAGCGAGAGCCTCGCAGGGCCCACTGCTATGGTTGTGCCAGCAGGTGCTGAAGACGCGGCGCTCCGAGCGGAGCGATCCAACGATCTTGTCGTTCTCGAGTCACTCGTGGCTCGGATGTTCTCGGCATTTCGAACAATGCAGATCCTCGGACAGCTGCTCAAGAACTTTCCTGGCACGCTGGACAGGGACAAGAAGATGCGCATCGCGAGAACAACCTACGGCGTCGGCCTGCGTGTTCTCGGGGCGATCCACGAGTTGCTGAGACAAAGGTCGGACGAGACCGTGCGCGGTATCGTTGAGATGATTCGCGAATCGCATCAGGATATGAGCACGGAGAAGATACTTGATCGTGCTCGTCGCTCGATTGGCTACCTTGTGTACGTGGCTGCGTACGGCACGACTCAGCGGGTTGCCATGAGTGTCGGGAGTCCTCTACTCCAGCCCATCTTCGACAGCATCAATGAAGACTCTCCAACGCCAGCGATCCAGCTGATCACGGCCGCGCTCGCGCTGGACCGAGCGGATGCTTTCCCGGAAGATCGCGTATTGGCGCTTGCGAAAGAGCTTAGCAAGAACCCGCTGGCAATGCGAGTGCTCAAGGGATTGGTAATCACCCACTTTCATCTCTTCGATGACGACAGGGCTGTGCGGCAACGCATCTGCTCGCATCTCGATATCGAGTTCAAGCAGTTGCCACCTCAGACGCATGGACGTACCCGGCTTCTGTCCTCTTAGAGTCTCGGACGTCTAGGCTACCCACAACCTTTGGCATCCATATCCTTGCGCGTGCGCGGCATTAGGTGTGTATCTGCAATGCAATGATGTTGGCCGCGAAGATTCGGTAACGGCACTCGACATGGCCACCATTAGACTGGTGACCATGATCCCATCCGAGACCGCAGTACCTATATGGAGGCAGCACCCCCTCTACTTCCGTGGCATGGAACGCGTGTTGGTCGAGATCGCGCGGAAGGTGGAGGCGGAGCGCAGGTCGACGACGGCCGGCTCAGTTCAGCACCGCGAAACGACAAATGCCAGATTAGATTTCGTTCTCAGATTCGGCCCGAGGCCATCATCCCAACCGTATTAGGCAGAACTCGTCTTTGCGTGGTCGCCGCAGCGCTCGCCGCTTCCGCCATCTCGGCCGCTGCTCAGAGCGGTGAGGCTGGTCGCTGGAGTTGGACGAAACTGGCGGATCCGCATCTCGGCGTGGTGGCCATGTCCGCCAGTGTCAACACGATGACGATGGAGAAGACGGGAAAGGAGATGCCTGTCATGCTCTCCGTCCACTGTGTTGGCGACAGCTTATTTGCGATGCTCCTCCTTGCGGGAAGGGTGCATCGCGATGGGACACTCCTCGCGCGACGACCGTTCATCCGCGTGGACGACAACGAGGCACACCAAGTGTCGTGGAAGGGCTCGCCGTTGGCGATGCGACTCACGCAGGATCTCGTGAGCGAGCTGCGCGCGGGCGCGCGTCTACGCGTCGAGTTGCCTCCGCCTCGGGACAAGGGGCTGCTGGTGGTCGGCTTCAATCTCGACGGCTTCGATCAGGCGCTGACGGCGATGGCCCCGTACTGCGAAAAGGTGCCCTGGCTCACGATTCCGTAGCGCTAGAGCAGTGGGTATCGAGGCACCAGCCGGTCTAGCGCGAAGACCGCCTAAGTACGCCCCACGAGCACGCTATGCCGAAATGACGGTTCCACAGAACTTGTGTCCGAGGAAAAGCGGGAAGAAGTCCACGAAATTTGCGGGGACGGACACGCGGCCATCCTCGAGTGGCTGCCGCATGGCATCGAGCACGTAGCGCGGCAACTCGAGCAGTTCGTCGAGGAAGAGCACGCCGCGGTGCGCCAGGCTCACCTCGCCGGGGCGCGGGC
>Ga0334722_10007210_pt1 | contig 10825 bp, 9 predicted proteins | sample C3_bottom_MG_FD_207210 | JGI IMG/M metagenome (GOLD analysis project Ga0334722, IMG submission 207210) | Sediment microbial communities from Yellowstone Lake, YNP, Wyoming, USA - C3_bottom | ecosystem: Environmental > Aquatic > Freshwater > Lake > Sediment | place: USA: Wyoming | collected...
AACTAAAAGTGATTGGTTGCTCGTGGCTCGGTTCTCGTAAAAAACAAGTCCTCGAGTCCTCCAGCTACGAGCCACTGCTTATATGTCAAGGTTTCTGGCTTCCAGGGCGTGCTGTTCGATGAACACCCTCCTGGGCTCCACCTTGTCTCCCATGAGCGTGGTAAAAATAGCCTCCGCCTCGGCCGGATCCTGCAGCGAGACTTTCAGAAGTCTTCTCTTTAAAGGATCCATTGTGGTTTCCCAAAGCTGTTCCGGGTTCATTTCGCCCAGACCTTTGTATCTCTGTATATTGGCCCCGATAGAGCCTATGCGCATCACGTTTTCCAGCAGGCCTTTAAGGTCATAAGTCTTCATACTGGATTTTTCCGTGGCTATTTCAAACAGGAAGTTTTTTCTGTCTTCTTCCTGGCAGAAATGCTCTTCTACCGAATGGCCGAGGGCCTTGAGCTTCAGGTTGAGGTTGTTTACGCGGGAAAACTCTCCCAGCGACTGGAAATCCGGGCCGAGGTTCTCCGTTTCGATCCCGGATTCGCCTTCGGTGAGCTCTTTTGAAATGGTTTCCTTGCGCTTGGCCGCGTATTCCGTGGAATAATTCATCCACTCGTTCTCGGTGAAGAAGTATTTGTAGTTTTCCGGGGAAGTCTCGATACGGCATACCGGTATCTTTCCGGCGGCCAGGAATTTAAGATAATCGGCGAGAGACAGGTTCTTGGCCTCCATCTTCCTGATGACGTTATCAAGAGATATGGACAGGGAGAGCAGGTCGCCCAGATCCCCGGTCTCCAGCTTGTTCCCCTTATTGTTCTTGACCGTAACACTGGCGATAGCTTCTTTCATCAGCCAGGCCTGGAGCTTTTCCTCGTTGTCAAAATAACTTTCAAACTTCCCCTTTTTAACTTTATACAGCGGGGGTTGGGCGATATAGATGTGCCCGCCCTCGATGAGCGGGCGCATCTGCCGGTAAAGAAAAGTAAGCAGCAGCGTGCGGATGTGCTGGCCGTCCACGTCGGCGTCGGCCATGAGGACTATCTTGTGGTAGCGGAGCTTGTCTATATTAAATCCGTCCTCCCCTTCCCCGATGCCGGTGCCTATGGCCGAGATAAGGGTCCGGATCTGTTCGCTGGAAATGATCTTAACCAGCTGTGATTTCTCCACGTTAAGTATTTTGCCCCGCAGAGGCAGTATGGCCTGGAAGACGCGGTCGCGGCCCTGCTTGGCCGAGCCGCCGGCCGAATCTCCCTCTACGATGAAGATTTCGGCTTTCTTCGGATCCCGCTCCTGACAGTCGGCCAGTTTACCGGGGAGCCCCGAGTCGCAAAGAGAGCCCTTGCGCCGCGCCAGCTCTTTCGCCTTCCTGGCCGCTTCGCGGGCGTCCGCCGCCCCTATGGATTTCTGGCAGATAGCCTTGGCTATAGAAGGGTGTTCTTCGAAGAAAACATTAAGCATCTCGCCCGCTATGGATTTGACTATCCCTTCCACGTCGGAGTTGCCGAGCTTGGTCTTGGTCTGGCCCTCGAACTGGGGGTGAGGCAATTTAACCGAGATCACGGTGGTAAGGCCTTCCCGCACATCGTCGCCTGTCACCACATATTCTTTATCTTTCAGCAGGGAATATTTTTTTATGTAATCGTTGATCACGCGGGTAAGGCTGGATCTGAAGCCGGACACATGAGTTCCGCCTTCTATGGTCTTGATATTATTAACAAAGGAATAGACATTTTCCGAATAGTCGCCGTTATACTGGATAGCCAGGTCCAGCATAACGTCCCCTTCCGTTTTGGAGATAAAAATGGGTTCTTCGTGCAGGACGGTTTTATTTGTGTTTAAGAACTTCACGAATTGCTTTATACCGCCTTCAAAAAAGAAAGTGTGTTTTTTATCGTCCCTCTCGTCTATAATGGTTATGCGCGCGCCGGGATTAAGAAAAGCCAGTTCCCTGAGGCGGTTGGAAACGGTGTCGAACGAGAATATAACATCGCCGAAAACCTGGGTATCCGGCTTAAAAGTGACGGTGGTGCCGTGTTCTTTGGTCTCCCCTTTGGCTTTTACGTCGGCTTTGGGTTTGCCGCGCTGATAACCCTGGTTCCAAACCCTGCCTTCACGGTAAACATCCACTTCCAGCCACTCGGAAAGAGCGTTAACCACGGATACTCCGACCCCGTGCAGGCCGCCGGAGACCTTATACCCTCCCCCGTCAAACTTGCCGCCGGCGTGCAGAACGGTCAGAACGACTTCCAGCGCGGACTTCCCCTTCAGCTTGGGATCTTTTACTTCTTTCATGGGATCCACGGGAATACCCCTGCCGTTGTCGGTCACGGAACAAACATTATCCTCTTTCAGTACAACTTCAATGGTATTACATCCGCCGGCCAGAATTTCGTCTATGGAATTATCCACAACTTCATAAACAAGGTGATGAAGTCCCTGGACGCCGGTAGAGCCTATGTACATGGCCGGCCTTTTTCTTACCGCTTCGAGGCCTTCCAGCACTTGTATCTGCGACGCGTCGTAGCTTTCTGATTTAGCGTTGGTGGTCTTATTCATAAGTAAATTTTCCTCCCGGAGAACAAAATTTTTCTACATCTCCGCCGCTGTTTTTATTCCCTTAAGCCAGGGTTTGGCGAAATATTTATTGAGACTTCTTATTATAGGCCCGCTGCGCAGCAGGATCTCGTTATAGGCGACCGAAGAATCTGTTTTTATAACCACATAACCCTTATTAATTCCCAGAAGCTTGCAATGTTTCCCAAGTCCGCCTATTTCTTTTTTCCAGACGGCGTCAAGAATTACAAGTCTTTCCGGCACGATCCCGCCCAGGGATTTCCAGGAAGACTTAACGTAGCCTATATTGGTCCAGTTGGAGGATCTTCTGGTTAAAAACATTACTGCGTCCTAAGCGGCATTACTATATAAGTAAAGTCATCGTTGCCTGGTATACGGGCCTTTACAGGGGTTGCCGGATTATTAAAATCCAGAACAATGTTCTTTTCCCCCGTGTTTTTAAGTATATCCAGCATAAATTTGGGGTTAAAACTCACGTTAAATTCGTTTCCCTTATAATCCACCTCTAATTCATCCTCAAAATCCATTGTCTGGGAAGAAGAATTAACCACAAGCATCCCTTTCTTAAAAGTGTATTTAACGGCTCCGTTCCTTTCGTTGGAACAGATCGCCGCCCTTTTGGTAACGGCCGCCAGCTTCTGGGAATTTATCTCCACCGAGATCTCCGTGGTCTTGGGAATTATCTGTTCATAAGCGGGAAAATTACCCTCTATAAGCCTTGATATAAAAACGGTCTTCCCTATCTTAAAACCGATCTGATTCGAAGATAAACCCACCGTAACTTCGTCATTATCCTCACAATCAGCGGCTTTTATAAATTTAACCAGCTCGTTCAATATTTTGGAAGGGACTATTATTTTAAAATCTTTCTTTATTTTTAATTTTCCGGTGGAAGCCAGGGCCAGGCGGCGGCCATCGGTGGCCACCACGTAAAAAGTATCTTTTTCGTGTTTCCAGAGAAGCCCGTTTAAAAAATGCCTGTCATCCTCGGTGGAAGCGGAAAAGATGGTTCCTCCGACCATTGAGGAAAGGAGTCCCGCCGGGATCTTAAAAGAATTGGTTTCATCCAGGTCGGGGATAACGGGATAATCGTTCTTCGGAGCGCCGCTTAATTTGATTTTTGATTTACCGCTGTTTATAGCGACCCTGTTGGAATCATCCACTGAAATATTAACATCGGAATCGTTCCCCAGGTTCTGGATTATCTCCATGAATTTTTTCATGGGGACGGTTATACTGCCGGCGGTCTTTATGTCCACGTTAATATGGTGTTTTATGGCCATTTCCAGGTCAGTAAACACCACTTTAAGGCCTTTCTCGTCCGTTTCCATTAAAAAATTCTGAAGTATCGGTATAGTGCCCGTTTTGGCGGAAACGCCCGCTTGTATGGTTTGAATGCCTTTTATGAGGTTTTCCCTATTACTGTTTATTTTCATCGTAGTCTCCGTCTATAAGAGGGGCTGTGTATAATGTTGATAATGTTAGTTTTATAGGTGGAAAATTATCAACAGCCTTTCTAAATTTACTGATACTCTCCCCAAAAAAAACGTTTTCCGGGGGTGTTCAAGAGTTACTAACAGATTTTATCTTAGCTATCAACTGGTTAATAACTTCGTTAAAATAGGGGTCGGTGTGCACCAGCTGTTTGATCTTGTCCCTGGCGAACATTACTGTGGTGTGGTCCCTGTTGAAAGCGTCCCCTATCTCCGGCAGGGACATTTCGGTAAGATCGCAGGCCAGGAACATCGCTATCTGGCGGGGAAAAGCTATAGCTTCGGTCTTTCTCGGGGACTTGAAATCTTTCCTGTCCATGCCGTATTTGTCGGCCACGGTGGTCTTGATCACCTCTATGTTTATGCGGTTGTCGTCCTGTTCGCCGGGGGCTATATGATCTTTTATTATCCCTTTAACTATATCTATGGTGGGCTGCGTGCGCATATTGGAACAATAATTCCCCACTGTTATCAGGCAGCCTTCCAGTTCCCTTATATTTTTTTTGACATTTTCGGCGATGAAAGTTATAACGTCGTCGGGTATCACGAATTTATGGATCTCTTTTTTTTGCCGCAGTATCGCTATACGGGTCTCAAGGTCCGGCATTTTGATATCGACGGCCAGGCCGGACAGAAATCTTGATACCAGACGCTGGCTCAACGCTAATTCCTTCGGCGGTCTGTCCGAAGTGACCACTATCTGTTTTTGTGATTCGAAGAGGGAAGTGAATGTGTGAAAAAATTCCTCTTCGCTTTTATCTTTGCCTATCAGGAATTGTATGTCGTCCAGGAGGATGCAGTCCAGTTTCCGGTATTTGTTCCTGAACGCCTCCGGGGTCTTGTTCTGAAGGTTCTCTATGTATTCGTTCACGAAATTTTCGCTCGCGGTGTATATTATACGCGCGCCGGGATTGTTTTTAAGCATTTCATTGGCGATGCCGTGCAGAAGATGGGTTTTGCCCAGGCCGGGAGCGCTATAGATGAAAAAAGGATTGGATTTGCCGGGGTTCTGGGAAAGCGCCACCGCGGAGGCGTAGGCGAACCTGTTGGAGGCGCCTTCTATAAAGGTTTCAAAAGTATAATTCGGGTTGAACGCGAAAGCCGGCGTCTGGCCCATGCCGGGCGCGCGGTTGTGGTATTCTTCGCGGATCGGTTCAGGTTTAGGCGCGGGCTTGGGTTCGCTGGACGCAAGGGATAAAGAATAATTTATGGAAAAATTACTGCCGGTTACCAAAAAAGCCGTTTTTACTATGTTTTCCTCATATCTTTCTTTTACCGTCTTGTAAATTATAGGATCCGGCACTTCCAGTTTCAGACTGTCATTTTCTATAACAAGCGGTATTATGGGCCTGAGCCAAAGATCCACGGCTTCAAGGCCTATATCGCCTTCAAGTTTTTTTAATATGTTCTGCCAGATTTCTTTTATATTGTTTGAGTTATCCACAACCTATCCACAAGTGTTAGTAAAATATCCTAAATTCAAAAAAGTGCTTATGGCACAACGCTTTTTTTTGTTAACAACTATTTTAAACATTTTAAATAAACAACCTGCCATAGTGCGGTGTGAAATAAATGTTAACCGTCCGGCAAACCCATTAGAACCTTTAATAATGGTAGTTTTTTTAGCAATATAAGTCAATAGTTCTGATTAATCCGAAAATTGCGGTTTTTCTTACTTTCCAGTTCAGAGCGGAGGCTTTTCCGCGGCCGGCGCCGGCGGCTGCGGGGCGGTGTTTTTATGGGCGCGCCTGCCGGGCCGTTTTTCCTCCAGGGGGGCCGCCGGAAACGAGGGCGCGGCGCTCATGAAAGGCGACGGAGACGAGTCTTTTGCGTCCACCCATTTGAGCAGGGAGTCCTCGGTCTTTACAGCGTCGGTTTCCGGCAGGGAGAAGACGCCGAGCTTGTTTTTTTTGGCCCTTTCAGAGATTTCCTCGGCGGCTTTTACGGAGAGGAAAGACAACCTTTCCAGGATTTTGAGGCTGCTGAAAGTCAGGCCCACAAGATAGAGGGAGCCGTCCCGGTTCACGCCCAGGGAAATGGTCTTGTCGGCCACCGCGTCGAAAGTCTGGCGTATCCATTCGGGCTTTACCTCCGGCGAGAGGTGGTTCAGAAGCAGGGCTTTTTTCGCTCCGGTGTTGAAAGCGAGCTGAAAGGCTTCGGTTATCCTGTCCTCCGGGTTTTTGCCTTTGGCTTCCAGAAAGCCGGGGTCGTCGGAGTCCAGCCAGGTAAGATCCGGATGCCGGGAGGACTTATCAAAAGAAAGGAGGAGTATGGCGTCTTTGAAATTTTTGGCCAGCTTGTAGGCGTTCTGAAGCAGATCGAGGTTTACGCGCTCCGCGCGCTCCGCGCCGAAAGCGGCGATGAGTTCAGGCGCCACGCGCTCCGGAACCGGGGCGTCTATCAATAGTATAATGCAATTGTCGCGTTTTTGGCCCATAAGTTCGCCGGGTTTTGAGAAGCTGATTTAAAGTATATTATACTACATTATGGAGGGTAGAGGGGGCAGGATGGATGGTAGAGAGGGTGCGGAAAGTATGGAAAACAAACGAAGGATAGTGATTTACGGCGGTACTTTCGATCCCCCTCACAAGGGGCATTTCGCCCTTGTAAAGGCCGCCCTGGAAACGCTGCGTCCGTCCGTTCTTTATGTGGTGCCGGCGTTCCGTTCCCCGTTCAAGGGCCTTCCGTGCGCCCCTTTCAGGGAGCGCGCCGCGATGTTCCGGGACGGGCTTAAGTCCGCCGGCATCAGGCGCGAGGCGCGCGTGAAGATACATCCCCTGGAAGCGGACCGGGGCCGCCTGACCTATACTTGGCAGACTGTGGCATTCTTCAGGAAGGAGTTCCCCGGCGCGGAACTGTTTTTTCTGATGGGTTCCGATTGTCTTGAGACCTTTCACCGCTGGAAAAATTACCGCCGCATCCTGGGATCCGCCCGGCTGATCGTGGGCGCGCGCGAAGGCTTTCCGTTGAGAAACCCCGAAAAACTCCCCTATACGCGGCTTAAAGGCCGGTTTCCGCTTGCCGCCTCCACCGACTTGAAAATGGGCCTTTTCGCCGGCTTTGAACAGCCCGGACTTTTTAAGAGCACCGAAAAATACATCAACGCGCGCGGGCTTTACGCGGCCGGTCTGCGCCGCGAAGTCGCGCGCAAGATGACGCCGGTCCGGTTCGATCATACCAGGGCGGTAACCCTGCTTGCCCTGGAACTGGCCGTGAAATACGGCGCCGGCCTTGAAAAGGCCGCGCTGGCCGGTCTCCTGCATGACGCCGCCCGCGATCTGGGCCCGTCCGGCCTGGCCGCCTACGTCCGCGAGAACCGGTTGAAGGTCCCCGCTTTTAAGGAAACGCTCCGTAAAGCTCCGGTTATTCTCCACGCGTACGCCGGGGCCGGCATAGCGGCGAAAAAATTCGGCGTGAAAGACCGGGCCGTGCTTAAAGCCATCCGTTCCCACACCCTGGGCTCTTCCTCGCCCGGCCTTCTGGACAAAATAATTTATGTTTCCGATCTGGCGGCGGACGGCCGGGATTTTCCGGAAGCGGGCAAGATCAGGGAACTGGCTTTCAGGGACCTGGACGCGGCTTACGCGGCCGCCAATTATGTTAAACTTGTCTATGTTTTGAGGAGCGGCGGCTGGATTCATCCGGAAAGTATAAAAGCATGGAACAATTTGTTGGAAAACAGAGAATGATCCTGGCGGCGGGCGGGCTTATAACGCTTGTCCTGGTTTCGGCGCATTATTTTTCCCCCGTTTCAAGGCGGCTGGCCGCCGGCGAAGACGTGGAACTGGTTCTCCTGAACAGGGAGCGGCCCATGCTTTTTGTTTATCATCCTTTTTCCGGGACCGTCAACGCCATACGTCTGCCCGGGAAAGCGGTGCGCGCGGGGTCGGCATATCAGAGGGCCTGCGAGGTCCTGAAACTTTTTCCGGAAGGCGGATCCGCTTCGCGCAACGGCGGTTTCACGGGACCAGGCCTTTCGGAAGATCCGGTTTATATCGAGGCAGCGACGCCCGATCTGGACTCTTTCGAGGACCTGATCAATAATTGGCGCGCCCGCCCGGAGCGTTTGCTGCGGCTGGGACGCTATCTTCGCGGACTCAAAAGGAGCGAGGCCACCAATCTTTCAGCGTATGAGATGACCCTTCTCGCGCTTGAACTTGTCCGGCTGAACGCCTCCAACTTCATCAAGGAAGATTTTGAAAAGATGCCGGCCCATGAAGCCGCTCCCGCGGGAAGCGGACCAGGCTCGCTTCCGCAGGGGCCCGCGCAGGCCCCCGCGGCCGCGCGTCTGGAGATCCTGAACGCCTCCGGAAAAAAAGATCTGGCCGGGTCGGTCACCAGATACCTGCGCAAACAAGGCTTTGATGTGATAAACTTCGGCACATACGGGAGTGTGGAGAAGCAGACAAAAATTGTAAACTGTTCGGGTAATATAGAAGCGGCGCGCCTGGTAAGGGCCGCCCTGGGCCTGGGCGGACTGGAGATCTATTCCAAAGCCGACAGGCACGGCATCGTGCAGGTCAGGGTCATACTGGGAAGCGATTTTGAAGAAACAGGGGGACTAAAATGATAGATCTGGTTACCGTGCTTAAGACCGCCGTGGGCAGCGGCGCCAGCGATATTCATATCTGCGTCAACAAGCCGCCCATGATGCGCCTGAACGGAGAGATCGTGCCGGTCAGCGCCACGATGACGCCGCTCACCGCCGAGCAGACCAAAGCGCTGATCTACTCCACTCTTTACGACGAGCAGCGGGCCAAATTCGAGGCGAACTGGGAACTGGACTGTTCTTTCGCCATCACCGGCGTTTCCCGCTTCCGGCTGAACGCGCTTGTAGCCCGCAACGGCATCGAGGCCGTTATGCGCGTGATCCCGTCAGTCATTCCCACCCCGGAGCAGCTTAATCTGAGCCCCACCATCGTGGGACTTGCGACCCTGCCCAAAGGGCTGGTGCTGGTTACCGGGCCGACCGGCTCGGGTAAATCCACCACGCTGGCCGCCATCCTGGACCTTATCAACCAGAAAAAGCGCGGGCATCTGCTTACCATAGAGGATCCCATAGAGTTTACCTACGAGGCCAAAAGCTGCGTCATCCGCCAGCGCGAGATCGGCCAGCATACCAAATCTTTCGGGAACGCCCTGCGGGCCGCCCTGCGCGAAGACCCTAACGTTATTCTGGTGGGAGAGATGCGCGATCTGGAAACCATCCAGTTGACCATCACGGCGGCTGAAACCGGACACCTGTCGTTCGCTACGCTGCACACGCAGGACGCGCCGTCCACCGTGGACCGCATAATCGACGTTTTTCCGCCGCACCAGCAGACGCAGGTGAGGGTGCAGCTGTCCAGCTCTCTCCAGGCCGTGGTTTCGCAGATCCTTTTGCCGCGCAAGGACGGCAAGGGGCGCGTGGCCGCGCGCGAGGTGATGATCATGACCCCCGCCATTGCCAATCTCATCCGCGAGGGAAAGACACATATGATCTACAGCGCCATAGAGACAGGCGCCAGGAGCGGGATGGTTTCCATGGACAGGGCGCTGGCCGACCTGGTGAAGCAGAATCTGGTGGCCATGGACGTGGCTTCGGCCAAGGCGCATGACCGGGAGTCGTTCAGAAAACTCTGCGGAGTATAAAGCAGGAGGTACGGCAGGTAGAGCGGGTACCAGGTATAGAAAGAGAGGCTGTTAAACATATGGATAAGGAAATGGAAAAGCTGAAAAACGCGCCGCTCTTCAGGAATTTTTCCGCGCGGATGCTGGAAGAGTTCTCCGGGGCTTTTAAAAGGGTTTCCTATAAGGCCGGCGAGATCATCTTCAGGGAAAAAAGCGAGGGCGACACGCTGTTCATCCTGGTCAGCGGGCAGGTTGTCATAGAAAAAGGACTGGATGAGGCCGGCAGGGACTTCAAACAGCTGGCAATTCTTTCGGACGGGGAATTTTTCGGGGAGATGTCGGTATTGGAAGGGGGGATCCGGTTCGCCCAGGCCCGCGCGGAAAAAGAATCCGCTCTTTACGAGATAAAGCGCCAGGAATTTTTCAAATTCATCAAGGACCACCCGGAGAACGGCATCTCCGTTTTTACGGAGATCTTAAGCGTGACCGCCAGGAGGCTGCAGCACACCTCCAGCGAACTCACCATGCTGTTCGATCTGAGCGGCCTGGTGCTGAGGGAGCACAAGTCCGCGGCGGAATTCATCCGGAGCGCCGTGGAGGACATAAGCATCTATTTCGAAGGCGCCTGGAATTTCCATGGTTACGCTTACAACCGGTTCAACGAGGAATTCGAAGAAGTAGTTTCCAGGAAAGCGTTTGCGCGGGATCCCGAAGGCGTAAAAGCGAAAGCCGGACTGGAGAGCGGCTGGCTGGACGAGGCTTCCTATCTTATGGTCTTCCGCGCGCATGGCGAGGCGGCCGGCTACGTAGTCTTTTCCAGATCTTCCGGCGTTCCCAATTTTGAAAAAAATAATCTGACCACGATATTTAATACAATATCCTCCATCATGGGGTCCGCGATAGAGAACATAGAAAGCAGGACGGAAGCCGCGTTGCTGCGGAAACTTAAGGCGCAGAAAGAAATAATATGAATAATAACTTCAAAAAAACGGCTATCACGGCCGCGAGGCTGGCGGATGGCAAGAAAGCCGAGGCCGTTTCCATCTACGATATGGACGGGCGCTCCGAACTAGCCGATTACGTGGTGGTGGTAACGGTGGATAATCCGGCGCAGCTGGAGGCCGTGGACGACGAGATCTCCATCAGTCTCAAAAAAGAGG
>Ga0334722_10007211_pt1 | contig 10824 bp, 12 predicted proteins | sample C3_bottom_MG_FD_207210 | JGI IMG/M metagenome (GOLD analysis project Ga0334722, IMG submission 207210) | Sediment microbial communities from Yellowstone Lake, YNP, Wyoming, USA - C3_bottom | ecosystem: Environmental > Aquatic > Freshwater > Lake > Sediment | place: USA: Wyoming | collected...
TCCTTGGCGTCAGGCCGCGGCGAGAGACGTCCGTCGACGACTACTTCAGAAGGCGGGGGTGACAGATTCGCTGAACGCTTAAGGTGACAGAATCGCTGAGCTGAGACAGGACGAGTTCAACTGCTCGACGTCGCCGGATCAGTCTGGTATAATGCCGCGTGTCGTCATCTTCCAGGCAGGGAGACTTCCATGAAGCAGGGTGTGCACCCCGAATACCACGAGGCGCGCGTCACGTGCGCGTGTGGTGAGACCTTTGTGACAGGCTCGACCCGCAAGTCGATCCGCGTTGAAATCTGCTCCAAGTGTCATCCGTTCTACACCGGGACCCGCAAGTTCGTCGACGCGGAGGGGCGTGTCCAGAAGTTCGCCAAGAAGTACGGGCTCAAGATCTAACGTCCGCAGATCGCACGGCCTGCGCCGTCGGTGCGACCGCTAGGGTCGCCGGCGGCGCGCCGATTTCCACGGGGCGTTTCGGCGCGGCGGTGTTCTCAGGCTATAATTGACACGGTGACGTGACGTGGAACCCATGATGCGCCAGAGGCTCGACGCGATGGAGACGCGCTATGAGGCGGCGTCGCATGCGTTGACCGACCCGACCATCTTTGCAGACCCCCAGCGCTACCAGCAGACTGCGCGCGAACACTCCGAGCTCGAAGATGTAGTGACGAAGTGGCGCGAGTATCAGCAGGCCGAGCGCGAGGCGATCGAAGCCGAGGCGATGGCCCGCGATGACAGCGACCCCGATCTCCGGGCGCTTGCGCGCACCGAAGTCACGCGCCTACGCGCCCGCATGGACCAGCTTGTAGCCGACTTACGTCGGCTGTTGATCCCGCGCGATCCGTTCGACGAACGCAACATCATCGTCGAGATCCGAGCGGGCACCGGGGGCGACGAAGCCGCGTTGTTCGCGGGGCAGCTGTTCCGGATGTACGCGCGGTACGCGGAGCGGCGCCGCTGGAAGACCGAGGTGCTGTCGTCGAACCCCACGGGGATCGGCGGCTTCAAGGAGCTGATCTTCAGCATCGAGGGACGCGGCGCGTATAGCCGGTTGAAGTATGAAAGCGGCGTTCACCGCGTACAGCGGGTGCCGGTGACCGAGTCCTCCGGGCGGATCCACACGTCGACGGCCACGGTTGCGGTGCTGCCCGAGGCCGAAGAGGTCGACGTCGCGATCCGGTCCGATGAGATCGAAATCGAAACCTACCGAGCCGGCGGCGCCGGCGGTCAGAATGTCAACAAGGTCGAGACGGCCGTCCGGATCCGACACCTGCCGACGGGCATCGTCGTGGCCTGTCAGGATGAGCGATCGCAATTCCAGAACCGCGAAAAGGCCATGCGTATCCTGCGCGCGCATCTGTTGGAGCGTGCCGAGCGCCAGCAGCAGGAAGCGATCGCCAAGCAGCGCCGCCTGCAGGTGGGCACCGCGGAGCGGAGCGAGAAGATCCGCACGTATAACGTGCCCCAGAACCGCGTCACGGACCATCGCGTCGGCATCAGTGTCCATCAGATCGAATCGGTGCTCGACGGCGAGATCGATCAGTTTATCGAGGCCCTGATCGCCGCCGGCCAGGCGGCGATGCTGACTGCGGTCGATTGACCGCGGTTCGAGCGACGGCGGTCGGGTGACCGTGTCCGTCCGGCGCCCGCAGTGACGGTCGCTGAGGCCTGGCAGGCGGGTCGCGAGCACCTCGCGGCGCAAGGGATCGATGAAGCGGCGATTACCGCCGAAGTCCTGCTCCGTCACAGCCTGAACCTCTCCCGCGCCGAGCTGTACCTCGTCTGGGATCGCCCTATCGACCATAGCGGGTTCGACCGCTATCAAGCGTATCTCGATGACCGTGTCCGCGGCCGGCCCGTGGCCTATATCATTGGGCATCGCGAGTTCATGGGTCTGGACTTCCTCGTCGACGAGCGCGTGCTCATTCCGCGCCCAGAGACCGAGACGCTCGTCGACTTCGTCCTCGGCGTGACGGCCGGCCAGACCGCGCCGCGGATCGCCGACGTCGGCACGGGGTGCGGCGCGATCGCGGTCAGCCTCGCCGTGGCACGGCCGACCGCGTCTCTTCTGGCGACCGATAACTCGCCGGATGCCCTGATCGTGGCCCGCGCCAATGCGGCCCGGCACGACGTCACCGATCGCGTCCGCTTTCTGCTTGGGGATCTGGTGGCCCCGATCGCGGCCGCCGGGGACCGTGTCGATGTGATCGCGTGCAATCCCCCGTACGTCTCGCCTCGGGAGTTGGCCGGGCTCCCGCGAGAGATCCGCGACTTCGAGCCCACGGGGGCCGTCATCGCCCCAGACCACGCGGAGAGCGTCCACGCCAGGCTCATTCTCGAGGCCCCCGCCGTGCTTCGGCCGGAGGGGTGGCTGGTCATGGAAGTCGGAGCAGGCCAGGCCTCGCGGGTGGTCGAATTGCTCGAAACCACAATAGGCTACTCTGCGGTGCAGACGCGCAGGGACGGCCTGGGATGGGAACGCGTCGTCGCCGCCCGTTTCAACCCGACGAGCTGATCCCAGAACACGACGAAATCACGCGATGCATGAATGCCCGGGTGCATCATGCGTGTGATCGATGCGTCAGAGCCGCCGCCACGAGCCGACCTGATCGTCTCTGTTGGCCTTGGGTGCTGGCTCGTGTTTGGCCTCTTCATCGATGGCTGGGCCCACCGGATTCCGGGCCTCGTCGACAGTTTCTTCACACCCTGGCACGCCATTCTCTACGCAGGGTATCTGGCGAACGCGGGGTGGGTCGCCTCGAACCTTTGGCGGACCACCCACTCCCTCCGGCTTCGCGACATCCGCATACCGGCCGGTGGTGTCTTGGGAGTCTGGGGGCTGCTGATTTTTGGGATCGGCGGCTTCTTCGACGTGCTGTGGCATACAGCCGTTGGGATTGAGCGCGGTCTCGAGGTCTTCTTCACCCCATCCCACCTGATGTTGTTCATTGGCGCGTCTCTGACCCTCACGACGCCCTTCTGCGCGATGTGGGCGGCGCGACGCGACGAGACGACACCGTCGCTATCGGCCTTTCTCCCGGCCGTGGTATCGCTGGGTCTGACGATGAGCGTTGTCTCGTTCTTTGTGAGTTACAGTTGGGGGTTCTTTGGGTTCAGCCTTATTGGGGTGGGGGAGGAGCAGCGGTGGTCGGTCCACTAGCTCCAGAACGCCCACTCGCTCGCGTTGGCGGGAGAGCTGATGCGGACCCAAGCCGTCACGAGCATCCTGCTCACAAACCTCGTGATCATGGTGCCGGTGCTGCTCATCGTCCGGCGATGGCGGCCTCCCTTTGGGACCTTCACTATACTGCTGGTCTTGAACGCCCTGTTCATGGCCGCCCTGTCCAGGGCCGAGCCGATCGTCGTGGCGCTGGTCGGGGGGCTGATCGCCGATCTCCTCGTGGCGTGGCTCCGTCCGAGCCCGGACCGGCCCACCCATCTCCGGGCGTTTTCCGCCCTGATGCCCGGCGTCGTGTGGACGCTCTACTTTCTCGTCATTCGCCTCGGACCCGGCGTTGCGTGGTCGTGGCCGCTGTGGACAGGCACCATTGTCTGGACGGCCCTGGAAGGTCTCGCGCTCGGCCTGCTCATGGTGCCCTGAGCAGGCCACACGCGGCGTCTAGTCGAACAATCGACGAGGGGGCGTTCGCCGACGCACCCGGGGGCACTTTGGTGAGTTACTACAGTCTGTCCTTCGACACAGCAGTCAGTCGCCAGCCGCAACCCGTGAGCATCATCCGCGTCGATCCGGATGACCCGAGCCCGCCGCGCAGGGCGGTGGACGTGTTGCGCGCCGGCGGCGTCCTCGTGTTTCCGACCGCTGAGGGGTACGTGGTGGGCTGCATCGCCGAAGAGACGTCCGTGCGGCGTCTGTGCGAGATCACAGGCGTCGCGCCCGGCGGTCTCCACTACATCGCCTCATCGCGCGAGCAGGCCGGTCGCGTGCGGGTGCCGGTCCACGTGACGCCCGATCCGATTCCGCGCGCGCTGAGCCTCGCCGTCGATGCCGTGCTGGCGGTCGCGCCGTGCGGCGTGGGTCTTTCGCCGGCGCCCACCGCGCAGCACGTGGTGTTTGTCCTTGGCGATCGTGTCGATCTCGTGCTTGATGCTGGCGCCGCGCGCCGTCCTGCGGCCGCGGCCGTGAGGTGATCGAAGGTGCGTGTCGCTCTTGGCGGAGACCATGCCGGCGTCATCCTGAAGGCGGACATCGCGAGGCTCTTGCTCGAGCTCGGACACGAGGTACGCGACTTCGGCACGAACTCCCCTCAACCGGTCGACTATCCTGACTTTTGCATACCCGTCGCCGAAGCCGTGGCCCGGGGCGAGGCGGAGCGCGGGATCATCTTCGGCGGCACCGGAAACGGCGAAGCCATCTCGGCCAACAAGGTCATAGGTATCCGCTGCGCGGTCGTGCACGACGTGACGACGTCTCGTCTGGCGCGATCCCACAACGATGCCAACATGATCTCGCTCGGGGCCCGCATCGTCGGCTCGGAAGTCGCCAAGGAGATCGTCCGGACGTTCTTGAGCACGCCGTTTGAAGGCGGCCGGCACATCCCGCGGATCGACAAGATCCACCAGTACGAGCGGGAGCACTCGAAGCCCTGAGAGATTGGGGACGCGTATGGATCGTGCTGGCGGCCGCGGCCGGGTTGCTCATGCTCGCCGGCGCCGCGCTGCCCCATCTCGATGCCGATGACGTCTTCTACGGTGACATCGCCCGGGATATCCTTGCCTGTCGCGACTGGCTGACCCTCTCCCATCCCGATCGACCGCACTGGCTGGTCGACAAACCACCGCTCTCGTTCTGGCTGATGGCGCTCTCGATCCGCCTGGGAGGCGACAACCAGGTGGCGCTGCGGCTCTGGCAACTCCTCATGGCCCTCGTCACGATGTTCGTGACGTTTCGCATCGCGCGGCTGGGGGCGGCGAGGGAGGAGGCCCTGCTGGCGGCGCTCCTGCTGGGCACATGCGTGGAGTTTTTCTACTTGAGTCTCAACCCCAAGCAGGACTTCCCGTTGAGTCTGTTTCTCGCCTTGGCGTTCTACTCGTATCTGCGCTATCGCGCCGGCGGGGGGGCCGCGTCCGCCGCGGTGACCGGATGGTGGGTGGCGCTCGCCGTGCTCAGCAAGGGGATCGTGGCCCTCGCGGCGTTCGTCCCGGTCGTGGCGCTCGATCTGCTGATCCCGCGGTCGGCAAGCGTCGGGAGCGGCCAGAGCACTGCGGCGTGTTGGCGCTGGCCGCAGGTCGCCGCGGGTGTCGCCGTATTTCTGCTGGCCGGGGCTCCATGGTTTGTCATCGGGGCGATCAGACAGGGCCGGCCCTTCATCGATACGTTCTTCCTGAGCGGGAGCCTTGGGGTGGGGCGCTTCTTCCACGGCGTGTTTGCGCCGGTGTCATATCCGGTGGCGGTCGTGGCGCCGGCCCCCATGTTGATGGTGGGTCTGATTCCATGGACGGGCTTCATCCCGGCCGTCGTCCGAGACGCTTGGCGGAGCGTGCGGGCGGGAGCGCCGTCGGTGCGCGTGTGCGCGTTGTGGGCCGGCATGTATTTCGCGATGGTGTCGCTGTCTCCGGGCGATAAGATGGTGCATCATTTGCTGCCAATGTTCGTGCCGACCGCGGTGCTGCTGGCGCGCGCCGTGATCGCCGCCGACGGCCACCGCCGGCGCCTGTTGACGCCGGCAGTGATTGCGCTCTTCGCGGCGGTCCCGGCGGCGCTGTTTGCGGTACGGGCTATGATCAGCTACCCGACCGAGGCCGCCTTCTTTCGACCGCTGTTGCTGCCGCTGGTGGGTTTCGTCGTTGCGGCGCTGGTGCTCTTCGCCGTCTTCGCGTTCCGTGGGGCCGCTCGGGCGGCGGTCGCTGCGGCGGCCGTCGCGATGTTGATGGCGTATGGGACGAGCGGCTGGATCTTGATGAAGTTTCCCAGCGTGCCGCTGGGACCATCGGGGATCAGGGCCGCAAAGCCGTCCTGCGTGACGAAGAGCTCATGGGTCGTCCCCGAGCCTGATGCGCTACGTGCGCAGCCGCCAGTAGACGTACGCGAGCGCTCCGCACGCGAGGGCGGGGAGCACGATCGACAGCGGGATCATGTCCTTGAGCGTGATCCCGGACAGCACCAGCAACAGCCCGCTGATGACATCTTCGGCGGCGCGTCGACGCCTCTCGGTGATCGCCTGGAGCTCGGATCGGATCTCGGAGAGTTTGCTTCGTAGCGCCTGCTGCTGATCGCGGAGGCCGCGCGATTCCTCGCCAACGGTGTAGATCGTGCGCTCGGTCGGATAGTGGAAGATGTTCGGTAGCCAGTCTCGATCCAGCCCTTGATGCATCACGCGCCGCGCGCGGTCAAGCGTCTTGAGGGTCCGCGAGTCGGTCTCCGCGGCGTTGGACGCGATACGCAAACACTCTTCGTTGTGCGCCAGGACCGCCGCGGGGGCCAGGAAGTACGGGCTGATGCCGACAAACGGCGCGGCCTCGAACGCGCGATCGGACTCGGCCATCGACACGAGCGTTCCTTTGTGGACGGCGATCAAGAGCCCGTCGGATACCTGGACCGAGGCAAACACGTCGCTGAGCTCGCTGAGCCCGACCCGTTCAAAGTCGAGGAGCCCCTGCATGATCCCGGCGACGCCCTTCACGGCCCGGTCGTGCACCTCGTCGGGAGCAACGTCGCCCTGCCCGCCGCCCTTCAGCGCGCGAATGCCGCTCCAGACCGTGCCCCAATCGACCGCGCCCGGCGCGCCCCGACTCTCTCCGGTGATGATCTGGATCGTTCCAAGCCGAGGTCGTCTTGCGTGCGGGTCGCGCAGCCCAAACACGCGCCCGGCCAAGTCTTCGATCGTAAGGAGATCGCCGCCCTTCGACAGAAACGTGACGCGGCGGTCGATGCGGTGCGAGGAGTCGATGCCGACGCCCTCGCCCCCTTCCCACAGCTTGATCAGCTTGACGAGGTCGTATTCGTTGAGCGCGGAATCCTGACCGGCCTCGGGCGAGAGCACGAGATGGAAAACCGACAGCCCGCTGCGGAAGTGGGTTTGGGCCGCGCGCAGGGCCACTGAGCGCCGCCGGCCCCGCGCGGGATCGGCGTCGGCGCACGCCAACCGGATCTCCAGTCCTTCGGAGACGTACGTCAGCAGGGCGGGGTATTGAATCTCGAGGTGGCGGGCGGCGTCGGGAGCGTCGATGAGACTGGTGCCAAACGGCGGATCGTCCCGGTAGGCGTACGAGACGAGGTCGCGCTCAAACGAGCTGAACTCCGGCGAAGAGTGGATGCGGTCCTGCGGTGCCGAGGACGTGTCGACGAAGTGAAACGCGACGCCGTACCGCTCGACCGCGAGGACGGGCTGCTCCTGGATCTGGTGGCCCTGCGGGATCATGCGGTCAGGGCGGAAGGCAGCGCGATCCGCTCCCCGCGCAGGTCCTCGAGCATCCGCGCAAAGTCGGGATCGCGCTCGGGTTGATCCACACCGAGCGACTGATAGAACTCGCGGAGAAACGCCTTCACAGTGCTCGAGGGCAGCGCATCGAGTGGCTCCGGCCCCGCCGGCAGCGCGATGAGGAGCAGGGTCTCCGATCGCCCCCGCCCCGATTTGAGCTGCGGCTGCACGTAGCGCACCGGCACCCTCTTGGCTCCTAAGCGCGCGAAGATCTTCAACCGATCCGCCGGCGTTGTGCCGCCTTCCGCCTCATGGACGCGCGCCGGATCGTTGACTTCGGCGAAGACCGCGCGGAGCTGCGCGCCCTGGGCGCGGGCGTCGGTTTGGAGCTGCTCTTGCGCCCGGGTCAGCAGCAGCCTCGCCGTCCCGCGGCGGCGCATGCGCGCGTCGACGGCGAGATAGGTGAGGAGCCCGCAGACGCTGCCTCTGAAGAACTCGAAGATGAGGAATCCGTCGAGCGTGCGGCGTTCACGCGCGCGCAGGTCGTGACCCGCGACGAGGATGTGCAGAATCGGTTTTGGCGGTGGCGGCGTGGAGCCCCACAATAGCGGCTTCCAGATCGACGGATCTTCCTGTTGCTCGGGCGTTTGAAAGTTTGGAAGGTAGAGCTTCTGGTAGAGATGGTCCAGCAGCGACTCATCGGTTACGGCGCGAAGATCGACGACCTCAAAATTCATTGGATTCTGATTATTCTATCCCAGGGACCGGGAAGCGGCGGCACAACGCCCGCACGTCTGCGTGGATCGCCGCCAGGCGACGATTCTCCTTCACCCCCGCACGGAACTGGCGCAGCACCTGGTTGCGGGCCTCTCGGTCGTCCGGGAGCTGAAACTCTAGGGCTTCTTTGCGAACCTCCGCCAGCCAGGTGGCCATCTGCGCCATCTCCGCTTCTCGCATCCCGCGGGTCGTGGCCGCTGGCGTCCCGAGCCGGATCCCCGACGGATAGAACGCCGACGACGGCTCGCGAGGGATCGTGTTCTTGTTGACCGTAATGCCGACCGCGTCCAACGCCTCCTGCATGAAGACGCCGCGCCCCTTGCCATCGGGCGTCAGATCCACCAGCAGTAGATGATTGTCCGTACCGCCCGTCACCAGCCGGAACCCGTGCTCCAACATGGCCTTGGCGAGCGCCTTCGCGTTCGCGACGACCGCCGCCGCATACGTCTTGAACTCAGGTTTCAAAGCTTCCCCAAGCGCCACCGCGATCGCCGCGGTCGTGTGATCGTGCGGGCCGCCCTGCAGACCCGGAAAGACCGCTCGGTCGATGCGGTCGGCCAGGTCGGGGTCCTTCTTCAGACCGCGTTCCGTCACCATGATCATGGCGCCGCGCGGACCGCGCAGCGTCTTGTGCGTTGTCGTCGTGAAGACGTGCACGTGCGGCGCCGGGCTGGGGTGCGCGCCGCCGGCCACGAGCCCGGCGACATGCGCGATATCGGCCGCAAAGAACGCGCCGACCTCATCAGCAACCTCGGCCAGCCGCGCAAACGGGTATTCGCGGGCGTACGCCGTGCCGCCGCACCAGATCAGCTTCGGCCGGTGCTCGCGCGCCAGCCGCCAGACGTCGTCGAAGTCGATGAAGCCGTCGGCGCCGACGTGATAGGGGACGCTCTTGTAGAAGATCCCGGTGGCACTCACCTTGGCGCCGTGCGTCAGGTGACCGCCGTCGGGGAGGTTGTGACCCATGATGACGTCGCCGGGCTTGCACGCGGCCATGTAGACGGCGAGGTTGGCCGGACTCCCCGAGTACGGCTGGACGTTGACGTGGGGCACGCCAAACAGCGTCTTCGCCCGCTGCTGCGCCAGCCGCTCGATCTCGTCGACGATTTCGTTGCCGCCGTAGTAGCGGCGCCCCGGGTAGCCTTCCGAGTACTTATTCGTCAGGATGCTGCCCATCGCTTCGAGCACGGGGGCCGAGACGTAGTTTTCCGACGGGATCAACTCGACGCCGTCGCGCTGCCGCTCACGCTCCCGCTGCATCATCGCGTAAAGTTCGGGATCATATGCCGGCAGCAACATTCCAGGCCCTCCCTGGGGTACCAGACCATGTGCTATCTTTGATGTTCGGTGGGCACCAGACCCGCGCCTCCAGGAGGGCCCCATGCCCAACGTGCACGTCTTCGATCACCCGCTGATCCGCCACAAGCTGACGATCCTGCGCGACAAGCGGACCGGGCACAAGGAGTTTCGCGAGATCACCCAAGAGCTGAGCATGTTGATGGCCTATGAGGCGACGCGGCATCATCCCGTCCGCGAGATTGAGGTCGAGACGCCGCTGGCCAAGACCACCGGGTGGACAATCGCGGGGCAAGAGATTGCGGTGGTCCCAATTCTCCGGGCCGGTCTTGTGATGGAAGAGGCGATCACGCGGCTAATCCCCACGGCCCGCGTGGGCCACATCGGCATCTATCGTGATCACGACACGCTGCAGCCGGTCAGCTACTTCGTCAAACTGCCTTCGGATATCGCCGACCGGCAGACGATGATCCTTGATCCGATGCTCGCGACCGGCGGGTCGACGGTGGCCGCGATCGACACGTTGAAGGGACGCGGATGCCGCAGCATCAAGGTGATGGCCATCATCTCGGCCCCCGAAGGCATCGCGAAGGTGCATGGGGCCCACCCCGACGTCGACATCTACACCGGCGCCGTCGACAGCCGTCTGAACGACAAGGGGTACATCATGCCGGGGTTGGGCGACGCCGGCGACCGGCTGTTTGGGACCAAATAAGCCGATGATCGTGTTTGCCGCGCTGCTGGCCGCCGCGATCGGCGCGTTGCCGACCGGGTATCTCGTCGCGCGCCGTATGCGGGGTCTCGACATCCGTCGTCTGTCTCCGCACAACCTCGGGTTGGGCGCGGTCATCGCCGCGGTCGGGCTTCCGACGCTGGGGCTCGTGGCGGGGCTCGACCTCGTGAAGGGGGCGCTCGGCGTCGTCGCCGCCCGCGCGCTCGACGCGTCGCCGTGGCCGGTGGCGGCGTCCGCGGCCGGCGTCATCGTCGGGCATGCGTATTCGCCCGTCTGGCGCATCGTCCGCTCGACGGCCGGCCGCATGAAGGGCGCGGTGGTGGGCTTGGGGGCGGTGGCGACGCTCGCGGTCCTCGGCGACATCGCCCCAACGGCGGTCGCGATCCCGGTCCTCGTCGCAGCCGGCACGCTTCTCGCGCCGCGCGCCGTTGGAAGACCGTGGGGATATCTGTCGCTGGCGACCGTGCTGGCCGCGGTGAGCCTGCCCATCACGCTCTGGGCGACGAGTGCGCATACGGCCTTTCTCACGCTGGGCACCGCGTATGCTCTTGTGACGCTGTGGAACTACAAGGAGCATCTTGCCCGGATCGCCGACGGCGTCGAGCCCCGGATCGGCGACCGGCTGCCGCTGCCGTGGCTGAA
>Ga0334722_10007213_pt1 | contig 10818 bp, 10 predicted proteins | sample C3_bottom_MG_FD_207210 | JGI IMG/M metagenome (GOLD analysis project Ga0334722, IMG submission 207210) | Sediment microbial communities from Yellowstone Lake, YNP, Wyoming, USA - C3_bottom | ecosystem: Environmental > Aquatic > Freshwater > Lake > Sediment | place: USA: Wyoming | collected...
GTCAGTGTGTCGCCATTCTTTTGCCACGTATAGCTTCCGACCATCGTCAAATCTTCTTCGCAATAGGGATCGTTGAAAAACGTCACGCGGTTGTTGGAAACGGCGAAGGAACCGACCGCTTCAAAATCGGTATCTTGCTGGAAAACCTTAAAGACGCCGTTGTTCAAATAGAGCGACCACTCGCCGCCTTCCAATCGATAACCCGCACAGCGTTTGCATGGAACGGGTGTGCCTTCATATGGGATTGTCCTCGTGAACAGTCCGTCGATGACTGAAGGCAAGGACGGCGGAAGCGGCAATGAATATGGAAAGGGTGGGACATCGATAGTGGTCGAGAGATCGCCGACGAATTTATGAGGACCTGGCGTGATTTCGGCGTACGTGATGGGGCGATAGGTGGCAACTGGCGTGGCTGCCCCACTTTCCTGGGTTGATGTTCGAGCGGCTTGAGAATTGATTGTCGCTGGCGCGCAACTCATCGCGACTAACAGCGTGAGAAATATAATGCCCGCGATCCATTTGGCTTTTGGCATGACTCACCTCTAATCCTTCATGGTCAAGCGCGAATAAAGAAGGCGAACGCTCGAATGTTTCGACGAGCGTTCGCCTGGTTTTGCCAATCAGGGCGATCTGGCTTACGATTGCCCCATCGTTTTCAGAACAACCGATTCGTTCAGTGGCGGCGGTGGCGGCTTTTCTCCTTCCTCCCGGAATTCTTCCAACTCCAATTTCCGGCGCGCTTCAGGCAAGAGACCTTCGGGACGGACGAGCATCATCACGACCAGACCGATGCCATAGAACAGGTAGCGGTAATCGCCAACCTCGCGAAGCAATTCTGGTAAACCTATCAGCACGACCGCACCGACAATGACGCCGGGAATGTTGCCCATACCGCCGATAATGATGAGCGCCAGGACGTTGATCGAGACGATGAAACTGAAACCGGTCGGGTAAACCGATTGCAGTTGGCTCGCAAAGGCAGCTCCCGCCAAGCCGCCAAACGATGCGCCCATTCCAAACGCTAACAATTTGGTTGCCACCAGATTGATGCCCATCGCTTGTGCGACATCTTCGTCCTCGCGAATTGCCATCCACGCGCGTCCCAGCCGCGAAACCTTGACGCGCATGGAAATGAAGATGACCAGCACGCAGGCGGCGAGGTAAATGTAAAAGAACATCTGCAAAGGAGTAAACTGAATATTACCCAGGAGCGGTAAATTGATTTGCTGTTGGACGAATTGGATCGGTCCAATATCCGGAGTTGGAATGCCTTGAATGCCTTGCGCCCCGCCTTCCCAAGGTTTCAAAAAATCGGAACCGACTAACAGACGAATGATTTCGCCAAAGCCCAATGTGACGATGGCAAGATAGTCGCCGCGCATCCTGAGCACCGGAATGCCGAGGATGATACCGGCGAACACGGCGACAATGATTCCGAACGGGACCGCGAGCCACCAATTGTGGATAATGCCTGTCGCATGTTCGGGCGAAGTGAGGATGCCGACGGTATACGCTCCAATCGCGTAGAAGGCGACATAGCCTAGATCGAGCAAGCCCGCAAATCCGACGACGATGTTCAAGCCCAGACCCATGACCAGGTATAAACCAACATCATCGAGCACTTTACTAATGTACGAGCCGAGCAGGACTGGAAGTAGCAACAACAGAATAATGGCGATGGCGATAGATCCACCGCGTAAAGTGCGGCGTGTAGTAGGCGGCAGCGCATTGACCTGTTGCGAAACCGACGGTCCCCACATTGATCGAGCGAAGGAAATGGCAACAAAGAGCAGAAACAACGCAACCGCGCCTTCGATGGCTAACCCATTGCTTTTGTACAGAAAATCGGTAATGGGTGTGAACATCGTCCAAATGGACAAAGTGGTCTTGATCAGATCTCCAAGCAAGCCAAACGCGAAAACGGCGAGCAAGCCGTTGAGCAACGCTCCGCGCAATTTGGCTGGCAAAAGAATTAGGACTGCCGCTACAATACCACAAACGCCACCTATGACCAACAAAGCAACACTGCCTGTCACGATATCTAGATTAAATGCCAGCAATTGATACATTTGCTTTGTGGCGGCGGGGAAGACTTGACCGAGAGGAAGGATATTGCCAATCGCAATAAGAAGGACAAGAAACGCGCTCGAAATAATCCCGCTGAGAGCTCCGACGAGAATAGCTAAAGTTGATCCAGAACTTTTTTTTGCAGAGGCTTGTTTCGTGCGGTTTTCGTCGGATTGGCGAGCAGTGGCATGCATTACGCCAATTATGGGACCAAGGAAGAGATGCGTAGCAGCGATACGCAAGTCGTAGTTTCGAAGGGCGAGGTACGCGGTGCCAAAGAAGGTGATGAGCAATAAGACATGGCTCAACGAGACGATGCCGCTGATAATGTCGCGGACGCTAAAGGCTTGCATCATCCCTTGCAGCGCAATCATGAACACTGCAACGATGCCGCCGATAATGCCAAATTGAAGAGCGGTCTTAAGCGATTGAGAGAGCGCGTTTGTTTGGACATTCGACTGTGTCATTTTGCCTCACGCTTTCTTTTCGGCAAGTTTTTCGCCGAGGATTCCGGTCGGTCGGAAAATCAAAACGAGAACCAGCATGGTGAATGCGATGGCGTCTTTCAATTGGTAGGGCGCGGGAATTCCCAACCCATCCAAGAAAAGACTCGGACCCACCGATTCGACAACGCCTAAGAAGAGTCCACCCACCATTGCGCCGGGCACATTTCCAATGCCGCCGAGCACCGCCGCGGTAAACGCTTTGATGCCGGGGAAGAATCCCATGTTGAAATTGACTTGCTTGAACATCAGCGAGTTGAGAACTCCTGCCGCGCCAGCTAAAGCGCCGCCGAGCATGAACGTAATCACGATAATGTTGTCGACGTTGATGCCCATCAATGCCGCGGTCTGTTTGTCTTCGGCAACGGCGCGCATCGCTTTGCCGGTGCGCGAGTTTTGGATGAACAACTGCAACCCGATCATCATGACCGCCGCCGACACGATCACAAGAATTTGAATGTACGTAATGCTGAAATCGCCGAAAGCAATTTTGCCTCCGAGCGCCGTGATGTCAGGATATACTTTGAGGTTTGCCCCGTACAGACCCTTAAAAAAGTACTGCAGGAAGAAAGACGCGCCAATCGCGGTGATGAGCGGAACGAGTCGCGGGGCAAACCGCAACGGACGATAGGCGATGCGCTCTAGCAGAATGGCGACGAGCATAGAGGTCGCCATCGAGAGCAAGAATATGGCGAGTAGACCGACGATGAGATTTTCGTCGAGGAAACCGGATTTGCCCAGCGCATCGGCGAGGAAATACGCCGTGTATGGACCTGCCATAAAAACTTCGCTGTGCGCAAAGTTGATCATACGCAGAATACCATAGACGAGCGTATACCCAAGCGCGATCAGCGCATAGATGCCACCCGTTGCAACACCGGAAACAATCAGGTCGAGCCATTGCCGGGTATTGTATTTTGCGCCAACGAGTGTTGACACTGAGCCAACAATCACCAACAAGAGAATCGAACCGCCAATCAAGAACATGACGATGTCGGTCAACGTAAGACGTTCGATGTAACGGCGTATCTTGTCCATAGTCACTTTCCACTAGGAAGATTTCGATGAACCAGCCGTCGTACAACTCGGCTCATCCACAAGCAGTTTGTCATTGCAATTGCAATATCGATTAGGCTTCGCCCAGGTAGGATTTGCGGACGCGCTCACTCTGGCGCAAGGTTGCCGCATTATCCTGCAAAACTATTTGTCCGGTCTCGATCACATAGCCGCGATGAGCGACCTGCAACGCTTTGGCGGCATTCTGCTCGATCAGCAAGATGGTCGTGCCGTCTTGATTCAATTTCTGGATGGTTTCAAAAATGGCTTCCACCAAGACCGGCGCTAGACCCATCGATGGCTCGTCGAGCATTAGAATGCGCGGATGACTCATCATCGCGCGCCCCATCGCCAGCATTTGCTGCTCGCCGCCGGAAAGCGTGCCACCAAGTTGCTTGGCGCGTTCTTTGAGACGCGGAAATAGGTTGAAAACAAATTCCAGGTCTTGATTGATGGCGGAGGTATCGCGGCGCGTATACGCGCCCATTTCCAAATTTTCGCGGACGGATAGCGCGCCAAAAATCTTGCGACCCTCCGGTGATTGAACGACGCCGCGCGTCACGACTTGATGCGGCGGCAGCGCTTCGATGGACTGACCATCGAGAATGATGGAGCCCTGCCGTGGATGCATGACGCCCGAGATGGTCTTGAGCGTAGTCGTCTTGCCCGCGCCATTTGCGCCAATCAGCGTAACAATCTCTCCCTGCTCGACGGTAAGACTGATGCCTTTCAGCGCGTGAATATTTCCATAGTAACTATGAATGTCTTGTACTTCAAGCATTGCCATGATTCATCACCTCGTTCACGCGCCGATGTGGGTATATTCTTTGCCGAGATACGCTTCGCGCACTCGCGGATTCCTCTGAACTTCAGATGGACTGCCTTCGGATATCTTGGATCCAAAGTCCAGCACAGTGACACGATCAGAGATGGTCATCACGACTTTCATTTGGTGCTCGATGAGCAAAATTGTGAGCTTGAGTTCGTCGCGCAATCGCCGAATGAACCCGACCATCGTGCCGGTTTCCTGGGGATTCATTCCTGCGGTTGGCTCATCGAGTAAGAGGAGCCTGGGATCGGTCGCGAGCGCGCGGGCAATTTCCAGACGACGTTGATCTCCATAGGCAAGATTCTTTGCCAATTCATTGTCGTATCCGCGCAAGCCGACAAATTCCAGCAGTTCCCTGGCTCGCTTTGCCACTCGGCTTTCTTCATTCATCGTCGAACGGTCGCGCAGGATCGCGCCCAGCAAATTGGCTTTCATGCGGGGGTGCTCGCCGACCATGACGTTTTCCAACGCCGTCATGTTTTGGAACAAGCGAATGTTCTGAAAGGTGCGGGCAATGCCGCGGGAAGTGATCATGTCCGGGCGAAAGCCGACGATGTCGTGTCCATCGAAGATGATACTGCCTTCTTCGGGGCGATAAAAGCCGGTGATGCAATTGAAAAAGGTTGTCTTCCCTGCGCCGTTGGGTCCAATCAGACTGGCGATCATTCCTTCTTCGATAACAAAATCCACTTTATCGACCGCCGTCAAGCCGCCAAATCGTTTTGTGACCTGGGAGGCGTCCAATAATGCCATGAATCATTCCTCCGAAATTGGAGATTGCATGTTAGTGGTTGGAACTTTGATTTTGGATTGCTGAATCGTCAGTGTCCAATTTCTAATCTCCAACTTCCAACTTCTAATGTAGTATCTTGCTCAAGAACTGTTTGGTGCGTTCTTCGTGCGGATTCCCAAAGACTTGGTCGGGGCTGCCTTCTTCGATGATCGCGCCATCCGCCATAAAAGCAATGCGGTTTGCGGCGGCGGTGGCAAAGCCCATCTCGTGTGAGACGACGACCATCGTCATTTGCCGCGCCAGTTCTTTCATTACGTCCAACACTTCGCCGATCATTTCCGGATCCAACGCCGAGGTCGGCTCGTCGAAGAGCATCAAGCTGGGTTTCATCGCGAGCGCGCGGGCGATGGCAACGCGTTGTTGTTGACCGCCGGAGAGCTGCGCGGGGTACTTGTCGCGTTTGTCAACCAGCCCTACGCGCGCGAGCAGGCGTTCGCCGTCGGCGATCGCGGCATCCACTGGAGTCTTGCGCACATGCACCGGCGCTTCGATAATATTTTCGAGTGCGGTCAGGTGTGGAAAGAGATTGAAGCGCTGAAAGACCATTCCGATCTCGGCGCGTTGCCGAGAAATATTTTTTTCGGTGTCTTCAACCAGCTTGCCATTACGTTCGTGATAGCCGATCAAGCGATCGTTGACGCGAATGGTGCCGCTATTGATCTTCTCCAGATGATTGATGCAGCGGAGAAAAGTGCTTTTGCCAGACCCTGAAGGTCCAATGACGATGACAGTTTCGTTTTGGCGCACTGTCAACGTGACGTTTTTCAAGACGTGGAGTGAACCAAAGTACTTGTTCACTTTATCGGCTTGAACAATGATGGGCTTGTCATTAGTCAAAGAACTAGAAGCTAGTTCCATCAGTGTCCACTTCCAATGGGCTCGCGGCGAGGTCCCATGCCTAATATTCGATCGAGCATACTGGGCGGTTTTTCCATGCCCTTGCGTTCGCCCAAGCCCGCTTCGATGCGAGATTGAATAATCGACCAGATGGTCGTCATGGCGAGGTAATATAACGAGGCGGCGATGAATAGCTCGAACGGCTTGAAGACGCGCGCGTTGATCTGTTCAAAGGCGTAGAATAATTCCGAAGCGGAAATGATGACCAACAAGGTTGTGGTCTTCATCATGTTGTTGAATTCATTGCCGAGCGGCGGCACAATGACTTTGGCGGCTTGGGGGAGGATGATACGTTGCATCGCCAAGCCAAACGTCATACCGAGCGATTTGGCGGCTTCCATCTGTCCTGGGTCAATCGCTTCGATGCCCGCGCGCACAATCTCCGCCATATATGCGCCTTCGTTGATGGCTAACGCGAGCGTCCCGGCTTGGATCGCGCCGCTGATTTTGATTCCTTCAAAAACAATGTCTGGAAAATCGTAAACGTGCGTGACGCCCAAGCCAAAGAACAAGAGCATCATTTGAACGAGCAGAGGTGTGCCGCGAAAGTACCAAATGTAAACGTCGGCAATAATGCGAAAGGGCGCGAACTTTGACATTTTGCCGAGCGCCGCAAACAGACCGAACAAGACTCCCAGGAATTGCGCGATGATGCTGACGACAATCGTCACCATCAGACCTGTCCGAATCATTGGATCGTCAAAGGCGCTGGGGGGCCACAGGTATTTCCAAAATACGTCCCAATCAAAATGGTACATCATTTCCTCAACGGCGAGGATGCGAGAAACCCTCCCGCCAGCAGGTTCACTTTCAGCCAACGGGAGGGTTTAGAGAATAATTACTTTACCGCACCGGCAGTCAAGTTCCACTTGGCGAGGATCTTGGCGTAGGTGCCGTCGGTCTTCATGCTGTTGAAAGCGGTTTGAATCGCTTGTCCAACGGGAGAGAGCGGGGCTTTGGTGCAGTCGGCGGCATCGCCGCAGGGAACGTTGATGCCTTCCATCGCGGGTTCAACAATTTGTCCGGTGAGTTCAAACTTGTCGGGCTGTTGAACGGTGTAGTACGCGGCAGGCGGGGTATCGGCAAAATAAACCGCGACCTTGCCGGCTTGCAATTGTTGCAACGAGTCGGTATCTTTCTGGGTCAAGACGACCGTTACGGTTGCCTTGCCAGCGGTCTTGCACTGATCGACCAAGCCCTTGCCTTTGTAATCTCCGGTACCTTGGAGATAATCGGCTTCAGTCGTGCCACTCTCGGCGGCGGCACTCTTGCCGCACAAGTCTAGCGGTGTCGTGATTTTTTGCGGGTTGCCCTTTTGCACCACCATCGATTGACCAGCTTGGAAGTAAGGAATCATGCTGACTTGCTTGTTGCGATCTGTGGTGATGTTCATCGCCGAAATGATCACGTCGCACTTGCCGCTTTTGACGGCAGCAATAATCGTGTCAAAAACGCTGTTGACGAACTGGGGCTGCAGTGCCAAGCGATTGGCGATTTCGGTTCCCAGGTCGATGTCCATCCCGATGGGATTGCCTTTGTCGTCGAAGAATTCTTGTGGAGGATAAGGAAAGTCGGTGCAGATGAGCAATTTGCCCGGCTGAGCGAGCGCGTCGCTCGGAATTTTGGCGACGGGGGCTGGCGCGGCTGTAGGTGCGACGGTTGGCTTGGCGGTGGGTTGAACGACCACCGTTTGTGGAACCGCTACGGTTTGCGGAACGGCGACGGTCTGCGGAACGGCGACCGTTTGTGGAACGACTACGGTTTGGACAACCGTGACGGGAGTTGCGGGCGCGCAACTAATAGCGACCAGCGCAACGAGGATAAGCGCAAGAATCAAAACAATGCGTTTCACTTTTTCTCCTCCTTCGGAGATTAAAAATTGGCGTCTCTAGTTTCTGTGTGAAGATAGGTGAGCTTTGGGCTTGGCTACCACCTCCTTCGGCTTCCCGAAATGTTGGAGCGAGTATACCAGAGATGGGTAGGAGTGTCAAGAATATTTCGTATCTAAAAAGCATATAAAAACGATATTGATTTTGGTCGACGATTCATTGTCGCACCAACCCAACGAAGGGGCGAAGCATTTTTCAAATCCTTCGATGTCGCTTCGCTCCGGAAGCGCCGAAAAATGCTTCGCCCTTTTTATTTGGCGAGCGGAAGATTTTTGCCGCTGCAATCGGGTTTGGGCAAAGTATCCTTCCACCATTTGTCGCACAATTTACTCCACGTTCCGTCTTGGTAAACGATTTTGAGTCCGGCATCAAAAGCCGTTTTGAGTTCGGCGTCGCCTTTGCGAAAGACGATGCCCAAATAATCGTCGCCGAACTGCTTGCCGGTGACTTTGACTTTGCCTTTGTTCTGATCGATAAGGTCAAACGCTGCGAACGTGTAGACAACGACTACATCAGCTTGTTTGTTAAGCAACGCTTGAACAGCCGCGACGATGTCGGGATATTCCTTGACCTGTTTAGCCGGATCGGCAACGAATTTTTTCATCGTGGCTGCGCTCGTCGTGCCGAATTGGACGGCGACGATGTATGGGGCAGTCTTGAGGTCTTCAGGTTCTTTGATGCGCGTTTCGTCGCTGCGAACAAGCAGCATTTGCGTATTTTGGATATACGGCAAACCAAAGTCGACTTTTTTAGCGCGCTCGTCGGTGATGGTCCAGCCCGAAGCCGACAGATCGAATATTTGATTGCTTACTGCATTTAGCAACGTGTCGAAATCTGCAGACACAAAGGTCGCTTTGCAATTGAGGCGTTTGCAAATCTCATTGACCAGGTCAACGTCAAAGCCGACGACTTCTTTCTTGTCGTTGATCGACTCGAACGGCGGATAGCTCGTGTCACTGCCCACTTTTAGCGCGCGACCTTTGAGATCGGGTATGATGATCGGTGTGACAGTAGGCGTCGGTATTGCGAGTGATGCCATCGAGCTAGAAGTTGATGCCGTCCTGGTTGGAGGCGCGATGACGATTGTTGGAGTGGGCGTCGGAGAAGATTGGCAGGCAGTCAACGCGATCAAGATCAATGCAACTGCGAGCCATGCAATAAAGTGGGAGCGTTTGAAAATAATCATCGGAACTCCATTGAGGGCATTCGTCCTGGGTTACTTGCAGTTTTGCTTGTCATTTCGAACGCAGTGAGAAATCTTGGTTTTTGTCCGGGATTTTTCGCTCCGCTCGAAATGACCGTGCGTAGCATCAATTATGAAATCGCGTATACCTGGACTGGAAAAGTTTTTCCCTTGAACGTGACCTCTCCCAGCGCATCGACCTGCATCGAATCGGGTAAACCCGCGCGGGTATCGGCGTCGCAGAGGATGGGTCTGCCCGCCTCCTTGGTATAGCTCTCAATGCGCGACGCGAGATTGACGGTATCGCCCACGCACGTGTACGTGGCGCGGTGCTGAGTGCCCGCGTAGCCAGCAATCACCGTGCCTGTTGCAATGCCGATGCCGATTTTCAATGGCGCCTTTCCAGCCGTCGTCTGATTTTGATTGAATGATTTCAAGGTATCGATCATTTCCAGCGCCGCAAGCACAGACGCGATTCGATGATCTGTATTTTTTTCCATAACGCCGAAGAGCGCCATCAGTCCGTCGCCGATGATTTGGTTGACGATACCGCCGTGACGCGCAATCGGTTCGAACATCGAAGCAAAGTAATTGTTGAGCAATTCAATTGTATCGGCGGCGTCGCTTTTTTCACTGAGCGTAGTAAACGAACGAATGTCAGCGAACATGATGCTGGCGTTGATCTTTTTCCCACCGAGCGCAAACCCGCTGGCGAGTAGTTGCTCCGCCACCTGATCGCTGGCAAAGGTATGCAAGAGTTTGCGTTGCTCGTCGCGCAAGCGTTTCTTTTCCAAACTGGAGGAAATGCGCGCGTGAAGCAAGACCGGCTCGAAGGGTTTGGGGAGATAATCTTCCGCGCCTTGTTTAATTCCTTTGACCACGCTGGACAAGTCATTCATCGCGGAGATGATGATGACGGGAATATCGCGCAGGGTTGAATCCGCTTTCATCCGCGCCAATACGGCAAAGCCATCCATAATCGGCATCATGATGTCCAACAAAACCAGGTCGGGCGACTGGGTTTTAACTTTGTCCAAGGCATCCTGTCCGTTGATCGCGCTCAACGTGACGTAACCCAGGTCGTCCAATTCCTGTTTCAGGTAGTCGACATTAAATGGTTCGTCATCGACAATTAAAATTTTGGGCTGGGACATATTTGCCTCAACGTCAACTCAAATACTTGTTCAACATTTTGAATAGCAGATCGTCGTTGATGGGTTTGGTGAGATAGTCGGTGACGCCCGCATCTTTCGCGCGGTCGACGTCGCTTTGCATAGCGTGCGCGGACAGCCCGATGATGGGTGTGGCGTGCATCGTTTCGCGAATCTGGCGCGTGGCAGCGTGACCATCTAGAACGGGCAAGGAGACATCCATCAAAATGAGGTCGGGATTATTTTGTTGCGCCATCGTTACGCCTTGCGCGCCATCCCGTGCGACAAGCAAATTGTAATCATCCTCCAAGAGTTGAGTCAGAAGGTCGATGTTCATTTCGATATCTTCTACGATCAGAATCGTTTTCATACGTTCTCCTCGGAACGGCTAGTCTTTAAAACATTATGAATCTCTTGCGCCAACACGTCGCTGTTAAAGCCCTGTTTCTT
>Ga0334722_10007214_pt1 | contig 10817 bp, 6 predicted proteins | sample C3_bottom_MG_FD_207210 | JGI IMG/M metagenome (GOLD analysis project Ga0334722, IMG submission 207210) | Sediment microbial communities from Yellowstone Lake, YNP, Wyoming, USA - C3_bottom | ecosystem: Environmental > Aquatic > Freshwater > Lake > Sediment | place: USA: Wyoming | collected...
GTCGCCATCGCGTCGCCGGCTCGAAGCTGACGGTCGCGGCGGCGGGCGGCACATCGCTGTGCGTGGCGGGGGCGATGAGTACCACGTCGGTGGACGGCCCGAAAGTCCAGCGGACCGAGTCCTGCGGAAAGAAGAGCCGATTTGGCATCGAGAGGGCCAGAGGCAGGTCCTGTGCGTCCCATTCGAGGGCGACGACCGAACCGTGCGCTCGAGCCTCTCGGCTGACCCGATCGAGCAGTGGGCGCGACACCTCCGCCTCCGGTGGGAGCGCGAACAGCGTGCCGCGTCCCGCCGGCGAGCGATGGATCTCCCGTATCACGTATGCCGCGGAGACCGCCGGTCCGGCGAAGAGCGCAAGCATGAGGGAGATGCGGGCGGACCGCCGCGACCAGAGAGCGCTCGTCGACAGCGCCCGCAGGATGAGGAGTTCCAGCCCTGGCGCTACGCCCGACAGGTAGCGCGGCGCTTCGTGATTGAAGTAGTTGAAACCGTTCACCACGCCCATCACGGTGAGCGCCGTCACGAGGGTGGCCGTCGCGCCGATGATGAGCCACCACCAGGACGCCGGCACGCTTCGTCGGGCGCGGACGAGCAGCCAGACGACCGCGAGCGTCAGGGGGAGGCCGAGCCACAGATACAGGCGGATCCGGTCGAGAAACCCCCACCCGGGAGTGAACCACGCTGCCGGGGAACCGATGACAAAGAAGTGAACGAGCGGGAAGCTGACATCGAACACGCCGCGTCCCAGCGAGGTCGCTGCGCCAAGCACGATGTCGGCCAGCGCGTTGGCGTGATTGCGCGCCCACTGCGCGTGAAACGTCGCTGGCGAGGCGCCGGTCGCCAGGCGGTACGTGACGGTCAGCGCCGCCATGGGCGCCGCCACGCCGAGCGCAAAGGACAGCACCCGCTTGGCCTCGGAGGCGCCACGCCCTCTGATGGCGATAAAGGCGACTGCGGCGCCCGCCGTGGCGAAGAGCGCCGAGTACTTGACCAGCGCGACGGAGCCGGTCGCCAGCCCGAGGAGCAGGAAGCGCCCGGTCGAGCCTGGAGACGCGAGCGAGCGCTCCAGCCCCATCAACACCCAGGGCACGACCGCGTAGGCCGCGGGATCCATCGAGTAGAAGGAATAGGCCGGCGCTCCCAGCGCGGCGCTCGCCGCGCGAAGGCCAAGCAACGTCGCGAAGACCAGCGTCTGCCCGGGAGGAGTCCCGCACCGGCGGGCGACGAGGAGCCAGCCAAGGGCGCCCAGCACCAGCGATGCGAAGTCAAGCAGCCGCAGCGAGGTGGTAGCTTGCCATCCAAGCGCCCGCGAGACCACGAGCAGCGTGGGCAACGCCGGTGGCCATGCGACGACCCACTGATGGCGATCGACATCCGCACGGGCCGGGTCCGCCGTCGTCAGATGAAAAGGGGTCGGCGATGTGCCGCGCGCCCACTGCTCCACCGCAAGGACCTGCATGGCGGAGTCGGTCCCCATGCGCAGTGGTGCCCGCGTCGCGAACAGAAAGAGCGCGGCGATGACGGCCGCGCTCAGCAAGAGCGCGCGCCGATCAACGGGAGCCATTGCCCATCGCGCTCGCAGCATGCACCGATCCCCGGCCTGGGCGAAGTTCGGGTCCGCCGCACGCTTCGCGACGGCCACCGCCGACTGCCTACTGGTACTGAATGTACAGCGGCCGCGGGTTGAGGCGCAGGATCTCCGCGATCGTGGTGCGCGGGTTGTCGTTGCGCGCCTTGTAGAACTGCTTCCACCCCACGAACTGCACGGGCTCCGCCTTGATCCAGCTGCGGAACGTGCTGCGCTTCAGTCGCGGCGGGCCGAAGCCGTCCATGTCCATCACGATCTGCACGCGCGGGTCGAGCCTGATGTTCTTGGTGTTGGTCACGCCCTTGCGCGTGAAGCGATGCACGACGAGCACCTTGGGAGTGAGCTTGTACCGCGTGACGATGTCCTGCAGGAAGCGCGAGGCGTAGTTCACGTCCTCGGCGTCGTACGTGCCGATCTTCTTGCCCGGCAGGCCGCCGGCCTTCATGGAGAACTCGGGGTCGATGCCGAGGTGGAAGTTCGGCCGCGACAGGAACTTCTCGAGGCGCGGCAGCTCCTCCTGCAGCGTGCTCTTGCCCACCTGGATGTCGAGGAAGACGAGCGCATTGCGCTTCGCCGCCCAGCCCGCCACCCGCTCAATGAGCTCGTCCGGCATGCGGGCGCGATACTTGCCATCCGATCCGGCGCCGCCCTGTGCCACGACGGCGATCAGGTGCAGCGCGGGCTGCACCGGCGTCGTCGGATCGGCCAGCGTCCAGGCCTTCACCTCGGCGTCGAGCATCGCGAGCATCTGGTTCGGTTCGTACTCGCCCAGCACGCCCATGCGCTTGGAGAGCGGGTTGCCGTAGTAGGCGACGATGCGCTTGCCCGGGAGGATGGATCCGGGGAGCGGCTCGGGGCCCTTCACCGGCCAGCGCAGGTTGTAGATGGAGTCGAGCTTCGCCTCGCTGTCCACCGGCGCGGCCAGCGCCTTGGCGCCCTTGGCCGCCGCCTTCTTGCGCGCCTTCGACTTGCCGGCGGCCGCCGGCTTGGCGCCGGCGACCTTCCGCGGCAGGGTGTCGCGTGTGGCCGGCGACGCGGCGGCAGGTGCCCCCGGCGGCGTGGCGCCCTGGGCAGACAGTGACGAAACGGCGCCCGCGACGGCGGCGGCGAGGATGAGCGAGCGAAGCAGGTGCATGGAGTGACGACGGGGGACCAGCGTGAAACGCGGTGGACGCCGTGAAAGATAACCCGCCACCTGCGCGCCGGAGGTCCCGCCTGTCGTCTATCGTCTATCGTCTATCGACTATCGACTATCGACTATCGACTATCGACTATCGACTATAGTCTATTGTCTATTTCTCGACGATCTCGATCCGATGGTCCGCCCGCAGCGGATACTGCCCCGCGACCTCGATCTCCAGTTGTACGATATAGGCGCCCTTCTTGAGCGTCGAGATGTCGAGCTGCACGGCGCGTGGCGACGTCGTGCGTCCGCGCGCCGTCATGTCGTTCACCGAGATGCTCACCGGCGTCGCCTCGCGCACCAGGCGCAGCTGTCGATCCTTGCGCCGCAGGAAGCCGCCCTCCTCCATCTCGCGCACCACCGTCACCGTGAGCTTCACCTGCTCGCCGTCGGGATTGGTGCCGTACGTCTCCCAGTAGACGCCCAGCGGCGCCGCCGACCGCACGCGCTCGGTGGGGAGGGCGAGCGCCAGCGCCTCTTCCACCGACGTGGGCGGCGGCCCCGACGGCACGTAGAACAGCAGGTCCGACACCGTCACCCGCGTGTCCACCGCGTACGGCGGATGCACGCCATAGCGTGCGCGCGCCACGACGCTGGAGTCGGGGGCCCACACCTCGCCGCTGAAAAGCAGCGGACCCCATGGGCCGGTCACGGTCATGGTGCCACGGGCCGGGGCATCGGTGCGCGCGGTGAGATGCGGCACCGGTCGGTCACCCGGGGCCACCACCAGTGCCGCGCGTCGGTGCGCCGCCGTGCCCAGGCCCGGCACCTGCGACACGTCGTAGGCCATCACCAGCAGCGCCGAGTCGCCGCGGCGGAACATCGCCTGCTGGTGCTCGAGCGCCACCAGCTTCTTGGCGTACGGCGGCGCGTACCGCCCGATGACCGGCGGCATGTGCAGCCGCCACTGGGCGGAATCGGAGATGGCCGGGTTGGCCAGCACGTTGCCGGCCGGGATGTACCGATAGGCCGGCGACGCCTCGTCGCTGACGATGCTGAACCCGCCGGCGCGCGGGTCGCCCGGTCCCTTGGCCCAGTAGCGCGGCCACCCGAAGCGGAGGAGCAGCTCGCGCTCGTCGTCGTCGAAGCCGAACTGGTGTGCGCCCGGCGCGTCCTGATAGAAGCGGACCATCAGCTGCCGCGCATTCCACTCGCTCCGCGAGTCGTTGCCGCGCAGGCCGTAGAGCGTGCGCGAATACCACCAGACGCGGTCCTCGAACGCCTCGCGCTCGGCGCCGCACGGCAGATGGCGGTAGGTCTGCCGGGTGTCGTCGTCGATCAGCATCGAGATGTCGCGCCATGCGCACCGCTCGCGCGCCGGCATCTGCAGCTGCGCCGCCCGGAAGCCGCTGTCGGCCGCCGCGTAGTTGCCGCGCATGTGCTGGCTGAAGGCGATCAGCGCACCGCACCACCACCCGTCGGCCTGGCACTGCCGCGCCGCCGTCAGCGCGTCATCATACCGCTCCGACTCGGCGAGGTACCGCACGCGCTGTCCGCTGATCCATCGATTGGCCGGCACCACCCGGGCCAGCGAGTCGAGCGTGTGCACCAGCGTGTCGCGCGCATGCGTGACGATGGGGAGTTCGATGGACTTGGGCGCCCGCTCGTCGTACCAGTAACAGAAGCGCCCCACCTGCTCGTCGCACGAACCGGGCCGACTGCTGTGCGCATTGGGCAGGTGGTCGCGGCGCAGGCGCTCGAAGCGCAGCTGGGCCGCGCGTGCCGCCCCCTCGGGCGTCGTTGTGTCGAAATTGACTTCGGGAAGCGGTGCCGGCTCCACCCGCTCGCCGGGCGGCGGCCCTCCCGGCATGCCGCCGCCGGGCGGATAGCTGCGACGTTGGGCGTTGGCGGCACCGGCCACGCCGGCGGCGAGTGCAAACAGCAGGGCAGGGCGTAGGCGCATGAGAGTGATACAGTAATGGCGGGGGTGGCGTTCCGTCAGGAGACGGCAGAGGGCAGAAGGCAGAGGGCAGAAGGCAGATGACGGCGACGGGCGCGCGCAGCGGGGTGGGGAACGATTCGAGGGCTGGGTATATGACACCAAGCCGACACCACATCGCGTCCGCACCCTCATGCACTAGTTTTCACATCCGCCATCTGCCATCTGCCATCTGCCATCTGCCTTCTGCCATCTGCCTTCTGCCATCTGCCATCTGCCATCTGCCTCTCCAGTGTCCATCCTCTTCGAACCCCTCCACCCCGACGTCGCCGTGCCGACTCGCGCCACGGCCCATAGCGCGGGCTACGACCTCGCGGCCTACCTGACGGATCGCACGGTGCGGATCTTCCTCCATGGCGCCGTCACCGAGCGGCGCACCGAGGTGAGGGACGGCCGGGCGGTGCTCGTGCTGCAGCCGGAAGAGCGCGCCCTCGTCCCGCTCGGCTTCCGGGCGCGGCTCCCCGTCGGCGTGGAGGCGCAGGTGCGGCCCCGTTCGGGAACGAGCCTCAAGACCGACATCGTCATCGCCAACGCGCCAGGCACCATCGACGCGGACTATCCCGACGAGTGGTGCGTCCCGGTGCGGCACGGGGGCACGCGGGAGCTGGTCATCGCGCACGGCGAGCGCATCGCACAGATGGTGCTGGCCCGCCACGAGGTGCTCGACTTCATCCTCGGCGCAGTCCAGGCGACCACCGACCGCACCGGGGGGTTCGGCTCGACCGGTCGCTAGGCGCGCAACGGCCTGGCGGTTCAGCTGACCCCCGCGCGCCCCGGTTACCGTCTGGCGTGCGCGGGCCTCGACTCAGACCTTCATGTGCCCATGGCTGGCCTTCTTCATCGCGGCCGCGGCCTTCGCCGCCGCGCTGCGGCTCGAGCCCATCGAACGCCCGGCCCCGAGCGCATTCGCCAGGCTCCGGAACGCGGCCACCGGACTTACCTGGCCCACGTCCGCGAAGGTCGTGCCAAGTCCGGCAGACAGCGCCCAGCTGGTGGCGCCGTCCGCGCGCCCCGTGCTGCCGGCCACGGTCAGCGCCAGGTTGCCGGCAAGCGGCAGCGACGCCCCACCCGAGAGATTCCGCGAATGCGTCGTCCCGGCGGGCATCGCGCCCATCTCGGTGGAGTATCCGAGGTTCAGCGACACCGCGCCCAGTGCATGCGATGTGCCGATTGACACGGTCGTCGGCGCGATCGACCCGAGCCCCGAGGCAAAGTCGTTGCTCAGCGTGTGACCCGCGCCCGCGCTCACCGACCAGCCCGACACCGGCTCCACCCAGAGGTCGAGGTTCCCGCCCATTGCCGTCTGGCCCGACCCCATCGTCGCCGTATCACCGGTGGGCAGCGTTACGCCAAGCGAGACATCGAACCCGCTCGAGGCGGCGCCGGGCAGGGCGTGCGAAAAACCGATGCTCACGGGCAGGTCGGCGACCCCGTGGACGGGAAGGGACGGGACAAGCCGCCCGGTCACCGCATCCGTGGTCGGTGCCGCCTGCGCCCATGCATACGTGGGGTTGATGCCGATCGAGAAGCCGTGCGGCAGGGCCGCGCCGACGGCCGCCGAAACGCCCTGTTCGTGCCCTCCGTCGCCGAAATGCATGGTGCCGGACGACACGCCGAACGTCAGCCGGTGGGACGTGCCGCTACCTCCGGACTGCTGCAGGGTATCAGCTTTCGACTGTGCCTGAACGGGCGCGGCAGCCAGCAACGCAATCAGGAGGGCGACAGGCGTGCGCATCAGGAACGACTCCGTGGATCGGGGGGGCAGGCCGGGCTCGGCACGATGGTACCCCGTCGTCGTCGCCATGTTCGCCGTGGCGGTGACGGGAGCCTGCGCCGGCCGGCTGCACCTGCCGGGGTACGTGCACCCCGTCGAGGAAACGGAGGAGTCGTTCGAGAGCCTGGGCCGCACGGTGCATGTGGACGCCTACGTGCCCGAGGGACGGGGGCAGCGCCACCCGGCCGCCATCGTGCTGCACGGGTCGGGAGGCATCCACATCGTCGGTACCGAGAGCATCCAGCGGTACGCCGAGGCGCTCGCCAATCGCGGCATCGCCGCCTACGTGGTCCACTACTTCGATGCCACCAGCACGTTCACGGCGAATCTCGCCACCGAAGGACGCCAATACTGGCGCTGGGTGCGCGTGGTCCGCGACGCCGTGGACTGGGTGGCGGCGCGGCCCGAAGTGCGCCCGACGCACGTCGGGCTCTTCGGCGTGTCGATGGGCGCGTACGTGGCCGTCGGCGCGGCGGCCACCGATCCGCGCGTGTCGCGCGTCGTGCTGCTCGCGGGGGGACTGGAGCCCGGAGTGGCCGACAGCACGCGTCACTTTCCCCCCGCGCTTCTGCTGCATGGCACCGCCGACGACGTCGTCACGCTGGCCGAGGAGGATTCGCTGGTGCGAATGCTCGCGCGTCGCCGTACGCTGGTGCTGACGCACCGGTACGCGGGCGAGGGACACGACTTCCAGGAGCCGGCGGCGGTGGACGCCGTGGAGCGCGCGGCCCGGTTCCTGTCCGAAGGGCGCGTCGGGACGATGCTCGAGGTGCTGCGGCGTTCCGACACGCGGCGGACAGCCGCTGACACCGTCCGCCGGCGCATTCCGTAGGAGGGGCGTCTGGCGCTAGGATTCCCATGGGCTGGTGACGCCGAAAGTGCCGCTGGCCGGACTGCACACCACATCCAATTTGCAGGAGCACGCGATGCGCCGTTTCCCCGCCATGATGGCGGCCGCCCTCGCCCTGGCCGCGTCCAGCGCGGGCGCACAGGACCCCGCCCGCATAAAGATCGATGCCTACGCGCTCCCGAACGGGATGCGCGTGCAGCTGGTTGAGGATCACTCCAGCCAGGTGGTCGCCGTCGACCTGTGGTACGATGTCGGCGCCCGCAATGAGGTGCCCGGCCGCACCGGCTTCGCCCACCTCTTCGAGCACATGATGTTCCAGGGCTCGCAGCACCTGAAGAAGGTGGAGCACTCGTCGCTCGTCGAGAAGGCCGGCGGGCGCGACAACGCGTCCACGCAGTACGACGTCACCAACTACTTCGAGTTCCTGCCGTCCAACCGCCTCAACCTGGCCCTCTGGCTCGAGGCCGAGCGCATGCGCGGCCTCGCCGTCACGACCGAGGGGCTCAAGAACCAGGTCGAGGCGGTCAAGGAGGAGCGGCGCCTGCGCGTGGACAACCAACCCTACTCCAAGGCCATCTGGGAGGGGACGCTGCGGGCGTTCGACAGCACGACCTGCTTCGGATACGCCCACTCGCTCATCGGCTCGATGACGGACCTCGAGGCCGCGAAGGTCGAGGACGTGCAGGCCTTCTTCAAGCTGTATTACGCGCCCAACAACGTCACGGTCACCATCGTCGGCGACTTCAACCCGGCCGAGGCCAAGGGGCTCATCGAGAAGTACTTCGGCGGCATCCCGCGCCAGCCGACGCCGCCGGCCGCCGTCTGCAACCAGAAATTCCATACCGGTGCGCTGCGCGAGCAGATGACCGACGACAAGGCCACGCTCCCGGCCGTGATCGCGCTCTACCGCATTCCGGCCACCTCCAGCCCCGACCTCCCCGCGCTCGAACTGCTCTCCACCATCCTTGGCAGCGGCGAGAGTTCGCGCCTCAACAAGGTGCTGTCGCGCGAGACCAAGGCTGCCCTCGGCGCCCAGACGCTGGTGAATCCGTTCGGCCCGCGGCGCGGCCCCGGCATGCTGCTCGGCCTCGCCATCGCCAACCAGGGAGTCGGCGTCGATTCCGTGGAGAAGCTGCTCACGCGCGAGATCACGCAGGTGGCGCAGACCGGCGTCACCGCCGAGGAGCTCACCAAGGCCAAGAACCAGTACCGCGCCGGCAAGATGGAGGAGCGGCAGCGCGCCTTCGCGCTCGCCGAAGCGGTGCAGTTCGCCAACACGTACCTCGGCTCGCCCGACGCGGTGAACACCGACCTCGAGCGCTACGCCCGGGTGACCGTCGACGACATCAAGCGCGTGGCCGCGGCGTACCTGACGCCCGACAACTCGCTCACCATCACCATCGTGCCCGCGGAGAAGAAGTGATGCGCCCGACCCTCGTCACCCGCGTCGTCCGTGGCGCACTCGGCGCGGCCGTCTTCGGTCTTGTCGTCGCGGCGGCTGCCGCGCCCGTGGCCGCGCAGGACTTTCCCACCACGCCGCCGGCGGCCATGCCGGTGAAGGCCGCGCAGTTCCCGCCGTTCCAGGAGGCCACGCTGCCCAACGGCATGCGCCTGCTCGTCGTGGAAAACAGGAAGCTGCCCGTCATCTCGGTGCAGCTCGCATTCCCCGCCGGCGGCGTGTACGACGCCGACGGCAAGGCCGGCACGGCCGACGCCGTGGCCACCCTGCTCACCAAGGGGGCGGGCAAGCGCACGGCGGAGCAGTTTGCCGCCGCCATCGAGGGCATCGGCGGGGCCATCAGCGCCAGCGCCGATCCCGACTTCCTGATTCTCAGCAGCAATTTTCTCGCGGCCGACGCGCCGTTCGCCCTTGGGCTGATCTCCGACGCGGTGATGCGCCCGACATTCGCCGACAAGGAAGTCGAACTGGCGCGCACGCAGGCGCTGTCGGCGCTGCAACTGGAGCAATCGCAGCCTGACGCCATTGCCTCGCGCTTCTTCGCCAAGGGGCTCTACGGCGAGCATCCCTACGGACGCCGCGCGACGCCTGCGTCGGTGAAGGCCATCACCCGCGCTGACCTCGTGGCGTTCCAGACGTCTCGCCTGCGGCCGGGTGGCGCGCTGCTCGTCTTCGCCGGCGACATCTCGCTGGCCAAGGCCAAGGTGCTCGCCGAGGAGGCGTTCGAGGGCTATGCCGGCACCGCTGCCGCGGCGCCCGCGTTCAAGGCGCCGCCGGCGCGCACGCACACCGACATCCTGCTGGTGCATCGCCCCGGCTCGGTGCAGAGCAACATCCTCGTGGGCAACCTCACGTGGGGGCCGGGCGATCCGCGCGCCTTCGGGGCCGCGGTGGCCAACCAGGTGCTCGGCGCCGGCGCCAACTCGCGGCTGTTCATGATCCTGCGCGAGCAGAAGGGATGGACGTACGGCGCCTACTCCAGCTTCTCGCGCCTCAAGGGGACGGGCTTCTTCCAGGCCAGCGCCGAGGTGCGCACCGCCGTCACCGACTCCTCGTTGGCCGAGCTGCTGGCCCAGGCCAAGCGCATTGGCACCGAGGCCATTCCGGCCCCGGAGTTCGACGACGCCAAGTCGGCGGTGGTCGGGCACTTCCCGCTCGAGGTGGAAACGGCAGCGCAGGTGGCGGGCCAGGTGGCCCGTGCGCGCCAGCTCGGACTGCCCAACGATTACGTGCAGACCTATCGCCAGAAGCTTGCGGCGGTCACAAGCGCACAGGCCACCGCCGCGGCCGCGGCCGGCATCCGGCGCGATGCCGCGCTGATCGTCGTGGTGGGCGACGGCGCAAAGGTGTACGACAAGCTCAAGGCCATCGCCCCGGTGACGATCGTGAATGTCGATGGTGCGCCCATGAAGCCCGAGGACCTGACGGTCAAGGCCGGTGCGCTCGACCTCGACCTCTCCGCGCTCACCGCCCGGTCCGACAGCTTCACCGTGCTCGTGCAGGGCAATGCGCTCGGGTCGCAGGTCTCGACGCTCGAGAAGGTGGCCGGTGGCTGGCGGTACACCGAGCGCACGGCCATTCCGATGGCCGGCATCCAGCAGAACACCACCCTGACGTTCACCGACGCCATCGAGATGCAGGAGGTGCACCAGACCGGCTCCGCCGGCGGCCAGCAGCTCAAGGTGGACGTCACCTTCGCCGGCGGCCGGGCGAAGGGCAAGTCAGTGACGCCCGCCCAGACGGGTCCCAAGACGGTCGATGTCGATGCCGAGATGCCCAAGGGCGTCATCGACGACAATGCCGTCTCGCCCCTCGTCGCCGCCATGAAGTGGGCGGCGGGCGCGAAGATGAGCGTCGCCGCGTTCCAGAGCGGCAAGGGCTCGGTGGGTCAGCTCACGCTCACCGTGACCGGCGAGGAGAAGGTGAAGGTGCCGGCCGGCGAATTCGACGCATGGAAGGTCGACCTCGCGGGTGGCGAGACACCGGTCACGCTCTGGGTCAGCAAGGCGAAGCCGTATCGCACC
>Ga0334722_10007215_pt1 | contig 10816 bp, 10 predicted proteins | sample C3_bottom_MG_FD_207210 | JGI IMG/M metagenome (GOLD analysis project Ga0334722, IMG submission 207210) | Sediment microbial communities from Yellowstone Lake, YNP, Wyoming, USA - C3_bottom | ecosystem: Environmental > Aquatic > Freshwater > Lake > Sediment | place: USA: Wyoming | collected...
CTCATGGCCGGCGGCAGCGCGTCCGGCCGCGTCGGACTCTCGCAGAGCCTCGCGGTGACCGTCATCGTGGCCGACACTGTTGTGGCGGTGATCGCGCTGGCGCTGGCCGTGCAGGTGCAGCGGCGGTTCGGGACGCTCGATATCCGCGCGCTCTCGTCGTTGAAAGGATGAGACGATGGCGGGCTGGCTCGTTGCGCTGACCATCGGCCTCCCCTGGGGAGGCGCGCTCGCGGTTCTCGCGGCCGGTGATCGAAGACCGCGGGTGCAGCACGCGCTCGCCGTGGGCGCGGCAGCGGCCGCCGCCGCCGCGTCGCTCGCGCTGCTGCGGTTTGGGTCGGCCGGCGCGGCCGTGCGTGTCGGGGCCGGCGGAGTCTTCGGTGAGTTCACGTTTGTGCCCGATGGATTTGGCGTCTTGCTGGCCGCCATCGCCGCAGTGGTCGGCGGGCTCGCGGTGGTGTTCTCGGTAGACTACATGCGCGGCGAGCCGCAACTCGGTCGCTACTACGGGCTCGTGCTCATGTTCATCGGCGCGATGGCCGGGTTGGTCCTGACCGGCAGCCTGCTGCTCCTCTTCCTATTCTGGGAAATGGTGGCCTTCTGCTCGTACGCGCTGATCGCGTTCCACAACGACGATCCCAAAGCCGTGGCGGGCGGCATCAAGGCGCTCATCATGACCCAGACGGGCGGCCTCGGCCTGCTCGCAGGTGTGGTGATCGTCTACGCCAACCTGGGGACCACAGATATCGGAACCTTCTTGACACACGCGGGTCGCATCCCGAACGGTGTGCTCGCCGTCGCCGCCTACGGGTTCCTCATCGCGGCCGCCGCCAAGTCGGCGCAGGTGCCCTTTCACACGTGGCTCCCAGACGCCATGGAGGCGCCGACCCCAGTCAGCGCGCTGATCCACGCGGCCACCATGGTAAACGCCGGCGTCTATCTGCTGGCCCGATTCTATCCGGTGTTTGCCGGCGTGCCGGAGTGGACGGGAGCCGTCATGGCGGTCGGCGTGGTCTCCGCCGCGCTCGCCGCACTGATGGCCCTGACGGCGTCGGATCTCAAGCGCCTGCTCGCGTACTCGACGATCAGCCAGCTCGGCTATATGGTCTACGCCGTCGGGGCCGGCGCCCTGTTTGCGAGCCAGTTTCACCTGTTGAGCCACGCGGTGTACAAAGCGCTGCTGTTTCTCGGCGCGGGGGCGGTGATTCACGCGGTGGGGACACGCGACATGCGGCAGATGGGCGGGCTTGGGGCCCAGATGCCGTTTGTCGCGATGGTGTTCGGGCTCGGCGCCGGGGCGCTGATCGGCGTGCCCGTCCTCAACGGGTTTTGGAGCAAGGAACTCATCATCGGCACAGCGATGACGGGCGGGATGTCACTCGCCTTGATGGTGCTGCTGACAGTATCGGGTCTGACGGCCTGCTATGCGGCGCGCGCAGTCTGGCTGGTATTCCTGGGCCGAGCTGGCGCGCGCCGCATCCACGATGCGCCGTTGGCGATGCGGGTGGCGTTGGGGGCGTTGGCTGCCGGGACGTTGTCAACGTGGTTGTGGGGGGGATCGCTCGGCCGACTGCTGGCGACGACCCTGCCGCTCCATCGCCTGGAGGTCCGCTCGCTGGGTGAGATCGTGACCGACGTCATCACGGCGCCGGGGACCGCGGTGGCGCTCGTGGTCACAGGGCTGGGGCTTCTGGCATGGTGGAGGCGGGACCGCCTGACGCGTGCCGCACACGTCGTGCGACTGTGCGCTTTAGCGATCGACAACGGATTCGAGTGGATCAATACTCAGGCGGTCCGGGCCGCCGTCCGCGCGGCATCGGCGGCCGCCGCGACGCAGACTGGACTCCTGAGCTGGAACGTCGCAGCCATTGTCGCCGGGTTGCTGGCGCTGCTCGCTGTCGCGGCCGTGGGAGCCCTACGATGACGGCAGCGTGGGTGATCGGTCTGCCGCTGCTGTCCTCGCCGCTGGTCTACCTGGCGGGGCGGCTGCGGAACGCGGCGCGGTGGGGCGCGCTCATCGCGCTGCTGGCCGCGTGGATACCTTTTGTCGTCGCCGCTCGGGCGCTTGGAGTCGACGGCGCCGTGACGGTCACCACCGGGACGATGGCGATCGTGATCGACGGCGTGAGCGTGCTGGTCGCGGCGATCGCCCTCACGCTCGGTCTCGCCGTGGTCGTGTTTTCGTGGAACGACATCGATGGCGAGATTGGTGAGGACAAGTACTATGCGATGCTCGTCGCGCTGATCGGCGCCATCATCGGGCTGGCCGCCGCCGCCGACCTGTTTAATCTCTGGGTCTGGTTCGAAGCGATGGCCGTCGCTTCGTACATGCTCGTGGCCTTTCACCGGGAGCAGCCCGCATCGCTCGAGGCCGATGTGAAGTATCTGGTGCAGAGCGCCGCCGGGTCGGCGCTGGTGCTGATCGGGATCGCGGGCATCCTCGCCCAGACAGGAACGCTGAACCTGTCCGAGATGGGTCGAACGCCACCGACGCTGCTCGTGCAGGGTTCGGCGGCGCTCTTCGTCGCCGGGTTTGGCGTCAAGGCGGCGCTCGTGCCGATGCACACGTGGTTGCCGGACGCCCACGCTCAGGCACCGAGCGGTATCAGCGCGATGCTCTCCGGGGTCGTGATCAGCGCGGCGCTCATCGCGTTGCTGCGCGTGCTGGCCGCGCTCGGGTCGCCGGGCTCGTCGTGGGGCGTGGTGCTGATGGCGATTGCGGCCTTCAACCTGCTGGCCGGCAACCTGCTGGCGCTGCGGCAGACGCACGTGAAGCGGTTGCTCGCATACTCCAGCATCAGCCAGATGGGCTACGTCGCACTCGGTCTCGGGATCGCCGTCTACGCGGGCGCGCCGGCCCCCGCCTCCGGCGCGCTCTTTCATCTGGCCGCGCACGGGCTGATGAAGGGGCTCGCCTTCCTCGCAGTGGGAGCGCTCATCTATGTCTCGCGGCCCGCCGTCGCGCTGACCATCGCCGATCTCCACGGCGCCGCCCGCCGCTATCCGCTGGCGGGATTCGCACTGAGCGTCGCGCTGCTGGGACTCGGTGGCCTGCCGCCGCTGGCCGGCTTCATGTCGAAGTGGCAGATCTTTGCGGGCGCCGCGTCGACGCGCCTTCCCGCCGCGCTGGCGCTCGTCGTGTTTGCGGCGGCCAATAGCGTGCTGTCGCTTGCGTACTATGCGCCCTTAGTCAACGTGGTCTATCGGCGGGAAGAGTCGGAGATCATGCGCGCCGGACGCCCCATGCCCGTGCTGATGACGGCCGTGTTGGTGGCGCTCAGCTGCGCGGTGATCGCGCTGGGCGTGTGGCCGGCGCTGGTCGGCTGGGTGACCGACCCGGCGGGTGCCGCGATCCTGCGGTCACTGGGAGGTGGCTGGCGATGAGAGAGATCCTCCTGTCCCCGCCCGCCGCCTTCATGATCTACCTGGTGCTGGCGGGCGTGCTCGTTGGAGCCGGTCGCGTGCTCGCCGGACCCGCGCATCCCTCGGCGCTCAAGTCGAGCACCTACGCGAGCGGCGAGGCGGCTCCGGCGGAAGCCGCGGCTCCAGGATATCGGCCGTACTTCGCTGTGGGTCTGTTCTTTGCGGTGCTGCACCTGGGCGTCTTGCTGCTGGCGACCGGCGGGTTGACGCCGATCGCGGGTGTGTATCTGGCCGCCCTGATGTTCACGTTGATGGCGGTGATCCTGGGATGAGCGCAGAGACCGGCGAGGGCGGGCGAGTGCGTCTCGAGCGGGTCTGGCAGGATGCGCTGGACGCCGTGCGCCGGTGGGCGAGGATCAACTCGCCGTGGGCGGTGCACTTCAACAGCGGGTCGTGCAACGGCTGCGACATCGAGATCCTGGCCACACTCGCCCCGCACTACGACGTCGAGCGGCTCGGCATCACACTGCGTGGCACGCCCCGCCACGCCGATGTGCTGATCTGCACCGGGCCGGTGACGCGCCAGGCGCGCGAACGGCTCCGCCGCGTCTACGAGCAAATGCCCGAGCCGCGGTTCGTGATCGCGGTGGGATCGTGCGCGATCTCCGGCGGGGCGTTTCAGGGCTGCTACAACATCGTCGGGCACATCGACGAAGTCATCCCCGTGGATGTCTATGTCCCGGGGTGCCCGCCGCGGCCTGAAGCCATCATCGACGGAATGGTCAAATTGCTGGAACGGATGAAGGAGCGCGAGGCCCATGAACACTGAGGCTGCGCTGGAGAGGGCGACCGCGATCGTGGCGGCGTGGGGTCCGGCGGCCGATCACCCTGAGCCGGCCCGGGTGGACGTCGCCGTCGCGCGCGACGATCTCCTGGCCGCCGTCGGTGCGCTGCGCACCGCGTCATGGGGATACCTGTCGGCGATCACCGGGCTCGATCTGCCCTCGCGCGGCGAGTTGGAAGTGCTCTACCATTTCTGCGAGGGCGCGGCGATCGTGACCTTGAGAGTCCGCCTGCCGAAAGGCGATGCCGCGATCCCCAGCATCTGTGGCGTGATTCCGTCGGCGAGCTTCTTCGAGCGGGAGCTCGGCGAGATGTTTGGTGTGACCGTCGTGGGGACGCCTGATGCCGCCCGGTTGTTCTTGCCCGATGACTGGCCCGAAGGCGTGTACCCGCTGCGGAAGGACTTCACGCCCGGCGGCGCGGCGGGTGGAGGTGAACCCCATGCCTGAGCGGTTCGTGATCCCGATCGGTCCGCAGCATCCTGCCCTCAAAGAACCCGGGCACTTCGAGTTCACGGTGGACGGGGAAACGGTGACCGGCGCATCGGCCCGTCTCGGCTACGCGCACCGCGGCATCGAGAAGGCCACCGAGGCGAGGACCTGGGTACAGGATCTCTACCTGCTCGAGCGCATCTGCGGCATCTGCTCGCACGTGCACGCGACCGCGTATGCGCTCGGCGTGGAACGTCTGGCCGGCGTGACGGCCCCTCCGCGCGCCCAGGCGATCCGCGTGTTGGTGGGCGAGATGGAGCGCGTCCACAGCCACCTGCTCTGGCTGGGCGTCGCCGCGCATGAGGCGGGATTCGAGACGCTTTTCATGTACTCATGGCGCGACCGCGAAACGATCATGGACTCGCTGGAAGCGCTCACAGGCAACCGCGTGAACTACTCGGCCAATCTGCTGGGCGGCGTGAAGTTCGACGTCGACACCGGTCAGGCCGACGCGATCCGCCGCGGGATCGACTTTCTCGAGTCGCGGACCCGGATCTATCTCGATCTGGTGACGACCGACGAGGTGTTCCTGCGCCGCACGCGCGGCATCGGCGTGATGACCGCGGCGCAGGCGGAGACGCTCGGCGTCGTCGGCCCGACCGCGCGTGCATCCGGCGTCGCGCGTGATATCCGGGTCGATGCCGCCTACGCCGCGTACCCGGACTTTCCCGTGGGGATAACGCTTGAGCAGACCGGCGATCTCGCGGCCCGGTTCGTGGTGCGGGTCAAAGAGTTGTTCGAGAGCTACCGGCTGATCCGCACCGTACTCGACGGGTTGCCGGCCGGAGACCTGGTGGCGAAGATGCCGCGGCACGTGCCGGAGGGGGAGACGATCAGCCGGGTGGAGGCTCCACGCGGCGAGTTGTTCTACTTCATCCGGAGCGGTGGCCGCAGCCGGCCCGACCGCGTGAAAGTCCGCACACCCACGCTCTGTAACATGGCGTCGGTGCTGACGCTCACCATCGGGCACCAGCTGGCGGACGTGCCGATGATTTTGGTCGGTGTGGACCCATGCTTTTCATGCAACGACCGGACGGTCGTGATTCGCGATGCCGCGACCGGGCAGCGGTGGACGTGGGCACGGCTGCGGCAGCACGGCATCGAGGCGTACCGGTGAGCACCATGCTCGGCGCGGTTGCGCTCGCCATGTTCCCCGGTGGCCTGTTCGTGATCGCGATGGGGCTGGCGTATGAGTGGGCCGACCGAAAGCTGGTCGCCCGTCTGCAGAATCGTCTAGGCCCGCGGTGGTTTCAGCCTGTGGCGGACACGGTCAAGCTGCTCTCAAAGGAAGAGATCGTGCCCGACGGGGTGGATGCCCGTCTGGTCCTCGGCCTGCCGGTTATCGTGCTTGCCGGCGCGCTGACGGCTGCGCTCTACGTGCCGATGGCAGGCCCTCCGGCGCTGAGCTTTCCCGGGGATTTGATCGTCACGGTGACACTGCTCGGGCTGCTCACGATCGGGACAGGGCTTGCGGGGACCAACACCCTCAACCGGTTCTCGCTGCAGGGCGCCACCCGCACCCTGACGCTGCTCTTCTCCTACGAGGCGCCGTTCCTGCTGGCGCTCTTGGGTCCGGCGGTGGTGGCCGGAAGCTGGGAGATCGGCGAGATTGCCACGCGCCTGGGTGGACGGTGGGTGGCGATCTCTCAACCGGTGGGTTTCGCACTGGCATTGGTGGGTCTCATGGGGAAACTCGAGCTGCCGCCATTCGACGCGCCCGAAGCCGAGACCGAAATTGTCGCGGGCGCCTTGACCGAGTACAGCGGGCGGGGGCTGGGTCTGTTCCGACTCGCCAAGAGCGTCGAGCTGGCCGTCGGGCTCACACTGGTTGCCGCCCTGTACCTGGGCGGGATCGGCAGCCCGGTGGCCCACCTCGTCAAAACGGGCGGCCTGCTGCTGGTCATGGCGACGCTGCAGTCGCTGTTCGCGCGGCTTCGCATCGATCAGGTGGTCGGCGCCTGGTGGCGGTACGGCGCGGTATTGGCGCTGGGGCAGTGGCTGCTGCTGATCGCGTGGGCCCGGGTGTGAGGGGTCGGCGATGAGAGCCGGACGTCTGCTGCGCGATATGATACGGGCTCTCTTTCATCGGGCCGTCACGCGACGCTATCCGTCGGAGCGTCGCGCGGCGCCGGAGCATCTCCGAGGCGCGCTGCGGTTCGATCCCGCGCGCTGCACTGGGTGTTGTCTGTGCGAGAAGGACTGCCCGGCGCAGGCGCTGGAGGTCGTGATGGTGGACCGCGCCGCGAAGCGGTTTGTGCTGCGTTATCATATCGATCGCTGCACGTTCTGCGCGCAGTGTGTGCAGACGTGCCGGTTTGGGTGTCTGCAGATGTCGAACGAGCAGTGGGAGCTGGCGGCCACTCGTAAGGAGCCCTTCGATGTCTATTATGGACTCGAGGCCGATGTCGATGCCCTCCTGGCAAAGCTGTCTCGCCCGGACGCTGAGAAGCCGGCGGCGCCCTGACGGCCCGGTCCGCGTCGCCGTGGTCGGCATCGGCCACGAGATGCGGGGCGACGATGCGGCCGGAGTGGTCGTGGCCCGTGCGTTGAAGCCGCGATACCGCGGCCGCCCGACTCGGGGCCCTCGAACACGCGGCGCGCGGGCGACCGTCCTCGTCATCGACGCGGGGCCAGCGCCGGAAAACCACACCGGCTCACTGCGTCGCTTTGGTCCCGACGTCGTTGTGCTCGTCGACGCGGCAGAGATGGGTGTGCGGCCGGGAACCGTGCGCCGGCTGCGACAGGAGGCCGCTTCCGGTGTTACGGCCTCGACCCACACCCTTCCCCTCTCTGTGCTGTGCGCGTACCTGGTCCACGAAACCCATTGCGTCCTGACGCTGCTCGGGATCCAACCGGGCAGTAATGCCATAGGAGACCCGTTGTCACCGTCGGTGGCGAGGGCCGTCGAGCGGGTGGTCCGGTCGGTGGAACACGCGCTCAGTCAATGAACGAAGCCCGCCCCCTTCATAGCCTGCCCATCAACGACGTCTATGCAGCCCTGGGGACCCGCCCGGATGGGTTGTCGGTCGCTGAGGCCGATGAGCGTTTGCGCCGCGTCGGCTCCAACGCGATTCGCGAGACACGGCGACGGTCGCTGGTCCTGAAGTTCCTCGGCAACTTCACGCACCTGATGGCGCTGCTCTTGTGGGCCGGAGGCATCTTGGCGTTCATCGGTCACCTGCCGCAGTTGGGTTGGGCGATCTGGGCCGTGGTCATCATCAATGCCGTGTTTTCCTTCTGGCAGGAATACAAGGCCGAGCGTGCCACCGCCGCGCTCAAGAAGCTGCTGCCGCCCTATGTGCGCGTGGCGCGTGGAGGTCAGGAGCAGCGCATCCTGGCCGAACGCCTGGTACCAGGCGATGTGATGGTGTTCGCAGAAGGCGATCGCATTTCCGCTGACGGACGCCTGATCGAGGAAGTGCAGTTGCGTGTTGATCAATCCACGCTCACCGGTGAGTCGCATCCGGCGCGCAAGACGAGTGAGGCGGTCCTGGGCGTCGAGCTCACGCGAGTGGAGTTACCCAATCTGGTCTTCGCGGGGACGAGTGTGGCGGCCGGTTCGGGCAGCGCGGTGGTCTTTGCCACCGGGATGGAGACCGAGTTCGGCAAGATCGCGGAGTTGACGCAGAGCGTCACCGAAGAGCTCAGCCCGCTGCAGCGTGAAGTTGATCGCCTGACGAAAGTGGTGACCGTCCTCGCGGTAGGTATCGGGGTGCTCTTCTTTGCGCTGTCCGTGCTTGTCGTCCACCGGCCGGTGAGCATCGGGTTCGTCTTTGCCGTGGGGATGGTCGTGGCGTTCGTGCCGGAGGGCTTGCTGCCGACGGTCACGCTGGCCCTGGCCATGGGCGTGCAACGCATGATCAGGCGTCATGCGATCATCAAGAGGCTGTCGTCGGTAGAGACGCTTGGCAGCACGACCGTCATCTGCACCGACAAGACGGGGACGCTCACGCAGAATGAGATGACTGTTCGGGCGCTGTGGAGCGCAGGCCGGCGCTTGAGTGTCACGGGCGTCGGGTATGGGCCGACCGGCCGGATCCTGGATAGCGCCGAGAATGGCCCGGCTGAGGTCGATGAGGATCTGACCCAGATGCTCATCATTGGCGGGCTCTGCAACAATGCCCGGGTGTTGCCACCCGATGCCGAGACCACCCGGTGGTCGATCCTGGGCGACCCGACTGAGGCCGCCCTGAGGGTTGTGGCGCCCAAGGTCGGGCTGGATCTGGACGCCGAGGCACGGCGGAATCCACGGCAACGGGAACTGCCCTTCGAGTCTCGCCGAAAGCGCATGAGCACCATCCATCGGGCCGGCACGGGCCTGGTCGCCTACGTGAAAGGCGCACCCAAAGAGGTGCTCGCCCTCTGCACACGGGTCCGGATGCACGGGGAGGATCGGCCGCTGGACGAGGCCCTGGAGTCTCGGATCATCGCAGTCAACGACGAGTTTGCCGCTGCCGGACTGCGGGTACTGGCGATCGCGCAGCGGCGGCTTCCCGATGGGCTCGCGGCGTATACACCCGAACTGGTCGAACGAGATCTCACCTTTCACGGCCTGATGGCCATGATGGATCCACCCCGGCCGGAAGTCGCCGAGGCCGTCGACAAGTGTCACCGGGCTGGGATTCGTATCGTCATGATTACCGGCGACTACGGCCTGACCGCCGAAGCCATTGCTGCGCGGACAGGCATCATCCGACACACGGGACCTCGCATTGTGACCGGCGCCGACCTGGACGTGATGGGAGATCAGGCGTTGAGAGAGGCGCTGAGGGGTGAGGTGATCTTTGCCCGGGTCGCTCCGGCACACAAATTGCGAGTTGTCAGCGTGCTCCAGGAGATGGGGCATATCGTCGCCGTCACCGGCGACGGCGTAAATGACGCGCCGGCGCTTAAGAAGGCCAACATTGGCGTTGCGATGGGTCTGGCAGGAACGGACGTGGCCAAAGAGGCCGCCGATATCATCCTCACCGACGACAATTTCGCCTCAATCGTGAACGCGGTGGAAGAGGGTCGGACCGTGTACGCGAACATCAAGAAGTTCATCACGTACATCCTCACGAGCAACACCCCAGAGGCCTGGCCGTTCATCTTGCAGATCATGTTCAACATTCCGCTTGCGCTCACGGTCATGCAGGTGCTCGCGATCGACTTGGGGACCGATCTGGTCCCCGCGCTGGCACTCGGCACCGAAAAGCCCGAGCCCGGCATCATGGACCTACCGCCTCGCCGGATCACCGACCGCCTCATCGACCGCCGTCTGCTTGTCCGCTCGCTTGTCTGGCTCGGCAGCATACAGACGGCCCTGTGTTTCCTCGGGTTCTTCTACCTTTATTGGACGTTCGGCTACAGGGATCTGGCGCGCGTGCCGCGGGCTGACCTGGTGCCCTATGCGCAACGGCTGTTGACAGACACCGGGATGGTGTACGTCCTGGCGACAACGATCTTCCACGCGGGCGTGATCACGACCCAGATCGGCAACGCGCTCGCCTGCCGCACCGAGCGGACATCGGTGTTCAGCATCGGTCTCTTCAGCAACCGGTTCTTACTCTTCGGGTTCTTGGTGGAGCTCACGCTCATCGCGATCCTGATCTACGCTCAGCCGTTTCAGACGATTTTCGAGCACGGACCGCTGCCGGCGCGATACTGGGCGTTTATTGCGACATACGCACCAGTCATGCTGCTGGCTGAGGAGGGTCGCAAGGCACTCGCGAGACGTTTGGAGGCGCGCGGTCTCAGGAGGGCGTCATGAGGATCGTGATCATCGGTTGTGGACGGGTGGGTTCGGGATTGGCCAAGACGTTGAGTCTGCGGGGCCATCTCGTGACAGTCGTGGATCGGGACGGGGCGGTGTTCGCGCAATTGGGGCCATCGTTCAAGGGCCACACGATCACCGGCGTCGGATTCGATCGCGAGGTGCTGCTTCAGGCGGGAATCGAGAAGGCCGACGGTTTGGCGGCCGTGACCGGCAGCGATGAGGCCAACGTGGTGATCGCGCGTCTGGCACGGCAGGTGTTCCGGGTGCCAAGAGTGGTGGCTCGCCTCTATGATCCGGGCAAGGCGGCCATCTATCAGCGGCTGGGTCTCCCGACGATCGCGCCGGTGGAGTGGGGAATCGGCCGTTT
>Ga0334722_10007216_pt1 | contig 10814 bp, 12 predicted proteins | sample C3_bottom_MG_FD_207210 | JGI IMG/M metagenome (GOLD analysis project Ga0334722, IMG submission 207210) | Sediment microbial communities from Yellowstone Lake, YNP, Wyoming, USA - C3_bottom | ecosystem: Environmental > Aquatic > Freshwater > Lake > Sediment | place: USA: Wyoming | collected...
TAAAAAACTTTTCCCGCTCTGCCTGCTCGCGCTCATTCAAGGGCTTGTCGATCACCAGCTTCGGTTCATGCCAGTAATATCTTAAGACGTTGAAGCGCTGTTTACTGCTCGCCGAAATCCATTCGGCGTAAGACGCCCGCGCTTCGTAAACTTGGCGGCCGACGGCGTCGTTGATGATGTCGCCTGTAATGGGTATCGGGTTGCCTTCTGCCAGCTCCTGCAGGATCCAGTCGTTTTCGCTGGTGGCCCTGGGTGCTTTTTCTTTTGGTCGCTTGTTGATAATCCGGTGCTGTACTTCAGCCATGATGGGTGGCCTCCGTTTAAGGTTTTACGGTTTAAGGCAGGCCCTCGTTTCCAAGGGCCTGCCGTTCACCGGTTGCTTACTGCGTTACTGTCGCCGTGCCGTCGTTGCCCTGGAACCAGAAGCTCGAATCGATCCAGTCCATTACCCAGCGCATGCGGCTTCTGAAACGGATTGTGTCCGTTGCGAAGCTCTGGCCGCTGTTGGGGACTTCCTGAACCACTTCGAGCGGATCCCTGCGCTGCATGACCAGGCCCTTCTTGGCGACGCCCACGTTCCATGCCCCGAAAGGCAGGAAGGTGTTTTCGGCCAAGTTGAGCATGCCCTTCAGCGCGTTGTCGGAGAAGGCGCCAGTCAGCGATCCTGATGTCGCGCTGCTCGCCGTCTGTCCGCCAAGGCCAGGCACTCCTGGATAGTACATGCTGTTCAGCAGCGTCCTTGCGTTCACGCTGTCGAAGGGTGAAACCAGCAGGGTGTTGGGCTTGACCGCGATCCTGACTCCCAACGGATCAAAGGCCGTTGCCAGGCTCTGCAGCGCCGTGCGGAGGCCGCCGACGCTCAGCTGGGCGAAGGTGGTTAGCCGGTTGCCGTAGGCTGTCGCTCCGACGGTGCCGTAGAAATTGGTCGCGTAGGGGCCGACCGTGGTGCCGTTGGAATTCACGCGGGTGTACGTTGTCGCTGCAATGGTCACCTTGCCCTGGGTCAGGGCCGTGGCGCCCATGATGCGGCCGGCCGCTTCCAGCTCCTCACGCAGGCGGGCGCTTTCGCCCAGCTTCTGCATGCGGGTCTTGATCTGGCCGGTCTGGTCATCATCAAACATTTCACGGGTGAAGCTTTCGCCGCCCATGAATTTACGGTTGATCAGCTCGCGGTCCACACCGACCATCCTGCTTTCCTGGTACGGTTCGCCCTGCTGCACTTCATCAGGGAAATCTGAGCCATAAAGAGGCGCATGGAATTCCTGCCGCTTGTTGCTGCTCAGCTCGGCCACGTACTTCTCGTACTCGATGGCCGTGCGCTCATACCAGCCGTTGGCAAAGACCTGGACGCCAGCGCGGAAAAGCTGGGTAAAGGAGGATGCTGGATTTGCTTCGCCCAGTTTCCTCCAGTTGTCGATGGCAAATTGCCGGATGGCCTTAAAAGAAATGCTGTCGTCTTCCCACGCGATGCGCTCGGCTTCCCTGATGATGGCTTCGTTGAAAGCCATTTCGGGGACGCCTCCTTTTGCGTGCTCGCGCAGGCTGCGGATTCCTTTGAGTCCCATGACTGTGATCTCCTAAAATGCGCCAGCTTCAGGCTGCCGCGGGTGTGGGTTGCCTGTTGCTTATGCGCTCAGGATTGTCGGGCTGCCAAAGTTGCTCTTGATTTCCACCGGCACCGATACGCCGGTTGCTCCGGTGACCGTGCTGCCGTCGGGCAGGTTGACGTAGCCCACGATCTGGTTCGCTCCGCCGTCCAGGGCGATAATCAAATCCGAGGCTCCGCGTTTCACGGCGTCGCCGTGGACGTAGCTTTCGGCTGCTGTGGTCAGGAAGGGGAAAATTCCTTCGCGCCGCACCAGCCCCATGTTGCTCTGGCCCGAAACGTTGCCGGCGACGGTGTTGTCGATCGGGCTGGACTGGGGAACCTGAAATTCTGACACGCCGATGAAGGCTGCAAAGTTGGCGGCGGCCGCCAGCCCTGTGACCTTTTTGGTGCCGGTGTTCCACCGCACCAGCGCCCCTGCGGCGATGGTATCGGTGGGGTCGAAAACGTAGGCCTGCGGATTGCCGGCCTTGCTAAACTGTCCCATGGTGCTCTCCTGCAAAATGCGCCGTTAGGCGCGGGTGAATTGAAAGGCCGTTTATTCCGCTTTGGCTTTGGTCGGGATCTGGTATCTGCCCAGGTCCAGGTCGCCGCTTCCGTCGCTGCCGTTGCTGGGGCCATTGCCTGACCAGACATACGCGGCACCTGCGCCTTCCATCAGCATCTTGGTGCGCTCAATGGTCCGCTTACGGGCCGCTTCGTCCAGACGCACCAGGTCCGCTGGGGCCAGGTACTTGGTCGGGATCCCTGCTTCGTTCAGCTCGCGCTCGGCCTCTGCCAGGTCGCGCTCCATCATCAGGCCGCCGACCTGCTTGCGCAGCTTGTCGTTGGCTTCCTTGATGCCGGCGAAGTCGTGGCGCTCTGCGCCCAGGCTCTCGCGCAGCTCGGCCATCAGCTGACGGTACATGACGGGGCTTTCCTTGCGGAATTTTGCCACGGTCGCGCTCTCGCGTCCGCGCTTACGTGCCGCTTCCATTTTCTTTTCGGCTTCCTCCTCGGACTCCTCCTCGGATTCGTCCTGCTTCATCAGGCCGGCCTTTTGGGCGTGGCCGAAGGCTTGCTTGACGCGGGTGGTGTAGTCGGCTTCGCTTTCGCCGTCGGTCATGGGCAGGTGCTTTTTCAGCGCGTCCATGGAGGCGTCGTCGCCGTCGCCGGCAACATCGTCTTCGCCTTCCTTGGGCAGCTTCGAGGCTTCATCTTCGCCTTCTGCTTCAAGCAGCGTCTTCATTTCCTTGCGGACTTGGGCGGCTGCTTCCTGCAGGGCCTTTTTCTTGGCGGCGTCGGTCTCGGCCTTGATGGCCTTGTCCGACTCCTGCAGCTTGACGACCAGCTTCTGGAATTTTTCGGCGTTCTTCATCGCGCTCTCCTTAAGGTTGTTGACGCCCTCCGGCGTCATGCTTTCGGTCAAGCGCAGGAATGCGCCGCCCGCGCCTGGCCGCGTGACAATGTCAGCGGACTGGACTCCTTCAAACGCGACGATCTTGGCCCACTCGTCGCCTTCATATTCAATCGTGCCATCCTGCCAGCCGCCTGTGTTGACACTGATGCCGGCGTAGCACTCCTTTGAATCTGAAAAAATCTGCTTATATAAAATCTGGGCATCGGCTTTTGCCAGGGCTGCCTCGCCGGCCTCGCTCTCGTCGGCCACGAAGATGGCGCCCAGCGCCGCTACCTTTTTTCCAAGCTTCGGACTCACCGCTGTGGTCTCGAAGGTGTCTTTATAAAATCCGCAAAGCTCGCGCACGTCCTGCTCGGGCCTTGAGTTCATTTCTGCATCGGTCTGATGATTCAGAAAGGCACGGGCGCCGTTGAATTTCACGACGCCGTCTTTGATGGCTTCTTTGGTGTAGTAGTTTTTGTCGTGATCGTTGCCAGGGCCTTCCAAAATAATTATGACTTCAATCTCGCGCTTGGCCCTGTCGATCTTGGTGGCCTCGCTGAAGGCCGTTTCGTTTTTCACTCCGCCGCGCACCAGCTGCGCCACTGCGCTCTGGGGTGTGGCTTCCTCTTTTTTAAAATAATCCGGCAGGTCACGCTTGGCCTGCTCCAGGTCTTTTCCTGCTACGGCATCGGGCATGGTTTCGCTGGCGACTTCGCCCTTGATGCCGCCGCCCATGCTTTTGTAAACGTGGGCAACGACCGCGTAGGGTTCGTCGTAGCTGTCGGCATGCGGAGCCACGGCCGTCTTGGCCTTGTTCCACAATCCGTGATCTTTAACCCATGCGGGCATGGCGTCCTAAAAATAAAAAGGCGGACTGCGCTTGCTCGGTTGGCCCTCTGGCCAGCGATCTGCGCGTCCGCCTGAATGTCTGCAATGTCCCGATGCTTTCGGCTTGGCTGTCGGGCCGCTGGGGTTCCACGTGGAATGTCCAGCTATTGTGTGCTGCGCCCTGATGTCACCAGATGTGGTACCGCCTCACGCAATGGTTTTAGCATGGCCCTTAGAAAGCTGTCAAATCCTTTTTTAGTCCCGAAGCTGCCGCCGCACCGGTCCGGTGGCCTGGGTGGCCTCCTGGGGCTGGTGGCTCAGGTGCTGCCTGGTGGTGATCCGCAGGTCGCCCTCTGCCGCTTTGTCTATAATAATGCGGCCTTTTTGCATGCCTCGGATCTGGTTCACAATCCTGGCCTCGCTCGGTTTCAGTCGCATTTCGACCTCCCTGTTGGCTTCCAGCCATGCCTTAAAATTACTCAAATTAAAATCCGCGTTGGGGCGTGAATGACCTCTCCGCCGGCCAGCATCTTAAAAGTAATCCAGCCGCGTATGGAATTCCAGAGCGGCTTTGTGACTTCGATTTCGCCTGGCAGCAGCTTCTTGGCGTTGACCACGCTCACCAATTGAAAGGCAAGGCTCATGGCCAGCTCGACGGCCTGGGGGTATCGCTCGTTGATGTCGGCCAGGGTGTTGAAGTTTCCCATGGCCGCGTCGTTGGTGTCCACGCGCTTGGCCTTGGTGTCGAAGCTCACCGCAACAACGACCGTTCCATCGGGGTGCCACTTGGCGACCTCGAGAATCACACCCTCGGGCGCCACGCCCTTTTCGCTGGCGGCCTGGTCGATCTGTCCAGCCATGGCCGCGGCCAGCTTCACCAGCTGCGGGAAAGTTTTTTCAAGCTTGGCCATGCCTTCGTAGTAGCGGCGCAGGGCTTCCTGGGCGCTGCGGTCCACCGCTTCGACGCAGCTGTCTGGTACCAGCAGGCCGCTGGGTGTCTCGTTCATGGCTTGCCTCCAAAGATGCGCCGCCAGATGCTGGGCCTCGCTTGCTTCTCTATCGAATTCAAAACCTGCAGGGGCCTGTAGCCCTTCTTTTCGTAAAAGTCGCAGAGCTGGGCCATCAGCTCCATGCCGTGCTTGTCATCCATACCGATTTCAAAAAAATTACCCTGCAGGGTTTCGTCGTCGTATTTGATTCGGACTTCGCCGGTCTCGTCGTCGGGAAAGGTGGTTAACATTAAATTTCGCCTCCAAGGCCAAGGGCCGCGCCGCGTTCCGCCTTCCAGTCTTCAAAAGTCTGGACCGGCACTTCTACCCAGTCGCCGTCTTCGTTGCGCATGGCGCGGGTGTCGTCGCTTAAATCTTCGGGCATGTCCTCGATGCCAAGGTCGGCCCAGCTCTTAAGCTTCGGCACCACCGTGCACCTGCAGTTGGGGTGCAGCGGCAGATTGGTGCTGTTGCCCCAGGGGTCGGGCTTGTCTCGGACGCTGGGCACCGGCTCGGTCTCGATTTCGTCGAAGGTCAGCCCGTCGCGCCGTAAGCACCACGGGCAGAGGCGGTCGTCGGCCGTTGCTACCCACTCCGGTGTGCCTTCCATTAAGTCGCTGTTTTGCCCGTAAACTGAAAGGCGGCCCAAGTTTTGCGCCCGCATGATTTCGCTGCGGGCAATGGTCATGGTCCGGTTGGCATAGCCTTCCATGGCCGTGGCGCCCTCCGCTGTCGCGCCCATGACCGTCTCAATCCGCAGCGCGGCGTCTTCCATGCTTTCGCCGTTGATCATGCTCTGGGTCAGCGCGCCCCGAATGTCCGCGGCCATCTGGTCGGTGATCAAACCGTAGCGTTGGGAAAACATGGCGCCCTGAAATGGCGTGTTGACCAGCGCCTTGATATTTTCAAACGGAAGTGGCGGCTGTTGGGCCTGGACGCCCGCGGGGGTCGCCTGGTCCAGCCCATAAAGGCTCCACTCCTGGGCGCCCTCCAGCTGCTCGATGGCGCTCTGCTCCAGGCTGGTGTTCATCCGGTTGTTGAGGCGGTTCAGCTCTTGATCGATCTGGTTAAAAAGGGCGCCGGCGCGGTCGCCCTGCATTTCGGCCAGGGTCCACTCGCTGCCGCCGGCTGCTCGGCGCATCATGGCAATGATGTTTCCTTGCGCTTCAAAATAAGACGCGGCCATGGCGGCCAGGTCTTCCTCCTCGAAGCCGCGCAGCACCGCCATGCTGTGGTCGGTAATTTTTTGGATTACTTCGCTCTGGGTCGACGGCATCGTTTAAATTTTTCGTGACTGGGCTTTGAAGTTTTTGTCGTCGGCCTGGCTGCCTGGCTTGCCGTCGGGAGCTGCGCCGCCTGCAGGTGCTGCGGCCGCCGTCTTCAGGAAAAGGGCCGCGGCTGGATCCGCCATGCCGCTGTAGGCTGGGTCGCTTTCAGCCTCTGTGGCTTCCTCCCTGATTTTCTCCTGCTCCTCGTCGTAGTCGTAGCTGGTGATGCCCAGCTCCTTGGCGGTCATGGTGGCTGCGCGCTCGCGGGAAATGTAACGCAGGGCCTGGGTCTGGGCGATGTCCTTAAGCTTGGCTGTGCGGTCTTCGATGCTGATCTCTGGAAAAATAACTTCGTAGTTTTTGTCGATGGGTTCCGTCACCGTGCCCAGGGTCATCAAAGCCAATGCCTCCGCCATGACGGCTTTCCAGTCTCGGGTGCGGACGGCCTTCTTAAGCGCGCCCAGGTTCGCCTCGCGCGGCTGGGTCTTCGGCGCTTTGCCTTTAGCGATCAGCTCGGGCATGGCCCAGTCTGCAATCTCGCGGATATAGGTTTCAAAAAACATCTGCCGGTCTTCAAACTTGCGCGCGGACGGCTCGCTCTTGGTGATGGCCGTGGCCCTGGTGCTGGACTTCCCGCCCACGCCCAGGTACTCCGGCGAAAGTCCAGCGCCCGTTGCCACGATGGACCGGATGGCCTCTCCGATGTTGTCGGTGGCCGAGCCGGTGCTGGTCATGCCCATGTAGGTGGTATCGATGGACTCGTTTTCAATCAGCACGCTGCCTGGAGTCGGAACCGCAGTGATGGCTGGATCGTTGAATAGCGCGTCGACGTCGGCGCCGCTGCCCTTGACTTTTTTCTTGATGGCATAGCTGGCTTCCATCTGGGCCTTGGTGATGTGGGCGTCGTAGTAATCCTTGAAGCGTTTCAGCCAGCCGAGGATGTTGAAAATGTCCGCGCGCCCGCGCTTCTCGCCTGGCACGGTGTTGATTTTTTTGTGGATGACTTCGTCGGCGGGGATGTCATTTACTACGTACTCGCTGGCCACGTCGCCTGGCTTGTAGACCAGCTGGTACTGGGTGGGGAATTGCTGGTGGTAATAAAAGACTTCGGTGATGTCGCGCGGGTTAGTAATAATTTCCCAGACCGTGCTCATGTCGATGTGTTTGATGGCGGGGAAGCCGTCGGGGAAATGCGTTTTGTGTGTGCCGATCTCTCCGGCCCAGGTGATCGTGTCGCTGTCCATGTGTATGAATTCTGCAAACTTATTCCGCTTCTCGAATTCATCCCAGGCCTTTTGCATCTGCGGGCTTCTGAAAAGAACCTTGACGCCTTTGCCCAAGCTAAAAAAGGTTATGACGTCGACGATCTCTTTTGCCAGCGGGTTGTGATTCTTGGCCTCGAAGCACTTCGCATGCGCGGCCAGGTAGTCGTAGAGGTACTGCTGGATTGAAAACGGACCGCCCATGATGGGCGTGTATTCGTTGTTGGGTGGCAGGGCGCCGTTGGTGCTGCCGTCGCTGCCCAGGGCGAATGGGTCCGCCTCCAGCTTCCAGCTCTTTTTGTACCGCTCGCTCTCCATGAATTTTTTTAGGCCTGCGCTGTCCTTGACCATGTCGCGGCCGACTTTGATGCCGCCTTTAGAGTCTCGCTCGACCACGGCGAAAAATCCCCGCACGTTTTGCTTCTGCTTTCCTTCCAGCTTTATTGTCAGGCGCTCCTTGTGTCGGCCGGCTTCGATCAGACATTTAAACGGGGCGTCGAAGTCTTCCTTTTGCCCCTGCATGACCAGCGTGCGAATGCCTCCGGTGGATTTCAGCGCGGCTTCTTTAGCGGCGCCGTGAATCAGTTGTTTCGGCTTCTTGGTGGCCATGGTCTCGGTCTCCTGTTGGTCGGGTGACGGGCTGCCTAGTTTGTAGCATGAAACGGGAAAAATTAAAAGCGGCCTCGAATGGTCCGTCCGGCTGGGTTGGTGATCTTATGCTGCGGCGTCCGCCAGTAAAGGCGAAACCAGTTTATAAACTGGGTCAGCATGTCGACCTGGTCGTCAAACTTGGCGTTGGGAAAGTTGGCCGTTTCGCTCAAAAAGTCAGCCAGCCACGGGGCATCCTTGGGCAGCCGGATGCGCTTGGCTGAAATCAGGCCTGTGGCGGCCATGGCCCTGCTGACCTTGTCGGTGTCCACCGGCACGCCCAGGGGCTTGGCTTTGCCGCCTGGCTTGTCTGCCGGCGGTCCCCAGAGCGGCAGGCGGGTGTTGGCCTGCAGCTCCTGGATCAGCTGGGTGCCGCTGCTCTTGCGCTCGATCAGGATCCAGCTCGGGTTGTCGCGGTGGCCCAGGGCCACGGCCTGGGCTTTGAGGCTCGGGAATTCCACGCGCTCGCGCCAAAGGTCCAGCAGGTCCGCCACGGCCTCGCCGCTGCCTGGGTCGGTGTGGATCCCGAAGGTGCCGCCCACGCTCCAGTCGTTGACGGTCTTGGTGTCGCTTGCGGTGTCGTAGCTCTGAATTTTGGCGACGTATTTTGGCGGCTCCGCGGGGTCGTAATAGGCCCAGTACTCGCGTTTCAAAATGTTTCCCTGCAGGGAGCTGGGCCGCTGCTGGTACATGGCATCCCACCACCGGACGCCCAGGCCCTTCTCCAGGCGCTTCTTGGTCTCCTGCATTTTTCGTGTGCTAAACTTGGCCGGCCAGAGCGCCTCGCCTTCCTTGCGCGGGTCGGCCTTGTCGGTCATGTCTTCCCGCAGCGCCTCTAAGTTTATGACCGTCCACTTCTCGCCGGTCTCCTTGGCTCTGGCCAAGATGCGGCCTATGGTGTCGTCGTCGTGCCAGCGGGTTGCGCAGACCACCAAGGCGGCGTTGCCTTCGTCGCGGGTCAGGAAGGTGGAATCCCACCAGTTCCAGTTGTTGTTGCGGAAGGTTTCGCTGTTGGCCTCCTCCGCGTTTTTGATCGGGTCGTCAAGGATGCCGAGGGTCATGCCCTCGCCGGTGATCGGGCCGCCGATGCCTGCGCAAATGTACTGGCCGCGCTGCTCTCCCTGATCGTTGAAGACTTCAAACTGCTGATTGTTGCGGACGTAGCGGCGCTCGCCGGCGCTGCTGTCTTTTGAGGGAATGTGGACGTCGGGGTAAAGGGCGCGGTACTGCGGGGAAAGCATGATGCGCTGCACGCTCCGGTTTTCTTTTGAGGCCAGGCTCGCGCTGTAGCTGCACTGGATAACCTTGGCCATGGGGTTGGCCGCGAGGAAGGCTGCGGGAAGTCTCCGGCTGACCAGCTCGCTCTTGCCGTGGCGGGGTGGCATCTGAATAATAACGCGCTTCTCGGTGCCGTCGATGACGCCCTGCAGGACTTCGGCCAGCCGCTTATGGTGCCAGTTTTCTTGGTAGGTTTTGAATGTGTACTTGACGAAGTTTTTGAACGACCGCCTTGCCTTTTGCCTTCTTAGCTTTTCGCCCGCGGCGTCGCTTTGGCTTACTTCCTGCCTTGGCGTCCACCACTCGGGCGCCCACAAACTTGGCGGCTTTGTCGGCATAGATTGATTCAAGCTGGGCATCGGTAAGGGTCACCAAGGCGGCGGGCGCCGGTAGCCTGGCTGGCTGGCCCTGGGCGCCCATGTTGATGTTGATCTGTGTTGCGCTCAGGCCCTGGGCGTCGCCCTCTGCCGCGGGCCTCCGGCGGTTGGGCATAAAAATGTCAGCCTCGATGTTGACGGCCGCTTGCGCTGCTCGGATGGCCTCGAAGCCCGAAAGCACGGTATTGCTGGTCAGGGACTGCAGCGCTTTGAATTTCAGGGCATCGGCCATGTCGAGCCAGCCAGGGATCCGCTTCTCGGCCTCGCGGGCCAGGCGGGTTGTGATGCGCTCCATGGCCTTGGCTTCGCCCTCGCGCTCAAGAGTTGCCCGCCTTTCACTCCATTTTTCCGTGGCGGCTCTGGCCCTCAAATAGTTGGCCCTGATACCTACGGTCTCGCTCATGGCTTCCAAGGTCAGCCACTCGCCGGAAAGGTAGCGCCGCCGAAGCTCCGGCCAGTTGTGCTTGGCCATGGGTTGCCTTTTAGGCTGCGGCTTGGTGTTGGAAAAGGCTTGTCAAGAATCGCGTCAGTATTCCTTTGTGCCGGTGCTCCTGTCGGTTGCTGTGAAACCTTGGCACTTCCATGGTCAGGGCCAGGACTGGCCGCAGCTCACGGCGTTTGATTTCGTCCTGTCGGTCATGCTGCTTGGGCGTCCAGCGACCTTCGATGAAGCTGGCTGCTCGGCGCTGTTTTTTTGTCAGGTAGCCTCTGCGGATAAAGTAGGCGGCTGCCTTCAGGCGAAAGCTTTTTCCGGCTTTGAGGAAGGCGTGGTCTTCGGCGCGGCGGCGGTTACGTTTTTGCTCGGGAGTCTTCACGCTGCGTAGCATGGCTTCAATGCGTCCATCGGTACTCATGGCTGCCTCCAGGCAAGAATTTTTATATCTGAAGCTGGTTTGCATCCAATCAAATGCGCGTCTGGGCCAGCCTGGACGCCTAGCTCTGCGGCCAGGATGCGCATGGGTAGCGCGTCTCCTTGCTTCAACCCTATCCTGCCGGCAAGTCTACGGCTGACCGGCTCATAGACTTCCCTTGGAATTTCTAACAATTTAAAATTTCCGACCTCGGGAATCAGCTTAAATTCCAATTGATTGTATTCATTCAGCGTAGCAACGATAGGTTGCATGGATCATCCCTCCAGTTTTTCGGCTCGGTAGTTGTGCGCCGTTTCATCTCTAAA
>Ga0334722_10007217_pt1 | contig 10810 bp, 19 predicted proteins | sample C3_bottom_MG_FD_207210 | JGI IMG/M metagenome (GOLD analysis project Ga0334722, IMG submission 207210) | Sediment microbial communities from Yellowstone Lake, YNP, Wyoming, USA - C3_bottom | ecosystem: Environmental > Aquatic > Freshwater > Lake > Sediment | place: USA: Wyoming | collected...
CTGCTTGCGCGCGCCGTCTACAGCGGACAGCTGAAAGCGCACTTTACGCGTGTCAAGAACGCTTGACAAATGCAAAGCTGCGACCGGAATTGAGCGCCGACAGAGTTGAACGTGGACGGAATTGAAAACGCCCGGAATTGAATGGACTATAAAAATGTAAAGCGCGTACTGGCCACAAAAAGGGATTAACGCCGAGACCGGCGCCTGCGCGCTAGGCTCAGGACTAAATGCGCAATGCGGGCAACCTCGTTAGCCACGGTCTCGTCGTCATATACGGCGATAAGGCGGCCCTCGTAGTAAAGCGCATAGAGCACCGTAAACTCACCAAGCCGCGGCATGACACTGTACTCTTCAAGCACCAAGCCGTCGCCCGTGTCAATTTCTCCGCCGAGCCACGTATCGCCGTTAAACTGCCTGGCATAATGCTTACGCAGATAGGCGGAACGCCTTTTGTAAAAATCAAGGGGTTTTGCGTTGATTTTTTCGTTTTGTTGGGCGGACATGAAAAACTGAAATGTGGGGATTTAAAAAGATTACTGCGTTTAGAGCGGCGTCGATAGTAGTCCTACGGCCTCCCGAAGCCTGTCATATGCACTGTCGCCCATGATAGTCCGCATTATCTCGCGCGCCTCATATATGGTCTGGATGGGGGCGCTTCTGAGACGTAAAATGCGCCACTCAGCTTTAGTCGGCCGAAATTGGACTATAGCCCATACCACTTTGCGATTAGTCGTGCGCCACGCAATTCTAGGTAGATTCCATGGGAATGCCATACTCGCAGTAAACTCGCCGCTTCTCAATTTGAACGTGCTCGGCATCTTGATATCCTGTTTCTCAAGATCTGCGAGTCTACCCATGCCTCTAATTCCGTCTATAAATGCCAGCGTGGTTGGTATCGAGTATGTATAGCCAATTACAGGGTCGGCGATAACTAGCGTGCTGTCATTAAGGCGGACATAACCCTCCAGCCTCTCACCGTCGAGTAACCAGCCGAATTTTGCGCCCCCATCTAACTTGAACGTCTCGGCGTCGGCATGCTTGACGTCAGCCTTGACCGTGGGCTTGACCGTGGTGGGCTTGACGTCGCTCTCCGTCAGCGGAATGTCCTCAGCCTCTACTTCCTCAGGCGGCTCAGTCGCGGCCGGCTTAGCCGCCTTTAGCTGTTCTAGCCTTTGTTTAATCCGTTCCGTCTTTTGGTTTTTGTTTTTGGGCATGGGTGTGAGAAACGTGGGGGTTTAAAAAGATTTCGGCCCCCCGACCTCTCGGGGGCCGGACGGGAGGGGGGTTACAGAGAGCGGAGAAATGCGTTGATCTGTCTCGCCGCTAAGTACGCCGTTACGACGTATTCTAATGGCGTCAGCGGCATTGCATTATCAGGCAACAGTATATACGGCACGTTGACTTCATGTGCTACATTGCCGTTATTAACTTCGCGTGCTATATTGCCGTTGTCGTTGGCTGGCGGGTCTGGGTCTAGCCGCCAGCCCGGGGGCAATTGCCAGCCCCGGTCTTTAGGTTTGGGCATGGCCCCCATAACCTGAGGGGGCTTTAAAAAGATTGCGGGCCCGAGGGGGTTGAACGGGCCTAAATACAAGCGAATATATTCCAGCAATTCTCTTTAGCCCATTTAAGCGCGTCGTCCTCGGCATGCGCCGCGTATAGCATCGCACCGCGGTAGTACGCGCCCCGCGGCGTGACGTCAACTTCATACACACGCCATTGTGGCTCTCTATCGACGTTATGAGCGTGGCAGATTGTGCATATGGCATATTGACGGCGATTTTGAGTTTGGATGGTTTTTTGAGCCATGAGAGTGGAAACGAGAGGATTTAAAAAGGTTTCGGAGGGAATTGAAAGTTAAACTAAAATACAGATTCAACGCGTATATGCGCCGCACTAGGAAATCTCATTACCGCCGCGGTCATGGGCATCAGGGTTAACCTAAGCTCGCCACCGCCAACATAACGATAATCGCAATACACCGTACAGTGCTCCGGCCTCCATGATGTGAATGACACACGTGTCGGCTCTATGTCCGGGGTTATCTTAAGTATATACGTGCGTTTCAGCTCATCGCTTGCACCGCATGCCCTCGCGAGCAACCAACGAATATCGCGCGTATCTGCTAGTACAACATAATCCCCTATAATCTCTGACTCTAGATTACTTATATCGTATACACACTTTTCACCATGATCATGTTTCAGATAGTCTATAAATCTGCTACGTATCATACCGCTAATTTCATTAAGTTTGTCATCGCTTATTTGACTTACAACATCTATACACTTCTGTATATTCTTAAAAGGCGACTTTACTGTGAATTCGGTCATATGCACGTAACCACCCTCACGCAATTTTCTTTTACCCACGTCTCCACTTCATCCGAAGTCGCGGCCGCGTATATCTCACCATCGGCGGCTAGGCCATGCTCAGTCTGCTCTACTGAGTAGACTCTATACGGCATTTCCGGATAGGAAAATAATTCGTTGCAGATACTGCACATTTCATACCGTTTTTGGGTTTTTTGCGGGGTTTTGTTTTGGGTCATGACCCCCAGAGCCACTGGGGTTTATAAAGATTTCGGCTCGGAGGAAGCCAGGGCCTCAACCTCGCGGCGTATCTTATCGACGAATGAATAGATAGACCATGGATCGACAAACATGATGTTGCCGTCCGCGGTGGTGTAGTACGCGCGGCTTGAACTGCATTTACCTGCTACGCATAGGTAGCGGCCGTGTATCGTGGGCAACGGCAGTGGCCACGGCCACACCTTGGGCAGGTATGCGCGCGCCGTCTCCTTGCTGTCTATCTTGGCGCCTATTATTGGTCTATCGGCTGGCGTATCGGGTGCGAAATAGATCACGACCGAGTGAGTATACCTGGGCTCGCATGACAATATTAACGGATTCAACATCTCCACGGTGCACGTGAACCTGGTTATAATGCCGTTATCCAATATATCCCTGACCCTGAGCATGGTCATAGCGTATCCGCTTCTATGTCGCCTACTGGTATCGATGTAGCTCCGCGAAGTTGCTCGATATAGTACGGCCCAACGTAGTCAACCACATAGCCCGGCAGGTCAGGCGTGCGATAGGCCACATAATTGCCGCAGAAATACGCCTCGCTGGCATTCAGCACAACGGCGGTATGCGCCACTATCGATGCGGCAGTCAGGGATATACGCCGCGGTGACCTGCATATCCTATCCGTGATAAAGTATATGTTGTTGTTGACAATTATGTAGAAACGTTTGAATAACGTCGTGTATGGCAATAACCTGCCATGAAAGCGCCTTAACTCGGTGGGCATGCCTGTAACCAATTCAAGATATCGACGCAGAGCCACTGCATACTCGGGATCGTCCTCAGCGCGGTGTAGAACGGAGCGCCAGCTGTCGCCGTTGATTGAGAACACGTCTACAGCCATATCCACTTGATCACTCTATCCACGTACTGACTAAACGTCATTTCAGTACCGCCGCGGTGCGTGCTGTCGTTGTAGTCGCACATGTAGCATGACGCCAACATCCTATCATCGTTGAATAGGGTGACCGGTGCATCCGCCCACTTCTCGTACTGCTCCGCTAGGCGCATATATGCGTATGATAAATACGCGTTAAGTATGTCAAGAGATCTGATGAACGGCGCATATGTGGCATCCACTTCATCGGAGCCGATCGCGTTGATGAATTCGCTGAGCACATCCCTGGCCTCAGGCCAGGGCATCGATTCAATAAAGCGCTCTACGCTATTTACGTCAACAGACACGCTCACGCCGTTTATCTCAAATCTCTCGACATCGACATCAAATCTATTCTTGTACAGCGTAGCTATTACTGGATATGACAGCACAGGCATCTGTTCATTCCATCTTAGCTCCAGCGTACGTTTACCCCGCGTGTTCAACGAAAAGAAATTCCAATGATCATCCCACGACGTAGATATCCGCGAATATTTCTTAGCGTATGTTCTGAATGTCGCAATTAGCATAGGGCCGTCGCGCCTCACACGGGCCGCAGTAAATGGCGCCGAGACCGCGAACGCGCGGTGTAGCGCCTGCCTCTCATACAGAGAATCCAACGCACCTGACGATATCTGCGGTGATACGTGAATGTGGCGGCCGCATTTACCATCTTGCCTAATAGGCACTGACGATGCCATCACAAATAGTGCGGTCGTATATAGACCGCACTCCCACGCTCTATCGAGAGCACATGGTGGAAAAGCTATCTCATGGGCGCCGGATCCGTCATGCTCATATGATTGATACTCATACAGTGTAGCCACCTTGTTAACGAGCGGGGCATCAGGAGGGGGAGGGGGAGCGTATGAATGCGCCTCAGGATATTCCCATTCTCCCCCGATTGCCGGCTCGTTATGAGGCAGTGGAAAAATCGATTTGAATTCCTCGATTGAGGGGGCCAGGGGGATTGGGATTTTGGCTTTGATGTACATGACCCTGGAATCACCGGGGTTTAAAAAGATTTCGGGCCTCGGGCCTAAAGGGCCTCAGCGAGTTGATAGTAAGTGCACTTATTGATACACCGCCGTAACTCCTTGGTCATACGCTTACTGCCAATCACGCGCCGATCTGCAACGCGTGCAGTCAGCGTTATTGACTTGCCGCCGTCTTTGCACGTGAGCTCATATATGTCATTCGGCGACAGCTCGCGTATGTCGTAGTCGTCGCAGAAGTCCTCAGCCACGGACATAAGGCAGTCCTCAAAGCACATGCCAGCATCTACACCGTCTACGCTGTCGTCGCCATCCGCTATGGTGATGGTCGGCGCTGACTCCTTATCATTCGGCTTATATGTCGCTGTGTAGTACGTGACGTACTTGTAGTAGTCGTAATAGTTCTCATTAGATTCGTGCGTATATCCGCTCACCAGATCATAGATCCCCGGCTTAACCGTAGCGGAAGTAGTGGCAGGAGCGATGTGGGTCGGTATGACGGAGCCGAATATCGTCGCTCCGTCCACCTCGATCCTATCTAGCGGGTTGATGTATTTGCCGACAATAAACCGCCGTAGCTCCAATGACGGATCGATCTGCATAACCATAAACGTCGCCGATCCGCGTATCTTGTCATACACATCCTTCAGCTCACCGCCGCTCCTAATCGTGTTCTCGATCAAACATAACAACTCCTCGGTATCGGTTTGGCTGACCTTAGACGTGCATATGCCATTCATAGATAGCACGCCATTGTGTACTATTGCGAATAAGCTGTCAGCGTACGCGTGCGTTATTGGATGATTGTTCGCATTAACCTCAGGCGCGCCATGGGTAGCGGCGCGTGCATGCGCTATCGCGTAAATTGGCCTGAATCCATGGCGGCGCCATACATCAAGTGTAAACGGCACAAACTTAGAGCATGTAACAGGGAACTTGCTGTAGTACACGTGGCGTTTGTCGCCTATCACGCCAAGCGCCAGAACGCCGCACGCATCGTGGCCCCTGAGCTCCTGATAATCCCACACCTGCGCGAATTTAGTGATCGCCATGTCTGAGGCGGGCGAGGTCGAGAACAGGCCGGCTATGCCGCACATATCACCACACGTATGATAGGTTTGTATCGATCGTGTCCATGCGCAATATCTTTCTTGCGAGTTTATGCCATCTGGATGTCAGCGCATAGGGCAATTTTAGCCTAACTACGACTCTGTCTATCGCGCCGATGTTTAGGTTTTCCGTCAGCGCGTACGGGTATGACGTCTCCATGGCCCTCTGGGGGGCTTGAGGGTTTATAAACATTTCCTCACCGACCTCCTCCCAGCTCATATCACAGCGTGTCGTCGTCCACGTCGCCGATGCACGCAACTCTTTCAGCCAAGTTAAACAGTATACGCACGTACTCATCTTTGCGCGTCACACAGCCGACTCCATCTATGCACACTCGGCTATCCTCTATATATAACGGATGGCGGCTGATCCCGCGCCTATACATCGCATAGCACGAGTGGTGCTCTGACGGCTGGTCGAATATGCGCCGTATCGCCGACTGCGCGTCGTCCACATAGACGATTATGTCTATTATGCGGCCGTTTCCGCACTGTATCGATATGCGGCCGTCATTCGTATCCACATCGACAGCACAATTGCCGCACTGCACAGCTACGCGCCTGTAAGACGCGAGATACTGCATAACTAGCTCGGCCGCGCGGCGCACCGCGCCCACCACCGAATTGCGACACACCTCAGCGACCATCATAACGAGTAGTAAGTTTTGAGCGCCAGTTCAACTAGGTAGCGGACGGATTTCTCCGTAGTGCGCCATATATCGCGAAAAACCGATATCCTTACTCCGCTTACTTTGGCCCATACTACATCCGGCCTCACAGCCATCTCAGCATCGTCGCCCTTCATCCGTATATCTATCTTGCCCTTGAACGATGCTATCTCACTAAGCTTCATCGAGAACACGTCGATGAAGCGGGGACACGGCGTTATCTGGGCATACACGTCGAACCACTGATTGTCGCGTACATCGCTTATGACGTACTTGCCATCACCGGAATATACCACCATAAAGCCGTTGTCCATCGATATTGAGTCCTTTGAGTCCTCACCGAACGATATAGTGCCGGTGGCGTTCTCCGCTAATGTGCGCCACGCATAGCAGTCGTCGTTCCTCTTGAACGTGAATCCACCACACGGAGCCGATACCTCTATCGGCCCAACTTTCACGTTCACCTTGCCGTAGCCCATTGTGGCTAATATGTTGCCGTCGCTTATGCGCTGTACGCGGCAGTCGCTGACGTTATTGCACAGCAGATCGACCGCCTGCTTGATCTTATCGATCATGCCTTGGTGTTGGTGCGCTGTACTGCAGGCGGACGGAGATATTCGGATATCCACTCCAGCAATTGCTCATCGCCGAACATAACGAGCTTCTTGATTCCCTCCACAAGCGTGTCTATAGCATCACACGGGCATTTGTCCGTGTACTTGCTCACGATCTTGTTTGCGCCATAATACGCAGTTCTGAGCGCGCACTTACCATCCTTAGCGTGTATGATTTCAATTACCGCGCGCTTGTTTATCCTCACGGTGATGACTTCTCCCACGCGCTCGAACGTTATAGTGCCGCCGCCTCTATATTTGCGGCGCAAATACGTAGCAGTCCATCCGATGTTATCCCTACATGGGTTCTCTACCTTATCCAAAATCTCGGAGCCTTTGATTTGGATCTGGGTTTTGTTTTGGGTCATAGGAGGGAGGGGAGAAGGGATTTAAAAAGGTTTCGGCCCTGGCGGGTCAGTTGGCCTGGGGCTGTTGCTCGGGCCGCCGCGGAGCGAATATCTCGTCGGCGGGTATATTGAGGTACATCTTCACCAGCGATTGAAGGTATGCAACGAATGCGGCGTACGCCAGGTCGTAGCGCACGAAGTTACCGTATTCAGTGACGCCTTCATCCAGGAGCTCCGACAGCTTGTTCCTCATATCCCACACGCGCTTTGCCATCTCGTACGCCTGAGTTGGCGATATCGTAACGAATGGTATAACGAGCATGGGGCGGTTCGCCTTGTAGTTCAGCCTCACCGCCTTTATGCCCTCCGAGTTTAGCTTACGGAGTAGCTCCACGAGCGGCTTTGACCACAGCGGCGTTATCAAGATAACTCCGTCTCCCTGATAGCACGGCGTAGATATCTCCCCATACCCAACCACCATGGGTACGGGGAGGTCGGTATACATGGAGTTCTCTGAGCCGTATTCGGACAGGAATTCATCGACGTTGAAGGCATCTCCGCAGAGTATTTTATCGGACGGGCGGTATCTGGATATCGCACCCCCACGCTGGTTTGATTGATGCTGTCCTGTTTGGTCGGGGTTTTGGCCTTGCGGACTTTGGGCCATGGCCGGAAAAGTGAGGGGGTTTTTAAATGTTTCGGCCGGCTAGAGGGCGGTTGGCTGGAGCTCCCAGAACTTGAAGCGCTTGACGTCGAGCTTGATCTCCGCCTTGAACTCGCTCCGCAACACATCGTACGACGTTACATCTATCTTGTCGCGCCCCTTCCTTATCACGGGAACCCCGTCTTCCATGCTGATCTTATATCCATACTTCCTGGCCATTGCGATCGCCGCATCTTGAATTGACGGCGTAATCGAGATGCAGTCGCCGGACAGCATGTTGCATGCGGTCATGTCCGGCAACCTCCTCTCAGCCGAATACATGTCGCTGGCGAACAATATGGCGCCGGGCATGGCCATGTACTCAAGCGGCTTAAGCCTACGTCCTACGTAGAAGCGCACCACGTTCACCGAGCCGTCGTTGGTGACGGCCATATACGCCGATGCGGCCGTGCCGTTAAGCGATATGAGCGACGTTGGGTCTCCGTCCATGACGGCGCATAGGAGCTCCTCGCTGTCGGTGCCGGTGTACTTTACGCCGCACCTCATATCGGATACATTCCCGTTGTGGACTATCGCGTGCACCATATCCTTATCGATACGCAGTATTGGGTGATTATTTGCGTTGATCTTAGGCGTTCCGTGACTTGCATTCCTCGCATGCGCGATCGCGGCCACTATCCTGAGGCCGCGCGCCTCCATGTCGCGCATGACATATGGAGCCATCGATGCCGAAGATATAGCGGCCTTGGTGTAGTAGATGTAGCGGTCGCCGCTTCTATCCTGCACGACGGCAAATATGCCGGATGCGTCTGTACCCCTAAGAGACTGGAACTGCCACGTCTTGAAGAACTCATGCCGCACCACGTCGTCTATGGGGTCGTGAGCAATAACAGCGGTTATGCCGCACATGGCTCCCCGAACAGGGCCGTGAGTAAGTCGAGGGACTTAGCGACCACTGGCTCTATATCGGCCTGTGCGTCCACCTCGTTTATGAGGTCTAAGCGCTTTGATATGATGACCTTGCGCTTATTCTCGCTCATGCCTCCACCTCGTCGATCACAGGCGCATCTACGCTGTTGCACCTTGGCACATTTCTTACGGGCAAATCCTCGTCTGTGCATCCGTCCTTCGATATTGCGCCGTATATCGACTTGAGCCGCTGAACCGCGGCGTCCAGGTCGCTGAGGTTGGGCGGCATGACCATGTACGCGTAGGGCCTGGCCGCATCTGGAGATAGCCTGGGCATGTACCTGCCTATCCTGCTCATTATGGCTGGATATACAAGATCGGGAGCTAATATAAACGGCGAATCCTTGATGTCCGAATTAGGCAGTGAAACGTATGAGTATGCTAACTCTACGTCGCGCATCTCAAGGTTTCCACAGGTCACCTGGCCGCTCCGCCGCCCCTCCGGGGAGCGACACCTAGTCACGCCATAGCGCGCGTGTGAATCTATGACGTAAAGGCGCATGGCGGCCGGGTTGTATATGTACGTGGTCTGGCCGTCGCGCGCGTAGCATATGTCTGCGCCGTATACCTGAGCTATATGACGGTACAGCGACGGTTCGTCCATAGTGCACCTGCCCTCGGTGAGGCATAGGTAGAGTTCATCGGACAACGGCCTGTTGGAGGAAGGCTGGCTTGTCCCGGTGCATTCGAACGTCACGTTGCGGCCCCCCACGGTGATTTGGGTTTGGTATGCCATGGGGGAGGGGGTGAGAGAGGGTTTTTAAAGATTTCGGCCCTGGGGCCTGACGGGGGAGGCCGGATCGATCCCCGCCGTCGTGAAATATCCTGTAGTTGACTCTACTCATATAAAGAGGGGATGAACCGCCGTTGGCCTATCCGCTTACAGGGCCTCGATCAGGCGCTCGTACGTAGTGGGGAGCATCTCCATGATGTCGTTGGGCATGTTGTTGCAACGGTAGCACGATGCTCTGTTACTGCCGATTTGCTCTACCCTGACGGTGCGCATCGAGTCAACCAAGTCTATCAGGTAGGCAATGTGGTTGTGCACGAACTCGTACATGGGCTTGAACGAACGCCATGATTGTATGTACGTGCCCTTGTCCTCGATCATCTGGCGGTATGCCTCAAGCAGATCGCGGCAGTATTCATCCCTGCATGCCTCGTTGGCCAGGCGCGAGTAGAACGATATGCTGTCGGCGTATTCACAGGCCTGGAGCGGCCTGCCGCGCATGACGTTGAACGCGACCCATGCTCCTATGCCGGCTATAATCGGCGGCGTTTCGGCAGTCCTTATCTCGATCGTGTTGGGCTTACCAGGATCGGCGGGGTTGCGGTTCACTGCCGCGTAGTGCGAATCATCTATGCGGTCAACGAAGTACGAGTAGCGGTTAAGCGACGTGCGGAACACCGGCGTTATGGGGCCGCCCCTGTACTCTATGTGCGCCGCCATGAGGGGCGCGGCGCACTTAAGCGCCTTGGCCACGGGAGCGTCGCGCAGTACGGGCGTAACGTGGACGTGCCTGCCGGCAACCCCATGCTCGTAGATGGGTATGTCCAGCAGGAACAGGAGAGCCGTGGGGTAGCCCAGCGGAGCTGGGTCTAGGTAGTCGGCCGGCATCTCCACCGGAGGTAGCGACAGCTCGTAGAGGTCTTCTCCGGATCCATCCCAGTGCCCCGACAGCAACCATGCGTGGCGCCACGACGTCATGTATCCAGCCGTCTGCGGCTGTATCTGAAGCGGGCGGTAGTACTCCCACTCCTGGCCGACGGACATGTACGGGCCTTCGTCGGAATAGGCCCTGTCGGTGAATATGCTACGATAGTGATGTATGGAGGCAAATACGGGGGCAAACGGGGGAAGTGCCGGGGCCCTGGCAAACCTCTGCTTGGGCATGAACTTGGTGATCGGTTGGGAGGCCATGGGCTTGGGTAGGGGTGGGGTTTTTAAAGATTTCGGGCCTGGATAAGGCTTAAAAAGG
>Ga0334722_10007218_pt1 | contig 10809 bp, 8 predicted proteins | sample C3_bottom_MG_FD_207210 | JGI IMG/M metagenome (GOLD analysis project Ga0334722, IMG submission 207210) | Sediment microbial communities from Yellowstone Lake, YNP, Wyoming, USA - C3_bottom | ecosystem: Environmental > Aquatic > Freshwater > Lake > Sediment | place: USA: Wyoming | collected...
AGGTGCGCGCCGCCGACGCCGCGGCCCAGACCGTGCGCGCCACCGCCACCCGCCGCGAGGCGGAGAAGCGGCAGGCGCAGCGCGGCAATGACGCACAGGACCGGGAGCAATCGGCCCGTCGCGAGCGCCGGCGTGCCGAGGAAGCAGCCCGCGCGGCCGAGCGCGACGTGAACGCCTGCGAGCAGCGTGTCGAGTCATGCCGCGCGGAGCTGCAGGACCCCGCGCTCTACGACGGCACCGCGGCTGCCGCGCGCCGCGCCGCCGAGCTCACGCGGGCGCTCAAGGACGCCGAGGCCGCCCTCGACGGCGCCATGCACCGCTGGCTCGAGGCCACCGCGGACTAGGGTGCGACAAGACGAGGCGGCCGGAACCCGATGGGGGTCCCGGCCGCCCGCGCCATCCCGCGGCAGCTACCAGTCGTACGTCAGGCGCGTGTAGAGGAACCGCCCGTTGTAGCCGAACGGCGTGATGCCGCCGTACGGAAAGATGCCGCTGTTGTCGGTACCCGCGATGTTCTGCGTCGGGTACTTGTCGAGCACGTTGTCGGCGCCGACCGTCCACTTCGCCTTCCACGGCGTCTGCCAGCTGAGACTCACGTCGGTGATCCAGGTCGGTTCGTAGGTGTTGTCCTGCGAGCCGTTGGTCGCCGTGCCGCGCGAGATGACCTGGCCGAACCGCTGCCCGCGGAGCAGCGCGCTCCACGCCTTCCGCGACCAGTCGAGCGAGGTCACGATGTTGTTCTTCGGCTGGCCCACCTCGATGCGGCCGCGCTCGACGCGCCCGAAGAGCGCCTCGGACTGCGTTGACAGCTCGGGCGGCGTCGGTGTCACGCGCGTCACCTCGTTGCTGGTGCCGTTGTATCCGGCGGTGGCGCGCAGCATGCCCGCGTCCTTGAGGTCGAGCCCGTAGTTCGCCACGATGTCGATGCCGTGCGTCCGGGTGTCGATCGCATTGGTGAAGTAGCGGCCGCCCGTCACGCCCGTCAGCCCCTTCGCCGCCAGCAGGGCATTCACCTGCGCGCCGGTGAAGTTCTCGGAGAACACGATGCGGTCCTTGATGGTGATCAGGTAGTAGTCCACCGTGAACGACAGGTTCTTCGTCGGCTCGGCGGCAAAGCCGGCGCTGACGTTGGTGGACTTCTCCGGCTTCAGGTCCTTGGCCCCGAGCACGCGGGCGATCGGGTCGTTCACCGGGAAGGTGCGCACCTCGAACGGCACGCCGTTGATGAAGTTCGTGGCAGTGGACGAGAAGAACGACTGGTGCAGCGACGGCGCGCGGAAACCCGTGCTCAGCGCGCCGCGCAGGTTGAAGCCCTTCGCCACCTTCAGGCGCGTCGCGAGCTTGCCCGTGGTCGTGGAGCCGAAGTCGCTGTAGTGCTCGACGCGCGCCGCGCCCGACAGCAGCCAGGCCTCGGTCACGTCACTCTCGATGTCGGTGTACGCCGCCACGTTCGAGCGCGAGTGCGACCCGGCGTCGCTGGGGCGGAAGCCCGGGAAGACCTGCGAGCCGATGGCGGGCTGCTTGCCGGCATTCGGGCCGTCGAGGATCTTGGCGCCGCCGTCCTTGTACGAGTTCGGCTCGCCGGCCGTGATCTCGAACGCGTCGTCGCGGAACTCGGCTCCCAGGCCCACGCGCACGGGCCGGCCGGGGTTGTACTCCCGGTTCAGGTCGAGGTTGGTGGTGGACTGGCGGAAGGCCAGCGCGCCGGCGTCGAATGACGTCGGGCTCTGCGCGCCCATCGACGTGTTCATGGAGTTCTTCACGGTGAACCCGAATCGGTTGCCGCCGTACACGCTGCTCAGGTCGTACTTCCAGCCCTTGACCTCGCCCTTGATGCCGACCGTCCCCGAGATGTCGGTGATGTCGGAGGCGATGATGGGGAGGAACCCGTTGGGGGCGATGGCGCGCACGGTGCGGTCATCGTTGGCGCGGCGCCAGAAGCCCGCCGCCTCGCCACGGCGCTCGCCGTAGCCGCCGAAGGCGTAGATCTCGCCGTTCACGGCGTCCAGCGGACGCCCGAAGTTGAGGAACCCGGTCGCGCCGTTGGTCGATGCGTCACCCAGGCGATGGTTGATCTGGTTGGTGAGGGTCGGGTCCGAATTCCGGGGGTCGCCGGTGAAGTACTGGGGCCGCGTGTCGGGCAGCGACCGGTTGGTCCAGCCGTGCTGGTTCGCCTCGGCGCCGAGCGTCAGGTAGCCGCTCTGCAGCGGCACATTGTACGTGACGTTGCCCTTCCACAGCTTGCCGTCCCACAGCGTCTTGCTGACCACCGCCGCCGGGTTCTGCCGGGGCGGGTCGAAGTGCGTCATGTTCGTGCCGCCCGTGAACTGCGCCTCGTTGACCGAGTTCGCCTTGAGCACGATGTTGATCACGCCGGCGATGGCGTCGGAGCCGTACTGGGCCGAGGCGCCGTCGCGCAGCACCTCGATGCGCTCGATCATCGAGGCGGGAATGGCGTTGAGGTCCACCGCCGCCTGGCCGCGGCCGATCGAGCCGTTCACGTTCACCAGTGCGCTGGTGTGCCGGCGCTTGCCGTTGATCAGCACGAGCACCTGGTCGGCGCCGAGGCCGCGCAGGGTGGCGGGGCGCACGTGGTCGGTGCCGTCGCCGATGCTCATGCGCGGAAAGTTGAACGAGGGCGCCACGGCCTGGATCATCTGCGCCGTCTCGGAGCGTCCCGTCGCCGAGATGTCGGCGGCCGGCAGCACGTCGATCGGGGCGGGCGCATCCACCACCGTCCGCTCCTCGGAGCGCGATCCGATGACCGCCACCGCCGACAGGGCGGCCGCGGCGCGGGTGAGCGTGAAGTTGTGCGTGACCGTCGCACCGGCCTTGACCGTCACCGAGTCGCGCTCGAGCGCGAAGCCGATCAGTCGGGCCCGCAGCTCATAACGGCCGGGGCGGAGGTTGATGCGAAACGAACCGTCGGTGCGGGCGATGGCGCCGAACTGCGTGCCCGAGACCGAAATGCTGGCGCCGGCCACCGGTTCGCCCGTCGAGGACACCACCTTGCCAACCACGCTGCCTAGCACTGCCTGCGCCTGCGTCATGCGACTGGATGCCACCGCCAGCACCATGACTGCCACAACCTGCCCGAGCCTGCGGGTCACGCCTGCCTCCTAGAGGGGGGGATTGGAGGGGTACTCGACACGGCGCCTGTCCGTGCCAGCTGCGCTCGGCGCCGCGCCCCGGGCAGGGGCGCGGCGCCGCAGATTCGCTTCTATTGTGCCTGCGGACGCTGCTTGGTGTATTCCTCGACGGCGTAGCGCAATGCCAGGACAGCTGACGCCTTCAGTTCGTACTCGACGGCCAGCTCGCCCAGCTGCGTGGCCGAGTGGCGGCTCAACTTGGCCGACCGGACATTGCACGACTGATGGCGCCGCGCGTACTCGCGGCTCGCGTGCCACAGCGAGTTGGCCGCATGCCAGACGGACTCGTCCAGTCCTTCGTGCGACGACGAGCCCATGGCGGCGTACTGGGCGATGGCGTCATTGAGAATGCGCACGCTGAGCACGGAGACCTCGATCACGGCCTCCAGCTCGGCCTCGCCACAGTGCAGGTCGAGGACGCGCGAGATGCGCGCCTGCTGCCGGCAGCACTCGGCGGCCGACCGATACAGGCTGTCGGCTGCACACTGCAGCGCCGGCTGCTCCTGGACGACAAGGGCGGCGGCTCCCTTCAGGGGAGTTCCTCTGGGGTTCGGCATACGTCGCCTTGGTGCGAGTGAGGGGGGCCCTGAAGAATTGTCTGGGTTCACGCCCCGAAACAAGCGTCTCAGCGCAACTCGCCGGCCCGGACATGCAGGGGGAAGGTCACCCGCCGCAGGGTGGACGGGATCCCCCACCGCTCCCCGATGGACCGGGCGAAGGCATCGAGGGTGTCCCGGCCCCGGCTCGCGATGCAGCGCTGGACAGCCGACCAGGTTTCGATGTACCCCAGGAACTTCGGGAGCGTCAGGTCCGCCACCAGGTCGAACGGCGGCACGTCCAGTTCATCGATCGGCAGCGCAACGGACCGGTAGCCCTCGTCGACCAGGTGCCGCTGCGGCGGCCAGAAGGCCCCCACCGAGACGCGGTAGAAGAACTCCACCAGCTCATCGATGCGCGGCGTCACCTTGCAGAGCGAGTAACACCAGACGGCCAGCAGGCCGCCGGGCTGCAGCACCCGGCGGGCCTCGCCGACGAAGGCGTCCACATCCATCCAGTGCAGCGCCTGCGCCGCCGTCACCAGCTGCGCGCTCGCCGCATCGAGCCCCGAGTCGTAGGCCGCCACGCGGTACTCCACGCGCGGGTGCACCCGGGCGTTTGCGATCTGCGCGCGGCTCGGGTCGGTGGCGACGACGCGAGCGAAGCGGTCGGCCAGTCCCACCGCGGCCTGGCCGTTCCCCGTGCCGCAGTCCCAGGCCAGCGCCGTGCCGGGTGCCCGCATGGCGAGGTAATGGTACAGGACGGTGGGGTACCTGGGCCGGAAGGTGGCGTACGCCTGTGCGTGGCCGGAGAAGTGGTCGGCGAATTCGCCGGACAGTGGGGCCTCAGGGGACCGCACGGTCTTCCGCCACGAACGCCAGGCGATCGCCCGTGGGGCTGATCGCCAGGCGCGAGATGCCACGCACGCCGTCTGCGGCGAGGTCGGCAAGTACGTCCCACCTCCCATCCTTCCATACCATGAGACGCGAGCCGACGCCGGCGATGAGCACGCCGTCGGCCGTCCAGACATGGTACTCCGACCGCTCGGGGGACTTTGCGATCGGCGTGACACCCCCGGTCAGCACGTTGAGCTCGCTGATGACCGCGCCCCCTCGGCCCTGCTGCAGGAAGCTGATCGACGCACGCCCGGGAATCTTCTGCAATGCGCGGCCGATGTCGCGCGCCACCACCTCGGCCGTGCCGGTCCGGAGGTCGGCCAACTGGAGCGTGGACGGCGGTGACCCTGGCGTGCCCAACGGCGCGCCGAGCACGTAGAGGCCGAGCGTCGCGTCGCCGGCCCAGACGTGGTAACCGACGGGCTTGATCGCCGGGAGCAGCAGCACGGGCGCCTCGTCGCCGCGCAGGGCGAAGCGCCACAGCCGCTGCGTGCTGTCCGCCTCCACCCGCACGGTCGAGAAATGCAGGCCGTCGGGCATCGGCGTCGCCGAATATTCGCTCTCGACCGCGGTGCGGGTGACGTTGGTGCGCTCGCGCGAGCCAAGGTCGAGGCGCCAGATGTCGGACGGGCCGTTCCCCTCGACCACCGTGTACAGGATGGCGCGGCCGTCGGGCGTGAACGCCGGCTGGTTGTCGTAGCCCGTGCGGTGCGTGAGGTTCTCGGCGCGGCCGACGCGGGGAATGCCGGGGCCCTCGAGCGACACCATCCAGATGTCGGTGGACGGCGCCCCCTGCGCCCCGAGCGCAATGCACGGTGCGGCCAGGCCGCATGCGCCGATCGCCAGTGCGCGCCAATTCATCGCCGTGCTCCCCGATTATCCATGCCCAATTCGACTGCCCACCACCCGGTTACGCAAGCGGCGGCAGCACCTCGCCGGTGCAGGCGCCGAACCCGATGCGCCGGAAGCCGTCACGCTCGCACCACCCGCGCAGTGTCACCTCGTCGCCATCGTGCAGGAAGGACCGCGATTCGCCCGTGGAAAGCACCACGGGTGACTGTCCGCGCCACGCCAGCTCCAGCAGGCAACCGCGCGAGCCGCGCTCCGGCCCCGACACGGTGCCGCTGGCGATGAGGTCGCCGGGCCGCAGGTTGCAGCCGCCGCTGGCATGGTGCGCGAGCATTTGTCCCAGCGTCCAGTACATCGCACCGAAATCGCCGCGGCTCAGCCGCTCCGCCGGCGCGCCGGCCGCACGCATGGCGGCCGTGCGCAGCCAGACTTCCAGCGTGATGCCGAAGCCGCCGTGGACGCGGTCCCCGGCATCGTCGAGGTACGCCAGCGGCGCCGGGTCGCCCGCCAGTCGCGCGACGGAGGGGACGCGGAAGGGCGCCAGCGCGTCGAGCGTCACCACCCACGGCGACACCGAGGTGGCAAAGCTCTTCGCGAGGAAGGGACCCAGCGGCTGGTACTCCCACTGCTGCAGGTCGCGCGCCGACCAGTCGTTCACGAGGCAGAGACCGAAGAGGTGATCTTCGGCGCGCGACAGCGGAATCGCCTCGCCCTGCCGGTTCCCGCGTGCCACGAAGGCCCCGATCTCGAGTTCGTAGTCGAGGCGCGCGCTCGGCGCCACCGTCGGAGGGCCTTCCGGGCTGGCCGTGACCTGGCCGTGCGGCCGGCGCACCGGCGTGCCGCTCGCCACGATGCTCGAGGCACGGCCGTGGTAGCCGATGGGCATCCACTTGTAGTTCGGCAGCAGCGGATTGTCCGGGCGGAACATCGACCCGACGTTCGTGGCGTGATGCACCGAGGCGTAGAAATCGGAGTAGTCGCCAATCTCGGCGGGAACGCGCATGCCGATGGAGTCGCTGGAGGCCAGGATGTCGCGCGCCAGCGCCCGGGCGCGATCGCCCTCGGGCGTGTCGGCACGCAGCAGGCGATGCGCCACGCGACGCACCGCGCGCGCGTCGGCGCGCCCCAGCGCCATCAGCGGGTTGAGCGACCACGACGTGAGCGCGTCGCGCACCGCCGGGTCGACCTCGTGGAACAGCCCCTCGCGCACGGCGGCCAGGCAGTCCAGCACCCGGTCCCCGATGGCGATGCCGACGCGCGGCCGCTCCTCGAAGTCGTGGCGGAAGATCCCGAACGGGAGGTTCGCCAGCGGGAAGTCGGTGTCGGACGCGTTTGCGCCCTCGACCCACGAGAGGGCCGACGGGTCGTGCGTCTCGTCGAGGAGTGGCGCGGTCACGGTAGAAAGAGGGCCGAAAGGTCGTCGAGCGGTTCGCGGAACGAGCAGGACCCGAAGCTCACGGCCCCGCGCCTGCCATCGACGGCGAGTTGCGAGGTGGTGAGGGTGTGGGCACGCCAGCCCACGCCGCCAGCGGACACGCGGAATGCGTCCGACGATCGCTCGTCGAGCAGGGCGGCCAGTTCGGACTCCGGCAGGCCGCGCCAGGCGAGCGACGTCGCAAGCAGGACGTTCACGAAGCCGAACATCGTCGCGCGCGCCGAGGCCGGGTCATAGGTCAGCAGGTACTCGCCGCGCAGCGGGTGGTGCAGGCCGGCGGTCGCCTTGAGCGCCACCCGATGGCGGGCGCACGTCGCGAGGAAGCGCGCCAGGTCGGCCGACGACGGGATCGCCTCGGCGGTCACGCCGCCCGTGCGCACCTTCGCGCGCAGGCCGTGCCCCGCCACCGCCTGGACCAGCGGCGCCGGGTCGTTGTGCACGGCGATCTCGACGTAGACGGTCATCGGAGCCAGCGGGGCCAGCGCATCGACGTCGGCGATGGTGGCGACGCGCGACTCCACGGTGTCGATGCGACAGTGGCCGGCATGCCGCGCGTTGAAGGCGCGGATGATGTCCGCGTCGGTGGCCTGCGCCAGCACCGACACCCGCCATGGCGTGCCGCCGAAGTGCGGTGCCGCGGCCGCCTCGAACTCGTCGAGGAGGACGACCGGCACGATCAAGCGCCCGAGCGCCCACGCGTCGGCGCCCGAGCGATAGGCCGCAAAGTTCGCCACGGCCTCCTCCATCGGGAGGGACGCGGGCGCAAAGAGTCCCGCGTAGTCGATGCGCTCCGCCAGCAGCGCCTTGAGGGCCGTCGTCATCTATCGTCTATCGTCTCCCGTCTCTCGTCGCATTCACATCTTCGGCCGCGTGTCCACGTGCTTCCCCACCCAGGCGTGGAATTCCTTGTACCAGAGCTGGCTGTTTTGCGGCTTGAGGATCCAGTGGCCCTCGTCGGGGAAGACCACGAGGCGCGCCTCCACCCCCTGCCGGCGCAGGGTCGTGAACATCGACAGGCCTTCCGTGTAGGGGACGCGGTAGTCGAGCTCGCCGTTGATCACGAGCGTCGGCGTCTTGAAGTTCTTCGCGTAGAGGTGCGGCGAGAACTTGCGGTACTGCGTCGCCATGGCCGTCGGGTTCCAGAACGGGCCGCCATACTCCCACTCCGGGAACCACAACTCCTCGGTGGCCGCGTACATGTTCTCCAGGTTGAACGGCCCGGCGTGCGACACCAGTGCCTTGAAGCGCGTGGTGTGTCCGGCGATCCAGTTCACCATGTAGCCCCCGTACGAACCGCCGGCGGCCGCCATGCGGGTGCTGTCCATCCACGGGTTGGCCTTCAGCGCCGCATTCAGCCCGTTCATGAGGTCGACGTACACCTTGCCGCCCCAGTCCTTGCTGACGCCATCCGTGAGCTTCTGGCCGTAGCCCGTCGAACCCGTCGGGTTGATGATGACGAGGCCGTAGCCGCCGGTGGCGAACATCTGGTAGTTCCAGCGCGTGCTCCACGAGTCGAGCCACGCGCCCTGCGGGCCGCCGTGGATGAGGAGCAGCACGGGGAACTTCTTTCCTGCCTCGAACTGCGGCGGCTTCATCACCCAGCCGTGGATCTTCACGCCGGCCGCGCCGGTGAACCAGTAGTCCTCGAGCGGCGGCAGCGTGAACTGCGCCAGCAGCGCGTCGTTCTCGTGCGTGAAGGCGCGCTGGTGGCTCACGCCCGCGGCATCGAGCGTGCCGATCCACACTTCGCCCGGCGCCGACGCCGACTCGCGGATCCAGGCGACCGTGCCGTTGTTCGCAATCGACAGCTGGGTGTTGTTGTGCTCGGTGATCACGGGCTGCGGCGCGCCGGCGTTGCCCTTGCTGTCGATGGCGACGCGGAAGTACTTGTCGCGGCCGACGTCGCCGGCGAGCACCATCAGCGCGTTGCCGAACGGCACGACCACATATCCGTCGGCGTTGCGATCCCACGTCGGCAGCAGTTCGCGCGTCGTGTTCGTCGCAAGATCACGCGCCATCAGCCGCCACCTGTCCGACTCGAATCCGGCGCGCTTCTGCGAGGCGAACACGACCAGCGTGCCGCCGGGGGAGACGACCGGATTCTGGTCGGCGCCCTTGTTGTCGCTGGTGATGACGCGTGGCGTCCCACCGGCCGCCTCGACGACATAGATGTTGAGGTCCGTTGACCAGGCGCTCGACGCCCCCTGGTCCTTCGCGGTGTACGCCAGCCACGTGCCATCCGGGTTGAACGAGTAGGCCTCGCTGCCCCCGAACGGCCCCGGCGGCACCTCGTACTTCGCCCCCGGGATCAGATCGCGCAGGTCGCTGCCGTCGGGGTTGACGACGAACAGGTGCGAGCGCGTCCCGTCGTCGTACGCCACCCAGTGGCGGAACAGCAGGTCGTCGGCGATGTGCGCCTTCACCTTGCTGTCGAGCGCCGCCTTCTCCTTGGCGGCGTTGCACGCATCGTCGCGGCAGTCAGGATGCACCGCCGACACGAACGCGAGGCGGGCGCCAGTCGGCGCCCAGACCGGCCCGCCCGCCCCGCCGGTGAGGTGCGTCAGCTGCTTCGGCGCGCCGCCACTCGCCGGGGCTATCCACAGCTGCCCGCCGCTGGTGTACGCCACCGACTTGCCATCGGGCGCCCAGCGCGCCTCGGCGGCATTCGTCCTCTCGTCGGGAAACGGCCGCGCCGTGCCGCCGCCGACCGCCGCCAGCCAGGTGCGCGTGGTGCGCCGGTTCGCCGCCAGGTCGGTGCTGCGCACGGCATAGAGCAGCCACTGCCCATCGGGCGAGAGCTGCGGGTCCGACACGATCTTCGCCGACGCGAAGTCCTCGAACGCGATGGGGCGGCGCGCCTGGGCGCCGAGGTCGAGCGCAAGCACGGCCACGACGAGCGCGGCCCGGAGGGAATGGCGAAGCAGCAGCATCACAAGCTCCTGCGGCCCTCGCGGCCGCCGAGATTCAGAGAAACGGCGTGAACTCCGGGAACGACGGCAACCGCGCCGCCAGTTCCGGCAGGTCGCGTAGCAGCCGGAAGTCCGAGAACTCGAATCCGGGTGCCACGGTGCATCCAGCCAGCGTGTACTCGCCCGTGCAGCGCACCGCCTGCCAGCAGCCGGCGGGGACCACGCGCACCGGCGCGCTCCCTTCGCCCACCGGGCCCAGCCCCTCGGTGCGCCCGTGGGTCACCGGCGGATCGAGGAGGTGCAATTCCATGGGCGCCCCCTCGTACCAGTGCCAGATCTCGTCCGACGCCACGCGGTGCCACCGGTTGGTGTCGGTGCCGCGCAGCAGGTAGAAGATGGTCGTCGCCGCCCAGCGCTCCGAGCGCCCGTCATCGGTGCGCACCATCCGCCGCGACCGGAACAGCTCGCGGTAGAACCCGCCCTCCGGGTGCGGCGCGAGGTTGAGCGCGCGGATCAGCGCCTCGGCGCGCGCGCTCATGGCAGGCTCTGGTGCAGCTTCACGGCCGACGCGCGGGCGCGCACCTTGATGTTCACCATCTCGACCGCCACCGAGAACGCCATCGCGAAGTACGTGTATCCCTTGGGCACGTGGTAGCCGAAGCCCTCGATGATCAGGTTGCCGCCGATCATCACCAGGAACGCGAGGGCCAGCACCTTGATGGTCGGGTGCCGCTCGACGAACTCCGAGATGGGGGTCGCTGCCCACAGCATCACCATCAGCGCCACCACGTTGGCCGCGATCATGATCTCCACGTGCTGCACCATGCCAACCGCGGTGATCACCGAGTCCACCGAGAAGACGATGTCCACCACCATGATCTGCGCCACCACGGCCAGCAGCGCCGTCTTCACCTTCGCCGTGCGCTCGTGCTCCACGCCCTCGAGCTTGGAGTGGATCTCGAATGTCGCCTTGCCGATCAGGAAGAGCCCGCCGACGATCAGGATCAGGTCGCGCCCGCTGATCTCCCGGCCCA
>Ga0334722_10007219_pt1 | contig 10808 bp, 16 predicted proteins | sample C3_bottom_MG_FD_207210 | JGI IMG/M metagenome (GOLD analysis project Ga0334722, IMG submission 207210) | Sediment microbial communities from Yellowstone Lake, YNP, Wyoming, USA - C3_bottom | ecosystem: Environmental > Aquatic > Freshwater > Lake > Sediment | place: USA: Wyoming | collected...
AGATGCCCGGCATTGACAACGTGATATGCTTTAGCCTTCATTTTTTATCTCCTCAGTAAAAGCCCAACAAGGGCATAAAGTGCGACGGGAATACCGCCGCCGTTAAAATCTCCAATTCCGTGGCCCACGCCTTATGGCAAGGGCGTTATGCCTCATAGACTGCGTATAATGTGATTTTACTCGATATGAATAATAAGTCAATAGAAAATCATTAAGAACTTAATAATTATTTTTTACCGTAATATGAATCAAGATAGGCTTGTCCACTTTGAAGGTCTTGAAGTACTGTGCAGGTCTGACCTGGAATGAAAGGCAAACTTCTGGCCTCAGTGATACCGAATCGCATAATTCCTTGTCTCTTCTCTTCTGGTTTCTGATTCAAGCCCACCATCAGGTTGACATGGCGGTTTTTACCATAGAATCCACCTTGGTGACTTGCATCAAGAACTTCAGCAGTATGTCCAATTTTGTTGGCCTGTGTCACTGTGACCACAAGTGTATTGGTTTCACCAGCAACCTTGGCAAGTAATTTCCATCTCTCATCTTCAAGACGGAAATCATCATGCCCAGAATTGATTCCAAGAATATCTATGTAGTCGATCAGAAGAATATCAGGTGTGAAATTATATTTTAAGGACATTACTTCAAGATCACGCATCATCTTGTCATAGGTGAGCGTGTATTTAGGATGAACTGAAATCTTTCCATATCTGGCAAGTTGCTTTCTATATGGCTCAAAGTTCTTGCGAATAGAAAAAATGTCACTCTTGTTACGAAATATGGATTTAGCGTAGATGGTTTGTTCGTATCGTTCAGTTCCCATGCACTTGATACACTCAACATGCTTGGGATCATCTCTGAGAGAATCCCCATCAAGAATCATTACAGTTGATTCTCTATCTGCACAATCTCCAGTTTGATTCAAGATACAGTCAAAAGTTGGGTAGGTGTACACTCCTTCTTCTTCATCGACCATCGGAAAAAACGCTTTATCTACTCGCGTGATTACCTCAGTCTTCGACATTTCTATGGAGAAGAAAGCTGTCTTTCGTCTAGCCTCAACAGCGTGTTTGAAGTAATTAACCAGTGTAAAACTCTTTCCCCTCTTTGCGGGAGCATAGAAACCCACAACATCTCCCCTCTTATGATTACCAAGATAACGACCAAGATCACCAGGAAGTTGAAAAAACTTCTTTTCTTCTTCATCCCTCTGCCTGTATAGGTCTTCTCTCTCATCAGCATTTCCTGGATCAACAATACAAGATGAATCAACAACGACAGAAACCCTTTTGAACTTCTCAAGTTCTTTTTCTGCACCCTCAATATCCCCCTTTTCAGAAAGAACATTGATATTGTTGACGGTGATTTCTAACTCACGTTTTCTTACATACTCTCCAAAACATTCAACAAGGTAGTCAACATTTACTTCTCCCTCATCGTACTGTTCAGAGATAGACTTCAGCAGGTCAGAAATTAACTCTGCATTTGTCTCCGTCATTCGACAGGCTTCTGTTTCGTATATGTCCTTTAGATGAGAATTAGGGGCTTTTCCATGCTCATCATAAAAGGCCAGACACCATTCAGCCACAGTCTGTAAATAGGGATTAATGAAATAATTCAGGTCGATTGCTGTTCTGGTCTTCTTCAAGAAGTCAGTCGAGACAATCATCCCTACCAAAATACGTTTCTCTTCGGTGACAGAAACTACTCTTGATCTGAAAGCCATAAACTATCCTATTTGAAATACTTCAAAGGGTGAATGATGTAGGCATATATCACCAAAATCAGAGAGAATGCCCATAAAATACCTAGTAATAAATACCAGTAAAAACGATGAAATTTGAAGTTTTGGCCGATCTTTTGGCCGATCTTTTGGCCGATCTTTTTCAGGATCATGCCTTAAAGCCCCTCTTCTTCATGTTCATGAATTGATCATAGGAGATTTCTCTGGTGAAATCCATTTCAGTCTTCATGTGTTCAAGAAGTTCTGCTTTGGCATTGTTGAAATGTTCTTCCTTGTTACCACGAATCAGATAACCGTCAATCTTGAAACAGATATTGGACTGATCATACCTAGTCATTGCTCTGCTGCTCATCTTCTAAGCTCCTTATGCTGCTCTTCTGTTGTAATTACAGGGAAGTTTAAACCCTCTGAATTCTATCCAACTTCTAAAATCACGTTGAAATAAATGAACTACTTTTCCATAATCAGCACGACAATCAAGTTTGTATAAATAACGCATGAAGGAAAACATCACATCTTTGGTGGCTGAATTACTTGAATAGAATCCCCGGTCTTGTAATCTTTCTGCAAGATAATAAAGTGTGTTCATATCCAAATCTTTAATAACAGAAAGAATAAGTTTTGCGTATCTGTAACGCATCCTCTTTAAATTCTGTGCCGATCTTTCAAACAAGACTCTTTGTTTCTTGCCCTGTTTCATTTCGTACCTGTATGCTTTGATTTTTGAAAAAAGAAACTGCGGGTATGTCTGACTATTCAAAACTTATGTTCTAACCGAAAACCAGTCGATATGCTATTAAATTCAAGACTGCTGATTATACTCTGAGGTGTTTCAAGGGGTGAGATTTCAATTCGTCAAGTTGGTACTGCCGTAAAGGTATCTTTTTGATCCTATTTTCCTGAATACTTTTGGTAACAAAATCAAGAATGAAACTATCCCCACAAATAAACTTTGTGTCAAAAGTCCTATCGTTCTTTTTGTATCGCACATAGTCAACAAAGACTTTTAGGACATTTTCGTTTGATCTGTCAATTACTTCGTACCAGTTGGAAATAACTTTGATTTTGTTCGCGGCACGAATAAAAATAGTATCAGGGACAGGTGTGCCGTTTAAGAAAGTCTTTTTGAGAAGTTCTGATTCTCTGGTTGGTTGTTCATTCAACTTGGGAAATACATCTGCAAGAATTGACTTATCCTTTATGTTTGCATTATTTCTAAATGACCCAGATAGAACCATTACAAAATCATGAAAATACATCTTGGAAATATCTTTCTTTAAGACTTTGGTGTAATACTCAATGCAAGCTATTATTTCTTGAACTGTCCATTTTTTCATTTTCAATGCTTGATCGTCAACAAGTTTATAATAGGGATTCAAACCATTTCCAAGAAGACCTTCAAGCATGTCGTCAATCTTTCTCAATCCTTTTGATTCAAGATTTATATGAATTTTTCCATCTGCAAAGAACCAGGCTTCAAGAATTTCAATAGTTTCTTTTGAAACAACATCCTCAATATTCAAGGTTTCTTTCTCACCGCCAGGTGTCTCTGCGTAAGCAGAGTTTTTTTCTGTTTGATTCTCTTCTCTGATTCTCTTCTTTATAGTGTTGCCATTTTCGGCAACAGGTGTTGCCATTTTCGGTAACATAGTGTTGCCATTTTCGGCAACACAGTTTTTGTCATATATTTTGTGATATAAAATTGTATAAGTGCTTGATGATTGGCTTCTTTCTTTATGTGTTGTTATTAGTCCTAATTCTTTTAATTCCCTTATCTGATTATCAAGTGTAGAAGTAACTGTACCTAATTCCTTGGATAATGTTTCTCTACTCGGCCAACAATGATCTTTTTTACCAGCATGTTGAAATAATTTCCCCAAAAGTAATTTAGAAGAACTACTAATTTTTGTTGACTCCATAACACAATCAGGAATTATTGAACCTGTAAACATTGTAAATGGTGCAAAAGGTTTTCCATACTCTAACTTGTTATTTTTACTCATGATGAATCCCTCATAATTCTGATATTAAAGGTTTTCATCTGTCCCAGACAGAGAATTTTTTCTAACGAAGGTTACAATTTCATCTATCTCAAATAGATGATAGTCTTCCATACTTTTTAATTTTCTAGTAACTCTTTTAACCTTTTCAACATCCCAACCTATTCTCTCAGCAATTATTGTATAGGTTGGGGCAGGGTCAGAATTGTATGATTTTTCTGTCCAATTTTTTATGTGATTTGAGTACTCTTGAAATACTGCAATGAGTATTTTTTCGGAGTCTGTGATATGTGCAGCCCTTGCAAGTCCATTAAATATACCTACACTTCCCCATAAATCAGAGGGGTTAAATGGCTGTCCGTATTCTAATTTTTGCATATCTCACCTTTTATTTAGATTTTATTGCCCATAGATTATTGTTTATTGTATGTCAAGTTTGTTCATTTCTGCTTCATATAAATCTAAGTCTATTTCATAAAAAGTAGATGCTGGGATACCTTCTCTAGTTACTTTCATAAATGAGTAATTCTTAATTTTTTTCTTTACTGCTCTTAATTCAGAGCTAGTTAAAGTTGTCATTATCATAATATTTTCGTCCGGGACATTTATTTTTAGGCTATCTAGTTTTATAAATTCATCCAATAAATATGATAACACTATAGTGGTTTTAATTGATTTAGTTAACTTGGTAAGACCGACACGAACATTAATAACCCCCCCATTTTTAATACATTCGTTTAACCCTTTTTTGTACTTCTTTTTGGCATCCATAAATCCCCCGAAGTTTAAATAAGAAAAGCCCCTTGAAAGAGAGATTTTGGATCTTGGCTTTACTTTCTTTTCGTACAGACCTATCAGATTAACTTGCAGGAAAATCTGAAATTAAAAAGCCAGCCAAAATCCCTCTTCCAAGGGGCTTTATGAGAAAACTATATAAGCACTAATCTCAGCCTGTACAATATCAAGAAAGATTTTTTACTCTATCAAGTCACCCATCTGCAAATAGGTACAACGACTCAATACAGGCGCACATTAACAGACCTTTAGGCAGAAATCAACTTTTTTCACCAATTTTTATCTGTATTTCACCTAATCTCCTTTTTAAAGTTTGATTGAACTTCCCTATATTGGGGGAATTTCTTCCCCCTCAGAGGTTAATTAAGAATGTAGATTAGTCCGCGACCAACTTCTCCAACTCTGCAATATCCATAGACTCAAGTGCAGCATCTTTCTTCTTGGCGATAAGCTCACGAATTCGAGATTTCTTCTCACGCTCGGCAACTGCATTGGCTTTGGCCTCATTCTCGGCCAATCTGATACTGATGATATGCTTAACCAGTTCAAATTTCAGGCTTGATACCTCATTGGCAGTAGTCTTGCGACTGACAAATGATTCTTCTTCAGAATTCTTAACCTCTTTGCTCAACCCCTTGGCAATATCGTCCAGATTGGCACGACTATTACGAGAGGCAGTCAGAGGCAAGTCCCAAAGGTCTTCCACCGAACACATACCGGCAGGAGTATCAAACCGCAACTTCAACCGACCAGCTTTCTCGAACATAGATTCTGACATTTTACTTCTCCTTCTTTGATTTTTTAACTGCTAATTTTATCTTCTTTGCAATCAACTCATTATTCTTTTGCCAAAACACCTTGCAAGCATCATCAATATCTCTTAGTTCACAGATGTTGTATGCAGCAGGGCATTTATCACACTTGCTCATAGTTTCCTCAGAACGTGATTTTTATGGTACGGGTGAAACTGCCAGTGACCTTGCAGAACACATGCCCCTTCCCTGTTGACGAGAATCCGAGGCCCGAAAGCTGGTTGTCAGTAACCTTGGCCTTCAGTTTCGATCCAAGAATCTCGAACACTTTACGATGTTCAGTCAGATTATTGTTCAGGAATTCATTGTAGAATCCCCTTGCATCCTTGTCATTCTTGCACCCTTCAAGCATGAAGAAATAATGCTTGTTTCCGGTCTGCTCACCGTCCCAATGATTCGGGGAATTCATGACCATTGAAACCTTGTGATACTGGCTGGTACTAATTCCCCAGACTTCTTTGCTGGCCTGAGAAGAAGGAATTGAAGTGATGATCTTCAATCCATCTTTCTTGGTGAAAGAGAATGTAGCTACATCTACTTGTCCTTTAACTTCTTTGGCGTAGTGAAAGGTGTTGATAACTCCATCGTATTCAATTTCAACAGTGAAACCAACATCAGTCTTTTCCCTCTGAGTGAAGTTGTGAACCATTATCTGATAATTTCCCTCACCCATCTTATTCTTATCAGCCCAGGTGATGTTTTCAACAGCCCCCTTTACAGGATTAGAAATATTCATGTCAACATCAAGTTGACCAGAGGTGTAAGGACTAGACTTCATCCTGTAGCAGATATGATTTCCATTAGGCTCAATACAATGAATATCAAGATCATCCTTGTTTTCCCAAGATAGAGAGCAACGAAGAACACCTTCTACATTCCCACCGGCGTTCTTGACACGCTCCTTGATTGAATCTGCAACCTCTCCGTTGTACGACCAAGAATAGTTATTTCCCCACTTGAACATTGTAGTCATCAGTGCATCATCTTTTTCAGGGGCAATCAGGCTCACAAGATTATTAGTCTGACTGTTCTCGAACAGCAATTCAAGACTGCTGGCAGTAGGCAAAATGGTATCAATAAAGGTCTGAATGTCAACTTCTTCAACCTTGTCAAGACTCTTAGGCTTCACAGAGATTGCCGACTTCATTTCATCGAATACACTACCCCCCATGACCTTCTTTGCTGAACGATCAGCCCAGATAACATTAGTGATATTCAAATCCTCTGCAACTGCAAACCGACGATGCAAAGAATCACCAATTCCTAAATCAAGAACATTTGCTTCAGCCTTCTCGATCATGGCTTTGGTGACAAGTGCAGTAGGACGCTTGTAGTTGGTCGGTGCAACCTTGGCTTCAAATGCTTTGACCGCAGTATCCAATTCAACCCCATCAGAAATGTCAACCAGCAAGGTTCCAATCACGGTATTGCGAATCTTGGCAGCACCACGAAGATTAAGGGATTGAATCCAACAGTAGTTATCTTTTGCAGCCTGTCCCTTTAGCTTCAGATAAACCTTATTATGTACTCTCAGAGTCTCCACAATATCTTGGTGTTCTTCCCCACGATACAGGGAATTCTGACCAATCAGGTCAAGAACTGTGTCGATGGCATCCCCAGAGATTTCATCAAGACTACGTTTGAAAACCTCTTTGTTTGATCGCATTTCACCAAGGGCAGCACCAATACGATCCTTGTGAAGAATGGTAAAACTCGGTAGAGTTATTTGAAAGTGATTCCATTTAATCTTGAGGTCTTTTATGTCATAGTTGGTTAAAACCCCAACAGTTGCAACATCATGACGAAAAACATCAGTGATGTACTTTCCCTTTACTAAGTCTGCCAGTTTTGAGGCCACAATGTTGTAGCAGTCCTCATCACCTTCAAGATCAGCACAACCATCCCAGATTGAGACAACCCTGTTATTGACGATGGCAACGACATTGCCCACGGTGCGAATGAATGACCGGCAGCACTGGCAGTCATGTTCAGTACGTTCCCGAAAGATGGGATTCGTACCTTCAGGGAATGACTTCAGGTAGGTGTCCCAAAGACCATCTTTACTCACACCAGTTACGAACAAGGGATGCCCCTTCATTCTCTCGAACTGCTCTTGAACTGCTTTTTGGAATTTCTTGAAATCAGCCATTCTTAGTCTCCTTCTTTTTCTTGTTGTCTTGCTTGATTGCCAACCTGATTAAATCCCCAACAGTAAATTGATCACCGAACTCTTCTCTAGGAAGACCAGCAATCATAGCATTCAAAGGGTAATGGCGATCAAGCCAATACTTTTTAAGCTCTTTTAAAACAGCCGTTGGAGTTACATCTTTCTTGGTTTTGATTGCCATGACTCACCCCACAATTTAATGACAGTGTATGGGTTAATTTCAGTCCCCACATTTCTTAACCTAGCGGCAAGTGACTTGGCTTAGTCGAACACTGTCAAAGTGTTTATGATGTGATTTTACTTGATACAGAAATAAAGTCAATGAAAACTTAATGAAATCTCATTAATATTTTATCTGTCTGCTTTTGAAGTGTTCACAGGCTTCACAGGGCTGAATAAGATTTTCTTCCTGACATTTAAGGCAATGAAAATAACCCTTCACATAGGTTTCCCCACGAAAGGATTCTTTAGGAATATTTGAAACATTTACATCTGAAGAACTCATTCTTCTTGTTTGTGTTGAATGAACGCATTTAGGCATTATAATCCTACTGATAGAAGTATTTCTTTACATCAATCTGCCATTGAATTGTAGGATTAGGAAAACTCAATCGAATTGCCTTACCTGCTCTCTGCCACAAGGTATATCTAAAGTCAGGAAAGGTACTTGGGTAATCCTCAAGCAAGTCTTGAAAGAACAGAATCAATTCGGTTTGATCTTCAGGGATAAACGTTAGAACTTTGTTTATTACTTCTTCAAAATCTCTAGGCATTTCTGATTTCCTCAACTTCAGATTCGCTTAATGTATCAGGGTCAATACCATCTGGGAGGTCAATTACAGTTACATCACAAAAAGGAGCTAATTTTGCAGATACAACTTTTGCACCTTCTCTACCAGCTTCATCACCATCCATACAAACAATCACACGCTGAAACTTTGATAGAATCATGATTTGAGAATCCGTCAGTTTCGTCCCAAACGAGGCTATAGCCCCATCACCTAAACGAAGGCAGTCGAAAAGTCCTTCAGTAAGGATGCAAATCTTTTTGTTTGTTCGATCAAGACCAAATAAAGTTTCCTTAATACCAAGAACTGATAATTCATCTTTCAAGTGCCTGTACTTAATATCTGGATCAGGCATAACGTCCACAGAAGTAAACGTAAGAAGTTTGTACCCACGCATGATAGGAAAGATAATTCTTGTTCCCCAATCAGGGTCTTCAAAGGTAAACATCAGGTTGAGTTTGTCTGATAGCTCATCAAGATCAAACCGGCGTGATTTTATGAACTCTATATGCTCTTTTCTTGGCTTGTAAGTGGCTGTCTTAGGTAGAACCACCTCAACAGCCCTTTCTTTCTCAGAGCTTACATATAGGCGCATTTCTCTTGGTACAGAACACTCCAAAATCTTAGCTGCCTTGCTGAATGATTTCAACTCAGCAGCCAAGTATTTTAGAATATTTCCTACCGTTCCACACTTCCAGCACGAAAATACAGGGCTTTTTAAGCACAAGCCAAGGTGATATTGATTATCCCCACAAAACGGACAGGACGTTCCAATCCAATCAGATGAAACGTCCTTGCCCGAAGTTCTGTAGCGAATGCCAAGGTTATCAAGAACCTCGATGATGTTCACCTGTTCAAGAGCGATCTGATTCCTTGAACCTTTGAACTTCTTTTTCTTCATCGTAGATTCCCAATAAACAGTAGGTGACACTCAGGGCAAGCAAATACATCAGCTTGTTTATCTCCATTGTAATAATCAGGCATTGTTCGCTTCATCTCGATTGGTAGTTTAAAGAACTGTGCATTAAGATTATAATCTTCATCATAATCACTCAGGCACTTATGCCGACATTCTGAATTAGGACATTCCATACCCTTTATTTCAGGCATTTTAATTCTCCTATTTCTAAATTATTTTACAAGTTCTTTAAATATTTCATAAGCAGCAGCCCAAGCAGCGTCCCTAGCAGCATCCCCAGCAGCCCAAGCAGCGTCCCTAGCAGCATCCCCAGCAGCCCAAGCAGCAGCCCTAGCAGCATCCCCAGCAGTATCCCTAGCAGCCCAAGCAGCAGCCCTAGCAGCATCCCCAGCAGCCCAAGCAGCATCCCTAGCATCCCTAGCAGCCCAAGCAGCAGCCCTAGCAGCCCAAGCAGCCCCCCTCAATTCACCCGAGGTCGCTTTATCTTCAATATACAGTTCAGCTACCTCAACAGCGGTTCGACTCCTTTCATCAGTAAGCAAATTCCAAACTTTTCTACCGTCATGCAGAGGTGTTTCTCTAACTACACGACAAACAAATTTACGCCACACCTTTTCTTGATCAGGTTCCGCTTGGCAACACCACAAAGCATCATCTAGTCCATTAGATTCCAAGATGGTCAAGAAAGCCAATGAGTCATCATCAGCCTTGGTTTTACCTAGGTGTTTAAGAAGTTTTTCCCAGCCTTCTTTACAAGGGGAGTGGGCTTTAATTCTGTTTAATGTTGTAGTTATCATTAAATTCTCCTTATTTATTGTGTAAGAAATAGACAATGCCATACTCATTGGCATTTCTATTCAAAATAGACAAAATCTGACATACTTCTTCCGCAGTACACCTCTTCACAAACTCGAACTCTTTTATCTCACCAGTAGCAAGAACTCGCCCATAATATTTCTTGAATTTATCCTGATGTTCGGGCAGATAGATTTCGGTGGTATCACGACAAACAAGGTCGTTTCCACAGATTGAACACTCAGGAATTTTCATACCGTCAAGAAGATCAAATATTCCCATGACAACATCTTCTTGGTCACGGCATTCCTCGCTATCATCGCAGAAAAAATGAAAATTGATGTTCTGTGTAGGAATGCTCATCATGGCGATCACCTTTGGTTTGAATTGATGTTAATGAAACATTAATCAATTCTCATTAAGAAGTCAATTATTATTTTCAAAGGCACATGAACTTTTTAACCCTATTTCTTTCAAGTCCATTTCATTGCTTTATAAATTCGGTCTCTTTGAAACCCTGTATTTTGAAGAACCTTAATCATGTTATCTCTAAAATCATATATTCTAGGTGAAGCGCCTTCACTTGGACGCAAAATTCGACCTCCCGTTTGGATCAATCTGGATGAGTGTCTTATTGGGGTAGTCAAAAACAATGCAGATAGATTAGGAGAATCGACTTTCTCATACTATATGTACCCAATTAAGGTTTCTGCAAATTCTACTTATTTGTTTTGATGATACCCCATATATTTCAGATAATTCGTCATAACAAATAAGTAGAATTTGCA
>Ga0334722_10007220_pt1 | contig 10807 bp, 10 predicted proteins | sample C3_bottom_MG_FD_207210 | JGI IMG/M metagenome (GOLD analysis project Ga0334722, IMG submission 207210) | Sediment microbial communities from Yellowstone Lake, YNP, Wyoming, USA - C3_bottom | ecosystem: Environmental > Aquatic > Freshwater > Lake > Sediment | place: USA: Wyoming | collected...
ATGCAAAGAAATGAAATAATAGAAGATGGAACTTTACCAACGAGCTGGCATACAGCGACAGAATCTCTTAATTTTATTGATACAGCGTTAGAGAAAGCTACACCACAACTTTCGAATAATACTCCTCCTCCATCTCCAACAATTATTGGACCAGTGAATAACCAAGAGCTAATTTCTGATAAACTTTTGCATTTTTCTTGGACTCCTTCGATGGATTTTGAAAATGATAATGTTTCTTATCAATTGAAAATTAGCTGTTTAAATCAGTCAGACCAAAGTTGGTTGATTAAGGATATCTTGGAAAATTATTATGATATTAATTCTATTGATTTGTTTAATGAGCTTGATCAATGCTCGCAATATTTCTGGCAAATTGGTGCTTCCGACGGGGAGTTGATTAATTTTTCTCCGACTTCAAGTTTCTTTGTTATAAAACCGGTTATTAATAATAGTGATAGTAATCAGGACCCGATCCAACAAATAAATACCATTCCAATCGAAATTCCCACTGGTGATTTTAAAAATTACTTAAATAAATTAGTAAAAGTTACCGGTGAAGTTATTTCAACGTCTGGCAATACTTTTTATCTAGATGATGGTTCAGGTGAAGCAAAAATTTATATCCAGTCAAAAACTCATATCGATAAACCCCCAATGCATAAAGGTGATATTTTTGAAGTTACAGGTCTTGTTGATCTTTATGGCGCAAGTAATTGGCGGGTTTTGCCGCAAAATCAAGACGATGTCAGGTTAGTTGAAGCTACTCTTGCAAGTGTTGCAACAACCGCAAAGTCAACCTCTAAGAAAGTTACAACTGCGGCAGTTTCTATAAGTCTGCCGTCGAATACAACTAACTCAGATAAAAAAATTGCTGCAGCTGAAGATCCCAACGATAAAACTAATGATAGCAGCAATCAAAAAACGCCTTTTTGGATTCAAATAATTGAAGCAATTGTGGGATTAGTATTTATTTTATTAATAATATTTATTATCAAAATTATTCGGACTCCAAAACCAAAAACCATCGGCGGGCATTTTGGTGATGACGAAACGTGAAAATTATGATATAATGCTCTGTATGAAAGAAATAACTACCAAAAGTCCAGAAGAGACAATGAACTTTGCTATCGACTTTACCAAGCGCTTAAAAGGCGGGGAAATTTTGGCGTTAGAAGGGGATTTGGGTAGCGGGAAAACAACTTTTACTAAAGGGTTGGCGGAAGAATTAAGGGTTTCCGATACCATTACTTCTCCAACTTTTGTTTTATTAAAGCCATATGAGGCAAAAATTGCGGATAAAAAAATCGAATTTGTTCATGTTGACGCTTATCGTGTAGAAAGCATAGAAGACATTAAATCTGTCGGTATTGAAGATTATCTAGACCGCGATGATGTAGTTTTAGTTATTGAATGGGCGGATAAAATTAAAGGAATATTACCAAAAGATACTATTGAATTGAAATTCACGACTATGGACGAAAACGAAAGAAAAATAAAATATGATTTTAATAATTAACACTATAAATAGAAACAATATCGAGATCGGAATCTATGATAAACACGAGCTTCGATTTTTTGAATTTGAAACAGAAAAACAATCAGAGGATTTGTTGAACGCAATCGATGGCGTTTTAAAGAAAGAAAAAACATCTTTACAAGATATCGGAAGTATATTAGTTAACCAAGGTCCCGGTTCTTATACTGGTGTTAGAGTAGGGGTGACGGTTGCTAACACTTTAGGTTGGTCTTTAAATGTTCCTGTTTTTGGTTACAAAGATGGCGAATTAGAAAAAACTTTAGCAAAGTTATCCACAAGCAAAATTTCTAAATTTTCCAAAATCACACTTCCCTACTACTCTAAATAATTTTTCGTACTAAATAAAAATAAGCCCGGGCAAGGATTCTAACCTTGTATTCCCGGGCGTTGAACTATGCTCCTTGCTTGGTTTTAATGGCGGCGTCTAACGCCGCCGGATAATCTACGCAGTGTTGATACATCTCTTCATCAATCATGCCACTTGTTCGGCTTGCCTCCAAGATTCGACTGAATGTTATGGCAGAATGAAGCTTGATACCTTGCTGCGCCATTTCTTCTTTACCTCCTTGTTCTCGATCAACGAGGACAAGTATCTTTTTGACCAAAGGACGATGCAAACCCATCGCCTTAAGTGTGTCAAACTTTGACCCACCTTTGGTAATGACATCATCCAGAAGCAATATCGGAGATTCATTAACTTCGCCTTCAATCTTGCTTGCGATTTGGCCTTTTCCTTCGCCTTCTTTACTCATCTTTAGAAGGTTAATTTGATTAGGATTGGGCCAAGCTTCACAGAAGCCTTCGGCCAGAGGTATCCCAGTTGCGGGAATTCCGATAATTTGGAAGCTTCCTGGACATCCAAGCATCTCCTGATGATAATGGAGAGCCATATGTTGGCCCAACATTTTCACTTGCCACTCGACAAGAGGACCTTTGTTTTCTTGTAGCCGTAAATTGACATAATACGGCGATGGCTCCAAATTCCATTCAGGATGCTCCCTGTGAATCTTGAGCTGGAATCCCTTTTCGTCGAACTGGACCGCTCCCATCACTCCCAGTGCGAACGCCAATTCATCCTGCGAAAACGGCTTTGTAAGTCTCATTTTCTCACCTCCTTCTCTTTCCTAGCTTAAATTCATAGCTTTTTACAATTTTATGCCTAGACTTTCTAGTCTTCATGACATAGGATATTGAGATAGGTTGTGATCTCGGCCGCAGTTTTTGCTCGGCTCTCCTCAGCGCTAATGCCTGTCGCGCCCTTCAAGAGTTGCGCTCCCATGACGGCATATCGCGATCCGGCCAAGAGTGCTTTGTAAATACCAGTCGTTCGTTTCTGATGATCAGGGTCAACCATCCATGCATCACGCACCCCAGGTGTTATTGGTTTCACTCCGGGAAAGTTCTCAATCACAGTACGAAGCATGTCTTTGCTCGCAATCATGAGCTCGGTGGGATATGCCTCAGGCATCTCGCATTTTCTGCGATAAAGATCAGTCAGTCGACCGTACCACTTCTGCATCGCTGACGCGGGAATCATGTCATAGCGATATTGGAAATCCTCTTCCGAAATGTCTGTCGGCACGACCATCGCGGCGACCCGGAGATTGGAGTGTTGAAGCGCGAGCTCTTTGAAAACTCCGACATCAGAATGCACTGAAATCGTCATGAGCATTCGCGAAACCGCTTCGCCATACCGGGTACAGATATTCTCGATTGTGCCAAGGACGTCGAAGCCCTTGATGTCGGTAAAGACGCCGAGGCCGTTGTACTTACCAAGAATCGCGTCCACGACATTTGGCCCGCCATCCCGGTCATGAAGGCCGTCGTTTAACTTGACGTATGCCATGAACGGTTCCATTGGGCCATCCATCACAGTTGAAATTGTGTCTATCATTTTCTGTTTGCCATAGACACCATCAAGAGCAAGAATCACTACTCGTTTTTCATCCTGCATAGTCGAATCTCTCTTTCTTCCGTTTAGCGGAAATGTATTTGCACCCCCTATGAGTGCTAAAAATATTATAGGTTTAATAAGGTTAAAAGTCAATCTTTACAGCCGTTTTTCAGCTCGAAAATATATGTTATACTGGATATAGACCTAGAAGGGCCTTATTTTAAATGATTACTTCAAATTCGGTTTCGAGTTACACCAAACCTAAGAGAAAAATTTTAAAAATTATTCTGCTTTCATTATTAATCATTATTTTAGGTACAGGGATTTGGTTTGGCGCAACAATCTATAATACTCTTAAGAAAATTACTTCTTTTTCTTCCGGCGGAAGTATTATGTCTTTATTTAATAGTAATAATCAACAGCTTAAGGGTCAAAGCGATGGTCGCACCAATATTTTGCTTTTGGGTTATGGCGGCCCGGGTCATGACGGTGCCTATCTTACTGATACAATAGAAGTTGTTTCAATTGATTGGAAAGATAAAAAAGTTGCGATGATTTCTGTACCACGTGATTTATGGGTGAGTATTCCCAATTATGGTTTGTCAAGAATCAATGCTGCTTATTCATACGGTCAGTCGAATTCCAAAATTACCGGTGGTGCGGGAGCTGAATCATCAGCGGTTGTGGGTTCTGTTTTGGGAATCCCTATTCATTACTTTGTGTCAGTCGATTTTGATGGTTTCAAAGAGTTGATCGATAAAGTTGGCGGTATTGATGTTAATGCACCAAATACATTTACCGATACAACTTATCCGGCTGGCGAATGTGTCAATAATGGTCCGGGATGCGGATATATTACCGTTCATTTTGATGCAGGTCCGCAACATATGAATGGTACAAAGGCTTTGGAATTTGCTCGCTCACGCCACGGTAATAATGGTGAAGGTACGGATTTTGCTAGAAGCAAACGTCAGCAGCTGGTTTTGGAGGCAACCAAACAAAAAATTTTGCAAGTCGGTGTTTTGGCTAATCCTATTACTTTCAGCGATTTGTTAAATATTGTCGGCAATCATCTTTCGACTAATATGTCACCAGCAGAAATTAAATCTGCATGGAATCAGACTAAAGATATTGATACTTCTAATATGATTACCGAAACTTTGGATACTTCATCGTCAAGTGTTCTTCAAGGTACGACAATTAACGGTGCAGATGTTTTAATTCCTAAAAAAGGTATTGGCGATTATACCGATCTTAAAGCGATCGCCCAAAATATTTTCGGTGCAGCCGATTCTACGACTGCAAAAACTCCAGCTGACTTGAGAGTTAAGGTTATAAACGGCAGTGGCAAAGCAGGTAGTGGGACGACATATGCCAATACTCTTAAGGCTAAAGGCTATAACGTAACAGAAACCACCACAGCCTCAAAAACGTATCCTGATTCCATAGTCTATAACTGTAGCGGAGGAGCGTCATCAAAAAGCGCTTCAGAAATCGCTTCCGAGCTCAAAACTACCGCGCAAGCGCAAACTTCTTGCGGGGCTATTGACATTGAAGTGATTATCGGCAAGAATTATGTCTTGTAGATAATCAAATCATATGGAACATAAACGAACATTTTTGGTTGAAAAAATTTTACTTGGAGTAGCACTTTTAGTTTCGGTTTGGGGTTTTTGGTATTTTGAAGAAATTCTTTCATTAAAGGTGTTATCGTTAATTTTTGCTCTCGGGGGAATCTATCTAATCTTTGGAAAAAAGAAAGAAACTTCACAGTTTACTAGCCAGCGTGAGCTTTTAGTATTGTTTATCTTGTATTTGAGTGTATTGACCCTTTACAATTTTCTTTACGGGATGAGTCTGCCTCTTTATATGATTTTAATAATTCTTCTTGCTTTAGTAATAATAATTTTTTATAGTCTTTTTAGTCTTGATGATTTTAGAAACCTTCTTGGTAAGCATGTTTTTCAGGCTTTGATTGCTCTTTTAGTAATTATTGCTTCGGAAATATTTATAGCTTTATATTTTTGGCCGGTAGCACCAGAGACAAAAAGCCTTATTTTTGTTATTATTTTCTACCTGATTATGAGTCTTATTTACTTATATATTCATAGTATGCTAAGATTAAAGAGAGCCGCTGGCTTCATAATAGTCAGTTTCCTTATTCTCGGTATAATACTTCTTATTACTTGGTTTGGATTTGGTAAATAAAGGAGGGTTTCTATGATAATAATAAACTTTTTTAAACGAATCGGCATCTTTTTTAAAAATCTTTTTATAGCTCTCTTTCAAAGGATGCGGCCGCAAAGGAATTTTCGGTGGATTTTTTCTGCAATTATTTGGTTGATCGTACTTATCTATATCGGTTTTGGTGTTTATATTGGTATTGAGGTTTATAAAATCCACTCAGAAAGCAAAGCCACCAAGTTTGCCGTCAAAATTTATCCTTTCCCTGCAGCAGTAATTAATGGTAATGTGGTTTGGACAAAAAATTATTATCAGCAACTTGCTTATATTCGTCAATTTTCCACCAAAACCAAACAGCCAGTTCCAGATCCTGCAACGTTGAGAAAACAAATTATTGATCAATTGATTGAAACTAAAATTTTAGAGATTCAAGCGCAGAAATATAACATCAAAGTTACTAATAAAGATGTTGATGATGCTTATCAAAAGATTGTTTCTCAGTCTGGTGGCGCAAGTGAAGTGAAAAAGGTTTTAACAGAGCTTTACGGTATGTCCGAGAACGATTTTAAGCAACTGGTAAGTCAGCAAGTTTTGAAGGAAAAAATTCAAAGTGAAGTAATCCAACAAGTCAAAGTTTCTCACATTTTAATAAAAGACGAAAATACCGCTAACGATGTCGCGGCTCGTGCTAAAAAGGGAGAAGATTTCGCAGCACTTGCCAAACAATATTCTGAAGATACGAAATCGAAAGATAATGGTGGCGAATTAGGATGGCTTGCAAAGGGGCAGTTGGTTATTAATAACACTCCGCTTCCTGAATTTGATCAGGCGGCATTTGCGGCGAATAAAGGTACGATTGTTGGTCCGATCAAGACATCAGCTGGGTTTGAAATTATCAAAGTTGAGGATAAAAAAGGTAGTGTTAATCAAGATTATAATTCTTGGCTTGCTGGCCTCAAAAAAAATACTAAAATCTGGTATTTAATAAAATAAGAAATGATCGAGGAGGGAAAGTGAAAAAATTCGTTTATCTTTTGTTGTTATCAATCTTTGTTTCTTCTCTTGCACTTTTCGGGGGAATGCGTTCTGCTGGTGCGGTTACAACGGTACAAGATCAAGCGTGTGTTACATCTCCAGGTGGCTGGACAAATGTTTCGCTTCATCGTTATTTAAACGAAAATTTTCAACCGGCGCTGGATACTCTTACAAAAGTTACTCTTTCTTTGGGCGGCAGCGGTTCATTTACATTTGGAATTTGGGATAACAGTTTTACAACTAAATTATATGAAACTGTGGTTACCATTAACGCTCCCGGAACAAAGGATATTTCTTTTGCTCCTATTACAGTGGTACCGGGTAATAATTACAACCTGCATTTTAATCAGTCCACAACAGGGCAGGAAAGTTGGCGATATTCAACGAGCGTCTTATGTAATACCCATGGTAATGCAACTATGGGTGACTCTCAAGATGCTAATGTTAAGGATTTCTTTTTTACAACATGGGGTTATAACGCTTCTAGCGGAAGTCAGGAACAAGCAGCTGATCAGAGTTCCTCAGACCAAAGCTCTTCGAACCAGACTGCACAAGATGCGGCTAATCAAAAACCAGCGACAACTACTTCTTCAACAATAGCCGCTCTAACCAGCTTAAAAGCTGTCGATGTACCAAATGATAATGGTGGTGCTATTCAGATAAATTGGATAGCTTCAACCACAACCGATATTGATGGCTACAAAATCTTTCGTTCAACGACTAATGGTGATGCTGATTTTCTTTCGATTGCTCAAGTGACCAAAGATTCGCCTTCATATGTTGACCAGAAAGCTACGACCGGTCAAAAATATTATTATTTTGCGAGAGCTTACAAAGGAACAGATGAATCGGCAGATTCTAATCATGTTAATCAAACCTCAATCAATAATTTAGCCAAAGCGACAACTAGTAGTTGGTGGAGCAAATACCACTTGTATGTCTATATCGGAGGCGGAGTGCTGTTGGCGGGATTGATAGTTCTCGTTATTGTCTTGGTTACAAGGAAACCTAAAAAAATATAAGAAGGATATCCTAAAACAAAAAAACAACCTTTGCGGGTTGTTTTTTTGATGGTCGAAGACCATGAGCGAGTCGAATGGCGGTCAATCGTGGACGATGTTAGAACTATTATATCAAATCACAAAGGGCATATCTATATTCCGAAACTAATGCCCATTCCTTAAACCTGCTTTAATTATATCTCATATTTACTCAAAATATCTATCATCATTGCCAGGAGAGGGCACAAATTGGGATGGTTAGAACTTTTAGCTAAACTAAAGAGCTGTAATACTCTAAATAATTTGCAATCATGATATTGTCGCTAAATTTCTCTTCAACCTTTTGCCGACAATATTTTCGATCTAGACTACTGAGTTCTTCCAACTTTTTAATAGAATCTTTAACAACGGTTTTACGAGGAATTACAAATCCTGTTTTACCGTCTTCGACGATTTCAGAGACCGATCCTATATTTGAGGCAATAACAGGTGTACCGGTAGCCATCGCTTCTATCATTACCAATCCAAAAGGTTCATGCCATTGGATGGGAAAAAGGAGAGCTTCGCTTGTCCTTAATAAGTCGTTCTTGGGTTCATCAGAAAGTTCACCCAGATAAATTATTTTTTTGTCATCCAATTGAGGCTTAATTTCTTTTTCGTAAAAATCTTGCTGTGTATGGTCAATAGTTGCTGCGATGAGCAATTTTTTGCCTGACAATTTAGCTATGGCGATGGCTTGAACAATGCCCTTTTCGGGAGCTATTCTGCCAAGAAAAGCCAGCTGGCCGGGATTTGGATTAGCATTAAAAATGAGCCCCTTTAGGCTTATGCCGTTATAAATGACAGTTTGGTTAGGAAGAAATTCAAGTGGCTTAGCCTGATCTTGGCTAATAAAGACAAAATGAAGATTATAAACTTCTTGATGCAACTTATAATAATTTATATGATCATCTATATAAGTTTGATTATGAACAGTTGTTACTACTGGTTTTGTAATCCGGGCAAGGTAATTACCGTCATCCGCCCTGGTTATATAGGGCTCTATGTGAGAATGAACAAGTTCAAACTTTGCTTGCTCGACAACTATCCTCTGAAATAGGATGTTTTCAGCTTTCCTTATAAGATCAGGTCTTCCTGAAATATCTTCATTGGTTGTGAAGCGGACCTCCAGGTTTTTATGCTTTAGATCGGTCCCTATGGGCGCATACAAAATCACCTTATGCCCGGCATCTGCCGCTCCCAAAACTAAGCTTGCTATAATTCTTTCTATTCCTCCATAGAGATTTTTAGGGCTAATGTGATGGATTACTGGGGCGATAACGGCAATTTTCATTTTAATAATTCCTTGTAAACTTTAACGTAATTTTTAGCCATTACCGAAGCGTCAAAACGCTCTATTGCCTGACGGCGACACTCTTCCCTAGAAATACTATCTATATTTTTAACAGCTTCAACTGCCTGATCGATACTATTTACCAAAAAACCAGTCCTTCCGTTATCAATTATCTCTGGCAGAGATCCGTTAGGATAAGCAACTACCGGCGTTCCGGATGCCAGCGATTCAACTACCGTTAGACCAAAAGCTTCGCTCCAGCGGATCGGAAAAACGTATGCTTTAGCATTCTGCATTAGTTTATTTTTCTTTTGAGCATCAACTTCACCTAAATATACAATTTGCTTGCCGTCAATGCGGGACTTGATTTCCTCAAAATCTGATTTTCTTCTTATATTTCCAGCCATAATCATCTTTATGCCTGTTCTTTGGGCGATTTCTATCGCCCGATCTACCCCCTTCTCTTTGCTCATCGTGGCCAAGAACAGTAAATAATCTCCGCTTTGAGTATTAAACTCAAAGTTCGTTGTATTTATCCCATGATAAACAGTAGCGACATAGTTGAGATAAGGAGCCATTTTGCGTTGTGAATCACTTATTGAAACATAATTGCAATCTTTCGCTATTTTGGCAAGAGGCTCAAAATCGGGAGGCAAGCTGCTGTGGTTGGTGGTTACCATTGGAACGGGGGAAAGATTACCCATGGCTGCCATTGGTAGCCCCATATGGCTATGGATGACATCGAATTGCCCCTCTTTAGCCGCGTCAAAAGCTAACTTTACCTCCATAAGATCATGGAATTGAATGGCATCGAATTTAAAACCTCCTAAAATATCAAAAAGAGGTTTATCTATAACCTCAATCAAATTAGCTTTAGTTTTTGACCCCCCACAAGCGTATAAAGTAACTTCATGGCCTAGTTTAACTAATTCTTCTGTTAATAAACTGACAACTAATTCTGTTCCCCCATATTTTAGCGGCGGCACCGTCTTCCAAAGTGGTGATAGCATTGCTATTCTCATTTTCGTCCTTTCTTTAGATATTCAAGCGATTTGATTTAACAAATGCCTTGCGTAAATAAAGTATTCCCGCTAACTCTGTCATCACAAAAGTTAGGATAATAAGTATATCCAGTTGTGTTTTATTACCAAAAACAACTCTTAATCCCAAGCCAACTAGTAATATGGCAATAATAATAAATTCATTCGAATATTGTCTAAATGGTATTTTATTGCCTGTCTTTTTTTTCTTTGTAGTATTAAAGCCTAGCTGGTGTCCAGAAAAGTAAAGAAGCCAGCTGGAGGACATAACATAAAGCAAGCCATAATGTGCCCAAAAAGCTCTAAAACGCTCGAACACTGAAGCCTCTTTTCTTAAACCAATCATAAAGTATAAGAAATTACTAATTAGACTAATGGCTAGTAAAATAAGCATTAACTCATTGGTAAAAGCAATGTATATTCCGGAATAACCCAAAAGTTTGGTTATACTTAAAAGAAAATAAATACTGGCCACAATAAGTTCAAAATGAAACCAAGTTACCAGCTGAGCTAAAAAAGCAAACTTTTGTTTAATAGATAGAGCCTGGTTTCTAATCACGGAAAGGAAATTTTTGTCAAGAATTTGCATATTGCCGTATACCCAACGTTGCCTTTGCTTTATTAGCGAGACATAATCAAGGGGCATTAGACCCTTGCCCAGGCTTTTATCTATATATACTCCTCTAAAGCCAATACTATTGATATAAACACCGGCTTCGGTGTCTTCGGTGATGCACCATTCATTCCATTTTAGTCCCTTCTTCATTAGATCAGTCCTAATAA
>Ga0334722_10007221_pt1 | contig 10807 bp, 8 predicted proteins | sample C3_bottom_MG_FD_207210 | JGI IMG/M metagenome (GOLD analysis project Ga0334722, IMG submission 207210) | Sediment microbial communities from Yellowstone Lake, YNP, Wyoming, USA - C3_bottom | ecosystem: Environmental > Aquatic > Freshwater > Lake > Sediment | place: USA: Wyoming | collected...
CCATCTATCAAAAACTGGCTATCTGATTACACTTCCACACTAGATCGTGAGCGACGTGATTCAATCACCCGTAGCAAATATCTGTTCCAAGAAAAAAATACACGCGATTTGAACTCCGAAGACCGACAAAGATTGGCTTTCATATTGAAAGCTTTTGATGAGAATGGTTTGGTGACGGTGGACAAGGCGAACAAGAGAATTGTGTTTCCAGACGTGAATCAAGATTCAAAACCCAAAGATCGAATTATTTCAAATCAAAATCAAATTTCAAATTTACAAACAACCAATGGTTCGCAAATTCAAAAAAATCCTGTCAAGACTCAAACAGCAGAACCAGCGCAATCACCATCAAGACTGAATCCCGAAAGCTCTACGCCCGGACAAACCCCTGCCAACAAATTCAGTTTTTCTTTCCCTCAACAATTGCCCTATGAAAAAATAGCCACACCGACGCAACCTGCACCAAGTCCAAACGCCAATTCGATACACAACAACAACCCGCGACCAGCACAACCGACTACTAAGCCAGTAGTCAATCAACCCTATCGGATTACGCCGACTTCGAGCAGACAGCAGATTGTGGACACTAGACAGCAAGTCAGTGAACCTAAGCCGGCACCGCAAACACCGACGAGAGTGATAGGGAAGAATGTTGTGAATCTAAGGGATTAAGTTCAAATTTCAATCCGCCAGCTGGCGGACAAAGTATGCTGAGTTAAATTCAAAATACAAAATTACAAGTTCCAAATAAATTACAATGACCGAAATTCAAAATACAAAACAATATGATTTAGAGGATAGAACGTTAAAGTTTGGCAAAAGAGTTTTGAGATTGGCAAAAGCATTGCCAAAAAATACAATAAACTTTAAATTAATTGATCAGTTTGTCCGTTCTGGAACTTCAATGGGAGCCAATTATAGGGAAGCTAATGAAACAGAAACAAAAAAGGATTTTAAATTTAGAATGAGAATTTGCAGAAAAGAAGGAAAAGAAACTATTTATTGGATAAATCTGATAATTGAAGCTAATCCTGATTTTGAAGAAAGAATAAAACCTTTATTACAAGAAACGACTGAGATAGTGAAAATATTTGCCGCAATTCTTGTAAAATGTGAGTGATTTTGGGATTTTGAAAATTGAAATTTAGAATTTATTTGATATTTGTAATTTTTTATTTGTAATTTTACGCATATGGGTCTATTCAATGTCCCCCAATTCATCGACATCGAAGACAAAATCGTCGGACCACTGACTGCTAAGCAGTTGGGCTGGGTTGCGGCGGCGGCGGTCATCTTGCTTTTTTGCTGGAGCTTGCTTGATTTGACTGCGTTTATTATTATCGCTTTGTTTGTCGGCTCCATTTTTGGCGCATTGGCTTTCTATCGTCCTAACGGGCAACCGCTGATCTATTTCATCCTCTCGGCTTTCTCTTTTTTCTTCCGTCCCAAGATGTATATGTGGAAAAGAGTGCCGGACATGAAAAGCCTCACGAAACTCACTCCAACAAAAAAGACAGAAAGCAAAAAAAATGCTAAAATAAATGTACTAGTTCCGAAAGAAGTTTCGAATCAGAAAATAGCTGATATTAGTAAGTTATTGGACCAATAAACTCAAAATCCAAAACTGCAAATTCCAAATAAATCACAATGACCAAAATCTAAAATTCAATCCGCCACGGCGGATGAATTTTGAAAATTGTGATTTAGAATTTATTTGGAATTTATAATTTTGAATTTATTATTTACCCCATGGAGTCTCTACACTCAGAAAAATTGGCCTCCCAAACCAGTTCAGCTGCTTCACAGCAGTTTCTTGATGTGGCTGAAGTCAAGGAGGGCGTGGTGGTGCTGAAAAATGGCTCTTTTCGAGCGATTTTGGCTGTGTCGGCTATCAATTTTGATTTGAAATCAACGGATGAACAAGAAGCCATCACTGGCCAATACCAAAACTTCCTCAATTCCTTGGATTTTCCAGTGCAAATCTTGATCAGCTCACGCAAACTCAATGTGGACGGCTATATTGAATTTATCGAACAAAAAGAAAAACAACAGGACAATGAATTGCTGAAACTCCAAATTTCAGAATACAAAAATTTCATCCGACGCCTGGTTTCAGTCGCCAACATCATGGACAAAAATTTCTACATCGTGGTGCCTTTTTCTCCGATTGAAAATCAAGAAAAAAGCTTCCTCAGCAACATGCTCGGCAATCTCAATGCTAAAAAAGGCATCCTGGAAAAAAGAGAGAACTTCAACACCTACAAAAGCCAACTCTATCAAAGGATTGACCACATTTCCGCCTCCCTGTCCGGCATCGGATTGCGCATCGCCCCACTAGACACCCAGGAACTGGTTGAATTGCTCTACAAATCCTACAATCCGAATATTTTTATGGATACGAAGTTGGGGGATATTAATAGTATGGAACTGAAATAATTTTCAATTTTCAATTTCTAATTTTCAAACAATGACTTAATTTCTAAATTTTGAAATTGATTCATTGGAAATTGTTTAGAAATTGAAAATTAGAAATTAGAAATTTATACATTATGGATTTTTTCAACAAAAAAGGCAAAGAAGAACAAGATGCGGTGCTTCTTTCCGAAAAATATTATCAAGAAGGGGTGGCTAAGTTGCAAGATTTGATTGCGCCGGCCGCTATCAAGATTTTGCCCAAATCCATCCGCATGGGCGAGACATTGGCGCAAACGATTTTCGTCATTTCCTATCCCCGCTATCTGCATAGCAATTGGTTTTCGCCGATCATCAACATCGACATGCCGATTGACATTTCTATGTTTGTCCACCCAATCGACATTTTGAAAACTCTCCGAAAAAGCGCCACCCAGGTCCAATCTCAATTGCATATTGAACAAGAGAAGGGGCTGATTCGCGATCCGGCATTGGAAACAGCTATGCAAGACATCGATGAGTTGCGTGACAAGCTCCAGCAAGGAACTGAAAAATTCTTTCGCTTCGGCCTATACATCACTGTCTATGGTCAAGATGAAAAAGAACTCGACAAGGCCGCCAAAAGCATCCGCTCAATTCTGGAAGCTCAATTGGTCTATGTAAAACCAGCTATTTTCAAAACCGAACAAGGATTCAATTCCACCATTCCACTAGCCAATGACCAACTGAACATCGGCACCAACATGAATTCCGGACCGCTTTCCACCACCTTTCCATTTGTCTCTTCCAATCTGTCCAATGATGAAGGCATTTTGTATGGCATCAATCGACACAACAACAGCTTGATTTTGTTTGATCGCTTCAAGATGGAAAATGGCAACATGGTAGTTTTCGCCAAATCCGGAGCTGGCAAGAGCTATACCGTGAAGCTGGAAGTGTTGCGTTCCCTGATGATCGGCACTGATGTCATCATCATTGACCCGGAAAATGAATACAAGCATCTGTGCGACACCGTGGGTGGAACATTCATCAAGATATCTTTGAACTCAGACAATCACCTCAATCCTTTCGACCTGCCAAACATCGCTGATGATGAGGACCCGGAGGATATTCTGCGCAATAACATTGCCAGCCTATTGGGATTGTTGCATCTCATGCTAGGCGGAATCACGCCAGAAGAAGATTCAGTTTTGGACCGAGCCGTGCATGAAACTTATGCCATCCGTGATATCAATGGAAAAACCAATTTCAATGCGCTGACCAAAGAGGCCTATCCGACCATGACTGATCTCTATCAAGTTTTGCGTAACATGGAAGGTGCTGAAGACTTGGCTGTGCGCTTGGAAAAATATACGGAAGGAGTTTTTGCTGGCTTCCTCAACAACACAACCAATATCCAAGTTGATAATAAGTTGGTGGTTTTCAATATTCGCGATATGGAAGAAGAATTGCGCCCGATTGCCATGTATATCGTGTTGCAGTTCATTTGGAATGAGATGCGGACCAACCTCAAGAAAAGAATTGTCTTAGTGGATGAAGCATGGGTCATGATGAAATATGACGATGCGGCTTCCTTTCTATTTGGAATCGCGAAACGTTGTCGAAAATATTATACCGGACTCACAACCATCACTCAGGATGTCAATGACTTCCTAGCTTCTCGCTATGGCAAACCGATCGTGACCAATTCATCCATCCAACTGCTTCTCAAGCAATCACCAGCGGCTATTGATGTCATAACGGAAACATTCTATTTGACTGATCAAGAAAAGTTTTTGTTACTCGAAAGCAACGTCGGTGAAGGAATTTTCTTTGCCGGCACCAAGCATGTGGCTATCAAGGTCATCGCTTCCTATAGCGAGGATCAAATCATCACGACTGATCCAGAGCAAATGCTGGAGATTGAAAGGGCGAAGAAAGAGTTTGAGGAGGAATAATAATTAAATTCAAAATCTAAAATTACAAGTTCCAAACAAATCACAAAATCCAAAATACAAAACTATTTGAATTTTGAAAATTGATATTTAGAATTTATTTGATATTTGTAATTTTGAATTTGTGATTTAAATTTTATGTCCAACGAACAACAACAACAACAACAACAACAACAACAACAACAACAAAGCCATGCTGACAATCTCAAAGCGGCCCAACGAGGATCTTTCAAGAAATCTGCTGGCAACATCAAAAAAACTATCAAAAACGTTGCTAGTACCATTTCACTAATGGCCTACATTGAACCGATGACGGATTGGCTGTTTGCTATCGCATTGATTCTGGCCATCATCAAAGACATTTTTGATTTAGTTAATAATGCCTTGATCGTTGCCTTTGGTGTTGGCATTCCACTTATAGTGGTTTTTACTATTCCCGTTTCACTAGCTATTGGGTTTATCATGATATTGACTGGCTCCTCGGGGAAAAGAAAGATTGCGAAAAGAAGAGCAAAAACAGTCGTTTCCGGATTGAGCAAAAGAGTTCTCATGTTGATGGGTGTCTCACTCGCCGAAATAGTGCCAGCTATCGATTTGTTACCCATGGAAACGCTGATTGTTTATTATATTTTCATAATGACCCTCAAGGAACGGCGTCAGACCGCTGAGGCAAACAGGGAGGAGCAAATCAGAATGACTGAGATGAACAATGCGCTTTTAGCGTAATAGCAAGCTTAGACAAAATTAACTTAATCGTTGTGTATCATTGTTGGAGGTTGAGCCTCCATAAGGGAGGCTCAACCTCCTTAAGGCGCAACTGACTTAGTTAATTTCGAGATTTAAATAACACAGATTCCGGATCAAGTCCGGAATGACAATACAACAAAAGTCTCTTTAAAATAAAAACCAAATGAACAAAAGTCTTAAACTCAATTTATTGTCCGATTGGAAAGTGGAGCTGATCAGTTCTATGATTGTTTTGTTGTGCCTAACGTTAGTCACCTATTTCCCAACGCAAGGCAACTTGCAAACATTCAGCAGCGCATTGTTCTTTCTTTTTCTATTGCCTATCCTCTATATCAAATTTATCTTAAAACAAAATTTGAATAATTTCGGCTTTGCCCTACCCACCAAGTTGCGGGATTTATATTGGTCGCTGGCAATGTTATTTGTTTCTGGTCTGATTATTTTTCTCTTGCTGCATTTTTTTGACTTTGAACAAAAATATCTGTTGCCAACTTATTTGGCGCAAAGCTTCTGGTCATTTCTTTTTTATGAATTGATTTTAGTCAATTTTCTGTTCTTTATTCAGGAGTTTTTTTTCAAAGGCTTTTTTCTTTTCTTGTTTGCCAAACGTTTTGGCTTTTGGTCAGTGTTTTTGCAAGGGCTACTATTCACCCTGTTTATACTAGCCACCAGAACAGTCTGGCAAAGCGTGCCTATGCTAATTTTGGCTTTTACCGGTGGAGTTGTGGCCTATAAGACAAAAGCTTTTTTATATTCCTATGTTATGGGCTTGTTTTTTTTGATATTTTTAGATGCCTATATAATTTATCTGTTTAGGTAATATCTGTTTAATTTTATAATTTACGCATTTGAACTTTGACAACAATATTTTGAAAAAAATCCTGTCTGAGAGCATGTTTTTTCTCCAAAATTTTCCTTTGGACGTGCTGATTGAGGGAAAATTTTGGCAAGAAAAACTATGTTCGAGTTATTTTTTTCAAAATATTGTTGCCAATTAGTGAAAGGCGTAACTCCTAAGTTTAATTCGGATACCAATAATCCAATAAATTTGATATAATTATCTTATGCATATTATTAAAAAACTTTCTACAATAATTTTGGTTGTCAGTCTTATTTTTTCTCTCAATGCTCCTGCAGTATTGGCTGGCTTCAGCTATCCATCACCGACCAGTGCGATGAATCAAATCTTGGGCGATTTGGGAGTTGACAAAGGTGAGCTGAAAAACAACATCCAGATTATGAATGTTTCACGCCAGAAAAAAACACCACCTCAAGTTTCATTGACTTTCACTCCGGCCAGCCCGGTGCAAGGTTCCAAAATAACCGCCTCTGCCTCTCCAACCTATTTCATGAATGACACAACAAAGCTATATTACACCTGGTATCTCAAGCATAGCGGAACTGGCGGTGATGACGGCCAAGGCAATGATGATCTGAACAAAGACGGGCGCGTGAATATTGAGGACTATAAAATTGCGGCTATGCGCATCATCGCCAATAATGATTTTGAGTGGCAAAAAGCAGACTATTCCGCTAACAGGGACTCTGATGGCTACACGGCAATTTTCGGTGGAGAAGACCAAAAAGGCAAAAATGTCCATTGTTTCATTCACAATTTTGAAAGTGGCAATGAATATGAACTGACCTCTGACAAATGCAAACATCTTTTCCCGCATGCACCTAATGAAAAAACTGGAGATGGCAACTTTGGTGAAAACGAAGAAAAGTTTTGGCACACCAATCCCAATTCAGATGACACCGCCAACGATGGCACGCTGGATGAAGCCGCTGTAGCCGGTCTGGGCAAAACCGAATTCAGCTGGCTCTATATGCCTGGCGACAAAGTCGGAGTGGTTGTTGAAGGTATCTCCGTCGAATCTACCAGCTACAAAGATTCTTCATACAAAACTATGTGGGCGATGCCAAAAAATAGCTGTGATGCGGACACTAGTGATCAATTGCCAGAAGACAATTCGACACAAACATCCGAAACAACCTATGACCCGGATAGCAATGACAAAATCGTGACCACAACCACCATTGCAAACCACTATTCCAGAGGAGCATACACAATCCGGACTGGCAATGCACCCGGCACGGCCGTGGTTGTTGTCAAAACCATCACCTTCCGCACACAAAAATATAGACTCAACATGTTTTCAGGGAATAACGACTATAATGAGGTCCCGTACTCGGATGTGACCGTAACGCCATCCTATCTGGATGCCAACAATAGACCGTTTACTGGGGATGAAACTAATCTTTTTTATAATTACAATATAAAATATCCCAATCCGAGCGAACCCACGATAACTGGGCAAGTTTTGTCTGTGAGCAACAGTTTCGATCTGAATGACTGTTTGCTTTCCAATCTTGTCGAACCAACCGAAGGCACATCGGATAAAAAAATGGATGTCACCCTTTCTTATTTACCAGATGCGCCCACTAATGACCCGTCCGGAGACAACTCAGATGAACTGGTTGTCCAATCATCCATCCTAAATGTCACTAATAAGGATTTTGTAAATTATGAATGGAGCGTCTCGCTTGGCAATTCCATCTCGACCGACAATTGGATTGCCCTAGGCGCCGACACAAGAAAGCAAGTTGGCTTGAATCAAATGACTGGGATTGGTCTGCGCTCATTGAAAATGAAGATGAATATCAATCGATCTGATGTATTTTTTGTCAAAGTGACTTTGCGCGCCAAGGAAAACGGTTCTGGGAATTTGAAAAAAGAAGGTGTCGGCACAATCATCATTCCTGTTTATGGTTCCAGCAATAAAATTGAAGTTTTTTCCACCACAGCTTCCAGCAATTCAAATGTGAGTCTAGACACCAGCGCTGATTCCAAGCGTTGCACCACTGGGATTGCAAAGGTGCTTTGCCCGGTAGTTAAAAATGAAATTGTGGGCCTGAAAACCGATATCAACCCGGATGCCTACACCATCACCTGGGCGCTCAATGGCGAAACACTCCCACCAGAAAGCAATAGCAGTTTGGCATTTTTCCCAATCCTGCAAGACAAAGGCGCTAAATATACCGTCAGCTTGAATGCCTCCAACAAAAATTCTGAAAAAAAGATAACCCTAACTAAAACTTTCATAGTCACTGATCCGGAAGTTTCTATCGTAGCTATCAACTCAGCCGGATCAACTTGTCTACCAGTTTTGTTGGGACATTATGTTGATCCATTAAACAAAACGGCTACTGGCGAAGACTCTTTGTGGCCAGATTATAGCGAAGATTCTTTTGAAGCTCTTCAGGGCACAACCATCAAGTTGAAAGCGACCCCTAACATACCTTTTTTCAATACATTTTCATGGGTCTTTGATGGCAATCTCGTGACAACCGCCAATGCTGCTGAGCTTGGTGTCACGCTGAATGCTGATGGAACATTGAGCATTCCCGTCAACAAAATGCTGGATGCAAGTTATTCCGTCGGAACCGAAGCATTATATACCCAATCAAGCGCGATTAAAAAAGTCTTGAATACCAAGTGGGGCGTTTCTTTGGCAGATTTCTATGAAAAACCCGTCGGCAAAGCAATCACTATCAGAGTGACCGATCAACTTAGTGATGGAACTCAAGTGCTTGCCAAGACTGCCGACAAGAAAATTTTAGCCAGCTTGTTCTCAGCCATGCCCGCCTATATCGGTTTCCTATTCAGAGTCATGCTGACCATCATGTTGATCCTGGTTTCTACCGGTCTGCTATTCTCACTCTTTCCGAAACAAGACCAAAATTAAATCACACAAACAAATAATAATATACACATATGAACAAAAAAAGAATCCTCGCCCTTTCATTTTTAACCATCCTTTTTTTTGCTCCAATCATAGTGCTAGCAGTTGGAGGACCATTTGATTATGTCCCCATGGAAAAAATTCCCGGCTTTGAAGCTGAATCTGCCAATGGCAATTTTTATACCTACATCGGGACTGTCTACAAGTTTGGCCTGTGGACTGTGGGGGTGTGCGCTATGTTCATGATTGGCATCGGTGGCTACACCTATCTCATTTCAGCTGGCAACAGCGCTACTATGACCAAAGCCAAGGGCTATATCTTTGATGCGATTGCTGGGCTCATCCTAGCTTTGGTTTCCTATTTGATCCTATATGAAATCAATCCCAATCTAGTCCGTTTGGACGGAGGAACACTTGGTGGCGGAGCTAGCACAACCAGTCAATCATCCACATTACCACCCTCCAGTACCAGTGGAGCACCTGCCTCTGGCGATGAACAATTAAATAGGGCGAGATTAAAAGATGCCAACATCAATGTCAATCGCACCAATGCTTGCCCACCTGGCCAAGGGAATGGTTGTACCAGCACGGCCGAATTGCGCGAATCCACTATAGCCGGTCTTGAAAATCTCAAGCAAGCTTGCCCGAATTGCCCAATGACTCTTACTGGCGGCTCTGAAGGTGGACATGCCTCTACAACGAATTTTACGCACGCAAATGGTTATAAGGCTGATTTGGGTCTAAGTCCAACACTAGATTCCTATATCACAACCACCTACAAGGCATCCGGGACCCGCTCTGATGGAGCTAAATTATACAAAGATCCATCCAACAACGTCTATGCTAAAGAAGGCGATCACTGGGATATTTGTTATAGCTGTCCAACTTAAAAGCGTTACCCAACTTTCAATTTTTGCAACTTAATAATCTTTCAGTCTGTCATTTTATGTCACTATCCAAAAAAATATTCATATTTTCCTCTCTTGCGCTTGCGATTAGCCTGATTTTTTGGGGGATTTATGCATTGTCATTTAAGAAGGCTTTACCAGAACAAATCACCGCACTGACAGACACGGTAGCTGCCTTGCCAGCTGTCACGGAGGTTGTGGCTCAAATAGAACAAGTTACTGACGAGGCCATCATGTCTCCAACCCTTTCAATCGACAACGCATATATAAAATATTATTCCAAGACCAACGGCAAGGCTTATGCCATCAATCTTTCTACTAAAGACAAACAAATTCTTTCTGACAAAGAATTAATCGGCCTATCCAACATACTTTGGTCGCCTGACAAGACCAAAGTTATTTCGGCTTTTTCGACCGCCACCAATCATTCCAATTTTTTTCTCTATGACTATTCGCAAGGCAAGGGAACCAAGTTAAAAGAAAATCTGGACACCGTCGTTTGGCAAAACAATGAAAAGCTTTTTTATAAATACTTTGACACCAAAACCAAGGAGCGCACTCTCAACATCGCTAATCCAGATGGCACTGATTGGCAAAAAATCACTGACCTGACCATGCAATATGTCGTCATCGCACCCATTCCAAAAACCGGCCTAGTTTCCTTCTGGAACAAACCAGATGCTTTTAGTGAAACCCTCTTGCAGTCAGCTCCAGTCCTGGGCGGTGAAAGAAAAAGCATTTTCAAAGGAAAATTCGGCGCTGATTATCTGTGGAGTCCGGATGGAAATTCACTTTTGCTCAGCACCACAGATGCCAAGGGTGGCTCCAAGCTGCAACTTGGCCTGACTAACAATTTAGGCGGGGAATATAAAGCGCTCGGCATTCCAACTTTGGTTTCTAAATGCGCCTGGTCAAAAACCAACAAGACTATTTATTATGCATTACCTGGATCGATTCCCGCTGGCATGGTCTTGCCAAACGACTACATGTCCGCCAAGTTCAATACCAATGACACTTTTTGGAAAGTTGACATTACAACTGGCGAAAAGTCCCGCCTAAT